>Ga0163152_10007061_pt1 | contig 12416 bp, 4 predicted proteins | sample OliLakLV19MP8IB2_FD_148635 | JGI IMG/M metagenome (GOLD analysis project Ga0163152, IMG submission 148635) | Freshwater microbial mat bacterial communities from Lake Vanda, McMurdo Dry Valleys, Antarctica - Oligotrophic Lake LV.19.MP8.IB-2 | ecosystem: Environmental > Aquatic > Freshwater > Lake... | reverse complement strand
CGGAGGTAATAACGGCAGCGCAACTGTTACTGCAGGCGGTGGAACACCTTCTTATACTTATTCCTGGAATCCAAGCGGACAAACAACTTCATCCGCCACAGGATTATCCGCAGGTAATTACACCGTAATAATTACGGATAATAATAACTGTGCTACTTCACTAACTGTTACCATCATACAGCCAACAGCATTAAGCGCAACAACATCTGCCACACAGGCAACCTGCGGAAACAACAATGGTTCGGCAACAGTAACAGCTACAGGAGGCAGCGGCAGTTATACCTACTTATGGAGTAATGGAGGAACAATTTCTCAAATCTCAAATCTCACTGCTCAAATCTATACTGTAACCATCACCGATGCAAACAGCTGCACCCAAACTGCAACAGCGATAGTCAATAATTCAAATGGGCCAACTGCAACCCTGTCATTACAAATAAATGTTTTGTGTAATGGTGGAACAACAGGCAGTGCAACAGTTACTGCAAGCGGAGGAACATCGCCTTATACCTACAACTGGTCGCCTTCAGGCGGAACAAATGCAAATGCCATAGGATTAATTGCTGGCAATTATACTGCAACTGTCACCGATGCAAGCGGATGCAGCAATGTGCAATATGTAACGATCACTCAGCCTGCTGCCCTAAGCGCCACCACCACCACCACACAGGCCAATTGCGTAAGTAACATTGGTTCAGCCACCGTAAATACATCTGGAGGAACCGGCAGTTACACGTATAGCTGGTCAGCACCAGGAGGCACAACAGCAACTGTTACCGGACTTAACATTGGAAGTTACACCTGCACCATTACCGATGCCAACGGATGTACCCAGGCAGCCATAGCCATTGTTAGCAGTTCAGGTGCACCCTTTGTTACCCTATCCGGGCAAACCAATATTTTATGTAATGGGGCCGGTACCGCCAGTGCTTCGGTAACCGTAAGCGGAGGAACACCGGGCTATACCTACAGTTGGTCGCCCAGTGGTGGAACAACTTCAAGTGCCACCGGACTTAGCGCAGGAAATTATGTAATGACTGTTACTGATGGAGCAGGGTGCAGCAATCTGCAAGCCATTACCATCACACAGCCTATAGCCATAACGGCCACTGCTTCCTCAACCCCCGCGGCCTGCGGCAATAACAACGGTTTAGCAGCAATTACTGCAAATGGAGGAACAGGAACACTTGCCTACTTATGGAATCCCTCCGGACAGAGCACTTCAGCCATTTCAAATCTTGCAGCAGGAACCTATACTGCAATAATTACAGATGCCAACGGATGTATACACACTGCAACCGTAGCTGTAACAGCCATCGCAGGCCCCACTGCAACTGCAGCGGGCAATGTCACGATCACGCAGGGACAAAGCACTACTCTTTCTGCTTCAGGGGGAGGAACATACAGTTGGAACAATGGACAAACCGATGCTATCATCACCGTTTCTCCTCCAATCACAACTATTTATTGTGTTACCGTTACAGATGCCAATGGATGTACAGATTCTTCCTGCGTAACTGTATTTATTGAACCACTTGACTGTTCCAATGCAGGCGAGTTGTATCTACCCAATGCATTTTCTCCAAACAATGATGGGGAGAATGATTTCTTACAAGTGTATTATGGTAATTTTCTCTGCATTAAATCCTTACATATTGTAATCTTCAACCGCTGGGGAGAGAAAATTTATGAATCGAGCGAATCGAATTTCAAATGGGACGGAACTTACAACAAAGGAGTTCTCAAAGACATTGGAGCGCCCAACACACAGGTGTATGTTTACTCTATGAAAGCCACTTTGATAACCGGTGAGGAAATAATTAAAAAGGGGAATGTGAGTTTGATACGGTAAACTAAGAATACAAGTAACAATGGACATTTTTTTTGAAAAAAAAATACAAAATGAAACTCTGCATTAATTTTTTTCTTCACGCAATAATCTGTATTGCAACTTCAAGCTCTTTTGCCCAGAAGCAATACAATGTGTGGTATTTTGGCTATGATGGTGCCGGGCTTGATTTTAACAGCGGTGCGCCTGTTGCGTTAAATAGCGCAATGGGGTTTACGGAGGGTTGTGCTACGTATTGCAATAGTGTTGGGAAACTTTTATTTTATACTAACGGAGATACTCTTTGGAATAAAAATCATCAGGTTATGCCAAATGGTGTGGGATTGGGAGGCCCTTTATCAGTCCTGTCATCAAAACAAAATTCAGTAATCATTCCTATTGAAAATGACACTAATAAATATTATCTGTTTTCCAATGGCGGAGTAGCGACCGCAGGTGGAATGGGATTACACTATTCCCTCATTGATATGACTTTGAATGGAGGATTGGGGGATGTGGTAACATCTGCAAAAGCAATTAATTTACTTGGCGCTACTGCCGAAAAGGTAACAGCCGTAAAACATGCTAATGGTTGTGACTACTGGGTGATTACAACTTTACACGGTTCAAATAGTTATTATGCCTATCGTGTTTCTCCCTGCGGAGGAGTAATAGATACAGTTATTACGAGTATTGGCCCCATTGATTTGGATGGATTTGGTAACTTGAAAGCGAGCCCATTAAGTAATAAGTTGGCTACTACAGTAAATTTATTTTTGTCAGGAGGTGCTGTTGTTTTATTTGATTTTGACAATGCAACAGGAATTTTAAGCAATGCTGCTGTTATTGATTCCACTACAGCCGGGATGGCACTTTCTTTTTCTCCTAATGGACAAATTTTTTACTTAGGGAGCGGACAAACTTTCCCCCAACAGTTGTATCAATTTGATCTTACGGCTGTTTCTATTACTCTCAGCAAAACCTTAATTGGAAATCTTTCAGGATCTCCTACTGGCTTTGAATTTCCTGTTGATATTCAGATTGGGCCTGATGGAAAACTATATGTCTGTTTTATAGAACCGTTTTTTACTTTAGGAACTTTAGATGCAATTAATTTCCCGAATGTTCTCGGCACCGGCTGTGCTCTCCAATTGGGCGCGGCTAATCTTGGAGGGCGATACGGGTGGCTTGACTTGCCAAATAATATTACAAGTTTTTTATTAGATACGATCTCAACTTGTGCTGCTAATCTTACTGCAAATTTTACTTCGTCCTCTTTCTGTTTAGGAAGTCTTACCGCCTTTACAAATACTTCCAATAGCACTGCTGCTTCCTGGTCATGGAATTTTGGAGATCCAACTTCTGCTCCTTCGGATACATCCTCCTTGCAAAACCCAAGTCATCTGTATTCATCCGCAGGAACCTATACCGTAACATTGATCGCATGGAACGTATGCCAGGCAGACACCGTAACGCAAACGATCACAGTCACTCCTCTACCATTGGCTAATGCAGGTCCCAACACAACTATATGTTCGGGAACAAGTGTTACTTTAAATGCCACAGGCGGAACAAATTATACATGGAGCAACGGACAGAGTACTGCCTCCATCAGTGTTACTCCGTCTGCCACAACAACCTATTCGGTGATTGTTTCTGTTGGCAGTTGTTCCGATACAGCATCAGTAACAGTTTCAGTTACACCAACTCCAGCTGCAGTTGTTTCCGGTAATGCAACTATATGCTCAGGAAGCAGCACCGTTCTCACAGCAAGTGGTGGAGGAAATTATACATGGAACACGGGATCAACAACTGCTGCGATAAATGTTTCCCCGTCTGCCACAACAACCTATTCGGTGGTTGTTTCTGTTGGTAGTTGTGCCGATACAGCAACCACAACTGTAACAATAGCCCCATCGCCTACTATTACTGTTACAGGAAATACAACTATTTGTCAGGGAGATACTACTACGCTTACCGCTTTTGGAGGCACGAATTACGGCTGGAGCACTGGCGCCATCACATCTTCCATTACGGTAAGTCCGGCTTCTTCTTCGGGATATACAGTTACTGCAAGCAATCCTAATGGCTGTTCACAAACGCAAACGGTAACTGTATCAACCATTGGCCTCACAGCTACCATCACTGCCATTCCTGTTATTATAACATGGGGTGGTAATTCACAACTTTCTGCTGCGGGCGGAGGTACTTATCAATGGACTCCCACAACAGGATTAAGCTGCACAACCTGTGCCAATCCGATAGCTACTCCTTCGGTAACTACCAACTATTGTGTGGTGGTTATTAATGCTAATGGCTGTACAGACAGCGCCTGTGTAACAATTAATGTAGATATGCCAGATAGTAGCGATCTTTTCATTCCCAACGTTTTTTCTCCCAATGGCGATGGCACTAATGATGTTTTTGCAATAAAGGCATACGGGTTTAAGAACTATCATCTGGAAATTTTTGATCGTTGGGGAGTAAGGCTTTTCGAAACGACCTACCAAAAAAACTATTGGGACGGGCATGCAGCCAACGGGCTTGCTGCACCGCAGGGGACTTATTTTTATATCCTCAAACTCACCGACAATAAAGAAAAACAAAACACATATAAAGGATTTTTAACACTATTGAGATAGAAACGCGTCTTTGATCCGTTAATTTTAAAAATTCAAAACCATGAAAAAACTTATCTTCACCTCAGCAATCACCCTTCTTCTTCTCCCTTTAGGGCAGGGGCAAAACATCGGCATCAGCACCACAGGAGCGCCAGCCAAGGCCTCCGCATTGCTTAATGTGAATGCCACCAATTTAGGGCTGCTAACCCCTCGCGTACCGCTTGCTCCGGTAAAAATCTGCGGCACAATGGAAAATCTGGAAATATTAAAAGCGTTGGATCCAAGTTTAGAGAAGAGAATGGAAAGCAATGAACTCATATTGCAGCAGGCGATTAAAGATATGTCCGAGAGGACTCCTTCGGAGAAACAACAAAGTCCAATCCCCAAGGGATGGATACCCACAACCAATGCGGTCATAACAATACCGGTTGTTGTGCATGTGCTTTGGAATACGGCAAGTGAAAATATTACTGATGCTCAGGTAATTTCTCAAATTGATGTTCTCAACAAGGACTATAGCCGAACAAATTTAGATACAAGCTTAATCCCTGCTCCCTGGAAAAACATTGCTACTAATACGGGCATCCAGTTTTGCCTTGCCAAAATAGACCCGCTTGGCAATCCTACCAATGGCATTATCCGCAAACAATCATCGAACACTGTATTTAACAAAACCAATGCTTCGCCCAAGTCGAACGCTACGGGGGGAGACAATGCGTGGGATACCTATAAATACTTTAATATTTGGGTATGTGATTTAGGAGGTACTTTGTTAGGGTACGCAGAATTTTCTAATAGTACAAAAAGCAATACGTTTGGAGCAGTAATACATTACCAGACATTTGGCACCACAGGAAATGTTTGGAGCAGCTATAAGCAAGGCAGAAGCGCCACACATGAAATAGGACACTGCTGGAACCTTCGTCATACTTGGGGAGATGATGGCGGAGCATGTACAGGAAGCGACTTTTGTGCAGACACCCCCAATCAGGCAAACTATTGTAATAAAGCAAATCCCGCTTTTCCTGAATTAGATGCCTGTGCTACTGCCAGTCCCGGATATATGTTCTGTAATTACATGGATTATTCTTTAGATAAAGACAAATATATGTTTACCAAAGATCAATCAGACCGTATGAATTTATCGATTACTAGTTTTTACCCTTCTTTAATCACATCCACTGCCTGTCAACCTTCCGGCACATCGGTCAATAATATATCGGCTGAACTACCGGTTTCTATTTATCCTAACCCCACGAGCGGCAAAATACAAGTGGCAGTAAGTAGCAGCAGTAGCAGTCAATACAAAATAGAAATTTACAACCTTCTTGGAGAAAAAGTGCATTCAACACTAATCAACCTCGCAGGAAATACTTCCAACGGGGTAAATAATCATTCATCAATAATCAATCTTGATGTGTCCAAAGGAATTTATTTTTATCAAATCAGTTCAGAAAATAATTCTATCTCAACTGGCAAATTAATCATTCAATAGAGATTATAAACTGAAAAAAATTGCTTCATAGTTGTCAATACAATACCAGTTTCCTTTAGGACGATAAAACAACAAACAAAATGAAAAAACTAATCAACAAGAATGTACAAAGTACAAGGTACGATGTGCAATTTATCAACAAGTATGTTATCGCCTTTTTCGTATTTTTCGTACTCTTTCGTTTTTCGCTGATTTCCCAAAACATCTCCATCAATACCACAGGAGTAGCTGCCAATGCTGTTGCACTGTTAGAAATCGGCAAAGGCACGTTAGCCACTCCTGATTTATTAGGATTGCTGATTCCGCGCGTGAACCTCACAGCCACCAACAGCAATGCACCCATAGGCGCAGGAATTGTTACCTCCCTTGTGGTGTATAACAACGCCACAGCAGGAGTTGCTCCCAACAATGTGGTGCCCGGGTATTATTACTGGGATGGAACAAAATGGTTGCGCTTGGATGGCGGAAGCGGAGGTCTAGATTGGTCGCTCCTCGGCAATGCCAGCACTGTTGCCGGCACTAATTTTATCGGTACCACCGATGCTGTGGATTTGGTAATAAAAACTTTCAATACCGAGCGTGCACGATTTACGGGAGCTGCCACCGGAACCACCCAGATGAGCATTACGGCAGGAGCCTCTCAAGCAAATAGCAGCCCGCTGTTCACTCTAAAAAACTCTGCCGGAGCAGATTTGCTGCATATTCATTCCGATAATCCCGTCAATACATTTATTGGCGTGAGTGCCGGAAGAGCAAATACAGTAACCGCATCATGGCCCCAAGGATTGTACAACACTTTTGTTGGGGCAAACGCGGGATTTTCCAACACAATAGCATTCAGCAATACCGCCCTCGGATTTGGTGCCCTTGAATTAACCACATCGGGAACCCAAAATACCGCTATCGGATTTCATGCGCTTCGTGCTAACTTCTGGGCAGGGCAGAATACTGCTGTCGGGAGCGGTGCTTTAGCGGCAAATACATATGCAACACAAAATGTGGCTATGGGAACTTTTGCACTGGAAACGCAAAGTTATGCTAACGGCAATGCAACTTGGGCTACAAATAATGTTGCTGTGAGATTTCAGGCATTGAACAAAAATCAACCTACAACAAATACAAATGGTTATCAAAATACAGCTATAGGAAATTATGCGCTTTTAAATAATACCACAGGCAGCAACAATACCGCCAGCGGATATAATGCGCTTTTGGCCAACACCACAGGAAGCAATAATACCGCTTTAGGTTATGCTGCAGGTGTGAGTACAGGCGCTTTAACCAATGCCACCGCCATAGGCAATGGCGCAACGGTAACTGCCAGCAACAATATGCTCTTTGGAAATACTGCTGTAGTTGGTTGGGGATTTGGAGTGGCGCCAGGGGCTGTTGCCATTCGTGTTGGCACTGGCGCTACTAATGGCAACGGAGCAACTTTAACTTTAGCAGGCGCTTGGACAAATGCTTCTGACAGCACAAAAAAACATGGCATCATCAACATCACTTATGGATTAAATGAAGTGATGAAACTTCGCCCTGTTAACTATAAGTGGAAAGGCACCAACCAAAAGGACTTTGGTTTTCTGGCTCAGGAAGTAAAGCTTATCCTTCCCGAAATCGTTTACGGAGAAGAAGGGCAAATGACCATCTCTTACGGGCAGATAACATCTGTGCTGACAAAAGCAGTGCAGGAGCAGCAGAAGATGATTGACGAATTACGAGTTACGAATAACGAATTGAAAAGCGCAAAAGACAATCAGCAAAAAGAAATTTCAGAACTTAAATCAGAAATTGCAGAGATTAAATCATTAATGGGATCCACTACGCAAAAATAATTTCTCTTAACAATCAAAAATGGTTCACATAAAAAAACCTACACTTATTATTTATTTTATTTTATCTTTTACCGGCATTGCCCTTGCGCAGCCGCCCGGTGAATGGACATGGATGCGTGGTAGTATTACGGCCGCCCCTGCCGGTAATTTTGGAACCCAGGGAGTTCCTGCTCCCACCAACGAGCCACCTGGACTTTATGGTCCCTGCGAATGGACCGACCTGAATGGTAATTTTTGGTTGTTTGGTGGGATAAATATGAATTACAATTCTGCTCTTTGGAAATATGATGTTTCCTCCAACCAGTGGACATGGGTAAAAGGATCTAATATCGTCAATCAACCTGGCATATACGGCACACAAGGAGTTCCTTCTCCTGCCAATAATCCAGGCGCCAGAGGCTTTGCTTCTCACACATGGACCGATAATTCAGGCAATTTATGGTTATTTGGAGGGGCTGGATACGCTGCTTTAGGTGCAGGTAAGTTGAATGATTTATGGAAATACAATATTGCCGCCAATGAATGGACTTGGATGAGCGGATCTAACACTGGAAATAATCCTGGTGTTTATGGCACACAAGGAGTTCCATCTCCATTGAATGTGCCTCCTGCACGTGATGAAAGTTCTGTTGCATGGGTGGACAATTCAGGTAACCTTTGGTTGTTTGGAGGAGATGGATACCGTAACGATTTATGGAAATATAATATTTCCACTAACCAGTGGACCTGGATGAAAGGTTCAAATATCACTAACCAAATCGGAGTATATGGAACTTTAGGAGTGCCTAACCCAGCTAATACTCCTGGCGCCAGGATGGTATATACTAAATGGAAGGACTTGAATGGGGACTTCTGGCTATTTGGAGGGGAAAGCAACAACCTCCCGCCCAATAGCTTTAATGATTTATGGAAATATTCCGTTGCCACCAATGAGTGGACCTGGGTGAATGGCTCTAATACAATGGGCTCCCCTGGAAATTATGGAAGCAAATGTGTGTTTGCTGCCACCAATTCACCACCTGCTGGTATGGAAAACCGTGCCTGCTGGACCACCGGTAATTCATCCTGTAATCTGCGTTTTTGGTTTTTCGGTGGTTTCCTATATAATACAAGTATGTCTACTGTAACCACATATGATGCTTTATGGTGCTATAACCCTGCTACAAATGAATGGGTTTGGGTGAACGGCAGTAATATTTTCAATCAACCGGGAGTATATGGTACTAAGGGTGTATCAGCTCCTTCAAATAAGCCACCGGCAATGGGTGGATCTGTAGGATGGACCGATAATTCCGAAAATCTTTGGTTGTTTGGAGGAGTGACACCGGGTCCGATTGGGGGATATCGCAACACTTTATGGAGGTATGTTATAGACAGCAGTTGTGTGCAGTTAGGCGCTGGAATTTCTATAAACATCGCTTCCACTCCAGCCGCTTGCAGCAGTAATAACGGCACAGCCACAGTAACTGCAACAGGTAATCCGCCTTATGCGTATCTCTGGAATCCGGGCGGTCAAACTACTTCAGTAGCAACAGGATTGATCGGAGGAATTTATGCTGTAACAATTACGGATGGCAGCGGATGCACACAAACAGCAACCATTACAGTTGGCACATCAGGAGGTCCAACAATTACAGTAAGTTCGGGTACTGCTACCTGCAACAGCAATAACGGTACAGCAACAGTAACTATAACAACAGGCAGCCCGCCTTATAATTACGGATGGAATCCGGGTGGACAAACTAATGCAACAGCCACAGGTCTTAGCGCAGGAAATTACTCTGTAACCGTTACTGACGCCACTGGATGTACTGGAACGCAAACTGTTTCTATTACACAAACAGGCGGACCAGCAGTTACCACCTCAACTACCCCGCAAACCTGCACGCAGGGAGGAACCGGGTCAGCGTCCGCCTCAGGCGGAAGCGCCCCTTATACTTACTCGTGGTGCAACGGGCAAACAACCTCCGCTTCAACCGGGCTTTCAGCAGGCAGTTGCACTGTAGCTGTTACAGATGCGAATGGATGTTCAACGATTAGCACAGTTACCATTACTTCAAGCGGAAATATTCCGATTGTTACCACAACGGTTACTCCAGCTTCTTGTAACAGCAATGATGGATCTGCCACAGCGTCTGCCACAGGCGGAAGTCCGCCTTACACTTACCTGTGGAGTAATGGCGGCACACAATCTCAAATCTCAAATCTTACATCTCAAATCTATTCTGTAACTATCACCGATTCCAACGGCTGCACGCAAACAGCAACAGTTACAATTACCCAAACAGGCGGACCCACCGCCACTGCTTTAAGCAATGTAACCATCACGCAAGGGCAGAGCGCAACACTTACAGCAAGCGGAGGAGGAACTTACCTGTGGAGCAATGGCTCAACAAATAATCCGCTTGTTGTCACTCCATCTGTTACAACTATTTATTGCGTTACTGTTTCCGATGCAAACAATTGTACCGACACCGCTTGTGTAACAGTTTCGGTTTTAGTTGAGCCAATTGCCTGCACAACATTATCTTCAGCCGAAGATTTTTTTATTCCCAATGCTTTTTCTCCCAATGGTGATTTGGAAAATGATGCGCTGAAATTGTACTACGAAAATATAGCTTGTATTCGGACCTATAAATTCATCATCTACAATCGCTGGGGTGAGAAGGTATTTGAAACTACTGATCCGATTGCTGAATGGGATGGTTTTTACCTAGGCAAACCAGAAGGTACAGCAGTATTTGTTTATTACATGAAAGCAACTTTGATAACAGGAGAGGAAATAACTAAAAAAGGGAATGTGAGCTTAATCAAATAATAGCGGCTCATCCCTGATTGAGTGAAACGAATATCGGAATATCTTTGCTAATATAGAAGAGTTGGTTTTAAAACAGAGGGAGTAATATTGACAGACGGTAGAGCAATTTCAAGAATCGGGTAAAGAAATATAATAATAAGGCAGGAAATTTTTAAAAAGTGCCGATAGAATTTTTAACTCTTAATTTGTTTGAAGAACTATATTGCCTGAAACAAACAACACAATGAAAAAAATATTCCTCTCTTTAATGCAATTAAGGGTTAAGAAATTAGGATTTTGTTTTTTTAATAAATCCATAATTCTAAATCCTAAATTTCTCATCATTCTTACATACTACTTGCTGTTCCGAAGGAGACTGATACTCATCCTCTTCGGAGTCATCGGATCTAATGCCTGTTGTTTTTCGCAAGGCACATGGATACCCAAAGCCAATTTTGGTGGAACGGCAAGAGCTAATACAACAGGTTTTTCAATAGGCACAAAAGGATATATCTTAGCTGGGCAGGATGGAACAGGATCGTATAAGCAAGATTTGTGGGAATATGATCCTTCAACCGATGCCTGGACACAAAAAGCCGACTTTGGCGGGGGAGTAAGACTTGTAGCAGTATGTTTTTCAATAGGCACAAAAGGATATGCTGGAACAGGAAGTATTGGCGGATCACCAACACAAGATTTCTGGGAATATGATCCTGCAGGAAATACCTGGGCCCCAAAAGCTAATTTTGGAGGTGGATTAAGACAAGGGGCAGTAGGTTTTTCAATAGGCACAAAAGGATATATCGGAACGGGATGGACTGGCACCTATAATAATGATTTCTGGGAATGGGACCAGGTAACTAATATTTGGACGCAGAAGGCAAACTTTGGGGGAACTGCTAGATACGGTGCAACAGGACTTTCAATAGGTACAAAAGGATATATAGGAATAGGGAACGATGGAATCAATAAGAAAGATTTCTGGGAATATGACCCTACGACAGATGTATGGACAAAAAAAGCTGACTTTTGCGGAACAGCAAGAAGATGGGCACATCTTGGTTTTAGCATAGGTACAAAAGGATATATAGGAACAGGAGACGATGGAGCCTATAAGCAAGATTTCTGGGAATATGATCCCGCAGCAGATTCGTGGGAACAAAAAGCAGATTATGGGGGCGGACCCACAGCGGCCGCAGCAGGTTTTGCAATAGGCACAAAAGCATATATTGGAACAGGATATTCTCCGTTTTATAGTAATGATTTCTGGGAGTACACACCTGCTGCAAATCCTCCTGTGGTAGTTACTGTTGTGCCTGCATCCACCTCTATTTGTGTTGGCAGCTCGGTAACTTTAACAGCAAGTGGAGCCACTACTTACTTATGGAGCCCGACAACCGGCTTGAGTTGCATAACTTGTGCCAACCCAACTGCCAATCCAACCAGCACTACCGTTTATAATGTTACTGGAACAGTGGGATGCAAAAGTGTTTCGGCATCTGCTACCATAACTGTTTCTTCACCGCCCACAGCAACAGTTTCCGGCAACACTTCTATTTGTTCAGGACAATCCGCCACATTAACAGCAGGCGGGGGGAATTCTTATTCATGGAGTACAAATGCGACCACTACATCCATTTCTGTTTCTCCATCTTCTAATACATCTTACACTGTAACAGCAACAAATGGGAATGCTTGCACAGCAACTGCTACTATTGTTGTTATTGTTTCCCCACCCCCTGCAGCCTTTGTTTCAGCAAGTTCAACCATCTGCTCTGGACAAAGCGCAACGCTCACCGCCAGCGGAGGAGGAAATTATTTATGGAACACGGGAGCAACT
>Ga0163152_10007060_pt1 | contig 12416 bp, 8 predicted proteins | sample OliLakLV19MP8IB2_FD_148635 | JGI IMG/M metagenome (GOLD analysis project Ga0163152, IMG submission 148635) | Freshwater microbial mat bacterial communities from Lake Vanda, McMurdo Dry Valleys, Antarctica - Oligotrophic Lake LV.19.MP8.IB-2 | ecosystem: Environmental > Aquatic > Freshwater > Lake... | reverse complement strand
GCCTACGACAGTCTCACCGCCGCGGAAAAGGCGAAGATCGATGATCCCGCCGAATCCAATACACCACAGCCGCCAGAGTGCCAGATGCTGTTGGAAAGTCACTGGTTCACCTTCAAAGTTCCCGCCGCAACCGCTGTGGACAAAAAGGCGTTGCTCGATGAACTCGTGATGGAAACGAAACGCTACAAGGATTTTCAGGCGAAGCGCGCGGGTGTACCCGCTTATGTGAAGGCAGTTATGGACTCGCTGCGCAGCCTCAGCGACGAGTCGAATGCGCTTGAGCAGAAGTCGCGCCGCCTGCGCCTGTCCATATTCGCCATGGGCGCAGCCGACTCCAACACGACACCCGACGGACGTTCGCTCGCGGGCGAGGGCAAAGACGGTTATGTCTCACTTGCAAAAACCATGTTCGTGTCCGCGCACGCGGCAGAAATCGACGCATCCAAACTTGCGGAATACAGCGCCCCATCGCGTCAGCCCATGAAAGATCGTTACACAGCGAGCCTCGTTCCTTCCTACGCAAAAACCCTCGCGTATTTGAACGCGCTCCACAAGGTGCAGGCGGCCATGAAGGCAAAGCCCGATCGCGTGGGACTCGCCACAAACCACATTGCGCATTGGGACGGAAAAAAGGTGAGTTCCGCTGGCAAGCAGTACATTCTGCAATTCAAGGATCTCGCCATCCGCCCCACCGATCTGAAGGTGCCAGAAGAGCTTTCGCGCCATGCCTTCGATTTTGTGTCGGAACCGTTTTTGAAAGCCAGTTTTGACGCATCCCTCAAGCACGCCATTATCAACAACCTCCGCGACCACATCAATGACGGATACGCCGTTACCTTCGCCGGGGTTCCCATTGGCGCAGTGCGTGCGGAAACCGACGAGAGTGGAGGAGCCTCCGTTATCAACCTGCCCGCGCGATCCAAAAATACAACGGGGCGCGGCAGTTCTGGTGAGGCGTCAAACGATCGCGAGGGCAAACGCCAGACGACCGATGCGGGCTGCTGAAGTCTCAACGTTCTTCCGTACGCATATCATTTGAAGAGAGTCGTGACCTCGCGGATCTCCTCCACCGGAAACAGCTGCACGTCTGCGCTTCCTTCCTTGAGGAGCGCAAGGTAACTGTCGCGCTCGCTGCGAAAGCTGCGCATTGGCAGATAAATGCGTTCGAAGCCGAGCTTCATGGCCTCCTGCACGCGTGCGATTCCATGAGTGATGCCTCGAATTTCACCCGCGAGGCCCACCTCTCCGATGAACGCGTGACGAGGGGGAAGGGGACGTTCGAACAGGCTGGAAAGCACCGATGCGGCCATGGCCAGGTCCGCTGAAGGTTCGAAGATGCGCAGACCACCCGCCACGCCCGCGAAAATGTCATTGGTCGACAATGCCACGCCGGCGCGTTTCTCGAGGATGGCAAGCAGCACCTGGAAACGCTGTTGATCGAGTCCGGTCACCACACGCCGTGGAGAAGAGTAAGTCGAACGGCCCACGAGCGCCTGGATTTCCACAAGCAGCGGCCGTGTTCCTTCCATGCAGACCGCCACCGCGGTGCCTTCGCGCACCTGTTTTGATTCTTCCAGAAAGTAACTGCTCGGATTCGTCACGTCGCGCAGGCCGTTGCCCTGCATCGCGAAGACGCCCATCTCGCCAGTCGATCCGAAACGGTTTTTTGTGGCGCGCAAGATGCGAAAACCGGTGTTCGCATCGCCTTCCAGATGGAGCACGGTGTCGACAAGATGCTCGAGCAGCTTTGGCCCTGCCACCGTGCCCTCTTTTGTCACGTGGCCCACGAGGATGGTGGTGATCGTGTTGTCCTTGGCGAGTTCGAGGAGCGCCGCTGTGGACTCACGCACCTGCGACACCGAACCAGGCGACGAAGCGACATCGGGATGGCTGATGGTCTGGATGGAGTCGACCACGAGCACGGCCGGCTTGATGGACTTGGCGACGGTGGCGAGCGCCACCACGTCGGTCTCAGCGGTGAGGAGCACCTTGTCGCTCACGCAGCCGAGCCTGTCCGCGCGTAACCTTATCTGCTCGGGGCTCTCTTCGCCGCTCGCATAAAGGACTTTGAAACCGCGCGTTGCGAGCCCATGCAGTGCCTGCATGAGCAGCGTGCTTTTGCCGATGCCCGGTTCGCCTGAGAGCAGCACCAGGCTTCCGGGCACGAGGCCCCCGCCAAGCACACGGTCGAATTCGGGACTGCCGCAGAACACACGCGGAAAATCGCGCGTTTCCACCTGGGAAAGTGGTGTGACGGGCACGCCACTTGCCCGCAAGGGGACACCACCAGATGAAGCGCCGAGGCTGGCCGCGCCAATGCCCACTGCCACGGTCTCCTCCTGGAAACTGTTCCATGCGCTGCACTCAGGGCAACGGCCGAGCCACTTTGGACTCTGTGCGCCGCACTGGGTGCAGGCAAACAGTGTGCGCATCCGCTTCTCGGACTTGTCCATCTTTGGGGCCATGGCGTGCGCCTTCATGGTAAGTGTTACTTTACGGGCGTTTCACAGAGCCGCGAGTGTTGCCAGTCGCGTCAACGGTGGCGTCTTGTCCATCCCCTGTGGCCACAAGAACGGCTGCGGTTTCGAAATGTGCCGTCTGTCCAAAAGTGTCAAACAGGTGCAGTTCCGTGAGCGCATAGCCGGCGGCAAGCAGCGGAGCGAGATCGCGCGCAAGGCTCGCGCTGTCACAGGCAATGTAAACGAAGAGCGACGGCCGTCGAGGGCGCACAATCACCGAAAGGGCATCCGCCATCCCATCTCGGGGAGGATCGGCGATGATGACACTTGGAGTGTGTTTCGCTTCGCGCACGAAGGCAGCCACGTCCTTGGTTTCAAAGCGCACATCCGCACATGCGCCGGGTGAAAAACGAGCGCGGTTGGCGTCAGCGTTCTCTCCGGCACTTTCCACCGCGCGTGCGACGCCCTCGACGCCCGTAAGGCGGAAGCGTTTTCCTGCGCGCCGTGCTTCGTCGAGGAAGAACGGAACGAAACTGAACGAGCCGCTGCCACAGTACAGATCCCAAGCGCCCAACTCGTCGGGCAGGGCATGCGAATACCGCGCAAGGAAACGCTCGATCGCGTTTTCGATGACCGGCACGTAAAGGAACAACGCATCGCGGTGCGGTTGCACGAAGCTTTCGGCATGGACGCGAAACGGCGCGAGGTGCGGATGCGGAAGTTCGAAATGCGAAGGTGGTGCGGCGGCGTTGATGGGAGCGCGTGGGCCGCTCGGATCAGAAGACGTGGCTGTTCTTGCGTTTCGTTCACCGTGACCGCGCCGTTCCGGAACGACGCGTGCGCGCACGCCTCCCGTGGCGTCAAGTGACGTTTCCACCTCCGCGCGCCAGGGACCAATCTTGCGACGAGCCTGGGCGTCCGCCATGGCGGACTCACGTGCGATGGCCCCAGAGGTGGAGAGCGCCGCTTGCCCCAGGGGGCACGCAAGTGTTTCCACCAGCATCGGGGCGCCTTCATGTGCCGCACCGGCAGAGCGAAAGCCCACGCGTGTTTCCTCGGGCATGCGGCCACCTTCCACGTGCCACCGCAAGCGTTGGCGGTAGCCGAACTGCGTCGCGGCATGGACTTGCAGGATGCTCTTTGCATGGGTCAGAAAAGGCTCGTCGAAACGCCCGAGACGCTTAAGATTGTGCAGCAGGAAATCGGCCCGTGCCGCTGTCTGCGCTGGTGCGCTTGCATGCTGTAGTTGGCAGCCGCCGCAGCGACCGTACACGGGGCAGGGTGGCGAAACGCGCTCGGGTGAGGCCCGCACAATTTGCTCCGCTCGCGCGACGAACACGCCGCCGTGCTTGCGCAAACCGCTCACCTCGACCAATTCCTTCGGTAGCACGCCGGGCACGAATACGACGCGACCGTCTTCAGTGCGCGTGATGCCGCGACCATCTGTCGCAAGCGCGGAAATCTCTAGGGTGGTTGAAGTCTCAGTAGGCATTGGGATGGATGAACCCGCGAATTGGCGTGAGAAGGCAGATTTTCACGTCGAGCCAGATGCTCCAGTTCTGGATGTACCACAGGTCGCACTCGATACGTTTCTCCAATGACGTGTTTCCGCGCCAGCCATTCACCTGCGCCCAACCCGTGATACCCGCCTTTACTTTGTGGCGCAGCATATAGCCCGGTACGGCATGACGAAAATCCTGGACGAACACGGGCCGCTCGGGGCGCGGCCCCACCACGCTCATGTCGCCGCGCAGAACGTTGAAAAACTGCGGGATCTCGTCGAGGCTTGTGCGCCGCAGGAAACGGCCGATGGGAGTGACTCGGTCGTCGTCTTTCTTTGCCCACACGGGACCGCTCATTGTTTCGGCATCCACCCGCATACCGCGGAATTTCAGGCACTGGAATACGCGCCCATCAAGACCCATTCGCTCCTGTTTGTAGAGGACAGGGCCTTTGCTCGAGAGCCGTACCAGGATGGCGCACAAAAGAAACAACGGCGAAGCGAGCACAATGAAGGCCAGCGAAAAACTGATGTCGAACGCGCGTTTGAGCGAACGTCCGAGGGCATCGAGGCGTGTCCCGTTGAGCGTGATGGCCGGAAGGGTGTCGAGATAAGTCACCGAAGGAGCGATGAGCGACGCCATTCCGAAGTCCGGCACCAACACGATCTCCGCAAGCGTGTTGCCAAAGCTCTCCGACAGCGCGGCAAGATGGATGTTCTCATCGGGCCTGAGTGCGACGAACACCACGGCGATGTTTCCTTGTTGCAGAAGTGCGTGCACTTCCTCGAGCTGGTGCGCGCCAAGGTGACACACGATGGTGGCGTTCCATTCGTTGCCCGGCGCCGCAAGCGCCTCGACGCGGCGAGCCACTTCGCCATGGCCGATGAGCAACGCCGGCATCGGGTTTTCGCGGCGCGACCTCATGTAGGCACGGTTCGCCTTGCGCACGAGGCTACGGCCAAAAGGCAGGAGCACGGCGGCGAACAGGACGTACCACGCGAGCATCACGCGGCTGTAGCGGTGCTCATAGACAAAATAGGCGAACGCCACAAAGGCCACGAATGCGGCAGCGTGGCTACGCGCAAGGTCGATGTTCTCGTTCCACACGCGTCGCCGCTGGAGCGATCGGCGGTAGACGCCGGTGGACTGAAACACGAGCAGGTAGGTGGTCAGAAGCAGCGGAACGAGCCGCATGTAGTTTCCGAACGTGTCGGGTCCCTTGGGCAATGACAGGAGGCCGCTTTCGAATCGCAGCAAGAACGCGAGGGCCCATGCGACAAAGACAAAGGCGATGTCCATGATGGCGCGAAATGCGTTCACCGTTTGAGCGTGCTTGTGGAGAATCATGCGTGCGCTCCGGGCATGGGTTCGGTGCGGGTGGTGTGGGTTTTGTCGCGTGGGTCGCTCCGAGCGTGGAGCCGTGCGTCATGCCGTGCGTCGCAGCTCGCAAGGGCGTCCAAAAAGGCTGACTGGAAGCGCATCCGCGAAAATTTCCGCGCGTGGGCCAATTGGGCCGCGCGATCGGCCGCTGTAACGTCGCGCGCGAGCGCTTCGCGCACGGCGGCCAGCATGGCGGGCTCGTCGTCGGCCGGAAAATGCCAACCTGTGACGCCGGGCAAAACCGTTTCCGCCGTGCCGCCCTTGCTGGGCGCCACGACCCACAGCCCCGCCGCGGTCGCCTCGAGTGCCACGATTCCGAAGTCCTCCACAGGCGGAAACAGAAACACGTGGCAGCGCTCATACAGCGCCTCCACTTCCCTGTCGGTGGGCGAAGGCACAAAGGTCACTCCCGCGCGGCCGTTGTGGCAGGCGTGCGCCTCGTCAAATTCTGCGCCGCTGCCTGCTGCCACCACGGGCACGCCGGCGGCGATAAGCGCCTCCAGTGCGCGCCGCATTTTTTTGTAGGGAACCCATGCACTGAAAAGCAGAACCTCACGTTTTCCTTGCGGGGGATGCGTGGCTGCAAGTGTTGGCAAGGGAGCGGCAGGTTTCAGGTGGGTGAACCGTTCGACATCGACGTTGGGATGCACCACCTCGCTCGTGCGTCCGTAGTAGAGGGCCACGCGTCGCGCGACGAACGCACTGTTGGCGAAAAAGGCGTCCACGCGTTGGCTCGATGCCACGTCCCAGGTGCGCAGGCGCGACAGGAAGATGCGCCGCAGGATCTCCAGCGGCCGCGCGAACGACGGAGGTGTGGGAAAGTAACGGTGCTCCTGGTCCCACGCATAGCGCATGGGCGAATGAAGGTAACAGACGTGCCGTGCTTCCGGCGCGGGCACGATGCCTTTCGCCACGCAGTGCGACGACGAAAGGACAAGATCGTAGCCCGACAGATCGTGGCTCTCCATGGCTGCGGGCAGGATCGGCAGCAGCATTTTGTACACGCGTGCGATGCCTGGAACCGCTTGCAGGAAACTTGGAAAGAAACGGTGTGCGTGCGCAAGGCGCAGCACTCTCTCGGGGTGCGGGGCGCCGAAGAGATAAAACACATCGGCTCCGGGAAACAGGTCGAGCAGCGCCTCGAGCACGCGCTCGCCGCCACGCCGCGCGAAGATCCAGTCGTGCGTCACAGCGACCTTGCGCGAGCCAACGATCTGCTTGGCGCGTGCGAGGATGTCGGCGTCAACGGTGCCCGCGGTTTCCACCGTCATCACGACGAAACCGACTGCATGGTCGAAAGCACTTTTTGCAGTTCCGTGTCATCGTAACGCACGAGCAGTGAGCCCGCCTTGCGCACGATGACCTTTCCGGGCGCGAGGTCTCGGCGTTTGTCGACGTCTGCGCGAGTGGCGACGTACACTTCTGCCTCCATGGCGCGCGCCTGCTTGGAGTGGTGGATGGCAAGGATGGCCGCCTCGCGCACGGCGTTTGTGGACGGCTTCGCCTTCTTGGGCTTCTCCACCCAGACATGCGAACCTTCGCCTGACATCACGTGCACCCACGTGTGGTGCGCAGGCATCAGACGCAACATGGCGTCGCCGTCGCTTGCGCTTTTTGCCACGCGCAGAAACTCACCGCTCGACGCTTCGAAGGTGCGAAACGGCAGACGCCGCGTGCGCTCCTCCTCCATTTCGCGTGATTTTTGCGATCCCTCGGTCCATTCCATCTGCAAGGCTGACAACAGGCGCGTGGCTGACACGGGGAGATTGCGCGCGACTTTCGCTTCGAGTGCGGCGCGCGTGGCGGTTGATACGCTCGCCTCGATGCCCTGCTCTTCCCGCAGTGCGCGTATGTCGTTGCCGCCCTGCAGGATGAGGCGGATAAAGTCGTCCACGGCCTTCTGGCTTTCACCCACGCGCACGAGCAATTCCTGTTGGCGCCTCTTGAGCTTGTCCACTTCCAAAAACGACCGAGTCAGGAGGTCGCCCGGTTTTTCACCCTGCTTGAGGGTCAGGACAGCCGGCAGCGCATGGCTCTCGATAATCTCGCGCGGCACGTACCATGTGGGAGATCCTTTGGGCCACATGTACAAGTGTGCACGCAATCCCTCGGCACGGCGTTCGAGCGCATCGATTTCGATCTGGGGGGGCAGGTCCTGCTTCTGGCGGAGCAGGCGCCGCTCCAGGAACTGCATACGCGTCTTGGTCGCGCGGCGCACGTGCGTGGGAAAATGCGCGAGGGCGGCCGGCAGTGTGGTGATGGGCTCGCGTGGCGCGCCTGGAATCGTGTCAGGAGAATCCACGGCGTTCGCGGCGGCCTTTGGAGGCACCGTCTCCGTCATGGGCTCAAGCGGATCTTCGTGTGACACCTCACGTGAAACATCAGGTGTGACAGCAGGCGCGACAGCCTTCTCGACCTTCACGACCTTTTCGCGCTCCTGCGGCACGGCACAGTAAGGCAACAACGGCCTCTCGAAAGTGGCACGCCGTTTCGTTTTCGTATTTTCCAGCGTCCACTCGCACAGCGATTCAAAAAACTTGTCGTGCGGTCCGAAGGCCTCGGCAAGCCCCGCCACGCCGGCGTAGCGCTCGGGGACGCCCTCGTGCCTTCTGGCCACCACGAGCCTCGCAGGGCGCGCTTCCATGTCGAGGATGAGCGCGTCGGCGTAGTCATCCTCTTCCTTCTGCTTGCGCCGCCCTTTCTTTTCGTCCGCCTCGTCCGGCTCCGCGTCGGGGTTCAGCCGGGGCGGATAAAATTCCAGCACGATGGCCACCGGATCGAGGCTTGCGTACACGTATTGCAACGAGCGGCCCTGCAGGTGCTTGCGCGCCATCTGCACGAGCGAATTTGGTTTGTTCTGCGCGGGCGGACGCGTGGCCGTAATAGCCGGTCCCGCTTCACCACGTCGGATCGACAGCACAACGGAGCTGCGATCGTCGCCGGGTCGGTACACGCCCATCACCAGCAGCCCGTCGTCGGTCGCCGTTATTTTCTGCAGCGTGCAGCCCGCCAGGCGCGTGAGCGCGCCTTCAAAACGTTTGTTCCAGATGGCGAGGCGTGCACCGAGGGCGGCGTGCGGCGCGAAAAAATCCTGCAGTGCGGTCACGTGCTGTTCCTTTTTCTCCGAGCCTTTGGTGTCGATGCCTCCATGGCGTCCCGACTCGGATGTGAGAGGGCGACAAGACGCTTGGTCCATCGCCTTGGCAAGCAAAGAGCCTTCACGCTACAGTACCTGCGCACTCCTCGTAAAGTCCGCCGGAAAGGGGCCCCAAGCGTGCCCGAGTTGCAAGACATCTTTCGATTGCAGGCGTTCGTCACCGTGGTCGACGAAGGATCGTTGTCGGCTGCGGTGAGCAAACTGCACCTCACACAGCCCGCTTTGTCAGCACGCCTCAAGCTGCTCGAGGAGTCGCTCGGCTGTGTGCTGCTCGAGCGCACGGGCCGCGGCGTCCGTCCCACGCCCGTGGGCAAGCTCGTGTACGGCATCGCTGTTGATATCCTCAAACGCATGCAGCACTTGCAGACCACCATCAAAAATCATCTGGAACTGCGTGACGGGTGGATTCACCTCGGCGGCGGAGCCACGGCCGTGAGTGGAGTGTTTCCGGATGCCATCGCGCATTTCCGCGAACGCCATGGCAACATCCAGTTCACCTTGCAGGAGCAAGATTCCCTGGCGGTGAAAGAGGCCGTCCGAGACGGGGCCGTGGACATTGGCATCGTGACGCGCAGCGAAGGTGGGAGCGCGGAGGATGGCGAACTCGGGGGCCTCACGGTGCATGGCGAAATCCTCGACACGCTCGTGGTCATCGCTTCACCAAAACATCCGCTCGTGGCCATGAACGAATCGCTGCGTCGTGTGGGAAAACGCTGCCTGCCCGTGCACCTCAACAAGCAGCCGATGATTTTGTTCGACAAGGGCTCAGCCATCCGCGACATCATCGACTCCGAATTCCGCCGGCTCTACATCCACCCCAAAGTGGTCATGACGCTGCGCTCCACGCAAAGCATGCTGCGCATGGTGCAAAAAGGCATTGGCCTTTCTGTGGTAAGCCGCCTGTCCATGCAGCCGCCCGAAGAGGAGGTGCAGGTCATTGAGGTGGAAGGCCTGTCCATGCAGCGCGTGCTGTTGGTTGTCACGAGCGCCGATCGCGCCCTGTCGCCAGCCCCTGCGGAGTTTCTGCGGACCTTGGGCACTCAGTACTTTGAGGCAAGAAATCCTGTTGATGGTGTCAAGACGCCAAAATTTTAAGCCATAGGCAAATACGACAGAATCTATGTGACTTGCATCCAATAGAATAAAATGAAGCCTGTCTGAGCCAAAAGCCGCGATCAACGTCGCGGTCTGGAATGGGGAGGAGGCAAAAGTTTCTTGGGATACTTCCAACAGGAGATTTATGAAGCACACTCGTCCGGTATTGAAACGTAACGTCCGCCCGAATCGAGCGATTGTGGCCGTTCTGCTCTCTGCAGTCGCGATTGCCGCCTGCAAGTCGCGATCTTACAATGCGACTGCGAAAAACGACGTACAAGCCCCCCAAGAATTGTTTAAGGCCGAAGACACCTTGAAGTTCAAGCTCGAAGCGCCTTTCAGTGGGCTAGATTTTAACGGTGCTTCTTCACGAGGAGTATTATCCCTTGCGTCGGGCGCAAGTATTCCGGTCGACGTGAGTGTGCGTGGAAACACGAGCGTGTCGGCTTGCACGTTTCCCAAGCTGCAGATCCAAATCGGTGAAGGAGCGGACGGAGCGGCCGCAAAGTTGGCCGCGAGCAGAACGGTCTTTGAGCGAACGGGCTCCTTCAACATCGGGACGCACTGTGACATGGGTGTCGGTGGGGATCCCCTGTCGAAAGCAGGACGTCTGGGCACCGAACAGTCGGTTTACCGAGAATTGACTGTTTATCGCATGATAAATGCATACCTTGGTGAAGAGTCGCACCGTGTCCGTCCCGCGGAAATCACGTACGTGGATCCGACCAATGGAAAATCTTTTACGCGGCAAGCCTTGCTTGTGGAACGCAAGAAGCCTTTTGCAAAGCGCATAGGTGCCGAGGAAGTGGAAGCCAGTGCGGTGTGGCTCGACGATCTCGAGGCACCTCAGTTTGCGCGGACCGCTTTTGCGTATCTTTTGTCAGGCAGTTTAGACTATTTTTTTCTCATGCAGGCGAGATATGAATGGTCCACTCCGCCAGCACGGCCGACCGACGCACCCAAAAGCGCACATTGGTGGTGGAATGCCTATCCGGTGAAGGACAAAGCCACCGGCAAGGCGAAAATCATCCCCTATGATTTTGACGTTGGAATTTTAATAAACCCGAAACTTGCACCGCATCGTTACGCCAATCCCGAGTTCCTGGGTGGTGAGCCCAGGCTGTTTAGAAATGCGGTGGCGCTCGTCCAACTCGAAAAGCAGCGACATCCACCTGCTGCCTTTGATAAGGCCGTGGCGGACCTGAAAGGCGCCCGTGACAGAATCGATGCTGCCATCGCCGCGTCGCCCGTTGACGATGAAGGACGATCCCAAGCCAAGGCATGGCATGCTGCCGTGCAGCGGGCGATTGAGCCAGAATGGCTGGATCTCCGCACGGTCGCCAAATCAGGAACCCTTGTGTTTCTCGACAAAGACCTCACGCGAAAGGCCTGCGCAGACGGTTTGACGGCTGGCGAACCCCTCATTGTTTACGAAGAGAAGAGTGGCCTCGCGCGCATTAGAACAGTCTTCCATTTTCGCGAATCTCAAGGGTGCGATGGAGTGGACCTCTCGAAGGACGATGCGTGGATTTCGTCCACCGCACTCGTAGGGCAAAAAACCTTGACTCCCACACGACGTCCCGCTTCGGAGGATGCCAAACCCGTCGTGGTTTATCCGCTTTATGCCGATAAGGCTACAGCAATAAAGAATCGGCAGGGTGACCTGGCAAGCCTTTCCGATTCCGAAAAATGCACCATCGCGCGTGCGGTTCAGATTCAAGGTACGACCACGCATCAAGGCCACATACAAGACAACAAGGAGATCCCCTTCACCTTAACCAAGGATGTTCCGGGATGTGGTTTCGCCAAACAAGGGGTTACGATTTGGATTTGGGGTTCACACTGGGGCGTCATCGGCGGATGAGCCTTGCCAGAGCTTTGACTCTCACAACGGACCGTCCACTCGATGTCCTATAGACCCAAATGGCGCTTGATTAACGATTTATCGGCTCGTGCCATGACTTTTTCGACTCTTTGAGGAGCGCACGAGCCTTGGGTCGTCTCTTGATTGCTCGGGGCTCTTCCGTGTCGGATCTCTTGCCGAGCGGAACCTCGACTATTTGTTTGTAGATTAACGAGAAGAAGCGCGGCAGATCATCTGGATTAGCGGCGAGAATGAGAGCGGCATTCACGGTAAGGATCGTTGCAGCGCCTTTCACGCTCACATGTTCGACTTCAACCTCATAGAGAATGCAAGCATTGAGCATATACCAGTGCAGCATGTTGTACGCCAAGGCGTGCGTCCAGATGACCTTCTCTATCATTGCGGGCGTTTTGGCATTGATGCGATCGAGGCCGAAAGTGTTTTTGTTGTCGCGCAGTGCAATTTCGATCCTCCACCGCTTACGATACATTCTCGAAATGTGAGTCTTGGAGAAAGATTTATCGTCGACGAGGGCAGTCACGAGCACAAGGCGCTGGCGGTCATTGCGCTTCTCGTGGACTTCGATTTCCCCCATTTCGATCGTACCTGGGTACGCCTCGTGTTCTTTTTTGGGCATCCATACAGGCTGAGGCAGCTTCTCCCAAACGACCGCATGATCGCCATAAGAGAGCCACTTTCCGCGACGAAAATCGACGTCTCGAGCGGCATGCCCGGGAAAAATGCCATGGATGCCGCGACGGCGAAGCTCAGCCAAGAAGAAAAAGCTTGGGAAGTAACGGTCTCCGAGGACCAACGCATTCTCAGGAATCGAAGGCATCACCTCTCGTGCGAGCGCCATCTCATACCAATCCCAGAAACCCGATCGGCTCAAGTCGTGCAATAAATACCCCAGAGAACACCTCAGGCATCGGAGTTATTCATTTTGGAAAAGGATAACT
>Ga0163152_10007059_pt1 | contig 12417 bp, 13 predicted proteins | sample OliLakLV19MP8IB2_FD_148635 | JGI IMG/M metagenome (GOLD analysis project Ga0163152, IMG submission 148635) | Freshwater microbial mat bacterial communities from Lake Vanda, McMurdo Dry Valleys, Antarctica - Oligotrophic Lake LV.19.MP8.IB-2 | ecosystem: Environmental > Aquatic > Freshwater >... | reverse complement strand
GGAGATTTGCGCCGGATGGCAATTGGGAAGAACGAAGCAGCCTGAGTCTTGGCATCACAGATTTGGATCATCCCATGCCTGGCCCAAATGGAGAGCTGTTGGCGACTGGAAGCCTGAAAGACGGGCGAGCCACCCTGTCCTGGAATTCGCGAGGATTGGAGTTGGCCGTAGGGCAAATCAGGCCCGATGGCTACAGTTGGAGGGGGCCGGAGGGAGCGATCTGGTTATATGAGGAGCGAAACTTGTTCCTCATCTCAGGTGGGCGCAAAGTCCAGCTCCTGAAAAGGGGCAATCTATCAAGTGATTTGTTCGGAGTTGTCACGGAGCCAAACGGCGGTTTTTGGTTGGCCACCGTTGACGGGTTGGTGCATCGAATGCCGGGATTGTGGGCGACGCCCGTGGGACTGGACGGAGTAGATGAACTCGTGCACGACGTCGTCGAGGAGAAGAATGGGAGATTGTGGTTTGCCGCAACGACGGCTGTCTTGATGAAGAATGAAAAGCAGTGGCACAGGTTTCCATTGCCAAAAGGAATTCTTACGCATGGGCTCACGTCCCGGGCCTTGATGCCAACGGCGGAAGGAAAGCTATGGGTCAAATGTGCTGCTAGGCAGGGTGAGGAACTGGTGCTCGTCCTCGATCCGTCAAGCGGCCGCTTTGAATCGCTGAAGAATCCGGAGGGCACAGAAGCCAAACTCTTCAGAGATCTGAATTCTGGCAGGTACCTTTTGAGAAGGAGTCCAGGATTTCAGGTAGAGATCCGTGAGGGAAATCAAGTTCAGGCGGTGGCCGATCTCACAGCCCATTGGAAGGGAGGGACGTTGAAAGACGCCGTTCAATTGCCGGATGGCAGAATCTGGCTTGCAGGTGCAGGCGGGGGAGGCGTTCTTCAGGATGGCAAGTACTACGAAATTGCTCAGACCGAGTATTCATGGGACACAGGGTTCTTCTCCCTCTTGCTGGATCGTGACCGGGTCCTGGTAGGGGGCAGAAGGAGTTTGATGGAGTGGCGCCAGGGCGGTCTCAGATTAGTGAAAGGCGGACTTGACCGAGTCCGCAGTCTGGCAGTCGATCGAAAGGGAACCTTATGGATGGCCACGGCGGCCGGTGTCTTGAGATTGTCCTCTGGAGAATTGATCACCAATGGCGAAGAAGATGGCCTGGCATCATCGATGGCGCACAAGGTGTTCGAGGACAGCAGAGGACGGATCTGGGCTGGGACTGCACAAGGGATCAGCTTGTATCAAGGGGGCCTGGATCGCGATCCACCCGTTTCAGACCTGGTTTCCGGTGGTAATCCTGGCCAGGCATCCGCATTGGGATCCATTCAGTTGAAACTTGCCGGGCAAGATCGCTGGAAGCAAACCGAATCCCGCGAACTTCTCTATTCCTGGAGACTTGATGAAGGGTCTTGGACTGAATTTCAGCAGACGGAAGAAGCCAGGCTTGAAGGCTTGGCCGGCGGACGGCACAAGTTTGAAGTGCGTAGCATGGATCGGAATGGGAATGTGGAACTGAAACCTCAGCTCCATTGGTTTGAAGTGCCGGTTCCATGGCATAGGGAAACTGGTTTTTTAGCTCTGGCGGGAAGCATGCTGGCGGCGCTGACAACGATGATGGTGCTGGCCTGGCGCAGCTACAGGGAGCGGGGATTGATGGTTGAAGAACTGAGCCGGGCGCGTCTGGAAGCAGAAGCAGCGAGCCGGCAGAAGAGCCTGTTTCTAGCCAACATGAGCCACGAGATCCGAACGCCAATGAATGCGATTCTTGGAATGAATCAATTGGCGCTGGAGACTCCATCGGGTATCGAGCAACGTGAATACTTACACTTGGCGCATTCTTCCGCAGGTGAGCTCTTGAATTTGCTGAACGACATACTCGACCTATCAAAGGTGGAGGCCGGCAAGCTGGAACTGAACGAAGAGAACTTTGCAGTGAAAACATGTACGGCTGGGGTGGTGAAGACGCTCGGACTTCGTGCCCCAGGAGAAGGGCCTTGCTTTGAGGGCGGAGTTTGCTGCTGGGCTGCCAGACTACGTCAGGGGAGATGAACACAGACTCCGCCAGGTACTTTTCAATCTTGTTGGCAATGCACTGAAATTCACTGACGGGGTGAAGTCGTCGTTCGATTGCGGCTTGAAGGGAGTCAATTGCGGTGGGCGGTCTGAGACACGGGAATGGGAATTGACTTCGAGCAGCAAAGCAAAGTCTTTCAACCATTCGTACAGGCGGATGCTACGGCTACTCGCAAGCATGGAGGAACAGGATTGGGCCTCGCCATTAGCGCCGAGCTGGTAAACAAAATGGGAGGCAGAATCTGGGTGGAGAGCCCGTGGAAAAGGGATGATGTCGGGCCACCGGTCGCCGGCAGCGTATTTCACTTCACCATTCCACACCTGGTTGGTAATCCACCGCCAGCAGCGGCAGTGATTCCTCCCGACGAATCCAGCACATTGCCGATGAGGGTTTTGGTAGCCGAAGACAATAAGATCAATCAAAAATTGATTGACAGGCTCCTCTCAAGGGACGGTCATTTTGTACGGATCGTTGACAATGGCCAGGAAGCCTTGGAGGCATTAGAAAACGAACCCTTCGATCTTGTCCTGATGGATGTCCAAATGCCGATCATGGATGGCATTGAGGCGACCCAGAAGATTCGGGAGCGGGAGTTGCGTGAGGGAGGTCATCTTAGGATCGTTGCCATCACGGCGAATGCTCTCGATGGGGACCGTGAGCAATGCATCGCCACCGGAATGGATGGATTTTTGACCAAGCCCATTCAGTTGTCGGAGCTGCGAAGAATTCTCAAATACACTGTTAGGAATGTCGACATCAACTGAAGTACAGGGAATTGATCTGCGTGGGCGCAATGCCGTTGTGATTGGCGGAACGTCTGGGATTGGGAAGTCATTGGCGCTGGGAATGGCGCGCGCTGGTGCGAACGTGGTGCCTACGGGCCGCCGTCAACCGAACATAGACGAAGTGTGCGCGGAGATTGAAGCAATGGGCCGCAAGACTTTGCGAAAAACCTGCGATGCCGGTTCGAAACAAAGCCTCGATGAATTGAGGGACGCCGTGCTGGCTGAGTTGGGCGGTGTCGACATACTCGTGAATGCGGCAGGGCAGACATTTCGCAAGCCTACCCTGGAAGTTACCGAAGATGAATGGAACCGGGTTATGGACGTCAACGTGACCGGAATTCTGCGGGCTTGTCAGAGTTTTCACGCGCCTTTGAAGGCAAGTGGCAAAGGGCGAATTGTAAACATTGCGAGCTTGAGCTCCTTTGTGGGCTTGGTGCAGGTGACCGCATATTGCGCCTCTAAGGCTGCGGTGCTGAGCATGACGAGGTCCCTTGCAATCGAATGGGCACAGGACGGAATCTGCGTGAATTGCATTGCGCCGGGCGTTTTCCCAACGGAGCTGAACTCCGCGCTGCTCAACGGCACGGAACGGGGCCGGGAGTTCATCATGCGGACGCCGATGAAGCGGTTCGGCAAGACGGAAGAACTGGTAGGGGCTTGTGTGCTTCTGGCCAGTGACGCAGCAAGCTATATTACCGGGCAGAGCATTGCGGTGGACGGCGGATTCCTCGCTTCGGGCGTCAACTCGATTTAAGAGGGTTCTATCATGAAAAGATGGAGCAAAGCAGTCTTTGAGGCTCGGCATTGATTTTGGGACGACACGGATCGTCGTTTCCTGGGTAGACCGGGGCAATTATCCACTGGTCTCATTCGAATGTCCGGATGGCGCCAGCAGAGACTGGTTCCCGGCGTTGGCAGCCTTCGATGTGGAATGCACGGGCGAGCGGGCCTATGGTTGGGATGCCTGGAGCAAGCAGGGACAATCGGGATGGGCTTCTGTTCGAAGTTTGAAGCGACTGCTCGGTGAAGTCGGGCTGGACACGCCAATCAGCGTTGGGCCGCACCGGTTTCCCGCGCTCGATCTGTATCGGGAATTGGCGACCGCGCTGCGAAACGCCATGGTGGAGTCGTCGAATCTGACCCTGAAACCGGAAGAGCCGCTGGAGGCGATTCTTGGCGTTCCGGCTCATGCGAATTCGAATCAGCGATTCTTGACAGCTGAAGCCTTTCGTCTGGCTGGCTTTCAGGTTTTGGCGATGCTGAACGAACCATCAGCGGCAGCCATCGAGTACGGACATCGCAACAAGATGACCAAGGACAAGATTCTTGTTTATGACCTCGGTGGAGGCACGTTCGACGCTTCTATCGTAGCCCTTACGGAGAGCGAGAGATCTGTACTTGCCAGCGAAGGGATTGCCACTCTTGGTGGCGACGAGTTTGATTTAGTGCTAGCCGAGATGGCGCTTGAGGCAATGCAGATCGATGCAAGCGATTTGAACCAGCAGCAGTGGTTCCTGCTGGTGGAGGCTTGCCGCGAGAAGAAAGAAGCCTTGCATCCGAACACGCGCAAGATCGAAGTGGATCTGGAAGGCATCACGGAGGATGCGGGCAAGCTTCTGATTTCAGTGGCGGATTTCTACGAGCGTTCGTGGCCACTGGTGGCGGAAACGCTGCATGCGACTGGCGACCTGCTCTCTCTCTGGGGCGGTATCGAAGCGGTGGAAGCTGTCTACGTCACAGGTGGCGGAAGCGAGCTGCCACTCATTGCGCGGCAGTTGAAAGAGCAGTATGGCCGCAAGGTGAAGCGCAGTGCGTATATGCGCGCAGCGACTGCAATCGGTCTGGCAATCCATGCGGATCAGCAGTCGGGCTACACGCTCAAAGAGCGCTTTCACCAGTATTTTGGAGTGTGGCGTGAGGCGGATCAGGGCAGGCGGATTGTGTTCGATCCCATTTTCATCAAGGGTACAGAACTGCCGGCTGCAGGGCAGAAGACGTTGCTCGCGGAACGGCACTACAAGCCTGTACATAACGTCGGGCATTTCAGATTTCTCGAATCCACACGCATCACCGATGACCATCAACCCGCGGGGGAGAGCACGTATTGGGATGAGATTCTGTTCCCGTTTGATCCGGCGCTTGAGAAGTCCGGCGATCTCGCCGGGATTCCAGTGGGGCACTCAGAACGGGCGCACCATTGCGAAATCGTGGAGCGATATCGCTGCGACTCAAATGGACAGGTCACGGTGGAGATTGAGAATCTGTCGACAGCCCATACACGCGTTTATCCGTTGGCTCGATGGGGGCACAAGGGTGAGCCTGTCGCGGCGGAATCGACAACAAAGAAACGCAAACCCAGAAAGGCGGCGAAGTGTTGAACTGGTTGATATTGCTGACGCCTGCGGTGCTGTATTTGCACTTTACGCACTATGAAAATCAGACCGTCATTTTTGTTTTGGCTTGTGCGGCAATCATCCCGTTGGCCGGTTGGCTTGGACATGCCACCGAGCATCTTGCGGCCAAGACCAATGAAAGCATTGGTGGGCTGCTGAATGCGACATTTGGCAACGCGGCCGAGTTGATCATTGCGATTAGCGCGATGCGTGCGGGATTGTTCGATGTGGTGAAGGCGTCGCTCACCGGATCGATCATCGGCAACCTACTGCTGGTGCTGGGAGCCTCGATCCTCGCGGGGGGTTTGAAGTACAAGGAACAGCAATTTAGCGCGCAGGCGGCGCGGGCGCAAACCACGCTCTTGACCATTGCTTCGATTTCGTTGGTGTTGCCCGCGGCGTTTCATTATCTCGCCGGTAACACACCGGGTAGCGTTGAATTGGAGCGTGATCTAAGCCTCGAGTTTTCGATCGTTTTGCTTGTGATTTATGGCTTGAGCCTCTTGTTCTCGCTGAAGACGCACAAGCATTTCTTCACGAGTGTGGTCGAGCCCGAAGAAGCCGGGCATGGGTGGAGCTTGATGAAGAGCCTTGGCATTTTGGGCGCGGCAACGACGGCTATCGCCGTGGTAAGCGAAATCCTGGTCCACAATGTCCAAAGCGCGGCTGACAGCTTTGGCATGTCCAGCGTATTTGTAGGCGTAATCATAGTTGCAATTGTCGGTAACGCCGCAGAGCATTCGACGGCGATCCTCGTTGCGCGCAAGAACAGGATGGATTTGAGTCTGTCGATCGCGATCGGGTCCAGTTTGCAGATTGCGATCTTTGTCGGGCCGCTGCTTGTCGTGCTGAGCTATTTCATCGGTCCGCGACCGATGGACCTTGTTTTTACAATGGCTGAAGTGCTTGCCGTGGTGGTGAGCGTCTTCATCACGGGTCAGGTGGCCGACGATGGCGAAAGCCACTGGATGGAAGGTGTTCAGTTATTGGGCGTTTACATCATGCTCGGAATCATCTTCTTCTTCCTTCCGGCGACTGCGACGCAGCACTAGCGAAGCTGTTGTAGCAACCGGCGGGCGGCTGGTTGGTCTGGATCGTAGCGAAGAGCTGTTTCGATTTCAGTGGCAGCCTCCTTGCGTTTGCCCTGGCGGAAGAGGGCTTGAGCGACATTCATTCGGACGCCGGTTTGGGCTGGATTGGACTTGAGGGCGGTGCGCCAAAGCTGAATGGCTTCGTTTGATCGGCCTCCCTTGACTCTGATCACGGCCAGATTTGTGGCGGCGGTGGGGTGGTTCGGATCGAGTTTGAGAATTGCTTCGTAGAGGGGTTGAGCGGCTGATTCCCTTCCCTGGCGGTCGTAGATCTGAGCGAGTTGAACCAGGGCGGCAATGTCAATCGGGTTCGTTTGAACGGCGGCTTCGAGAAGAGCTTGCGCTGATTCAAAACGACTTAGCGTCGCCAGTGCTAGCCCTCTGTCGCGGGAATTGGCTCCGTTTGGAAACAGGCCGACCAGACCTTCCGGTGCCGGGACTTCGCTAGTCGTACTTACTCGTATGGAGTGATCGGTATAGGAAGAGTGGTCGACTCCGCGGCCTGCGGCCTTCGGCATGTGGCACTTGATGCAATCTAGATCGGCTGTTTGTTGGCATGGTTTCTGCTGATGGCAGGATTGGCATTTTGGGTTGAAATGAGCTGCGGCGTTGGAAGGTTCGGAATGGGGATCGTGGCAGGTGGTGCAGGTGAATTTGTCACCGCTGGAAATGGCGCACTTGCTCGCGGCCAGTTTTTCAAAATGGCTGGTGACGCCGATGGCCTCGCTGGTTTGGGTTCGTTTTTCGACAAAAATTGCTGAGTAGTCGGAGAGTTTGCGGCCCGGGATGTAGGAGTCATTTGGGGGGCGAAAACGGGCGACCCGGGCGACGCCGGTGAGGTGGCATTGCGCACAAACACTGTCTCGTTCGTGCGGGGCGAGTTTGGAAGGATTCACAACGCTCGCTTTGCCTGAAGTGGCGATGTGGCGGGTCGCGTCTCCGTGGCAGCGTTCGCAGCCGATGCCGGGAGTGATAGCGAGCGTTGCGGGATTGAATCTGGTGGTGTGACAGTTGAGACAACTCGGTTCGACGGCGCGGGTCAGATCGAGTTGAGGGCGGCGCTCGAAACCGGGGGAGAGCTGCCATTTGGCGGCTTCTGAATAGTAGGAAATCGGCGATTGGAAAAGGCGGTTTCCCTGGGAGAACAGGAAGCTGAAACCGACTCGGCCCGAGCCGATGAACCACTCCAATTGTCTGCTGCCTTCAAAGGTGTCTTGCTTTGAGAATTGAAGTTCAAACGTTTGGGTAACGCGAAAGGTGGTTTGCGTGACTGGGTCAAGAAAGGGGGGTGCGGCCCGCAGTTTGGGCAAGTCATTTCCGCTGGTTCGAGCCATGGCAGTTTTGCTGTAACTCTCGACTATTTTCGCGTGGCAGGGCTGGCAGGCATTCGAGGATTGAGCGAGGGCGAACAACAACAGGGGAAGCATTGCTCAGTTTGCCCTTAGGATCCTAAAGCCGGTGCCGAGGGTAAGTGCTACCGAGATCGAGCCGGGACCACGGGTCAGAGGAAATGTCAGCGGGTAGATGGCCCAACGCCAGCCGGATGCAGCAACCAGCAGGCCGCCACCAATTCGCACGGCATCGAGCCGCTTGCCGAGAGACCCGATTTCAAAGGGCATTGGCCTCAGTATAACGGGCGGGACTTCGGGTCGATTCCGGACTTGCCCATGACATCGAGCAGGGTCTTGGCGCCGTTGCCCAGCATCACGAGATCAGAAGGCCCTTGGATGAACTGGAAGCCTTCGGGTTTGTCATTTGGCCGCCAACTCCAAGCGATTGGGACAAGTCGCTGGTGCCAATGAAAAGGACATCAATAACCAGGGGTGGATGCGATTTCTTCGACATGGGCCAGGGCGCGTTCTTCTTCGACAATCACGATGGTCATGGTGTTGCGGTTGGCAAAGGCAGCGTAGCCATCCGGGGATGGCCAGCGGAAGGTGGCGAGGCCCGGGCCGTAGCCTCGCTTGCCTTGAGGCGGATATTTGGTGGCCGCCGCAGCCTGACGCGCAAGCTCAGGTGTGGAAGTGAACGGGAAGATGACGCCGATTGCGCCCATATCCAGGGCACGCTTGGCAGTCCAGAGCTCGTTGACCGGGACGCGCACGAATGGCATGGCCTTGAGGCCACGAGTTGCGAGGATCATATTGCGGGCAGTTTCGAGCGTTGTGCCTGAGTGCTCCATCTTAATCCAGATCAGATCGAAACCCATGTTGGCCATCTGGGCGGCGACATCGACGCTGGACGTAGTGACAGTGCCTGCAATGACCGGCTTGCCCTCTTTGAGCAGTTTTCGGACGGGATTCTCTCAGGTGTCCTGGCCCAGAGCGAGGAGTGGAAGAAGTGAAAGGAGTAGAGTGCGACTTAGCATGGGATTGAAGGCATAATACAGAATCGTGGCGACAAAGACCAATGCAATGCGGCTGCTGGATCAGATGGGGATCGTGTATGAGGTGCGTGAGTATGAAGTGGATGAAGAAGATCTGAGCGCGGAAACAGTGGCGCGCAAGATCGGCTTGCCCGAAGAGCAGGTGTTCAAGACGTTGGTGGCGCGCGGCGATACGAATGGAGTGGCGATGGCTGTGATTGCCGCCAATACTGAACTTGACTTGAAAGCGCTCGCTCGGGCGCGGGGTGATCGCAAGATCGACACCGTGCCACTCAAGGAAGTGCAGCCTTTGACAGGTTATATCCGAGGCGGAGTGACGGCGCTGGCGGCAAAGAAGGAGTACCCCGTGGTGGTGGATGAGTTGGCGCAGTTGTTTGACGTGATCTCAGTTTCGCCGGGGCAGCGCGGGATACAGCTCATCCTGAATCCGGTGGAATATGCGCGGGCGGTAAACGCGGTGTTCGCGCCGATCTCGCGATTCAAATAGAATGGCGGCATGAGAATCCACGTATTGATGCTTGTTGCGATTTGCGCCCTCGGTCAGGGAATCCCCAAGGGGTTCAAGCCGATGTTCGACGGCAAGACGCTTAAAGGCTGGCACCTCAGCGAAGTCAATCATCACGGAAACACGAAAGCGTGGAAGATGGAGAACGGCCTCATCACCGTGACTCAGGACAAGCCGGGCAACGGCGGCATTCTTCTCACGGACAAAGAATATGGGGATTTTGAGCTGAGCCTCGAATTGAAGCCTGACTTCGGCTGTGACGGCGGAGTGTTCGTACGATCAAACGAAAAAGGCGAAGCTTACCAGATCATGATCGATTATTTGGAAGGCGGTGTAGTGGGGGGAGTCTATGGGGAGCGGCTTCCAGAGGCGCAGGCGGAAGGCAACGGCACGGGCAAAAAGCTGGACCGGGAGTGGATGAAGTATTGGAAGAAGGATGATTGGAACCACTTGAGGATCCGCGTTGAGGGGGAAGTGCCGCATATACAGGTCTGGATCAATGGGAATCAGACCGCGGACTGGACCGATAGCAAGAACCACTCGAAGACCGGGACGGGCAAGGGGATGATCGCTTTGCAGACGCACAGGACGGTGCCGGGAGCGAAGAGCCAGCGCTGGGTAGACGGGGGATTTCACCGCTACCGGAACGTGGCAATCCGTGAATTGAAGTAACGAAAGCGACCAGTCGCCGTCTGTTACCATAAGGTTGCGGAGAGAACCACCCTACATGAACCGCCGATTCCAATTCTTATTTGTATCCTCGTCGCTTGCGGCCGTTGTGCTGCTGCTAGTCGGCGTAAAGTTGGGCCGCAGTGCGAGCAACAGCGACGATCCTTACAAGCACTTCAGTGTGTTCAGCGAGGTGATTACTCGCATTAAGAGCGACTACGTGGAAGAGCCGGACATGAAGAATGTCACTCTCGGTGCGCTCAACGGGCTGCTGGAATCGATCGATCCGTTCGCGAGTTATCTGAACGCTGATCAGTACAAGCAGTATCAAGCCACCAAGGGCGCTTCGAAGGCGAATGTTGGGCTGGTGTTAAGCCGGCGATTTGGCTATGTGAGCATTGTCGATGCCGTGCCTGGAACTCCTGCGGCCAAGGCTGGATTGCATACCGGCGACATGCTGGAGACGATCAAAGGAATCTCAACGCGAGATATGCCCCTCGCTTTCGCCGAGATGCTTTTGATGGGCGAAGAGAATACGACTGTCGATGTTCAGGTATTGCGAGCCCGCAAACCGGAGCCCGAGAAGCTTTCGTTGTCGCGCGTCAAAGTTGCTTATCCGCAGCCCGTGTTGACACTGGGACCCGACGGCGTTGCAACCTTTGCGATTCATTCACTCGAAGGCAATTTGAAGGACGCTGTCAAGAAGGGTCTTGAGAGCGCCGTAGCCAAGGGCGCGAAGAAGATGGTTCTTGACCTGCGGCATTGCGCGACTGGGACGCCGGCGGACGGTGTGGTCATAGCACAGTGGTTTTTGGATAAGGGTGCCATTGGGAGTGTGAAGGGCCAGCGGATGGAAGCGCAGAAGTTTAGCGCCGATGCCTCCAAGCAGATCTGGAAGGCTCCGGTAGTTGTGATCGTAAACCGGGGCACGGCGGGAGCTGCGGAAGTTTTAGCAGCAGCGCTGCTCGACAACAAGCGCGCTGACGTAGTGGGTGAGCGCAGCTATGGCCACGCATCGATTCAAAAGGCGCTCTCGCTTGACGATGGAAGCGCCGTCATTCTGAGTGTGGCGAAGTATTACGCTCCGAATGGGAAAGCAATCCAGGATACAGGCGTAGTTCCGAACTATCCGATGAACGATGCATTGCTTGGTGTGGATGAAGATCCGGATGGCGACGGCATTCCGAACGACAATTCAGACAAGGCCAAAGAAGACACCTTGATGAAGAAGGCGCTCGAGCTTCTGAGCGGCGTAAAGACGGTCGCAGGAATCAATCCTGAAGCTGCGATGAAGCGCTAACGGAACCTGTCAAAATAGAAGTATGCCGATTTATGAGTACCGCTGCGCGGATTGCGGTAAGACCTTTGATTCGATTCAAAAATTCAGTGATGAGCCGTATGTGGAATGTGGGCAATCTACCTTCGAGTGCCCCAAGGAAGGCCACGGAAAAGTGGAGCGACTGCTGAGTTCGCCCTCATTCCATTTCAAGGGAAGCGGATTCTATATCACAGACTACAACAAGGGTAGTGGGGGAGCGAAAGACGCCCAGTCCCCGGCCAGCTCTGGATCGTCTGAAAGCAAATCCGAGAGCAAATCCGAAAGTAAATCCGAGAGCAAGTCGGACAGCAAATCGGAGAGCAAATCCGAATCGAAGCCCGCCTCTTCAACTAAAAGCGACTCGTCTTCCAGCAGCAGCACTGCCAAAAAAGACAGCTAAGGCAGACACAGTTTAATCTGGTGGGGATGGCTCAAACCATCCTTTACCTCATTTGCGCCATCGCCGGCGTGCTGGGAGTCTGGATGTTGGCCACCGACATTGCCGGCACGCTTGCAGTTTTGCGCGACTGGAAGGCGGGGCCGGTGCTGGTGTGGGAAACGTCAGATGGTCGAAGCTACGAAGTGAAATGGGGCAAGGACGAGGAGTTTTCGACGAATGTCCCCGTTTCTCCGCTGGCGCTTTACTCCAATCTTTCACCGGAGGTGTTGTAGGAGAATCCAGTCCATCAAACCGCTTCTGTTCCGGGTTGGCGACGACGCTGCTGTTGGTGCTAGCCAGTGGCTTTTTGGTTTCGAGGGCGCCGCTCGGAGAGGACCGCGAGTGGCGGGGCGGCACCTGGGTACACGCAGCACAAGAGTTGACTCGCATTTCGCCCACAATTGCGGTGATGCGGCCGCCAAAGGAGGATTGGAAAGCGAAGTTGTTGTTTGGCTGTGTGATCGCTTTGCCGCTTTTCATCGGGGGGATGTTCAGCTTCAACAGCAGTCTGTTGTTGGGAATCGCGACGACCTGGTTGGGTGCGCTGGCGCTGGGCTGGTTTGTTGTGACGGGCTTGGGTGACTATAGCGAGGTGGTTTGGGCCGGAGATCAAGGCTTTGAGCGCCGCTCGATTTGGGGGCGAAACCGGGCGCAGTGGATCGATGTAATAGCGGTTGTTTTGAAGATATCCCGGAACGGATCCGAAAGCAGTCTTCGCAACGTGCCGGCAAACTGTCCGACACGACGATCAAGGA
>Ga0163152_10007058_pt1 | contig 12418 bp, 13 predicted proteins | sample OliLakLV19MP8IB2_FD_148635 | JGI IMG/M metagenome (GOLD analysis project Ga0163152, IMG submission 148635) | Freshwater microbial mat bacterial communities from Lake Vanda, McMurdo Dry Valleys, Antarctica - Oligotrophic Lake LV.19.MP8.IB-2 | ecosystem: Environmental > Aquatic > Freshwater >... | reverse complement strand
GTCGATGACCTGGATCCCCCCGTACCACAAGACCGCTGCGGCGGCGGAAAAGGTGAGGAGGCTGATGACGGGGACGAACACCGCCATGATGTTCGCCCGTTGCATCGTCAACGACAGGGTCTGTTCAACGTGTGCTGCGAACCTGCTTTCTTCGCGTTCTGTTTGAACGAAGGACTTCACGATGCGAATGCCGGAGATCACTTCTTCGATCAAGGTGCTTAAGGCAGCGGTTTGATCTTGAATTGAGGTCGAGAGGGATTTCAATCTGCGACCAAAAAATTTCGCTACGAGGACGAGCAAGGGGAGCAGGACCAGGATCAAGAGGCAGAGCCGCCAATTCATCATCAGTAAGAATGTGATCCCTCCGATGAAGGTCACGAGCTGTTTCGCGCTGTCGATCGGTGTTTCCGTGACGACGGATTGGATGACCGTGACGTCGTTCATGAGCCGTGAGAGGAGTTCTCCGGTTCGCCGCCTGGCAAAGAAGCTGACGGAGAGGGTATGCAGGTGTTTAAAGAGGTGTTGGCGGAAATCTGCAACGATGCGCTGGGAAATCCACGCGGTCAGATAACTGTGGCCCATCGAGCAGAGGCCCTGCAGGAGGACGAGCCCGAGAAAGAGGATGATCAACTCGGTCATTTTGGACTGGTTGTGTTGGACGGTAATGACGTCCCATAACGTGCCGGCTAACCGCAGCAGGGCTAGATTAATCGCGGCGACCGCCATGACCAGCAGGCCTGCGAGCGCCATACGGGACAGGTAGGGTTTCAGGAACGGGAGAAATCGTGAGAAGGTGGACATGTTGAGGGACGATTGTAGAGGGGCGGCTTCGAATAACTTATGAAAGAACGGCAGATGTTACGTTTCAAGTCCCTGGTAGAGTCGATCGCTACAGCTGAGCGATCGACTCAATCAGGTTCTTATTGACGGCCACGAACTCCGAGCGATCCTTATCATCGATCACCACATCGGTGAGGCTGATAAAGAGGCGTTGCTCTTCGTTGATCGCATCGGACACACGATTGCGCATGGGAGGGACGAGGAAGTCGCCAACGTAGACGCAGTTCACAGTCCGGACGCGGATGCGAACCTTCTTGCCTTCGGGCACGAACCCCTCCTCCCCGTTCTCGGGTGAGCCTAGCTCTTACGACGTTCGAATTTTTGACGCCGGCGAAGCTTCTTGTACTTGTGCTTGCGCATTTTCTTACGGCGTTTTTTCAAAACACTGGACATGCGTTCTCTCCTGCAAAGGGGGAGTGTAGAAGTTTCCGTTTCAAATTGCAAGGCCAAGAGCGGATTTTCCAACTTAATTGAGCCATGTCCTCTGTCTCCCTAAGTCGCAATGTCCGGGTTCCGGCATCGGGGCCTCCACGGTTGCGTGACGGTCTGGCAACATGCTGCGGGGCCAGGGATGCGTCGCTGTTGGGTTGGCGGCCGTGCTCGTTGAGAGGCCCGCCAGGCGCAGCTCTTTTACCAGGCGATCCTGCAGCGTCGTGACCCGCCACCCCCTGCTCGGCGCGCGTCCGCGTAACGTAAATTGACGCGGGAGCTGCTCGCCGGCTGACTGTGGCGCCACGGTCGGCCTCACCTCGCGCGAGTGCGTCGCCTACAGCCGGAGCACCCGGGGCTTCAGTGCGGGCCGGTACCGTCGTCGAGGGCGCGCCTCGACTCCGAGGCATGAGCCCCACATCGCCTGCGGCCCGGACCCGCGGAATCAGCCGCCGGACGTGGCTCATCGCGTGCCGGATCCCATGCACCCGCTTCAACGCCTGCATACGCACCGGCTCCGTCTCCTCGCTGACCCTGCGGCCCTCCCAGTGAGCGCCGGGCGTTTACACAAGAGGGCCTGTCTCCTGTGATCAAAGCGGACAGGCGCATCTTGGGCTTAGAGGCAAGAGCGGATTAAATTCATCATGGTCTCGGTGGCAGTGTACGGGCTGCTTGACCTGCCTGATACCCCTTCCTATACTGCACGAATGATGTTACTTCATAAAATTCCACTGCTCTCCGTTCTGCTCCTGTTCGGTTCGATCGTCTTTATCGGCGCTGGCTGCAGCGGTAAGACTATTCAATATCCTGAGGATCACGAACGGTACATCCGCATCGATCGGGCGGTGGAGTCGCTTCGCCAAGCCTATGTGAAAAAAGACGCGTCGGATCTGGCATCCCTTATGATGCCGCTTGACCAGCTTGACCGGCTGCGGGAAGAAGCTCAAAGCGACTTCGAGACATTTAGTGCCATCACGTTGGACTTCACGGTTGAACGTATTATGATCGAAGGCGACGACATCGATGTCTTCGTGCATTGGCAGGGGCTGTGGAAGAAAGATGCGGACGACCCAGGCCTCCGTCAACGAGGCCACACACGATTGCAATGGGTCGGCACGAAGTCGATTCTGTTGCGCGGGGTTCAAGGCGATTCTCCCTTCGGCATGAAAGCTCGACAGGCCACGACCGACCCCACACGCGCTCCCAAGAAAAAGTAATCTATGCCATCTCGCCAATCTCGCGCTCCTGTGCCGGTTGATTTCCTGGTTATTGGGAGTGGTGTGGCCGGTCTCCGCGCAGCGTTGGAGCTGAGCCGTTCTGGCCGTGTTACGGTGTTGACGAAAGGTCATCCGCTTCAGAGCAGTTCGATTCATGCTCAGGGCGGGGTGGCGGTGGCGATGAGTGAAGAAGACGATGTGGCTATCCATTTGACCGACACGCTCAAGGCGGGGCATGGACTCTGTCGAAAAGAAGCGGTGCGGGTCCTTGTCGAAGAAGGACCTGCGCGGATTCAAGAATTGATCGGGTGGGGGGCTAAGTTCGACAAGGTTGGCGGGAAGTTCGCGTTTGCTCGAGAGGCTGCCCACAGCCGAAGCCGTATTCTGCGCGCCCGGGGGGATGCGACAGGGAATGAGATGGTGCGCGTGTTGATTGCCGAGGTGAATCGGCAGAAACATATACAGCGGCTGGATCATCACTTTACCGTGGATCTCGTGGTCGACGCCAGGCGTTGCTGCGGGGCGGTTGTCCTGGATGAAGGGTCTGGTCGCCAGTTCGTGCTGCCGGCTCGCGCGATCGTGCTGACCACCGGCGGGGCCGGGCAGATCTATGCGCGGACGACCAATCCTCCGAACGCCACCGGTGACGGGATGGCCATGGCCCTGCGCGCGGGAGCGGTGCTGCAAGATATGGAGTTCGTGCAATTCCATCCCACTGCCTTGTATTTGCCGTCGAGTCCTCCATTTTTGCTGTCGGAAGCGATGCGCGGAGAGGGCGCGCATCTGCGCAATAATAAGGGGGCGCTGTTCATGCAGCGATACCACCCGATGGGGGCGTTGGCGCCGAGAGATATCGTGTCGCGGGCGATCTTGGCGGAGATGGCGGCGACGAAAGCGCGTCATGTCTATCTTGACGTCACCCACTTGGGTGCAGAGTTCGTGAAGCGACGTTTCCCGACGATTTACGCGACCTGCCTTCGCTACGACATCGATATCACGGAGGAATGGATCCCGGTGTCTCCAAGCGCGCATTACATGATGGGCGGGGTTTGGACTGACTTGAACGGAGCGACGACGGTTCCAGGGCTCTTCGCTGCCGGGGAGGTGGCCTGTAGTGGTGTGCATGGGGCGAATCGTCTCGCGAGTAATTCCTTGCTCGAAGGATTGGTGTTTGGTGCGCGTGCGGCATTGGCCGCCGTGGCGTTTGCCGACCGACACGAGCTTCCTAAACTGTCGTGTCAGGAGGCCGCAATCCGAGTGGGCCAATTCGGCATATTGGAGGATGCAGAAAAACTACGAAGCTCATTGCGGCGAACGATGTGGGGTCAGGTCGGCGTCATTCGTTCGGGCGAGTCGCTCATCCGGGCTTGTGCGCAGCTGTCACGGTGGACTCAACTCGTGGCCCAGCCGTTTGCCAGCCGAGCTGCGCTGGAAGTGAAGAATATGGTGCAAGTGGCGCAATGCGTCGCGGAAGCGGCTCTGTGGCGCGAGAACAGCGTCGGGGCCCATTACCGGTCAGATTGTCAAGAAGCCAAGCGGGCTGGTTGGCAGCAACACAGTCGCCTATCGAGCGGGGAAGTCGTTACTGGGAAGAAGACGGCTCAGAAATCGCGGGGTCTGCTGTTGTCTCCGCGGGGGCGTATCGGCTGACCGGACGTTCCAGGAACACACCATCACGCACAAGAAATGTGCGGTAGTACCCGAGAACCTTCCGGACGTATCGCCTGGTTTCCTCATACGGGGGAAGTGCCTGGTAGTGATCGACGGCATGCTCTCCTGCATTGTAGGCCGCCAGAGCCAGCGGTAAATTTCCATGAAAGCGGTCGAGCAGCTGGCGTAAGTATTTCGTTCCTCCGCCCACATTATCATCCGGGTCATACATATCCCGCACATCCAGGCGCAGGGCGGTCTGCGGCATCAGTTGCATGAGGCCGATGGCCCCAGCGCGAGACACGGCCCGTGGGTCAAAGTTCGACTCGGCTTTGATGACGGCTCGGATCAACGCGGGATGGAGCTGATGTTGTGAGGAGTAGCGACGGATAACTGGTTCGAGTTCACGCTCGGACAAGATGTCGTGGAAACGGTTGGATTTGGATTCGATCTCAATTTTTCGATAGCGAGAATCGGAGGGGACATTAGTGAGGGAAATCGAGCCGTCGCGTTCGACATACTGATAAATCTCTGCTGCGGTTGACGATACGGAGAAGGCCAGCGAGCCGATTCCCGCGATGACCGTCGTGGTGAGCCCCATGGCCGCGTGCCGTCCGAGAGATGTCATGAGTCGAGAAAAGGTGTTGTGCATGGTTGCAACGATACCAGTCTGTTACTAGGTGTCAAGAATCTGCAGATCTTGTGCCTGGAGGCCAAGAGTAAATAGTGCAGGAAAACAACAGGGTCTGTGAGAGGGCTGAACCGCTAAGGTTCTAAAAAACGCGCTCGGTTGGCAATAAATAGTCTGTGAAGTTGTTGGGTGAGAGGTCCTGGTGTTCCATCCCCGACCGGATGCCTGTCCACCATGGAGACCGGCATCACTTCCATTGTCGTGTTGGTGAGAAAACACTCGTCTGCCTGAGTGAGTGCCTCGATTCCAAAATGTCCTTCGTTAATCGGGATCCGGGCTTCTTGAGCGAGGCCGAGCAACATGTCGCGCGTAATGCCGTCCAGTAGGCCGCATGCAAGTGCCGGAGTACAGAGCTGACTTGCTCGAACGAAAAAGAGATTGCTGACGGTGCATTCCGTCAGGTGCGATTCCCAATTGAGCAGGATGCTGTCGAAAGCACCGGCCGCGATGGCTTCCCGTTTAGCCAGGATATTGTTCAGAAAGTTAGTGGCTTTGATCTGGGGTGAGAGCGCACTGGGTAAGTTCCGTCTCGTGTTGGCGACGATCAGGCTCACGCCGGCCTGGTATTGTTGGGCAGAGGGAGGCTGAAGCGGTTTGGCCATAATCACTACGGTGGGGGTCGGGCAGAGGGCTGGATCTAAGCCGATGTCGCCAGCTCCTCGTGAGATGGTGATACGGAGGTATGCGTCGGTGCGCTCGTGTCCGACGTCATTCCGCGTCATGGCTTCATGGAGGAGCGCTGGCCACCTGTGCTCGGGAATCGGGATCGTTAGGCCGATCGCGTCTGCTGAGCGGCGAAGCCGAGCAAGGTGTTGGTCCCGCATGAAGATCCGGCTCCCGTAGGAGCGAATCGTTTCATAGACGCCATCGCCGTAGAGGAATCCATGGTCGAAGACGGAGACGACGGCCTGCTCTTCGGTCACGAATCGATCGTTAAGATAAATCCACATCGTGAGTTCTATCGCAATGCACTGAAAAATGCCTGGGCTTTTTGGAGTGTTTCCTCGTATTCTTTTGCCGGATCGGAGTCGGCGACAATCCCGGCGCCGACCTGCAAGTATCCTTTTCCTGCACACCATACCAAAGTTCTAATCACGATATTGAGATCGAGATCGCCGTTCCAGCCGATATAACCGAATGATCCGGTATAGGGGCCGCGGCGTACCGGCTCCAGCTCCTCGATAATCTCCATGCAGCGGATCTTTGGCACACCCGTGATGGTGCCTCCAGGGAACAGTGCTCGAATCAGATCGAAGGGCGTGACCTCAGGCCGCAAGGTGCCGCTGACGTTGGAGACGATGTGGCTGACGTGGGAGTATTGCTCGATCGCCATAAATTCATCGACCTTCACGCTGCCGAATTGGCAGACGCGGCCTAGATCGTTTCGCTCGAGATCGACAAGCATGAGGTGTTCCGCCCGTTCCTTTTCATTCGCGAGTAATTCGCCGATGAGGCGTTGATCGTCACGATCGTCGTGCCCGCGCGGTCTGGTTCCGGCAATCGGGCGCGTGTCCGCCTGTCGGTTGTGGAGGCGGAGCAGCCGTTCAGGCGAGGAGCTGATCAACGTGACGTCGTCGAAGTGCATGAGCCCTGAGAACGGCGAGGGGTTCACGGCTTGCAGACGTCGATAGAGTTCCTGCTCGTAGGACTGCCGATCTGCACCATCGTTATAGGAGCAGGGCGGTTGTAAGGTGAATCGATGCGACAGGTTGGCCTGGTAGATATCTCCCGAGGAAATATATTCTTGGCAGCGCCGGACTCGATCGAGGTAGGCATCCCGTGTTTGGTCCGGATAAAAGGCCATCTGATCGAGTGATGGGAGATTAGCGAGAGACGCGGGCTGTCCGCTCAACGTGGTTTCCCACTCGGCCAGCCGGTCCAAACCCTCGCGATAGAGTGTCTCTCGTGATTCTCCCAAAAATCGTTCCATGGGCGGACAGAAGATAATCTGCAGACGGCCTGTTTGATGATCCACCGTGGTGACGAGGTCATACAGACCGAACTGTAGGTAGGGGATCGGCAGATCGTCTGTGGCAATGGAGGGGAGCGTTTCAAAGTCGCGCACCAGGTCGTAGCTGAAGTAGCCGACGGCTCCACCCCAAAAAGGGGGGAGGCCTGGAGTAGGTTCGATCTGGAGGCCATCGAACAGTCGACAGAGACTATCGAAGGGATCGTTCGACGAACATTCGCGTCCATTGCTGGTCCGGAGGCAGGCCTGTCCTTGTCGTTCGGTCAGCACCGAGAAGGGATTGCTCCCCAGAAATGAATAGTGGCTTTCTCCGTCTGTCCCCTTTCCGCTGTCGAGTAGGAAGGACGGCTGAGAGGGAGACGCAATCAATCGGTACAGGTCAAAGGCTGTTCTCCCTCGGCTGTCCATCGTGAGGATCAAGGGCTGCGGAGGACCGGTCAGGAATGATGGCTGGGAGAAACGAGTCATAGGTGCAGATATATCGCTTTACAAATCACGCGGCACCCACTATACCCGACTGTTACCGCGGTGTCACAGGATAGGTCGGCTTGACAAATTCAAGATGATTCTGCTTGAATTGCGCGCCCGCCATCGGCAGAGTCCTTGCGCTATAGGCTGCAAAACGCACTCTCTTCCGTGGGTACAACATGCTCCCTTCACAAGATCCATTGTACGCGGGGCTCGGCCAAGCGGTCCGGATCGGAACCGATTTGCTCGCGTCGCTGATTGTCGGAGGAGGATTGGGTTGGGCGTGTGATACGTATCTCTTCGGCTCTACTCCCTGGGGAATGGTCGGGGGGTTGGTGTTGGGCGTCGTAGCCGGGATCAGAAATGCATACCGGTCAGCGCAACGGTGGCCGAAGACATAAACGCTGTTTAAGAGAAAGTACGAAAGCGCCATGGAAGAAAGTCCGCTTCATCCGTTCGAGCTTCACAATTGGATACCGATTTCGCTTGGTGGATTGGATATTTCCATCAATAAAGCCGTGGTCATCATGTGGGTGGTCGTTTCCCTGGTGGCGGTGCTCATGGTGATGGCGGGATCGGCTCGCAAGCTGGTGCCCGGCAAGTTGCAGAGCATGGCGGAGATAATGGTGGACTTCATTCGTGGCATCATCATGGATACGATGGGCAAAGAGGGGATGCGATTCTTCCCCCTCATCGCGACGCTGTTTCTGTTCATCCTTTTTTGTAATCTTATCGGGTTGATCCCGGGAAGCTACACCGTGACGAGTCAGATCGTCGTAACCGCTGTGTTTGCCTGCCTGGTGTATGGGCTCAGCCTGGTCATGGGATTTTTGTTGCACGGGGTGAAGTTCCTGGGCATTCTCGTTCCGCCAGGCACGCCGGCCTGGTTGTTGCCGTTGATGATTCCAATCGAGTTGATCAGCCAATTGGCGCGGCCCATTTCGTTGGCCGTTCGGTTATTTGCGAATATGACGGCTGGCCATGTAATCCTGGGGGTCTTGTTTGGATTGGCCATTAGCGGCGGATTGTTGATCGGGTGGTTGCCCTTTGCGTTTACGATCGCGATGAACGGATTGGAAGTCGGCATCGCGTTCATTCAGGCTTATATTTTTACCGTGTTGACGTGCGTCTATTTGGGTGACGCATTCCATCTGCACGGCCACGATGAGCACGAGCACTAGCGCGTGTCAGTTTAGACAAGGGAGGAGTAGGACATAATGGATTCAGCAGCAGCAGCATTGTTGGGCATGGGGTTGGCGGCGGCAGGGTTTGCCGGAGCCGGTGTGGGTATTGGCTACATCTTCGGGAAGATGATTGAAGCGGTGGCGCGCCAGCCGGAAGCGGAAGCCCGCGTCGGAAAGTATATGTGGATCGGGTTTGCGCTGGTTGAAGCCATCGCATTGTACGGCCTGGTCATTGCCTTCATCATCATGGGCCTCCGTAAATAGGAGCAGGTCTAGGTCTAGGTTAAGGCCGGGGGATGTCTCTCAACCCTCGCCTCAGCGACGGCCTTTCTGTTGTGAACTATGCCGCAGTTCGAATCTCACTTTTTTTCTTCTTTGATCTTTTGGGAAGTCCTGTCGTTCGGGATTCTCTTTTTCGTGCTCTACAAGTTCGCCTTCCCCGGCATCTTGGGCGCGTTGGAAGAGCGGGAAAAGAAAATCAAGGACAGTCTCGATCAAGCCGAGCGTCACAGGTCAGAGGCCGAACGGAAACTCAAGGAGTACGAGGCCAAGCTAAGCACCGCCGCGAAAGAGGCCGAAGGCATTCTGGCGGCCGCAAAAGAGCGGGCGCAGCGACTCATGGAAGAAAATGAGCAGCGGCTGACGACCGAAGCCGAGCGGATCAAGGGTGATGCGACGCGTGAGATCGATCATGAGCGCCGTAAGGCGATTCAGGATATTCGTGCCCAGACAACGGACTTGGCGTTGATGGTGGCGGAGAAGGTTGTGCAGCGCAGTCTGACCGATGCCGATCACCGGAAATTTGCAGACGAGGCACTTGAGGCCCTGTCGAAATCCTACCAGCGATAACTCTTGGATCAGGGTGGGGTCAGCCTAGGCTGACCCCACCCTGTCGATATCCTTCTAAATCAACACAAATAAAGCGGAATCCGACTTGACGAAGCTTGGCGCTGATGCGTGCTCGTAGGTCAGGCTGATTCAGCCTGGAGAAGTCCTCCTGCCCAACCTCGATTCGCGCCACTTCTCCATGTTCTCGTACACGCATATGGCGAAACCCCTCCGCCTGTAGAATATCTTCAGCCTGTTCCACGCGGCGGAGCTTGTCGATCGTGATCGGGATGCCCCGAGGAATTCTGGAAGAAAGGCAGGCTGCTGCCGGTTTATCCCAATTGGAGAGTCCCAGGGTCTTGGCGAGTGCCCGCACATCGGATTTCGAGAAGGCGGCTTCGACCAGCGGGCTTCGAACCCCCCACTCGCGTGCGGCTTTGATGCCTGGTCGATCGCCCCCGAGATCATCGAGATTCGTCCCGTCCACAATCCACTGGCTCGCGCGTGGTTTGCGCAGCCCGTCCAGTAATTGATAGAGGTCGGTTTTGCAATGGAAGCAGCGGGCTGCATCGTTCTGCACGAAGGCTGGAATTTCGAGTTGATCGGTGTGGACCAGTTCATGCCGCGCACCAATCTCTGAGGCCATCTGCCTCGCACCGTTGAGTTCGATTTCTGGAAATGTCGGTGAGACGGCGGTGATGCCCAGTGCGCGTGCGCCGAGCTGCTCATGGGCGATTTTCAGGACGATGGTGCTGTCGATCCCGCCGGAGAAAGCGACCAGGACGGACTGCATGTCCGAGATCACCTGGCGTCGAGTTTTCTCTGGAGGGATTCGGTCGCCATGGATGCTTGACCTTTGGAGTCGATGCACGGTCGACTAGTTTTTGACTTTTGCTTTGGCGAGGTTTCCCACCACGACTAAGGCGTAGCGCTTGGGGTCCAGATGCTGTTTGGCGACGCGCTGCACGTCTTCTTTCGTGACTCGCTCTATCCACTTCTGGTAGTCCGAAAAGTATTCGAATCCCAGGCCGTAGAACTCCACTTGGGCGAGCACCTGCGCAAGCTTTGCCGTGGAATCGAGCCGGAGCGGGAAGCTACCCACCAAGAACGATTTGGCTTCAGTCAACTCCTGGTCTGACACCGGCGCGTCACGAATCGATTTGATTTCAGACAAGACCCCGGTAATGGCTTGGTTGGTCGTCTCTGTTTTGGTTTGAAGGTTGACCCAAAACGAACCGGGCATCTGTCGGGCGTCGAAGTGGCTCATGATTCCATAGGCCAGCCCCTGCTTGTCGCGAATCGAATCCATCAGGCGGGAGGAAAATCCCCCGGCTCCCAGGATGTAATTCATGACTGTCACGGAATAGAAGTCCGGGTGCGCGCGCGAAATCCCCCCATGCCCAAGTACGATCGTGGATTGGGTGAGATCCTTCTCGATGAGTTGAACCGTTCTGCGTTCGACCGGGGAGGGCTTCCTCGTATTCCGTGCCGTTACGGCTACTTTTTTCCAGGCTCCCAAGTGGGTCTGGACCAATGCCGTGGCTTGTTCAAGGGTAATGTCGCCAACGACGGTTAAGATGACTTGGGAGGGAGAATATTCCCGTCCATAAAAGCTCTGCACGTCGGCGAGGGTAAGCTTGCTGAGCGTCTCTTCCGTGCCAGTGACGGGCCAACGATAGGGGTGTCCGTGGAAGACCAGCTGGTTGAAGGCCTTCATGGCGATATGGCCGGGGTCGTCGTTGTCGCTGGCCATCTCGCCCAGGAGCTGGGTGCGAATCCGGTCGAACTCCTGTTTATGAAACGCAGGATGTTGCAGCATGTCGGCGAGCAGGGTAAAGCCGAGGTCGACATCTTTTTTGAGGACACGCGCGGAGGCAGTCGTGAAGTCTTCAGCGGCCTTGGCTTCCAGCGTTCCTCCGACAAAGTCGATTTGTTCAGCCTGCTGTTTTGACGTCCGTGTCGTCGTTCCTTCGTCCAGGAGGCTGGCGACGAGGTTTGCGAGTCCTGCTTTGTCGGGAGGGTCCTGCGCAGAGCCCGCTTTGATCAATGCATGGATCTCAATGATAGGGAGAAAATGCTGTTCCAGAACCAGCACGGTGATCCCGTTCGAGGTCACAAACTTCGTCGGGACGATCTCGGCCGCTACGGAGGCGCCCGATGCCCAGAGTATGGCGCAGAATCCCATCCCAAGAATCAGGGTTGTCCGGCGCCACAGCGCAGTAGCCCGTTGTCTCATCGTCGACATCATTTAGGGTCGTCCCTGTTGTGCGGCGGTGGCGGGCGCCTCTGGTTGTTTGGGCGGCATCGGAATCAACGTGCCGACGGTCCGATTATCTTCCGTCAAGTATTGGCGGGCGACACGTTGGATGTCTTTAGCCGTGACGGCCCGGATCCGTTCCACAAATTGGTCGATCTTTCGCCAGCCGGCGCCGACGGACTCCGCTTGCCCCAGCAGCATGGCATGTCGGAAGTTGGAGTCCTGTTCGAAGACATGTGTGGCTTCAACCTGGTTCTTGGCCCGTTGGAGCTCCAGCTCTGTCGGTGGATCGGTCTGGAGACGTTTGATTTCCCGATGAAGGGCTTCTTCGACGATCTCAGGTTTCTGGCCCGGGCTCACGAGGGCGTAAAAATAAAAAAGGCCTGGATCGGTCTGAAGCAAGCTGTATTCCGACCCGACGGCCAACGACGACTTTTGTTCGTACACAAGGCTCTGGTAGAGACGTGAACTTTTCCCATGTGAGAGAATCGAGTCTAGAATGTCGAGGGCATACGAGTCTTCGCTCGTAAAATTCGGCACGCGATAACCCATTATGACGAAGGGGACTTGGGCGTCTCGCTTGAGCAGAAAGCGGCGTTCACCTTTTTGCTCCGATTCCATGGTGGCGACGGGTTTGGGCTCCGGCCCTCGTGGAATCGGCTCGAACAGTTGTTTGATGAGAGGGAGTAGGCTGTCGGCCTTGATGTCACCCACCACGACGAGGGTCGCATTGTTGGGCGAGTAGTAGGTGTCGTAATGTCGTTGCAGGTCGTCCAGGGTCATCGCATCGAGATCGCCGAACCAGCCGATCACCGGCCAATGGTAGGGATGGCTGAGATAAGCTTGGGCGAAGAGCGTTTCGATGAGTGCACCTTGGGGATCATC
>Ga0163152_10007056_pt1 | contig 12418 bp, 7 predicted proteins | sample OliLakLV19MP8IB2_FD_148635 | JGI IMG/M metagenome (GOLD analysis project Ga0163152, IMG submission 148635) | Freshwater microbial mat bacterial communities from Lake Vanda, McMurdo Dry Valleys, Antarctica - Oligotrophic Lake LV.19.MP8.IB-2 | ecosystem: Environmental > Aquatic > Freshwater > Lake... | reverse complement strand
GTATAGACATAAATATATCCGCCGGGTGTTACAAATGCGTTCAGGGTTTTGTCGTCACTGATGATATGGAGTTTCCATTCAAATTGGTCGCGGTATTTGAGTGCGCCCGAATTGAGAATATTATCAGTAATACGTTGCAAATGCTCATAGCTTTTGGCGTATTGATTGCGGTCAAGCAACGGGTATTCTTGGGGCGTGTTGGCTATTTCATCACGGAGTTTTTGCCCAAGTGCGATGTCATCTTGGACACTAAATAGGTTGATAGAACCAGGTCCAGCCGCTTTGCATTGTATTAAAAGCAGCATAATAGTGAGATAATAAATTACTTTTTTCATAATTTGTAAATGATTAGGTTTTTGTTTTTAAGAAGCCGGCCAATACTTCCAATCCTTTTGTAAAATTTGTATGGTTGTTGATGATGATGTCGGCTTCCGTTTTGTAGGGTGCTATGTATTTTTGGAAAGAAGGGAATACGTGGTTTTCATATCTGTATAGCACGTCTCCCATATCATAACCACGTTCTTTACTGTCGCGCAATATCCTCCTTTTGATACGGATATGGTCTTCTGCATCTATATAGACTTTGAGGTCGAGTAGTTTTTTTAGGGCAGGGTCGTGAAAAATAAACAGTCCTTCAACCAAAATTATTGGGGCAGGTTTAAGCACTATACTCCCCTGTTTTTTCATAGGGTTGTTGAAAGTGTACTCCTGCATTTCTATTTCCTTGCCTGCCTGCAACGCCTTTATATCGCTTACGCATTGGTCGAGATGAACGCCTTGTGGCAGGTCAAAATTTAGAACGCCGTGTTCATCTTTTTCTTGTTTTTCGCGTGGCTTGTAGTAGTTATCAAGCGTAACCAGACAAATTTGTTCTGGGGTAAAATGTACACAAAGTTGGTTGAGGAAGTAGCTTTTGCCTGATCCGCTTGCGCCACATATTCCCACTATATAATTTTGGAGCATATTAGTGTGTATTAGGTAGTGCAAATATAGCGAAGGTTTTGGAAAATACTTGTTTGGGTAGCAAGGTTATTTTTGCACGGCTATTTTATTTCGTTTTACTTGCCCTGTGATGTCTTGGAAGGTAATCAATACACCTTCATTGTTAGGATTTATAGTAAGATAAAGGGTTTGTATGGTGTGTTTGTAACGGTTATACAAATGTGTTATTGTAGAGTTTGACTTGCCTGCCAAAGCCTCCAGGCGCAAGCTCTCCCATTCGTCAAAACGTTTTTGTGGGAATAAGTCTGTGATTAAATAGTCGGGTTGCAGGAACACATGCCACTCGCGCAGGTAAGTTTTTGCAGTTTCGTTATAGGCTATCGAGAGTCCGTCTTTGTTGGTAAGTATTGTACAAACGGGTGTCTTTTGCCAAACCTCATTAGATATTTCTAACTTTGTTTGGATTTTTTTAGACGTTTGCAATGTCCCTTCTAATGTTTGTATTTGTTGTAAGTATGCTTTTTCAGTTGTTTTTTGCAGTTGTTTTTGTTTGTCAAGGAGTTGTTTTTTATGTTGGACAAACCGCGCCTTATATTCTTTCAAGATAGGCGTGATAGGCTTCAATGAAATCATCACTTGTGTAGTTTGTTGATAGTCATTGAATAACGGCGTGAATTCTATCAAAATGCTATCGCTTTGTTGTGTGTAGCGGTTGCCTACTGTTTCACACACTTGAAAATGCTCACCACGCAAAGCGCGGAAGCAATATTTCTCCCATTTTTCAAAACGGCTTTGGGGGAAAAGGTCAGGTAAGAAGTAATTAGGTTGTATATAAATATGCCATCCTCTCAAAAATGCAGAGGCTAAATTGTTATAGTAGCTTACTTCTAAATTGGTGTCTATTACCCAAAATATTTCTGTACTGCGGTTTTGGTACCGCTTATTGCGTGTGAGGGTAGCAAGTTCTTTGTCTTGTTGTTTGATGTTGGCTCTCAATTCTTTTATCTCATGCTCAAAACCTTCGGTAGTTTGTAGCAAGGTCTGGCGTTGGTTTTCTATGATGCGTTGTGTGCGTTGATTTTGCTTCTTTGTGAAGTCCGAAATATCCATTTCGCGTTGTTTGCGAGCAGAGATATCACGTGCGAATACAGCCACGCCTTGCACGTCATTGTTGTCGTTTCGGACAGGGTTAAAAGAAACGCTCAGATAAATTTTGGTTCTATTATTTTCGCTAAAAATGGCTTGCTCTATACTGAACTTTTCGCCTGCGAGTGCGCGGTCATAGTAGCCTTTCCACATGCTATAGTAGTTTTTGGGCAATGCTTCTAACACGTCGCTTCCCATACGCACAGCATCTCCGAGCATATCAAACAAGCGTTTTGTACTATCATTGAGCAATGTAACACGGTAGTTGCTGCCTACAGTATATATGGCATCATCGGTATTGTTGATGAGGGCTGTAAGGTCTTCTTCTTTTTGGCGGAGTTCGGCTTGGGTAGCAAGGATACGCGCTTCTGCATTTTTGCGGTCAGTAACGTTGATGATAACTTCGACAATCTTATAAGGCTTGCCATTTAAGTCAAGAATAGGGTTGAAGCTACCTTGAAACCACACTATTTTTCCAGATTTTGTAATCCGCCTTACCTCCCCTACGTGGTAGTTGCCTTGTTTGAGTTTATGCCAAAGGGCTTGATAAGCGGCGGCTTGTCGTTCGTTTTGTGGCACTATGATGGTATGTTCTTGCCCTATAATTTCGTCACGTTGGTACCCCATGATATCAAGGAAAGGCTCATTTGCCTCAATGATTTTGCCTTCGAGAGAGAATTCAACTATGGCATTGGAACGTTGAAAAGAGTCTAATTGTTCTTTAAATTCTTGGCGGAGGCGTTTGTCTTCAGTTATATCGAAGGCGAGCATAAATATTTTGTATGGTATGCCTTGCGCATTTTTGATAGGCGAATGTGTTACACGTATCCAGACATCTGTGCCTTGTTTTGTTTTTCGTTTTACTTCTACAGTTACTGGCCGCCCAAGCTCTATGTCGCGCCACATTCTTTCGTATTGTGTTTCGTATATTTGCCCTACTGGTACAGTAAGGTTGCGGTATTTTTCTCCTACGGTTTCCGATTCTTTATATCCAAATTTTTGACAGAAGAGGTCATTACATTTCAGTATGTACCCTTCCATGTCCATTTCTACTGTGATGAGCGTGTTTTGAATAGCATACGATTGTGCAGTGAGTGCTTCTTGGTTGCGTTGCATTTCCTGCTGTGTTGTTTCGAGGATTTGCATGTTTTTTTCCATGTTTACTTTTTGCTCCTGCATCTGCGAAGTGATGCGTGTGGATTCTTGCAAAAGGCGTTTGGTATTTTCGTTTACGCGCGCTGTATAAAGATTTGAAGCAATATTTTCACTTAACTTTTCTAAAAATTCTATTTGGTATTTTTCAATTTCATAAAAAGAAGCAATTTCTACTATGCCATACACGCGGTCGCTTAGTTTTAAGGGAACGACCAATATGCTACGCGGTTGCGCTCCGCCGAGTCCTGAAGTTATATCAGCATAATCGCGGGGTATGTCTGAAATATAAATAGTGTCGGCATCTTTGAACGCTTGTCCGACGAGTCCCTCGCCTATATTTACGTGCTTTTGTACGTGTTTGCGTTTGTTGTAAGCATACGAAGCGATTAAGTCCAAATATGTTTCTGCTGATTTTGCATCACGATTAAGGGTGTTGTCGTTTACCAAAAACAGCGCGCCTTGGTTTGCGTCCATGTATTTTACGAGGTTCGATACGACTTCGTAGGCAAGGGTTTCTGTCGCCTCATTATAGTCTTGCAAAATCTCTCCGAACAGTGCCAATCCACGTGTTGCCCAATTGCGTTCATTTTCTTCAGCGGCTACACTTTTCATGCGCTCGCGCATGTTTATCAGGGCGGTAGCAAGTGCATCACGCTTTATATCGCCTTGCTTGGGTGCTAAATGCAGTCCTTGTGCGCTTACAACAGCATCTGTATCTTTGTATGAAATATCAAGGTTTCCTTCTTCAATATTGCGGATAAAATCTGTAGCTGACCGTATTTTACGCACCATATTATTCAAAGCACTTGCTACCTCGCCTACTTCGTTGGCGCGGTCATATCGAACGATTTGGCTGAGGTCGCCATCCCCTATTTTGTGTGCAATGACAGAAATTTGGCGAAGCGGTTGTACTATCCAATACATAATAAGCCAAACCCCCAATCCCACTAAACTCATATTGATGATTAGGAGTGCCCAAAGCCAATTATTGGCTTCATTTTTTTGGTCGTGCGACAAACCAATATAACTTTCTACAAAACTTTTTTGTAAATTTAGAAGCCGCAAGCGGTTCGCGTTCAGGTAGCCTACTTTTTCTATTACGCGGCTACGAATTTCGAATATAGAGGCTTCTTTAGCTATAAATGCAGTTGTGATTTCAGTATGTATAACGTATTCACTTTGTGTTTTGTAAATATACCAAAGCTCTTCAAGTTTGGTAAGTTGTGCTTTCAAACTTGGCTCACAGGCAGGCAAGGAAACTACTTCGCCTGCTACTTCTTCCCTACCGCCGTTCTTAATAACATCTAAAATAACTTGATATTCGGCAAGGTTATCTGCCAATTTACTTTGTGCGTTGCGTGCATCTATTACATTCTTACCTTCTATGACAAGGTTCGCATGATAAACTACTTGTTCTGCAATGTCATTGATTTCACTCGCTTTGTTTACTACGATTTGGTATTTTTCTAAATTCGCAAAAGAGTACCTAGCAAGGAAATGGCTTGCTATGATAGTACTCAGGAAGAATACCATGAAAATAACTAAACGGCTTGCTATAGAGTGTTTATTTTGAATGAGTGTTGCCATGTTTATATAGATGAACCAAAAGCATTTTTCAAATTTACGGCTTTACTTGTGATATTTTGCAAATTATGTGCAAATTTTTCATTATTTTAGAAAAGAAGTGTTTTTTTTATTGCACATCATTTCAAATGTGCATTTTAAGCGTATTGGAGGGGTGCATTTCAAAATCGTTCCATACAATCCCTCTCCAAATTGGCGCGGGCAAAGTCTTAAGAAAGGGTTTTTGAAATGCACCCTATTGGAGTTGTTATTCGCCTTTCAGTGTTTTGATTACGTTATCAATGGCTTTTGTATGCTTGGCAGGTTTTTGATATACTTCCACTACATACAAGATGTGTTTTTGGTTTTTATTATTATTGATAAGCAACAATTTTTGGTTTTTGTAAAGTTTTGTACCATTGTCGAGTTGCATATCTAGGGCATCTTTTTCGAATATTTGTATTTGCAAGTTGCCTTTTTTTATGGTGCGGGGTTGCGAATCCTTTATAAAAGATGGCTCTATCTTCATTTCTTGCATAAATTCAATGGTCAATGTGGCAGCATCTCCACTGGTATTCGCATTTAAATCACGCACGTCTATCATGCCTGCTCCGCCTGAGTTGGGATAAGCGTAAAAACGTGTGGCAGTGTTTTTTTCGGGTGCGAGTACCCACGTGGTAGGAAGTTGCCATGAAAGTCCAAATTTCTCATGCTTCTTATTTTTTTGTGCCATAAGCACTACACAAGTAAAGCATAGACAAAAAGTCAAGAATGTTTTTTTATACATAATCGGTCAAAATAAAAGTGTAAAAACAATTTGTTTGGGTGTCGTCTATTTCATTTTGCTTCTTTTCACCAAATAAGCGTATAGAATTTCGTCGAATCCTTGTTTGATGTCTGTTTCAATGAGGTCAATTTTATATTGCCCACAGCGCAATTTGAGGTCTTTATAGAATGCTTCTTGGTGTGTTTTGAAAGCCTCACGTACTTGCGAGGGTTGGAGTTTGATTTTCTCGCCTGTTTCGAGGTCTATAAATTCGGTTGGGCGTTCATCAAAATCAAAGTTAAATTCGGTGGCTTGGTCGTTTACATGAAATAGCAAGACTTCATGTTTATTGTGCTTTAAGTGTTGAAGCGCGGCAAAGAGTTGTTCGGTTTCGTTGGTACGTTCAAACATGTCGCTGAAAATAACTACTAAAGAGCGGCGCGGGATTTTGTCAGCTATTTGGTGCAAAGTGTCAGCTATAGCGGTTGTTTTGAGTGCGGGTTTTTCTTTATTTTCCCAAAGGCTTTGCAGGGCAATAAATAGTTTATTTAAGTGTGAAGGTGTTGATTTGGTGGGCGTATGGAGTTGTATTTCGTCAGAGAAAGTGCATAAACTCACGGCATCTTTTTGTTTTTGGAGCATATACGCTATGGCAGCGGAAGCCAATAAGGCAAAAGAGAGCTTGCCGTTGTTTTCGGCAGGGTAGTACATAGATGGCGAAATATCCACCAAAAGCTGGCAACGCAAGTTGGTTTCTTCCTCGTATCGTTTGGTATAAATGCGGTCTGTTTTGGCATACACTTTCCAATCTATATGGCGTGTGCTTTCGCCTGTATTGTAGAGGCGGTGTTCGGCAAACTCCACTGAAAATCCGTGGAAAGGCGAGCGGTGCAGACCAGTGATAAAGCCCTCTACTAATTGTTTGGCTAAAAATTCTATATGTCCGAACCCGCGTACTTCGGCAAGGTTGGCAAGGGTAAGGTTTTTCATAGCGGCGTGGCGTGGGTTATTACTTTTCGGGGTGTGGGCGTGTCCAAACAGTTTTGCCGAAGGTAGTTTGTAAAAGCGTCTTGAGTTTATCGCCTTCCGTCTTGTTTTCGAACTCGCCTACGAATACCTTATATATTTTTTGGTATTTTTCCCAGCCGACATAAATAAAAATCTTCTCGTCTTTAAAGCCGTTATAGGCTATCATCTTACAATGCTCTTGTGCTTTGACAAGTTCGATGAAAGAGCCTATTTGGTGTGTAAAGCCTTTGGGATGTTTTAGAACGGCATTGTATGTATATGTTTTGCCTGTTACAAAATTAGCTTCATTGCTTGAGGTGATTCGGGGATTTTCCTCGTTATCTTTTTCTTTTGAGGTGTCTTTGGGTGTGTCTTTCCCTGTTTTTATTGAGCCGTCACTTATTACTTCTATATCGGCTTTGGCAGTGCCTGTGGCGAGGAGGTCTATTTTGCGCGCTGCCTCTTCGGATATGTCCATGATACGCCCATAAGCATACGGGCCTCTATCATTTATACGTACTACAACACTTTTGCCGTTATTGATGTTGGTTATTTTCACAAGGCTATTGAGGGGTATTTTTTTGTGTCCTGCCACTAATTGTTTGCTATCAAAAATCTCTCCGCTGGCTGTAGTGCGGCTGTATTTACCCGGGTAATAAGATATAATTCCCCTTTCCATGAATCCCACGCCATATTGCGCCCAGGCATGGCAGGGCATCAACCCGATTATGATGTATATGAATAACTTAGTTTGCATAATATTTAAGGTCGTTTTAGTTGGGCAATGATAAGCATAAAAAAGGAAATATACAATTTTTGGTGTTTATTTTTTGCTATCTACGAAATACATGGCGACTTCGCCTTTGTTCTTTGCTTTTACTTTGCCGCGGAAAGTGCAGTTAAAGTGGTCTTTGATGAGGTCGTAGGTGGTGCCTGATATGTTTATCTTGCCTGCCTCGCCGCTGCTTTCCAAGCGCGAAGCGGTATTTACAGTGTCGCCCCAAATATCATACGCAAATTTGTTCTTGCCTATTACACCCGCGACTGCGCCCCCTGAATGAATACCCAACCTGATTTCCCAAACGTCTTCATTCTTGTCTATTTTGGCTTGCCTCCATTCTTCCATCCATGCTTGCATCTCAAAAGCGGCAAGCACAGCATCTATTGGGTTTGAAGTATTTGGGGCAGGAACGCCTCCTGCGCACATATACGAGTCGCCTATAGTTTTTATTTTCTCAAGGTTGTGTCTATCACAAATATCATCAAAAGCGAGAAAACACATATCCAGTTCCTTGATTACCTGTCGTGGAGATAGTTTTTCAGCAATTTGTGTGAAGCCTTTAAAATCTGTGAAAAGCACTGTTACCAATTCATAATGGATGGGCTGGGCATAGCCTGTTTCTTTGAGTTCTTTTGCTATTTGGGTAGGCAAGATATTCAATAACAGCTTATCTGATTTGCCCCGTTCGGTTTCTACGAGGGCAAGCGTAGTTTGAATTTCCTCTTTTTGTTCATCTATTTCTTTCTTTTGCTTTTCTATTTCCATGCGTATCTTCTTAAAAGTGATGCTTCTGCGATAATAGGCGAAATTATACGCATTGAAGCCTGTAAACATATAAACAAACCCGATGGCATTCGACCACGCACTCGGATTGGTAGTCAATTTAAAATTGCCCCACAAAAACCACATCAGCAGCTCTGCCAAACCAAACAACGCAATGCACTGTAGCCACATCAAAACGCCGCCTATGCCAATGCAAGTAGCAGTGCCATACACGATAAGTGCCATGGTAGGCATAGGCGAGAAGTCAATCATCACTACCACTACGCCAATCCAAAACAAATCAAAAATAAGCCACATCCTTTCTAAAGAATTGCGCGACTGAAAATAACAATAGATTTGAAAAATAAGGTGCGGATACACAAAAAAGAAGCCCATCCAAATCCAGTAAACCCAATGCTTTTGTGCCGACTCTTCCTGCATCTTCAGCCAAAGCTCCCCACAAAGCATCAAATAGCTCACAGCACGCATCGGGTATATCTCATGCCCAATACCTTTGCCTCTCACTTTTTTTTGTGCAAGGGGTTCTTTAGTACTTACTGAACTCATATAAAAATAAATAGGTTGCAAAGATAGTATTGCATAAGCAAAAAACAAGCGCAATTTAATCTTTCAACATCATAAATTTTGCCAAACTGTATTTCGTGTACGCATGAAAGAATACACATTGAAATATAGGCGTGTATCAAATTATATGTGATTTTTAGAAAATAAGTCCAACATTAGAGAAAATAACTAAAACGTTGGAGAAAACAACTCAAACATTGGAGAAAATAACTCAAACGTTTGAGAAAATAACTCAAACGTTTGAGAAAATAGCTCAAACGTTGGAGAAAATAGCTCAAACGTTGAAGAAAATAACTCAAACGTTGGAGAAAATAACTCAAACGTTGTAGAAAATAACTCAAACGTTGTAGAAAATAACTCAAACGTTGGAGAAAATAGCTCAAACGTTGGAGAAAATAACTTAAAACTTGTGTTTATTAACTTATAAATACAATTTAAATAGTGTAACTTTTTGCTTTTTTTTACAAATCTCTGCCGTTGCGTACGTCGATTAGTGAAAGTGTTTCTTAAGACCTTGCACCTTGCCTGCCTTGCCTTTTGGAGAGGGAAAATATTACACACATTTTTTTACCAAAACATTTTGTTCTCCGACAATTTTAGTGTGGTAAGGTATAAATCAGACAGAAAGATATGGAACATAGTGTTGCGGGCTATGTTCTCTATGTTTCTATGTGGTTCAACACAAAATTTGTCAGAGTACCACGTGTTTTTGTTTATTCCAAAAAAAAGTAGTACCTTAGCCCGTTATTTGTATAGGCTATGCAAAGCGAAAAAAAAATTAAAAAAATTAAAAAGTGGACGCGCTGGCTGTGGAGAGGTGCTATTGTGCTGTTGTCATCGTTTGCGATTAGTATGTTATGGGTACATTTTTACCTAAACCCTTACCTACGCGACTGGCTGATAACCAACATAGAAAAAGGCACAAAAGGCGCATATCGTTTAGAAATAGGCGATTTGAAGTTGCACGTTTGGCGAATGTCCCTCGAAACACGTAACATAAAACTCTATAGCTTGCACCCCAATAAAAACAAAACGCTCAACCTTGACCTAAAAGCAAAGCGCGTAATTGTAAAAGGTATAGCGTGGTGGAAGTATTGGAGTGCTAAAAAAATTGAGGTGGTTATCCTCGAAGTAGATACGCCTGTATTGGATTTTTACAATCCCAATGTTCAAAACTCATTGCAACTACAAGAAATCCCAAACCAACTACAGCAGGTCATATCCTCATTCACGTCTTCGCTCTCCATACACCAAATAAGCCTGCGCCGCGCCTCTTGCACCATACGCGCCCAAACGCCTGCAGGCAAGGTCTTTCATAAATTTGCACGCTTAGATTTGACATTGCAAGACCTGAAGATAAATCCAAAGATAACGCTGTCTAATTTCATTTTGCAAGTCTGGGACTACAACCATACCACAGTCGACGAAGCCTATCAGCTTTATGCAAAACGCATATATGCACAAATGAACGACTCCACACTGACTTTGCAACACATACTTTTTGCACCCAACAACAGCAGGCAAGCAGGCAAGAACGATATCATAAAAGCCGACCTGCCCTACTTTGAAGCACACGGCATAGATTTCTTTCAAGCCTTTTATAACCAAAATTTTTTAATAAAAAAAGTAAATATACAGAAGCCAAACTTATACATACAAACAAAAATTGCCCCTCGTATAGTGGCAGATAAAGCCACCGCGCCTATCCCTTTCCCTAAAGACTTGAAAACATATTTGCGGGATTTGCCCTTTCACGTAGCTATAGACACTTTTGCACTCACGCAGGCAAGGTTTGACTTTAGACAGCCCGTCGCGCACCAAACCCATGTCGGTTTTCACCATGCCGAAGAAGCCAATCTTGCTCTGTATCACATTCGATTAGGTCGGCATAGCACACAATTAGACCAAGAAGCAACGCAAGCCTTTCATGCAGAAAGTGGCACGCCTTTATTTGCCCAAACTTTCAAGTTGTCAATAAAAAACTTCACCCACGAAACAGCATCAGGATTTTACAGGCTTGGCATAGAAGCCCTGCACATATCCAATGAAGATTCGCTTTTACGCATAGATAAAGCATACCTCAAGCCCTTGCTACCTTTGGCACAAATAGCGGCATCATATCCTTACCAAACCATTGTTTCCGAAGGCGAAATACAACACATATTGGCGCGAAAGGTCGATTTTGAAAAAATGATATACGCGCAAATTTTTCGCCTAAGCAGTTTGCACTTGTACGCTCCACATTATGAAGCGTATCTAGATGGTAGAAAACCCAAACAAGAAGCACAAAAGTTCCGTAACTTTGAACAAATGCTTCGTATCATTCCGATTGACATTCAAGCCGACACATTGGCAATACATCAAGCACAAGTTACTTACAGGGCTTCTGAACTGCCCACCAATGCCGCAATGATGCAAGAGCCTTGCGAATCACGCCACTTTATTAAAAATTTAGACTTCACAGTCCTAAAAATAAACCTTGGACACTCACTTGAAGAATCAGCCATAGCACAAATAGATGCCAAAAAGCTACAGCTTGAGGCAACTGATTACCGTTATGAGAATGCAGAAGGCACGTACACATTGGAAGCAGGAAGTGTGCAGGCGTATGCAGGCAAAAGCATTATTTCGATAAGACAATTACGCCTCACACCCACGGCAAAAGAAGCTACAAACACACAAATACACCTCCAAATTCCTGCCTTGCATGGAGAAGGCATTGATTTTGTTTCGTTCATGCTCAAGCAACAGCTGGCTTGGCAAAAACTTACCATAGAAGGTGCAAAAATAGACTTGGCAATATTCCCCAAAAACAAACTCGTAGCACAACCAAGCACAGGGAGGCAAGTTTTTGACCTCAAAATTATACTTAAGAACTTGCCTACCTTTGTACACGTGGACACATTGCAACTCAAAGAAGCAAGCCTTACATTGCAAACCCACGATGCTCAAGGCGTGGTAACGGCCCGGCACGAAGTAAAAAACATGGACGGGCAAATTTTGGAAATCGGACTCGGCGAAGCTACACATTATAGCATCGACTCCTTGCCACGCTTTTGGAATGAACAAAGTCTGGCTTTTATGCTCAAACAATACAGCTATGAAGCGCAAGGACTTACTTACAAATTCGGACTGCAAAACATTCAAAAAAACGCTTACACGCCACATTGGTACATAGAATCCCTTTCTTGGAACTCTGTGCTGGATTTGAAAGTCTTTCGCAAAAAATTTTCCGAACGAAAATGGCTCGCAGAAGGCACATTGCGCAGTATTTTGCTGGAAGTACCCAACTTAGAAGCACTTATCTTTCAAAAACATTTGGCTATCAAAGAGGCTATTATTCAATCGCCTGTATTAAACTTTTGGATATTTGAAGCCACAGAAACAAAACCTACTGAAGAAAAAAAAGCATGGTGGCAAGACCTGCAACGCGACCTCCCGCTCAATCTTACCATCGACACACTCATCCTAAAAAAAGCAAAAGTTACTTGCTTAAGCCCACAACTGCTTACTGACGAAATGCGCTGGACACAAACGACAGAGCTGGAGTTAAGCATCTCAAAATTGCAACATATAGAAACCTTGAGTTGGAAAAACATAGCCATCGCAGGGCAAAATTATGTTTTTACACAAGCTAAAAACACAGTGAACGTCCAAAAATGGGAACTTGCGCTTGAGCCTTTGCCGTACTTTCAAGCAAATGACATGAC
>Ga0163152_10007054_pt1 | contig 12419 bp, 10 predicted proteins | sample OliLakLV19MP8IB2_FD_148635 | JGI IMG/M metagenome (GOLD analysis project Ga0163152, IMG submission 148635) | Freshwater microbial mat bacterial communities from Lake Vanda, McMurdo Dry Valleys, Antarctica - Oligotrophic Lake LV.19.MP8.IB-2 | ecosystem: Environmental > Aquatic > Freshwater >... | reverse complement strand
AGCGCGCGATTCGTTGTTTCGGTCAGCCAACCGCCGACGCGCGGCAGCATCGGCAGATCGAGCACCGACATGGTCGCCGACTCGCGCTGCAACCCGCGCCGCCACTGGTTCAGCTTCTCAAAGCCGCGACGCAGCGTGAAGCCATCCGCCTTGGGGCTGCGGGTGCCGATCGTGTTGGCCCACAGAACGCGGTAATCGCCCAGCAAGCGCCGCACGAGATGCTGACAACTCGAAGGGTGGCGTCCCCAGTCGTCGGCAAATACCAAGAGCTCGCCCGCTGCCGCGTGGCTTGTCGGTGCGACGGCTTGTGTGACCTCGGTTCGCGTCATGCCAGCATCTCGGCATAAAGCGCGCGATAGTCGTGGTGCATGCGGGCTTCGTCAAACTTGTCGATTGCTCGGCGAAACCCTTGCTCGCCCAATCGAGCGCGCCGCGCGGCGTCTGGCAGCAAATCGATCGCGGCGGCGGCCAGGGCAGCGACATCGCCTGCCGGCACGAGCATGCCGGTCTCGCCGGCCACGACGATTTCGCCCACGCCGCCGACATCGGTCGAAACGACCGGCAGCCGGGCCGCCATCGCTTCGATCACGGTGAGCGGAATGCCTTCGCTTTTGCTGGAAAGGAGAAACAGGTCCGCCGCCTGCAATATCTCCGGCACGTCGCCGCGCGTGCCGACGAGTCGCACACTTTGTCCGATGCCGAGTTGGGCGACGAGCCGTTCGATCTTTGTCCGCTCGGGACCATCCCCCACGATCAACAGCATGGCCTGCGGCAAGGCTGCCACAACTCTGGCCATCGCTCGCACGGCCGTGGCGTGATCCTTCAAGTCGTCGAGCCGCGCGACTTGTGCCAACAGGAGGGCCGACTCGGGAATGCCGAGCTCCTCGCGAACACGATGGCGAATGGTCGCCCGATCGCGCGTGGGATTTCGATACGGCGTCAGGTCGACACCGTTGTAGATCACCCCCACACGAGCGGCTGGGATACCTTCGTTTTCGACGAGCGCGCGGCGCACCGCTTCACCGACCCCCACGACACGATCGCGGCGCCCCAACAGCGCGCGATTGAACAGCATCCGCTTAGGCCGGGGAAAGTCGGGAAACCAGCGCCCGTGCTCGGTGAACAGGATCGGCGGGCGGCTACGTAGATGCCGCGCCGCCAGTGCATAGAAAAACGGAGTGTATTGATGTGCGTGTATCAGGTCGATGCGCTCGCGACGCAGTAGTGCCGCCAGTCTCCGCGCACAACGCCAATCGAAACCCGGCTGGCGATTGAGCAGGTGTACCGCTCCGCCTGCGCGCTGTAGTTCTGTTCCCCAAGTCCCCAGTTCGTCGAGACAAAGGTAGCTGACGCGGAATTCGTCGAAGGGCAGGTGCTCGCCCATGCGCAGGGCCAACCGCTCGGCGCCGCCGACCGTCAGCCCGTGCACGAGATGACCGATGTGTGGCAAACGTTCGGCTCGGCGATTGTCGGGGCATGGTTCGATTGTGAACTCTGCGATCGGCACGGCTGTGCGCTGGATGTCGGCGATGCTCGTCATGCGGTGCTCGTCATGCGGGAGTCGATGTCGCCGGCAGGGCGCCGCTATCCGCTTCGGCGGGCAGGTAGGCCTCGCCGTCGAGAAATTCGCGCTGCCCCATCTCGAAGATCATCAGCGCCAACAGCAAGTAGGTGTGATTGCGCTGGTGATCCAAGTGCTGCCCTACCACGGAACGCAAGGTATCGGGCCGGAATACGCCGCGATCGAGCGTTCGCTCGGACAGCAGCAGGTCGCGCACCAACGGAGCCAGCTCGCGCCGCAACCAAAGCCCCAATCGCTCGTAAGGTTGATAGCCGGGCACCCCCAGCTTGGCCAAAACCTTCATCCGCAGCGTGGCGAGTTTTTGGGCGACGCGCCCCGCGCCGATCCGCGTGCCGGTGTTGGCGTTCGGGATGCTCAGGAATTCTGGCTTGCGCCGCGCGAGCATGTGCTGCTGCATCGCCTCGCCGAGCTTCAACTGTGGGGGAGCGGCCAGCAGCGTGTCGACCAGGTCGTTGTCGAGATACGGCAGACGCGTTTCCACCACGGAGCCGAACTCGACCATCGACAGCGCCGTTTCGCGCCGCAATCGCTCGCTGATGAACAGGTGCCACACGCGCTGCAATACTGGCTCGACCCCGGCGGAACTGGCAAGTGCCTGCCGCATCGAATCGCGCGCCAGTTGCTCGACTTCCGCTGTGTCGGCCCCGGCCAGCAGCGGGCCATCGACCGCGTCGAGCATGTAGGCGCGCAGGTGTTGCCACAACCAGGCTTCAAGTTGCGACTCCTCGTTAATTGCCAGCGCGGCATCGTCGAGCGAAAAGCTGTACGCCTTGCCCATGTGCAGCAGTTCGCCTGCGTGGCCGCGCAGCAGCACTTTGATGCCGAGCTGCCGGTAGACCGGAAGCGTGGGGATGACGATGCACTGCGACAAGTAGTGCCCATCGGTCAGATGGACCATATGCCGCATGTGCCTGGCAAAGTCGTGCAGAAAATCGTGACTCAGCAAATGGCTGTGATGCCGGCGATTGGTGAGCGCGGCCATTTGCTCGGCACAGCGATGATCCAACGAGCCGGCCATCCCCAAGCTGAGCGACGTCACCGGCTCGCGCGCGTGATCGACGAGCGCGAGGATCAGTCGCGAATCGAGCCCGCCCGACAGCGAGATGCCCAGCCCGTCGGTGTCGCGCGTCTGCCGATCGACGGCGGCGGCGAAGCGTGCATCGACTTCATCGAGCCAGGCCGTATCGGTTCGCGAAGCCGACGGCGCCGTGGCCGGTTGCCAGTACCGTTCGACGTGGGTGTGGCCCGTCCGGGCGTCGTAGGTGAGGCAGGCCGCCGCGGGCAGCCCGTCAATTCCTGCGACGAAGGTGTCCTGGCCAAATAACTGGCCGAAGCTGAAGAACTGAGCGAGCCCGCGCAGATTGAGCTGCCGCGGCGATTGCCGATCGGCCAAGAGCGACTTGATTTCGGAGGCGAAGAGCAGGCCGTCGCCCGTCGCTGTGTAATACAGCGGTTTCATGCCGAAGCGGTCGTTTACGAGTGTCAGCCGGCGTTCGCGCGAGTCGACAATGGCGGCCGCGAACTTGCCATTCAGCCGCCTTAGAAACGCCGGGCCCTGTGCCACAAAGCCGTGCAGCAGCAGTTCGGCGTCGCTGTCGGTTTCAAAGTGGCAACCCGCGTCCAGCAATTCGCGGCGCAGTGAAGCGGCGTCGTACAGTTCGCCGTCGAGCACACAGCAATGCGAACGATCCTCATTGGCGGCCGGCTGCGGGGCGGTGTTAACGAAGCCCAGCGAAACTCGAGCGAGCCCCCAGCCGGCTGCGAAGTCGGTCTGCGACTCACCGCGATACCAGTCAAACAGCTCCAACGGGCGCAAAAGCTGCGACAAGCGCTCGGCGGCGCTTGATGGCGCTTGCTTCAACAGTAATCCACAAATGCCCGGCATCTAGTTCATCCGCGCCGCATGATGTCGGCGAATTTGTCGAAGTCGACGTAGACGATCTCGAACAGCCAGGCAGCCACGAACACGCTGGCCAGGGCCGCGGCGAGCCAGAACCGCCCGCGCCGCGCGGTCCAAATCCACCGCCGCTCAACCAATGCCTGCGCGGCGTAGCAGGCCAGGATCGGCACGAGCGGCAAATGATAGCGCGAATGGGCGAACACGGCCGTGTGCAGCGCACAGAGGAAGGCGACCATCAGCCCGCACGTCAGGTGGGCTCGCCAGTCGGTGGGAGGAGCCGCGACCGCGCCGACGACGGCGCCGACGAACAGCAGGGCGTAAGATCCGAAAATCAGGAGTGTCAGCAGCAGCACGACGGCGGTTCGCAAGTCACCGAACAGCCCGCGGCCGGCGGCGGCCACGACCTCGCGCTCGAGCTGCCAGAAGTTGAAGAATTTGACGACGTCGCGTTGGGCCGTAAGTGTGGGATTGGCCAGCATGAAGCGGACCCCCTCGCGCATGGCGAGTTTGTCGCGCTGGCCCTGAGTGAGCTCGCGGAAGTTGTCGTAACGCCCGGCCAGCACGCGATACCAGGCACGCTCGCCCGAGATACCGATGGCATCCCAGGCGCGCCACAGCGGCGTGTATTCGTAATTGCCCATCATCACGTTGCGCCCCCCCATCGAGTCGATCGTGGTGAAGGTGCGTTCGAGCCGGGTATTACGCACGGCCCAGGGCGTGATGACCAGGGCAAACGTCGCGACCATGCAGAGCGGGCCGAGGAGCCGCACGCGCCAACCACCCGAGGCCAGCACCATCCAGAAGAGGGCGAGTGCTGGCGGATACATCCACAACGCGCTGCGCGTGAGTGCTCCCAGGCCGATCGCGGCGCCCGTTCCGACCGCCCAGCGCCAGTCGCCGCTGCGCAAGTAGCGCACCGCGAGCCAGACACTGAGCGTCAGCCAGAAGGTGAACAGCGTCTCGGTCAGAATCAAGTTGTTGTAGGCCAAGAGCGACGGATAAAAGCAAACGATGCCCGCGGCCAACAGTCCGACGCGCGCGCTAAACAAGTCGCTTGCCAGTCGAAAGACCAAGAGCACGGTCGCCAGGCTCAACATGGCTTGCAGCGCGCGAACTACTTGTTGCGCCTGAGCGAGCTCGGCCGCTGTACCTACGCCCACGGCGCGATAAACCACCGATACGGCCAGCGGGTAGAGCGGCGGTCGAATCGACGTCGTCTGCCCTTCGAGCCGGTAGGCGTTCTCCTGGGCAAGGCTAACGGCCAGCGCGTCGTAGTCGAGCTCGTCGTCGTGCAGAGCAAGCCCGGCGAACCAGGTCCAGAGCAGCACTCGCGCGACCAGGCCGGCGACCAGGATGGCGACGAGCGGCGCCGTGGTCGAACGCGGCGGTTGCGCGGTGTGTGGCGTGGGCAATAGCCCGGAGCCGCGGCCCGCAGGATCGCCCGCTCGCCGCACCGAGTCGTTTGCATGCTGGGTGTCCGCGGCAGTCGTCATCAAATGTGCCACAAGGTGGGCATGTCCGACTCGGGCACGTTGAACAGCTCATGCAGATAGGGGATATGCACGAACATCAAGCCGACGAACGCGACGACGCAAATCACCAGATAGACCATCAACCCCGACTCGCGATAGAGCCGCTCGGGATTCTGGGCGGCGCTATCCTTCTTAAGTGCCATGCGCATGTACATGCTGAAGAAGCCGGCAACCAACGGCACGCTCAAGATCAATTCCAGGTGGTAACGAATGATGAACATGCCGAGAAACAACGCCGCGGCCGTGGCGTAGAAGAACATGCTCACGAGCAGTTGCTGGTCGTTGCAATGGCGGAACGAGCGGCGGTAGTTGGCGGCCACCTCGGGATCACCGATCGAGCGATACTCGGCGAACCGCTTGCTTGCCATGAAGAACGCGCCGATCATCCAGTAGAAGACCATCAAGGTTACCGGTGGCACGGCCGCGGCCGTCACCGCGAACCAGCCCAACAGCAGCCGCAGTGGATTGTTGACCGATTCGCTCAGCACGTCGATGTACGGCAGCTCCTTCGATCGGACCGGCGGCACGTTGTAGACCAGCCCCATGAAGAGCAGTGCCGCGGTCGAAGCCGCGAAGGCCAAATTCAGTTGCCACGCCGCAACCAGCGCCAGCGCTCCCAACGCAATCCACTCGGCATACGCAATCGGCAGCTTGACCAGCCCCGCGGGAATTGGCCGGGCGTGCTTGACTGGATGATGCCGATCCTTGGGGGCATCGAGAATCTCGTTGAGTACATAGTTGCTCGACGCGGCCAGGCAGGTGGTCATCAAGGCCCACATCACCTTGCCAAAGGCCCCCCACCCGAGCGTGTCAGGATAGTAAAAGAACGCCAGCAGCACGCCCAAGCCCATGAAAGCGTTCTTGATCCAGTGATCGGGGCGCGCGATCGAGAGATAAGGGCTCACTGTGCTCCAAATGCCATCGCGCGACGCCACCGCAGTGGTGCGCGGTGCCATGTCGCCAGCGCGCGGTGCCATGTCGCCAGCCCGCGGTGCCATGTCGCCAGCCCGCGGTGCGGCCCCGGCCTCTGGCACGGGCAACTCGTTCCTGTCTACTAATCGACTCACGGTCCTACTTTCTCGACGGCGATTCAAGCTCGGCGGCGAGCTGCTGACGATCGAGCCACGCCAGCACGGGGCGTTCCAACGGTCGTTTCAGCCGCGTAAACCAAGGCTCGATCGTCGAAGTCGGCGTTACCAAAATCGTGAACAATCCGGCCAGGCGGCCGGCCAGAATATCTGCGAACAGTTGATCCCCCACGACGGCCACCTCGTGCGGCGGCAGGCCGCAACGGCTCACCCCCGCCCGGCAGCCCGCCGGCCACGGCTTCATCGCCTGCGCGACAAAGGGCACGTCGAGCATTTGGGCGAGTCGGCCGATCCGTTGCGGTCGTCCGTTCGATAGCAAGCACAAGCGCACGTCGGCCCGGCGCAAGCCTTCGATCCAGTCGCCGATCTCCGGTCGAAACTCATTAGCACCATGATCCTTCAAGGTGCAGTCGACGTCGAGCAGCAATCCGCGCAGCCCTTGCCGCGCGAGCACGTCGATCGTCAGATCGAGCACGCTGGCCAGCCGCAAATTCGGTACTACCCAGCCAAACATACCAGCTCGTTGTTGGTGCGACGACCAATCGCCGTTTCGATGATTCGCAATTGCCGGGCCGATTTCGCGCCCTTGGAACCGCACACGACTTGCTTGTCGCCCTGTGTGAGGGACTGTCTCACGCTTCGGCTTTTGATTCGGCCGAGGTCAGTGATTCCTGGTTTCGGTAACGCAGCACGCGCGCGGGATTGCCCACCGCGATCGCGTAATCCTCGAGCGGCGTGACGACGACCGATCCGGCCCCTACGACGCAGTGCCGCCCAATATTCGCCAACACAACCGAGCGATCGCCGATCCAACTGTCGCGGCCGATCGTGATTCGCCGCCATTGACCGGGCTGCTCGCGAACGGGCACGTCGAGGCGCTCGATGCCGTGCTGTGCACCGCCGTTAATAACCGACACGTGCGAGCCCAAGAGCACGTCTTCCTCCAACGTGACATCCCCCAGCACGCAGAACGCGCCGACGTAAGTGCGATTTCCCAGGCTGGTCGTGGGATGCGAGATCACCGTTCCGAACGTGGTGCACACATCCTGACCACAGTGCGCGAGCGCCAACTGGTAAAAAGCGCGACGCAAGTACTCGCCTGTCAAACCGGGCAGGATGCTGAGCGCCTGCGACCAACCGGCAAATGCCTTGACCGGCCCCAACACGGCGCGACCGAGCACGTAAGCCGCGAACGCCGGCAACACTAGGATCGTCGCCAATAGGCCGGCGGCGCGCTTTGCGATCACGCGAGGGAGCGACGCCGAAGGTGGTGTGCGCTTGGGGTGCGCTGCGACTTCAACGGGTTTGGGGGGCGTCAGCGGCCCGGGTGTGGTCATAGCGTGGCCCCCGCGACGCGACGCGTTTGACGAAGCATCTCTCGTGCGCCGGCCGGCAACCAGGTCGCCAGATAGAGCAACGCTCCGCGCGCCGTAAATCGCTCGCCCAGTGATCTGGCAAAGGCGCGGCGCGCGGCGCGGGCCTCGCCGGCATCCAGATGGGCGACACCCAGCGCGTCGTAAACGCTTGACATGCGACCACGCAGCTCACGCGAGATGCTCGGCTCTTGATAGCGCACGCGCTCGAGCAGCCGCGCCTCTTCGCCGAGCATTTGGCGGCGATCCCAGGTCCCTTGTCGCTCGTGCAGGCGAATCACCGTGAGCTGTTCCGGAAGATAGGCGAAGTGACTCACGCGGGCCAGGCGGAGCCAGAGATCGTAGTCTTGAACCGTATTGCCCGAAATGGCCTGATCGCAGGCGCCAACCTGGGTAAGCAGGCCACGCCGTAGCATGACGCTCGAATTGCGGATGTGGTTTTCGGCGAGCAGTTGGCGGAAGCACTCTCCCTGCAATAGTTCGGGCCGGGCCAACGGATTGAGCGGTCGCGTGTAATCCTGCGTACGTTCGTCAAAGTACGCCACGCCCGTGTGTACGAGCCCCAGCGCGGGATCGCGCTCGAAGCAAGCCACTTGTTGTGCGATCTTGTTGGGTCGCCACCAGTCGTCCTGATCGAGAAAGGCCACATACTGGCCGCGGGCCGCGGCGATGCCGGTGTTGCGGGCGTGCCCCACGCCGCGATTCTTCTGCTGTACGATTTCGATCTGATCGCCGTAACGCGTCAGCACTTCGCCGGTGTTGTCTGTTGAACCATCATCGACGACAACAATCTGCAGTGGACGATAAGTCTGTGCCAGCACGTGATCAATCGCGGTGGGCACGAACGCCGCGCCGTTGAACACCGGAATGACGACACTCACGAGCGCGGCGTTCACGAGGCGCGAACCTCCGCGGACCCAGCGGCGCGACCCGCGCCGAGCACGTCGCAGAGTGTCTGCTCGATGCGCCGCGTGTTCCCCTCGGCGGAAAACAATTCGGCCGCTCGTTGGGCCGCGGCGCGCCCCATGCGCTCCCGCAGTGAGAAGTCGTCGAGCAGTCGCGTAAAGGCCTGAGTCAGTTCCTCGGTATCGCGCGGGGCAACCAGAAGTCCGGTGACGCCATCGACGACGATTTCGGCCGGGCCTTCGGTACGCGTGGCGACAACCGGTTTGGCAAAGGCCGCGGCTTCGACCAATATCAGGCCGAACGATTCTTCGTTGGATGGCAACACGACGACGTCGCTGGCGGTCAGCACATCGCTCACGTCGGACTGAAACGGCAGCACGCGCGTCCGCTCGCCCAGATTCAGGGCCGCCAGCCGGGCCGCTAAGTCGCCCGCCAACGGTCCCTCGCCGACAAACAGCCCCAGCGCGCCGCAATCGCTGGGCAACCGCGCCAGGGCCTCGGCGAGCAACAGCGGGTTCTTGCGCTCGGAAAAACGACCCAAGAACGTGAACACCGTGGCCGCCTCGGGCAGACCAAGACGCCGGCGCGCCGCGGCAACGTCGGGTTCCACGGGTGGCTGCAATCGCACCGAGTTAGGAATAGCAAGTGATTTCTCCGAACCGATCCAGCCCGCGGCAATCCGTCGGCTCGATTCCGACTCGAAGATCACACGCTGCGAAAGCTTGTCGATCAACCCGGCGATGACTTGCAGTGGCAGCAGCCGAGGTCGCATGTGGTTGGGCGAGAGGACTTCGTGTACGTGCCAAACATGGGGTACGCCGGCGCGTCTGGCCGCCAAGGCTCCCTCAAAAACAACCGCGGTGTTCGTGTAGACCAGGTCGATCTCGTGCTGCCGTAGAAAACTCGCCAATCGCACGATCCGCGGCGCGGACCCCAGCAGCAGGTTTTTGTAATGCCACCAACGCTGCTCGTAACAAAGCCACCAACTCAGGGGCCAGACGTCGACGTGGCAGCCGTAATCGCGGGCACGCGCCACGAGCGGCCCTTCGCCCGCGAACAACACGAAGGGCTCGAACCGCGCCTGATCCAAATGCGCGAGCGTGGTGTCGAGGCATAACTCGGCCCCGCCCAAGAGCGCCGAGTGCGCGACAAACAATACGCGCGTGCGTCGCCTCGTCGCGTTCCCCTCGTGCTGGTTAGTTGTTTCGCAGGCGCTGGCCATCAGCCGGTTGCCGCTGTCGAGTGATGCACGGTGCTGGTCAATTTCAGGAGTTGGATTGGTTGCTGAGAACGGGGGCCAGCAGTTCGAACAATCTTGCTTCGAAAGCCGCCGCCGAGAAATCTCGTGCCCGCTCAACGGCGGCTGCGGCCAGTCGCTGGCGTAGTGTTTCGTCGCCAATGACGGCGAGGGTCGCGCGTCGCAACTCGTCGAAATCCGACCACAGGTAGCCGTTTTGGCCGTGTTCGATCATCTCGGGAATGCCACCGCCGCCGAACGCGATCGGCACCGCTCCGGCGGCCATCGCTTCGGTGATCACCATGCCGAAGTGCTCCAGTCGCCCGGGATCGCGCTGCGGGTCGACACCGTAGCCCATCGCATGCCAGAGCAAGGCCGCCCGCTCCAGCAGGTTTTTCAGCTCGGCAGTGCTGACGTCGGTGCGAATCTCAATCGGATAGCCGGCCGCCTCGCTACGCAGCCGCTCGACGTAAGCCTGATCCTCCGGGCGATGCCCGACGGCTCCCACGAGCACGAAGCGCCAATCGGCCAACCCCTCGCGGCAAAGTTCGCCGAAGTTTCGCACCAGCACGTCCTGGCGTTTGTGCGACGAGTAGTGAAACGCGCCGATCGAGAGGATCAACCGCTGCTTGGTCTGCGGCGCGAAGCCGGCACGCAGCGGTGGATAGAGCACCTGGGCCGACGGTCCCCAGCGCTCTTCGAACCAGCGCTTCGTGAATTGCGAGTTCACTAGGCAAAGATCGTACGTGGCCAACCGGCGGCGCCATTCCAAATGCTGAAACGCCGCGGCCGCCGCGCGCAGCGGCAACGGGCGGCGCGACCAGGCAGGATCGAGCCGACCGTGAAACTCCGCGAACGACACCAGCGGAAAATGCGTCAGCAACACGCCGCGCCGGGCATGGCAAAAGTAAGGGACGCGGTCGCTCGAATCGATGAACACGTCATAGGGAGAACTCAAGTCGGCACACCAATCGGTTTCAAATCGCAGCCGCTTCCAGGGGTTGTTCGTCGGCCAACTGCCGTGCTTGCGATCGGGCACAAAGCGAAATCCGATGCCTGAAAAATCTACGTCCAGCCCTTCGGCCACGCGCGCCGCGTCAAAATCTTGACGGTGATGGACGATCTCAACCTGGTGCTGGCGGGCGAGCAGTTGCGCCACGACAGCGACATAACGTTGGGCACCCCCGACACCGCCCCAATAGTACTGATAGATACCGACTTTCACCGCGCGAGGCATTTCTGTTGGGCGCGGCCGCTCAGGAGTGACTTCCTGCAGCGATCGACGAAGTGGCTGCGTCGCGCGGCGCGGTGCGCTCGAGCACGGCCACGGCGTTAGCCCATTGGCCAATGCACGTGTTCAAAAAACGCCGGCGCAGTCGCTCGTCGCCATACGGCCGCCGAGCCAGTTCACGCTGCGCTGGTTGTTCCCAGTGACCGTCGGCAAAGCGCACGAGAAAACCCACCGAGACATCGGCCGGCCAACTCCCCGGCTCGAACAACATTTCGTCGACACGCGGGTTGTAGCCCGTCGGCACCGTGACCAGAAACGCGGCGGCCTCGGCCAGCAGCTTTGCGAAGGCGTCGGTGACGCGCTCGGGCGATTCCTGACTGGCGTAGTCGCCGGTGCCAATGTGCTCGAACGTGGAAATCGACAGTACGTGAGCTCCGCGCAAGTCGACATCCAACAGCGAGCGGCGATTAGTCACGCGCGGGTGCGAATCAAACGGATCGACGATCTCGCGAACGCGTCCCGGCCAGTAGTAAGGGGTGACGGCGCCGATTTCGATCACGCGGGCGTCGGCTTGTCGACCGAGCCAGTCGTCGGCCAACGCCAATTCGACGGTGCGCTCGCTGGTATAAGGAGGCCAACCGCAGTTGTAGGCGTGAAAGAAGTAGGGCAACTCGCGACCATTGAACTCGAACGTCCGCTGGCACATCCACCAGCGACGCCGCCAGGCCGGAACCAGTTCCAAGCCCAGCGCGCCCAGCGGCGCATTGAGTGCCCGAATCAGCCGCCGCGTGATGGACAACGAGTCAATAACCTTGCCGCTCGAGGAAAGTGTTGGTGCCCGTGCAGGGTGGACTAGACGTGCTCGGCGGACTACCCGCGTAGCCGCGATTTGATCCAACTCGCGGCGTGTGGAAAGCGCTGAATCACAGCCAGCTTCAAACGCCCGAGCCAACCACGCTGCCGCCGCTGTTCGGCTTCGGTCAACTGGGCCACGCGCTCCTTGAGGCCTTTGATATGGTCCCACAGCGTGGCAAATTCGGCATTGAGCCAGTTCAGATCGGCTTGCGCGGGTTCGAGCGCTGCGTCGGCATCGCTTTGGTAACCTAGCGTTTGCATGACTGTCGAGTGGGCCGCGCAGATCTGCTGCGCTTCGGCCGCGGGCAGCAAAGTCTTCCAGAGGTCCGGATCGCCGCGCCAGGCGTGCTGATCGTGTCGGACATCGCGCAGCCGCTTAATGCTGAACGTGTCGATCGCCTCCGCCAGCGGCACGACCGGTTCAACGCCCAGCTCTGTCGCCAGCCGCTCCAAGGTGCGCAGTGGGTCCGCGACAAGCTCCTCGTACCGCACGCGGCAGGCCCCGGGGACGTTCCACCAATCGGCGCTGACCGCTAGCAGGGCCTGCGCGCGGTTGCCCGTCGCATAACGCAGGAACGCGCCGCTCCTGGGCAACGCGCCGACGATCGACGTCTCATCTCCGCCAGCTCCCTCAAGCCAGCGGGCCGATGTCGTCCGGTTCGCAACGTAGTGCAGAATCGAGATCAAGACACCCAGCGGATGGCGCGCCAACGTG
>Ga0163152_10007052_pt1 | contig 12421 bp, 7 predicted proteins | sample OliLakLV19MP8IB2_FD_148635 | JGI IMG/M metagenome (GOLD analysis project Ga0163152, IMG submission 148635) | Freshwater microbial mat bacterial communities from Lake Vanda, McMurdo Dry Valleys, Antarctica - Oligotrophic Lake LV.19.MP8.IB-2 | ecosystem: Environmental > Aquatic > Freshwater > Lake... | reverse complement strand
ATTCGACGCCGTGCCGCGTTTCGTCATGGCGTCGAATTTGGCCATCTCGCGGGCGTTGAGTGGAAACCACGCCGGCATCGAAACCAAGGCGGGGAGATAAGGTGTGGGGCGTTCGAGGGTGAGGACGATCGTGCGCGGATCGGGCGCGACGAAACCGAGCGCGGATGGATCCGTGAGGGTTTTGCTAGTGTACGCCTCGGCGTTTTTGAGAGCGAACAGATACCAGGCGTTATCGCTGGCGAAGGCCGGATCCAACACGCGGCGCCAGGCTTGGACAAAGTCGTCGGCGGAGAGGGAATCGCCGTTGGACCATTTTAGGCCCGCCCGCAGGCGAAACGTCCAGACGAGGCCGTCGGGCGAAACGCTCCAGGATTCGGCGACGGCGGGCAGCGGGTTGGTGGTTTTCTCGTCGAGGATGGTGAGTCCTTCGAAGAGGGTGTTGACGATAGTCTGGTCGCTGAGAATGGACGCGAGATGGGGATCGAGATCGGCGGGCTCGGCGGCATTGCCGACCAGGAGGGTGCGCGTGCGAATCCCCTCGGCGACGGGGGTTTCGCGTTGGCCGCAGCCGGTGATGGCCAGGATTACCGCTAAAAGGACGAAGGCACCACGGAAGGACGGACGCATGGGAGGGAAGGCAATGCCGGTTCTGCACGAGTGGCAAAACTGATTTCCGGAGTCTGGCGGGACTGTTGGGATCGCGAGTTCGAGAAACGAAGGCGTAGTAATCCGCAGCTGCGGGCTGGATTGCCGCTGGCGGCCGAGCCTCCACCGCAGTGACAAGTGTTTGAACGCGAAGCAGAGTCTTCCGATCCCGGCAGGTTGCGGACATCGCAGGCTTCCGCATTTTTGTACGGAGTTTCTGCGTAATCTTCTAATAATCCAGGCAGTCCCGCGTCTAACGAGAGAACCCTCATGTTCACTTCCACCCCGAACTCCCGGGCTCCCTCGCATGAAGACTCCCGCGGTTTTCTGGAACGTACCATTGCCGATCAACAAACGCCGTTGCTGCGCTACGCCACGCGCCTGCTTAACGATCCCGATCGGGCGCGTGATGTCGTGCAGGATACGTTTGTTAAACTCATGGTGCAGCCGGCGGAGGCGGTTAACGGGCACACCGTCGAGTGGTTGTTTACGGTATGCCGAAACCGCGCGCTCGATGTCCTGCGCAAGGAGGGCCGCATGAAACGCTTTGATGATGGGGAGATGGAAGCGGTGACGGCCGCCGAGCCGCGTCCGGGTCGCGCGCTGGAGCAGGCCGAAACGCAGACGGCGATCCTGGAACTGATCGAGCGTTTGCCGCCAAACCAACAAGAGGTGGTGCGGCTCAAGTTTCAAAATGGCTTTAGCTACAAGGAAATCTCCCGGATCACCGCTCTGTCGGTGAGCAACGTGGGCTTTCTGATCCATACCGCCGTTGCGCGTCTGCGCACGGAATTCGCCGCTCAGCGGCCGTAAGGAGACTGCACCGATGAACGACTTTCAGCTTTTACCCAACGACCCGAAACTCACCGCCTATGCGCTGGGCGAACTCGAGCCGCAGGAGCGTGCCGAGGTCGAAGCCGTCCTGCGCGCGAATCCCGCACTGCAGCGTGAGGTGGAGGAAATCCGCGCCGCCGTTCAACACCTCGAAGTTGCGTTTGCGACTGAGGCCGCGGACTTGCCGTTTGATATAAGCAAGGGCAAGCAACCAGAGGCGGTGCCGGCGGGAGAGGCTGGTCGCGTTGGGGACACCTATCGTAAACCGGGCGGCGCCGGAAAGATTCTGCGCCTTCCGCAGGTTTACTATATAGTCGGCGGACTGGCGGCGGCGGGCTTTGCGGTGATGGTCGCGCTGCACCGCGATGAGTTTGAAATCCGCGAGCAGGCGCGGGTTGAAGCGCTCCGCGTCGCGATGCAAAAGCGCGGAGAGGCCGCGCTCGCTCAGGCGGGCACGAAGGTCATGACAATTGAGCTACCGGCTGAGTCCGTGTTTGCCGCGGCGGCTGATGCGTCGGTGGCGGCGGGGAGCAATCCTGCATCCGCTCCGGCCCTACAAAGACCGACTCCGACGCTTCGGGCGGTCGCGCCTGGAGGGCTTTCATTACTCGCGCAGGCGAAGACGGAAACGGACGCGCGGATGCGGGAGAAATCGTTTGCGGATGCGAGTGCCAGGCAGACTGTCGCCGGGCGAGACGCCGGTCGGGGGACCGGGATTGCATCGGTTGATGGCCAAGCGCCGGCAAAGGCCTCCCCGGCTCAGGCCCGTCTGGTAGCGTCCAATGGTACACTCACGCTGTCGCCCCCCGGGGCGGCACCCTCGACTGGATTTGGTGGAGTACGCGACCTGAGCAGTGCGACCGACGTGACGGGTGGTGTCACTGCGCCCTCCGCGGCGAGCACGTTGCCGAGCATACGTGCGCTCGATGCCCGGTTTGCTCCGGCCGGCGGGCTCGACCTCTATCCGGGCCCGCATCGGAGCCTGCCGGAGCCGGGCGGCACGGTCGTTGCCGGCGTGCCGCACAACACCGAGTCGTATTCGTTTATTCGTGACAACGCGTTTCTGGGCGTCGCGCAGAATCCGCTGTCCACGTTTTCGGTCGATGTGGATACGGCCAGTTACACCAATGTGCGTCGCCTGTTTGCGAGCCGAAGTCTGCCGCCGCCGGACGCAGTGCGGATCGAAGAACTCCTGAATTATTTCTCGTATCGTTATCCGGCTCCGACGAATGGGGCGCCGTTTGCCGTATCGATGGAAGTGGCCGATGCGCCCTGGGCGACGGCGCATCGTTTGGTGCGGATTGGACTGAAAGGCCGGGAAGTCGCCGCCGCGTCGCGGCCTGCGGCCAATCTCGTGTTTCTCCTCGATGTTTCAGGCTCGATGAATCAGCCCAACAAACTGCCGCTCGTGAAGGAGTCGCTCCGTTTGCTGCTCGGGAAACTGCGGCCCGATGATCGGGTGGCAATCGTGACGTATGCGGGGAGTTCGGGGCTGGTGTTGCCCTCGACCCCGGTCGCACGGTCCAGGGAGATCCTCGCGGCGGTCGATACCTTGCAGTCCGGTGGTTCGACCAATGGGTCGATGGGGATCCACCTTGCCTATGATATAGCGAAAGCAAACTTCCTGGCTGACGGCGTGAATCGCGTGATCCTATGTACGGATGGAGACTTTAATGTCGGCGTGACCGGCCCCGGTGATCTGGTCCGGTTGATTGAGGAGAAGGCGAAATCCAAGGTGTTTCTCACGGTGCTCGGATTTGGCATGGGCAACCTCAAGGATGGTACGCTGGAGCAGCTCGCCAATAAAGGAAACGGGCACTACGGCTATATCGACAACCGGCGTGAGGCGCAGCGGATGCTGGTGGATGATCTCACCAGCACGCTCGTAACGATTGCGAAAGACGTGAAGATCCAGGTGGAGTTCAACCCGGCGAAGGTGGCGAGCTATCGACTGATTGGGTACGAAAACCGCGTGTTGGCAAAGGAGGATTTCAATAATGACCAGGTCGATGCCGGCGAGATCGGGGCCGGGCATACGGTCACGGCGCTCTATGAAATCGTGCCGGTGATGGCGGGAGCGGACTCAGGGGTGGTGGCGGCACCGGTGGACGAGCTGCGCTACCAGACGAAGCCGGTCACGCCCGTCGTGCCGGCGGCTTTGGCGAACGAGTTGCTCACTGTGAAAGTGCGCTATAAAGAGCCACACGGCGACGTTAGCCAGAAGCTGGACTTCCCGCTCACGGACGCTGGGACGAGCTTTGAGAAAGCGAGCGGGGACTTTCGCTTTGCGGCCGCGGTTGCGCAGTTCGGGATGATCCTGCGGAAGTCGGAGCATCGCGGCACGGCCACGCTGGGTCACGTGATGGCCTGGGCGGCGGATACCGCGAACATCACCGATGATCCGCGCGGCGAGCGCACGGAGTTTCTCGAACTCGCGCGGCAGGCGCTGGAGTTATTGCGTACGGAGTGAGCCGGAAGTGATACAGACATTCCTGTCTGTAGTTTCGTTTTCCAACCTAATCCAATTCCTATACAGACAGGAATGTCTGTATCACTTCGGCACGACAAGTTGGTTGTCGATCGTGAGGCCGGGGGCGGCTTGTTGCACGACGGCGGCGGCGGATTGCTTGTGGCGTTCCGTGGGAACGGTTCCGGTGAGTCGGAAGGTGCCGCTTTCAGCCGCGACGATGATGGTGACGCCCGCGAGTTCGTCCTGACGATTCAGTGCCTGGCGCGCAGCGCTCAAGGCCATGTCAGGATGCCGCTGCTCATCTGACAGAAATGTCAGCGTGCGACGGTTGACGGATCGGGGGAGCATTCGCGCTTCTCTCCCGGTGGTCGCCGTTTGCCGCAAGGATGCCCCGAGCGTCCGATCACGCCTCGCTTCAGCCGACCGCCGACTCCGGTCGCCCCAATCAGTGTTCCCAGCGATGCCGCTCTTGGCTGCAGCGCGCAAACCGCATATGTACTCCATGAACCCCTCTTCCCCCCGACTTCGGTATTGGTCGCTTGCGGCGCTGCGCCCGTGCGGCGTCATCTCCGTCCTGACGTTCCTGCTGGCGTTTTCCGCGGCCGCTCAAACGGCTGGTACCGGCACGATTATTGGGCGGGTTTTCAATCCCGCCACGCAGGAATACGTGCGTAATGCCGAGATTCAGATCGAAGGAACCAACCAGGTTATCTATTCAGGTGACGATGGCTCCTATGTACTGGCCAATGTCCCGGCGGGAGCGCGGACCCTTTCGGTAACGTATACTGGATATAATCGGGAAACGTCCTTTGTGAACGTATCCGCCGGTCAGACCGCGACGCGCGATTTCGATCTGAGAGGCACGACCTTTCAGCCGGGCGCGAAGGCGGGCGAGGCGGTCGTGCTTGGTCAGTTTGTTGTCTCGAGTGAGCGGGAAGGAAATGCCAAGGCGATCATGGAACAGCGCGCGGCGATCAATGTGAAGAACGTGGTCTCTTCGGATAACTTTGGTGATATCACGGGCGGCACCGTGGGCGAGTTTATCAAATACCTGCCGGGCGTCGTGATGGACTATGTAGACTCCGATGCTCGCACTGCGCGCATTGGCGGCCTGGATCCACGCTATACGGGCGTGAGCGTGGATGGCATGACGATGGCGAGCGCGCCCTCGGCCTCTTTTGGAGGCAACTCGCGTCAATTCGAATTTGAGCAGGCGTCGATCAATGGGATTGAGTCGATCGAACTTAACCGGACAACGACCGCGAGCATGGATGCTGACTCGCCGGCGGGTCGCATCAACATGCGCAGCCGAAGTGCGTTTGATCGGAAGCGGCGCGAAATTACTGCTCAGGTTACGTTGACGGCCAATCAGTATACGATGGATTGGACGAAATCCACCGGGCCCTACGACGGTGAAGACTATAAGATTCGTCCGGGCTTCGTGTTCTCTTACGCCGAAGCGTTCAAAGGCCGCTTCGGCGTTCAGCTCACCCTGGGAGGAAACACCGTGGCGACGGAGCAGGCTGGCGTCGGGCATACCTTCAATCGGGCGAATGTCGCGCGCGGGCCAGTGATCACGCAGATCGCCTTTCGCGACGCGCCGAAGCTCTCGACCCGCGCTTCCTTCAATCTCAACACTGATTACAAGTTCTCGCCTCATCTTTCGGCTTCATTGCGGACGTCGGGCTCGCATTTCGACGATGGCACGAATCTTCGCCAGATCGTCTTCTTCGTTAACCCGGCCCAGGTCTCGGCTGATTCCACGCTCACCGACTTGGCGGCGTTGGCGACGGCCAATGCGAACACCCGGGTGCAGATCAACACCAGCCGGCGGAATAAATTAAACGATACCGTCACGTATACTCCGAAGCTGGAATACAAGCGGGGCGACGTGAATGTGACACTGGGCGGCGGATATTCCCGCAGCCGAACCGCGTACGAGCAGTTGACGAAGGGCTACTTTCAGGCTGTCACCAATCGGCTGACGCGCATGAGCTGGCACGGTGAGCGGTCGAGCCAGACTTCGGGGGACTGGAAGATGTCGCAGCTCTCGGGTCTGCCGTGGGATGATCCAGCCAGTTACAATCGCACCGATCCCTATAGCAATAATACCAACGCGACGCCGCAGTCGGCCCGGAATCAGATCTGGGTGGGATACCTGGATGCGAAGAAGACGGTGACTATTTTGGGGCTGCCGGTTCAGATTGGCACCGGGTTGAAGGTGAAGCAATCGGTCTACGACTTGGAAAAGAGTGGCGCGCTTCAATACACGTATGTCGGTGCGGCCGGTTCAATGACTGCCCCCACCACCATTCTGCCGACCTTGAAGGGAGTCGAATACAACCCGAAAGTCGGCGGCAACATGCCTTTCGTGGGAATTCCGCTGACCGACCCTTACACGACGCATGACCTCTTCATCGCCAATCCCTCGCACTTCAGGCCCAATCTGATCAATAATCATATCAACGAAAATTACAGCTCCCGATCGGTCAAAGAGCAGATCGATGCGGGTTACGTGGAGGGCAACACGCGTTGGGGGGCTTTGCGGGTGAATCTTGGAATTCGGCAAGAGAAGACCCGGACGATTGGTAAAACCCAGAACCTGATTCCTGCGTCGCTGGTGCAGCAGGCGGGTTTCACTCCTAATACGATTCCGTTCATTGACTATCAGTACCGCGATGGCCAGCGGGAGAGCAAATACGGGAGCTATGATAACACGTTCCTGAGCGGGGGGGCGAAGTATGCGCTCACCAAGAACCTCAATTTCCAGCTGGCTGGCAGCCAGTCGATTGGACGGCCGAGTTATGGCAATATTGCGGGGGTTATCTCGATCAATGAGACCAACGAGACGATTCAGATTCCGAATCCCGACCTAAAGCCAGAGACGTCCGACAAGATCTTTGCCAGCGTACAATACTATCTCGAGCCGGCGGGAACGATCACCGTTTCGGGTTTCCGCCTTTGGGTGGAAAACATGGGTGTATCCAATCAGTCGATCACGGCCGAAGAGGCAGGCTATGCGGGCGATCCTGAGTATGCCACGTACACCTTTCTCCGCCCTAGCAATGCGCAGGGGACGCGAAAAATCGATGGGGTCGAGGTCGAATACAGTCAGCAACTCGTGTTTCTTCCGCGAGCGCTGCAAGGGTTCAGCCTCTTCGGCTCGATCTCCCGCACGGCGGCTGATTCCCGGATCGCCAACCACGTGCCGAAGTCGGCGAACGGAGGCGTCCGCTATAGTAATCAGAAATTCAACGCGCAGCTCCGGAACACCTGGTCGGCGGCTCGTTTCAATTCGCAGAACGCCAATGAGGAGATCTGGCAGTATGAGCGCATCATGTTCGATTTCAGTGGGGGTTACCGGATTAACGACACCTACGAGATCACCTTGTCGGGTCGCAATATCCTGAATTCCCCAATCCGCACGTACTCGAATGAGCCTGGGATTCTCCGTGTGATTAATCGGTACGGCGCCGCCTGGACGATCGGAGTGCGCGGGAAATTCTAATGGTTTGATTATCCTCGTGGATCACGCTGCCGGCGTTGCCGTTGGCGAAGTGATGGCGGCGCCTTTTCAGGCGCCGCTTTTTCGTGGGAGCTTGGTCGGCTGCGGTTGGCCCGATTTCTGGGATTCGAGCGGGTAGCCCGGGGTGTAAGTAGTTAGAAACTTGTGGATTATGCCGCCGCCATGGTGGTGTGGATGGCACCCGTTTTTCCAGCGGCCTGAAGCCTCGGGAAGAGCAGGCAGGAATGCCTGCTTCACGACTGGGCAAGCGATCCGGCTTGACCACGTTTTTGCAGCGCGCACCCATATCGCCTGCTTCCCCTCGCTTGTCCGAGGGAGATGCAGTCAGCCAGAGCAGTCCGTGCCCGTCATTCGGCGGACTCAGTCGCAAACCTCAGTCTTACCTATTCATGAACCCCTCATCGCTTTGTTATCGGCGGCGCCTTTTCGCGGCGCTGCGTTTGTCGTTCGTCGTGCCGCTGCTGGCGCTGCTCTTTGGGCTTTCGGCCGCCGCCCAAACGAGTGTCACCGGTTCCATCCAAGGACGAATTTTTAATCCGGCGACCCAGGAGTATGTCCGTAACGCCGAGATCCAAATCGAAGGCACCAATCAAGTTACTTACTCCGGCGATGATGGCTCGTATGCGCTGGTCAACGTGCCTTCCGGCGAGCGCACGCTTTCGGTGACCTATACCGGATACAATCGCGAGACGTCGTTGGTCAACGTGACGAGCGGGCAGACGGCCACGCGCGACTTTGAGCTCAAGGGCACCACCTTTCAACCCGGTTTAAAACCGGGGGCGAACGATGCCATTGTGCTGAGTCAGTTTGTGGTTTCGAGCGAACGGGAAGGCAATGCCAAGGCGATCATGGAGCAGCGCGCCGCCATCAACGTGAAGAGCGTGGTTTCCTCGGACAATTTCGGGGACATCACCGGCGGAACGGTGGGTGAGTTTATTAAGTACCTCCCCGGCGTCGTGATGGACTATGTCGATTCCGATGCGCGGACGGCTCGCATTGGCGGTCTTGATCCGAAGTATACCGGCGTAAGCGTCGACGGCATGACAATGGCGAGCGCGCCCTCGGCCTCGTTTGGTGGTAACTCGCGCCAGTTTGAATTCGAACAGGCCTCCATTAACGGCATCGAATCGATTGAACTCAATCGCACGACGACCGCGAGCATGGATGCCGACTCCCCGGCGGGTCGCATTAACATGCGCAGCCGGAGCGCGTTTGATCGGAAGAGCCGCGAGATCACGGCGCAGCTGACGATGACAGCCAATCAGTATACGATGGACTTGAAGAAGACGCCTGGACCGTACGACGTCGATGATTACAAGATCCGTCCGGGCTTCGTCTTTTCCTATGCCGAAGCGTTCAAGGGACGATTTGGCGTCCAGCTCACGCTCGGAGGCAACACGGTCGCGACCGAACAAGCCGGTGTCACCCATACGTTCAATTACGCTGATGCAGCGCGTGGGCCGGTAATCAGCCAGATTGCGTTTCGCGATGCGCCCAAGCTCTCGACGCGCGGTTCGATCAACTTTAATGTCGACTACAAATTCTCGCCCAACCTCTCGGTTTCATTGCGGACGTCCGGTTCGCATTTCGACGACGGCACCAATCTTCGTCAGATCGTCTTCTTCGTGAATCCGGCCCAAGTGACGCCGGGATCATCGTTGACGAACATGACGGCGCTGGCGACGGCCAACGCCAACACCCGGGTCCAGATCAACACCAGCCGGCGTAACAAGCTCAACGATACGGTTACCTATACCCCGAAGCTTGAATACAAGCGTGGGGACGTGAACGTGACGTTGGGCGGTGGCTATTCCCGCAGTCGGACTGCCTACGAGCAGTTGACGGACGGATACTTCCAGGCGGTCACCAATCGCCTCACCCGGATCAGCTGGCAGGGGGAGCGCACGAGCGTGACCGATGCGGATTGGAATATGACGCAGCTCTCGGGTTTGCCCTGGACCGATCCAGCGAGTTACAACCGGACCGATCCCTATACCAATAATGCCAACGCCACCCCCCAATCCGCTCGCAACCAAATCTGGGTCGGATATCTCGATGGGAAGAAGACGGTGAATGTCTTCGGGCTGCCGGTTCAGGTTAGTACGGGAGTGAAGGTGAAGCAGTCGGTGTACGACCTCGAGAAGAACGGCGCTCTGCAATACACGTATGTGGGCGCCGCGGGCTCGATGATCGCTCCGACGACCATGATTCCCACGCTGACGCGGTTTCCGTATGATGCCCGGGTTGGCGGCAATATTTCGACTTTGGGTATCCCGCTGACGGATCCCTACACGACGCGTGACCTGTTTGTCGCGAATCCATCGCACTTCACGCCCAACCTGATTAATAATCATATTAACGAAAACTATAGCTCACGGTCGGTGAAGGAGCAGATCGATGCGGGATACGTGGAAGGCAACACGCGTTGGAATGCGCTACGGCTGAACCTCGGCATTCGGCATGAGCGCACCCGCACCGTCGGCAAGACGCAGAATCTGATTCCAGCGTCTCAGGTGCAACAAGCCGGGTTCACGCCCAATACGATTCCATATGTTGATTATCAATATCGTAACGGCCAGCGGGACAGCAAATACGGCAGCTATGATAATACTTTTCTGAGTGGCGGCGCGAAGTACGCGCTGACCAAGAACCTCAATTTCCAGCTCGCCGGCAGTCAGTCCATCGGTCGTCCGAGTTACGGCAATATTGCGGGGGTGATTGCGATCAACGAGACGAACGAAACCATTCAAATTCCCAATCCTGATCTGAAGCCGGAGACGTCCGACAAGATCTTCGCGAGCGTTCAATACTATCTTGAGCCCGCCGGAACGATCACGGTTTCGGGATTCCGGCTTTGGGTCGAAAACATGGGCGTGACCAATCAAACGATCTCGGCCGCCGAGGCCGGTTACGCCAACGATCCGGAGTACGCCACCTATACGTTCCTGCGTCCGGGGAATGCGGCGGGGACCATCGAGATCGATGGCGTTGAGGTGGAGTATAGTCAGCAACTCGTGTTCCTGCCGCGGGCCTTGCAAGGATTCAGTGTCTTCGGTTCGATCTCGCGGACCAAGGCGGGTGCCCGTCTGGCGAATCACGTTCCGAAGTCGGCGAACGGCGGAATCCGGTATAGCAATCGGACGTTCAATGCGCAGATCCGCTCCACGTGGTCGGCCGCGCGTTTCAACTCGGCGAATGCCACCGAGGAGCTCTGGCAGTACGAGCGGATCATGTTCGATTTCAGCGGTGGCTATCGGATTAACGACACCTACGAAATCACGCTGTCGGGTCGCAACATCCTCAACTCGCCGATCCGCACGTATTCGAACGGACCCGGTCTCCTGCGCGCGATCAATCGTTACGGTGCCGCCTGGACGATCGGGGTGCGCGGAAAGTTCTAATCAATCGACCCTACCGACGGCTGAGCGCGACCGAGTCGTTCAGTCGTTATAGATTTTGCCCACTATTCGGGGCGCCTCTGCGGAGGCGCCGCTTTTCTTGACGCAGGACGGACGCGTGAGTTTACGGAAATACCGTCGAGGCATTTCTCCTCTGCCGAGCACCACCGGATTTGTTCGCCTGATGTGATTCACGGCCAAATTTGTTGGCAGTGTCGATCGACTGGTGCCGAATCGTTCGATCATAAATTTACTTCGAGTGGACTCACCCGGAGGGCCCTGGGCTCGATGGCGATGAGGCGTTCGGTCGCTTTTCGAGTGACGCGATCCTCCGGGTTTTATGGATTTGGTACTTCGTAGATCTCCACCATTCCCGCACCGGTGGTGCGATTAGCCCCACTGACAACGGCGCTGTAGTTACCCGGCATCAGCGTGATCAGGATCGCGGCGTCTTTACTGCCCTTGGTGAAGGGAAACGCGCCCGTGGCTTTCATCGTCGCCACGCTTGATGACAGTGACAGGCCCTTTGCCGCCGACGGAACCGGGACCGGGGGCGGCCACCATGAGGATCAGGGTTTCGGTATCGCTGCTGGCAGCATTGGTCGCGCGCAGCGTGAGGTTGTAGACTCCGGGAGCGGTGATAGTTCCGGTGATCTTCGATGACGAAAACGTCAGGCCTGCCGGCAGCCCCGTCGCGGTGAACGAGGTCGGTGAATTCGTTCCCGTGATGGTGTAAGCGAACGGCGTACCCGCGGCGATCGTCGCCGTGAGTGGACTCGTGATTGAGGGAACCGCCGCGGAGCCACCTGCAGGCGTGACGGTGAGGATGAGCGTTTTGCTATCGCTGCCGGTCGCGTTCGTTACGCCCACAGTGATATTATAGACACTGGCGGTGGCGACCGAACCGGTGATGTTCGGCGACGTAAACGTCAGCCCAGCTGGGAGCCCGGTCGCACTGAAGGACGTGGGCGAGTTTGATCCCGTGATGATATAGGAAAACGATGCGCCCGCGACGACCGCCGCCGTGAGCGGGCTCGTGACGACTGGGCGGTGACCGCACTGCCGGACGTCGGTGTGAAGGTGGCCGTGGCAGTGGACGTTCCACCCGCGAACCAATGGGTGGCCGCGTCACGAATGTTCGGGGTGGCGCCGCCGATCACGGTGATCGAAACAGGCGTCGTACCGGTATACGATACCGGTACGGTCCACGTCGTGCCAGAACCCGTCACGGCGCCGATGGTCGCGCCGGGACTCGAGTGAAAATCACCCGCGCTCACGCCCGTTACCGTCTCGCTAAACACCAAGGTCAGGTTGACGGGCGAGGCCGGGACCGGGGCGGGCGTGGCGAAACTGGATACCGTTGGCAGGGAGGTATCAGGAGGCGGGGCGTTATTGACGGGGTAAGCAGCCGTTGCCGCAATTCCGCTTCCGACAAACGCGTTGCCCACCACATCTGAGATTCCGGTACCGGCCGACTTGATCGCCATCTGGAGAGAGCCGGATGTTCCTGTATAGTTGAACCCGACGTAGTACGTGGCCGTGGTCGGA
>Ga0163152_10007050_pt1 | contig 12423 bp, 11 predicted proteins | sample OliLakLV19MP8IB2_FD_148635 | JGI IMG/M metagenome (GOLD analysis project Ga0163152, IMG submission 148635) | Freshwater microbial mat bacterial communities from Lake Vanda, McMurdo Dry Valleys, Antarctica - Oligotrophic Lake LV.19.MP8.IB-2 | ecosystem: Environmental > Aquatic > Freshwater >... | reverse complement strand
TTGCTAATGCTTCGCCTCTAAAACCTTTGGTATGTAAATTAAAAAGATCGTCGGCACTTTTTATTTTGGAAGTGGCGTGCCGCTCAAATGCAAGTCGTGCGTCGAACGGACTCATACCATTTCCATTATCAATTACTTGTATAAGTGATTTGCCTGCGTCTTTAATAATAAGTTTAATGTGAGATGCACCGGCGTCGATCGCATTTTCGAGTAATTCTTTTACCACACTGGCGGGCCTTTGTACAACTTCGCCTGCAGCAATTTGATTGGCTACATTTTCGGGTAAAAGTGAAATAACGTTACTCATAGGTCATACAAATTTAATTAATTAATGCTTGTCTCTCAAATAGTTTTTCTATTGAATTTTAGTATTATTTGGGCGCCTAGTCGCGCTTTCACTTCAAGCCGGCTTATATTTTGCAGTGTTTGTTGGGTTGCGGTGGCTTCCTGCGGTCGCCTCCTCGCTCCACAAACACTAAGCAAAATTTTGCGCCGGGCTTTTCGTTCAATCGCGGGCGCGGCAGCAAGATGTAATTTTAGGTAAAAATTTCAGAAGAATTAAGCAGGCAAATCTTCATTGCGTGTTTTCTCGGCATTTATTTTTTAACCACAAAGAACAAAAAATTCATATCCAACCTTCGTTTCTACTAGCGGTATAGGCAGCTAGCACTTTGCGTCAACCTTAAGGTTCTTCGTCTTCTTTTTAGCATAATGGATTTCATTCTTTGTGTGCTTTGCGCCTTCTTAGCGTAGCAGCGCAGGAGTCTTTTTGGTTAAAAAAACTCGAAAATTATTGAGCCTTGTAATTTACAGTGTATGTAGAATACACCGAGAACTCATGATTCTTGAAACACTTTTGTTTCTTAAAGAATTCAGTTATCTCTTTTTGTTCGGATTTATGAAATAGCTCAGGTTTCTGAAACACTATACTTTCCACTTTATCGTCGCTATTAATGGTTAACGTACACACAAACGATTTTTTGTAATCCTTATCGCTCATAAACTTATTGATCTTCTCGGTAAGTTCACTTTCTTTTATATTGATACTGGCGCCTTGAATAGTGCTTTTTTCAAATGTGCCTTCTATCTCACTATTGGTTTTGCTTTGGGCGGCAGGTTGATCGGCACTTTTTGCTTTTTTAATCTTACGCGAGGTAAAATAATCTTTATTATCCTCTTCTTTCTTCTTTAATTTATCAGTAGCGTCGGAGCCTGCGCCCGATGCACTTGCAGGAACTTGTTCATTATTTTGACCTTTATTTACGGCAAGATCATCGGCGGGTTTTTCATCACGTCTGCTATCTTTTTCACCTTCTTTTCCGGGTGCATTCTTTATATCATCTAAAGCAACTTCTGCCACTGCCGATTTGCTAGAAACTTCTTCATCGGCGGCGCTTCTTTGTACTGGAAGGTTTTTATAGTTCATGCTTTGGCCATTTGCACTTTGCATATCGCCTTTACCGCCCATGGTTTTAGTAGCTTCCTGTTTTAATTCTGCAGGAGGGGCAGGCGGATTGCTTTCGGTACTTTCTAAATGTTTCTCATTAGTAACAGAATTATCGGCTAAGCCTTCTTGTTTAAGAGCTTGATTGGTTTGTAATAAAAAAACAAGTCCTATTATAAGTGCTACACCCGCGGCGGCCGACCAATAAATAAATAATGGCCTTCTCTTTTCAGAAAGCTTTTCTTCCATGCGTTCATCTAAACGCTGTTTCATTTCAATGGCCTCTTGTTTGGTTTCAAGTGAGGCAAATCCTTCCAATGCCTCTTGTTCAAAGGCATCCAGGCCGTCTGATGGAGTATGTATATGCTCCAAGAGTTCGTCGAGGTTCTTAGTATGTTTATTATTTACCGGCTTGCCCATTTGATCTAGCTTCCATTTTTAATTTTAAATTCCGTTTGCCATTTTGAATATGGCTCTTTACTTCATTATTGTTATATCCGGTTATCGTCGATTTATTACTCAAATAAAACAATTCCAAACACACTTTTTGTTCCTTATTCAGGTCGCTCAAAGCACTTTGCATTAAGCTTATTTGTTGTTCCTTTTCATTTAGATGCTCAATGTTGTTATAATCCATAAGGAATATCTCATTTTCTTTTACATCGAGCTCTTTCTTAAGCTGATTCTGCTTTTTACGCAATTGCATCAAACAATAGTTCTTGCTATAAGTATATAACCAACTCTTAAAATATTCAACTTTATGCTTTTTTAGATCATTTAGTAATTGACCAAAAATGGTCATAACCGCGTCTTCGGCTTCATCTTTGTCTTTTAAATACTTAATACACAAACCTAAAACCAAATGCCCATACCGCTTATATAGCTCTCCCACGAAAACATTATCCCCACTCTCTAAAAAATTGTTAATGAGTTGGGAATCGGAATGATCTTTGTATTTAGTTAATTGCGCCAAAAATGCTAATTGTTACTCTTGTAAAAGTATAAAATTTATTCCTTGTATTTTAGGCTCAATAGTGTATATTTGTATGTTAATAACATTTTTTAGTACTGCTGTTTAAGGTCAAATATTTACTCGTTCTGGCTATAGCCTTAACCTTTGGTTTTCAGCAACCCAATCCCTCTAGTTACGATACTAATGCTAAGATCAAGGCTGTATTCATCTATAACTTCACCAAATACTTCGAGTGGCCTAATAACAAGAAAACGGGAAATTTCATTATTTATATAGTTGGCAAGAATGATAATCTTATCATTGAACTCAATCTTTTGGCCAAACGTAAAAAAGTAGGTAGTCAGGATATTGAGGTAAAAAATACTCCTGCATTTGACAAAAGCGTGAACGCGAACATGGTGTTTCTTTTGCCCGAATCATCTAAAGCAATTAACGACGTAAGCGGAAAATCAAAGAATAAAGGCGTTTTGCTCATTACCGAAAATAGCGGAGGCGCAAAAAGCGGCTCAAGTATCAATTTTATAATTATAGATAGCAAACAAAAATTCGAATATAGTAAGAACAATGCCATTAAGGCCGGATTAAAAACCAATGATGATTTTAAATCCTTAGCCATAAACGTTGATTAAAAAAATAAAAATGAAAGTGATGTGTAAATATTTAAAACCAATGCTGCTTGCAGGCTATATGCTTGGGGGTATGGTTTTAAATGCACAGGAAGTTAAACTGGTAAGAGCTCAAGCACTATACAATGAGAAAAAACCAGATATGGCTAAGGTGTGCATAGATAGCGTTGTTGCGCATCCCGAAACTATGAAGCGTTTTGAGGCTTGGACCATACGTGGTTTCATTTATTTTGAGATCTACAAACGCACCGATAAAACTAAATTCAATTCGAGTTTAAGAGATACACTTGTTGCTTCTATCAAACGTTCAAATTCATTAAACCCTGATGCCGATTATAAGTCTAATAATAATAAACTTATGTCAAACATCAGCTCAAATTATTATTTACTGGCCAAAAACTACTTGCAAGATTCTTCTAATTACGATAAGAGTTCTACGTCATTCAATAAGTATAAGGAATTGATAAAAATTGCAGATACCACTGTTGATTTAAGAGATAAGGATATCGAATACAATTTAGCAGTGGGCAGTCATTTTTCCGAAAAATTCAACAAGGATAAAAAGAACACTAAGGCGTTTGAAATTGCTAAGGTTACTTTATTGAAAGTGCTTGAGTTGAACCCTATCGATTCATCTGCTAATATGAATATGGGCGTAATGTATTTAAATCAAGCTACCAGTTTGATCGAAAAAATTGATGCCGGGGAAGCATCCATTCAAGACGTGGATATTATTCAGGAAGATGCTATAAAACTTGCCAAACAAGCCGAGCAATTTTTCTTAAAGGTGTATAATCAAAACAACAAGAACAGGAAAGCGGTTTTGGCCCTTTACTATGTTTACCGTGTATTATTGGATGAGGCTAAGATCTTAGCTTATGAGCAAAAATGTAAAGAGCTCAAAATAGAGGTAACAGAAGAATCTTCAAATCCGAAAAAATAATTAGCATGGCAATTAAATTCACCATTGGAAAAAAAATAGGTGCAGGTTTTGCGGTGTTAATTATACTCACTACCCTCGCATTTATATTAACCGTAGTAACTTTAAAAGACAGTAAAAGCAAAACCGATACTGTGGTTGGTCAATTAGCACCTAGCGTTGCTGAGTTAAAAGAGCTGAATTTATTGATAGAGCGTTCGGTTACTGATGTAACGCAATGGATGTTCAATAGCTCAAGTAGCGATATTGATTTTAGAGAAGACCTCGAAAATATTATTGCAACCGAATATCTTGATCAAAGAAAAGAACTCGACTCCTTGTCGCAAGATTGGAGCGTAGAAGAGAAAAAAAGTTTAAAAACAATTTTTTTACGTATTGAAAGTATTTTTCGTTTGTATAAATCTGATATCATGAGTCAATTGGCCAATTCGGAAGATTACCAAGATGCTCTAAAAACAAGTATTGCCAGAATATCTTATGAAGATTCTCAAACAGATCTTGAAAGACTTTACAAAGAATTAAATTCCTTGATCCAGATCAAACAAAATGCAGCCGAACAGGTAAAAGAAAAAATGTTCAGATCTTTCAATTTCCTTCAGCGTTTTGTTCAGCTATTGGGAATCACTTTGGTGGTTGGTGGAATTTTTATAGCATTGTTTACGGCTCGCTCTATTACCAAACCTGTTTCTAAACTTAGAAAAATGTTATTGTCTATGGGGCTAGGGATTTTACCAAAAGAACGTTTTAGGCCGCGTAACGATGAAATTGGCGATATGGGCAACGCCCTAAATGAACTCATTCAAAGTATGCACCAAACAACCAAGTTTGCCGAAGAAACCGGTGCCGGAAATTTTGAGGCTATTCACAAACCTTTAAGTAAAGATGATAATTTAGGCCACTCACTTATAAAGATGCGTGATAATTTGGCAGAGAACGAACGTGGTCTCGAACAAAAAGTTAAAGAACGTACCGAAGAAGTTGTCCGTCAAAAAGAGGAGATCGAAAACAAGAATGGACAGTTAGAGATCCTCTATAAACAAGTTACAGATAGTATTCTTTACGCAAAACGGATCCAAGAAGCCATCTTGCCCCCTGAGTCTATTATTAAAGAATTAGTTCCAAATTCGTTTGTATTATTTAAGCCAAAGGATATTGTTAGTGGTGATTTTTATTGGTTCGATAAAAAGGAAGAGCTGGTTTATTTTTCCACAGTAGATTGCACAGGGCATGGAGTTCCGGGGGCATTTATGAGTTTAGTAGGACATAATATTTTGAAAGATATTGTAAACAATACCAAGCTTAAAAAACCTGCCGACATGCTTAATAAAATGCGTGAGCTAGTGGTAAAAACATTGCATGCCGATTCTGATGGAACAAAGGCAAAAGACGGTATGGATATGACGCTTTGCGCTATAAATTATAAAACATTAGAGTTGCAATATGCTGCGGCGTATAATCCTTTATACATTGTAAGAAATGGAGAGTTGATGGAACATCCTGCAAATAAGTTTCCTATTGGTGCTTTTGTTGGTGAGTATAAAGATTTTGATAATAGAGTTATACAGTTAGAAAAAGGTGATACCATTTATTTATTTAGTGATGGATATGCCGATCAGTTTGGCGGACCAAAAGGAAAAAAATTCATGGTAGGTAATTTTAGAAAGTTATTATTGCAAGTAAGTAATTACGCTATCACCGATCAAAAACAAGTATTAAACAAAGCTCTTACCGATTGGCAAGGAACACATGAGCAAGTGGATGATGTGTTGTTAATAGGAGTAAAGATTTAATGGATGATTTAGCCGCCTAATGTTTTGCCTTGGTTCGACAAACTCACCATAAACTCCGGCGCCAATGCACGGAATTTATTAACCGCAAAGGGCGCAAAGTTTTTTTTGAACTGTGTGCCTAATTAAGAATGCAAAACGCCCGTGGCGTGCACAAAGAGCGGGGCTCCCTAAGCGATTCTATCAAACAATTATGTTTACACCGCTTGAGGATATCTCCCTCTTGAGGTAGTGCCCAAAAAAAAAGGGGCAGGACGTTCTTCAAGCAACTTATTTTTTGTTTTCGTTTGCGGTACAAAAGGTCCCGCCCAACCAAAAGATTCGTACGAACCTCCCGCTGACCGTAACACTTTGTGTCTGAAAATTCTCCTTTGAAGGAAGTGTTACGTCGTTACGGAGGAGAACAATTAGTTGTGATATTTTTTTGTCAAGAATGCCGAAACTAACGATTTACTTTGCGTACCTGTCTGTCTTATCGACTTAATGGCAAAAGCTCTATAATTAACACCTTATCCACACGAAATCAACATCTTATGAACATCTAATGAACCATTTATCACTACGGTTATTAAAAATATTGATAGTCAGTTAGTTACTAACCGCCTTAGTGTTAAAAGAATACTCCTCTTTTTTTGCCTGATCTCATTCTTTTTTGTATTATTGTAAGGCTCAGAAAATGTTACACTGAGCGAAGTCGAAGGACTACCTTATTTTGTTATTTAGTTTATGAAAAATATAAAATTACTTTTAGCATGTGTTCTGATGGTTGCTTTGTGCAATTCCTCAATGGCACAAATGAAACCAAAAACCAACAACAAAAGCACCGCTGGCGGTGGAGGCTTTAAACGTTTTATCACTAAAACCCCTTGGACATTTGGAATTAGCGGACACGTAGTTGACGATGATGGAAAACCATTTCAAGATGTGTTTAGTCCGGCTAAAGCATGGAACTCACTATATTACCCTTCGCGCTTAACGGTTGATGGATATTTTCAAGCGGGTTTCAGTTTTCAGGCTGAATTTGCTTACAATAAATACAAATCAGGAAGAAGCATCAATAGCGAAATAATTACAAGCGCATGGACATTCTTTTCGGCAGATGCTCATGTAAAATATGATCTTAACGAGTTGTTTGGCCCAACAAATTGGTTCGATCCTTACGTTACAGGTGGTTACGGATTTACATTACGCAGCGGTGCTAAAAAACCTTCAACAGTTACTTCAAACATTGGGTTTGGTGCTAATTTCTGGATCTTCGAAAACTTAGGATTCAACATTCAAACGATTGCAAAATTTGCAATGGTACAGCAAACATCAAACTATTTACATCACTCTGTTGGCGTTATTTATAAATTAGAAGGCGGACGTGGATCTCGTCCGGGTCGCTTAGGTAAACGTTATAAATTTGTTGGAAAAACTAGCAGACGATAATTAAAGTATTTTAGCATTATGAAAAATAGTATAAAAATAGTTGCAATACTTATGTTGGTGATTGCTTTCAACAAAGGTTACTCGCAAGGCTTGGCGCATAAATTAAAACAAACCAGTTGGACATTTGGTTTAAGCGATCATATTGTAGTTGACGGTGGAAAGGAAATGAGTTTTCCATTTGAAACTAAAGCTTGGAACTACCTACCATATCCTACACGATTAACCTGTGATGCTTATTTGATGAAAGGTTGGAGTTTTCAAGTTGAGCTTGCATACACTCAATACAAGTCTGGTAATATTATGGATAACGTTGTTATCAACAAAAAAGGAACTTATTTTGGGGCCGATTTTAATGGAAAATTTGCCATGAGTCACTGGACAAACAAACAAGGGTGGTTTGACCCATATTTAACTTTAGGTTACGGTTACACATTAAGAACATTAGCTACAAACAAAAGCACAGGAAACAATAACTTAGGTATAGGTTGTAATTTTTGGATCTATAAAGGTTTTGGTTTAAACTTACAAGGCTTGGGTAAATTTGCCATGAAGGGTGGAAGTAAATCAAACTATACACATTATTCAGTTGCCTTAGTTTACAAGTTGCGTTCTAAGAAAGACGTTTTAGGTACAGGTAAATAAAAGGAAAATATTTAAAGAAAGAAGCCTCGAGAAATACTCGGGGCTTTTTTTTGCGCAGTCGCATTTTCTTGCTTCTAAGGCGCGAAGTTTTTTTAAGCTACCGCATATTTTTGCGACAGATTTTTTTAACCGCAAAAGAACGTTGGTGCCTTGCGATTTGCATAGTGAGGATGTAGGATTGAAATTAGGCTTGCACAAGCCTCCTGCCATATAATTGTGCAATCACAGGTTAAATAATTAAATACTTATGTGATTTAATTCCTTCATTAAATATGAGGTCAAGTACTGATAAATTGGGAGCAAAACTCATTTTATCCGAAAAGGTTTGGTAATAAGACTTCTCTAATAACTCCTTTAATGGTTTATCATTTATTTCCTTTTTGGGATGTATTTCTTCTCGCAGATCCATAAGGGTTTCATCTTCTACATAAACATCAGAATGTTTTATGTCTTTCTTCAAACGAAATGCCTTTATGATCCATTTCAATTGCTCTGCATTATATTCGTGTAGAAATTTGTGTTCGCGGTCATAAAATGATCTTAATTCATCTTCTAAAAAATCAAAGTACGGCGAATTCTTATACGCACTTGTTATCGAACGCCAATGTTGTTTTTGCCAGTCTTCGGAATACGATATTTCAATGTCTTTTACCGGCGCATGCTCAGCAAATTTTTTTACCGGAATACTTAAACTTAATTCGCCATTGGCGCTTAATATCTTTGTACGATTGCGGTAACTTTGCTTTTGGTAATGTTCGTGTAGGTCGATGTAAATTGAATCCGCATTCAATACATAATAGAGGTATTGAATATTGGGCCAATACGCACTGCCCAAAACTATTTTCATTGTTTATTCTTATGAACTAAAACTCCTAAAACCTTTCCTTTGATATAACTCTTTGGTAAAAACCCCCATTGTCGACTATCAATGGCATTATCGCGATTATCTCCCATCACAAAATAATAATCTTGCTTTACTTTATAATATTTTGTGTATTCATCATTAATAAAAATGGAATCGCTCTTTACCACTAATTTATTTTTTTCGTAAGAAGTAATTATTTTGCTGTATAGTTTTATGTTTAGTGTGTCTAATGTCAATGTGTCATTTTTTTTTGGCACATACAATTTTCCAAAATTATCTGCGTTCCACGAATACAAACGAGAGTAGGGGAAAGATCGTTCATCATACATGTTCTCTTTCTCTGTGCGCATTTCCATATTTTTTACAAAATAAAGTCGTTTAACACTATCGGCTTGTGAAGGCGTTAGTGAGTAAGCGTATTTTCCTTTCTTGGAAATAGAACCGCCTTCGTATAAATTATAACGCACTCGTGTAAGCGAATCAATTTTTGCAGTGTCTGTGTCTAAAATATAATTGAACTTTATACTTAAAGGATCATTAAAAATGCGATCATTGGTAAATATCGTTTTATTCATGATCATCACGGTGTCTCCGGGTTCTGCAATTAAACGCTGCATAAAAAATGCTTTTTTATCGCCACTGTCTTTTGCCGGAAATTCAAAGTACAACACATCTTCTTTCTCATAACCAAAAACTATCTTGTTCACAAAAACAATATCGCCCCTGTGCATAGTATTGGCCATATCGGCGCTATTTACCACGCAAAATTCAAATACAAATACTTTGATAATAAAAAAGGTTAACAAGGCAATTACCCCATTAACGAACCACGTGAATTGTTTTAAATATGTAAATAGGTTATTTAACACCTTTGGCTTTCGGTTTCATCTTTTCTTTACGTAAACGGTTCCATCTGGTTGCACCCCAAATGGCGAAAATTGTTACCAAAAATGGTATTTTAATTGAATGTAGTTTACCATCATCTACATAGCATAGGAAACGATCCCAGCGATATTTACCCTCTTTACTGTTTTTAAACAAACCTTTTACAAAGGAAGCCCCACTTACCTGATTCTTCTCAGAGTATTTAATGCTTAACCAAACAAAAAATGGAGATCCCACAATATGGTCAAAAGGCACCAAGCCCCAACTTCTACTATCTGCACTATTATGACGGTTATCTCCCATCATAAAATAATAATCTTGTTTAAAGGTGTAAGAAGTTATTGGTTTTCCATCGTACAATACATCTTTTCCTTTTACTTCTACCTGATGAATACCATCATCGTAGGTGTTCAGCACTTTTTCGTACAAGCAGACATTGTGTGTATCAATTGGAATAGTTAGTCCTGCTTTTGGCATTATAAGCGGACCAAAATTATCATTGTTCCAAGAATACGCTGATCTGTGTGGGAAAACACGGGCATCAAATTCTCCTTTTGATTCAACATATTTTTTTACAGATAAAACACCTTGCATTTTGCTTACTTTATCGGCAACATCAGAAGGCATATTCAAATAGTAAGTAGTTGTATCGCCATTTCGGATCAATTCTCTACGCACAGCTTCATCTGCGTAAATATCCAACTCATCAAGAAGAACTTGATTAGTTAAAGTTGGAAATCCACCTTCTTTACTTTGAGTGATCTCGCCAAACAAAGAATTTGTTGTTTGTACATAATAATAATGCTGTGCTTTTTCCGGCGTTGCTTGTTTTACATCGTTAATATGAACTTCTCCGTTTCTTACTTCAAATTTATCGCCTGCAATGGCCACACAACGCTTTACGTAGTGTTCGCGCTTATCAACTGGTCTAGCTACAATTTTTCCAACTTTTACATCTCCTAACGGATTACTTTCATCATTAAGATAATTGCGCGCCATCATCATGTAATAGCTATCTGCTTTACTCGAATCGTATTGCAGACCTTTCATTTTCATATCTTCTGCCAAATCTCGCACTACCTGGTAATAACTTCTATCCTGGAAATTCAATAATACTGTATCTCCATCAGGATAATTGAAAACAACAATATCATTGTTCTCTACATGCCCAAAGCCCGGTAAACGGAAATACGGAAGCTTTAACCACTCTAAATAGGATTTTGAATTTACTCCCGGAATTGTATGATGAGCAAAAGGGAATGATAAAGGTGTTTGTGGAAGTTTTGGTCCGTATGCAAATTTATTAACGAATAAAAAATCGCCTACCATTAATGATTTTTCCAAAGAAGAAGTTGGAATAGTAAATGCCTCAATAAAATAGCCACGAATGATAGAAGCAGCGATAATAGCAAAAACAATAGGGTCTATCCAGTTTTTAATTACTTTACTTGGTTCGTTCTTAAACTTCTCTAACCCAATAAACTTTGCCGTTGGATCCATTCCAATTTTTACAAAAAAGATATACGGAAGAAAAGAAGCAAACCAAAGATCGTTATTGCTTGGTTTATTAAATGCACGCGCAACATTAAATCCATATACACCATACATCATAATGTTCACGCCCGGAACTATCATGATCAAGCACCACCACCATGGTTTTTTTAGTGCTTTACTTAATTCATAAAAATTGTAGATAGGTACCCAGGCTTTCCAACTATCAATGCCGGCTTTTGCAAATAATTTGCTTAAACCAAAAAACGAAGCCAGTACAAGAACTAAAAATATATAATTACCCATAATTGTGCGAAATTGTAAAAATAAGATTATAAGTGAAACTAAAACAGGTTTATTCTATTGTGTTTTTAGCTTTTTTTACAATTTATCTGACCCTTTTTGCCACAGATTGGACAAATTCATACAGATTAGGGAACGCCGATTTATTTTTTAATAAGTGGCCCAATAATCTGTGAACGAAATCTGTGGAAATCCATGAAATCTGCGGCATAAAAAACACGTTTACACTCTACTTTTTGTGGTTAAATAACCGCGTGAGTTTTGAAATAATTCCAAATAGGATCATCTACAATTGGCCAGGCCGAAACCTGCAGCGGTATATTCTTTATAGGGTGTTCGAATATTAATTTACAGCTATGAAGGTGTATAAAGCCTGCTTTATTGCTTCTGTCGAAACCATATTTAAGATCGCCCTTAATTGGGCAACCAATAGCACTCAATTGAGCGCGAATTTGGTGATGGCGACCCGTATGAAGTTTTATTTTGAGTAGAGAATAATTATCAGAAGCGGCCAATATTTCATAATCCAGTTTTGCTTCTTGTCCATGCGCCACCGGTTTAATGTGCGCTTTTGACGTATTGTTCTTTTCGTTCTTTAAAATATGATGTACTAAAGTATCTTTTTCTTTAGGTGGACGATTTTTTACAACAGCTAAATAATATTTTTCAATTTTTCCTTCGCGAAAAACTTCATTTAATCGTGATAATCCTTTACTTGTTTTTGCGAGTATAACTAAACCGCTTACCGGTCTATCCAAACGGTGCACAAGTCCGCAAAAAACATTTCCAGGTTTTGAATCACGAACTTTGATGAAATTTTTTACTTTATCGGTTAAAGCGATATCGCCGGTTTTATCTCCTTGCACAATTTCAGAAGGAAGTTTATTGATGATCATGATGTGATTATCTTCATAAGCTACTTGCTCGGGCCAAATGCTGGTGGGGTGTACTTTGTAACTCATCGTATGCCCGTTTTAGTGGTTTTCTTTTTCACTTTAAAAATGGCGTTGAATTTATACTCAATGCCTTTTGATGG
>Ga0163152_10007044_pt1 | contig 12430 bp, 15 predicted proteins | sample OliLakLV19MP8IB2_FD_148635 | JGI IMG/M metagenome (GOLD analysis project Ga0163152, IMG submission 148635) | Freshwater microbial mat bacterial communities from Lake Vanda, McMurdo Dry Valleys, Antarctica - Oligotrophic Lake LV.19.MP8.IB-2 | ecosystem: Environmental > Aquatic > Freshwater >... | reverse complement strand
GTTTAGAGTTAGTCGGGGTGAAGTAAAAGTAGGGGCGTTGTCCCGATAGCTATCGGGATGCCTAATCATGTTCATTTAATCTGGCGCATTCAAAATGGTTTTGAGTTGGAAACAGTGCAGCGAGATTTTTTAAAGTTTACGGCTAAGGTAATAATGGAAAAGATAAAAGCAGAAAAAGGAGAAGCAGCACTGGAGTTGTTGTACGTTGGATTGAAAGATCGGAAGTATCAGGTTTGGAAACGTAATTCGATGAGCATTGATTTGATAACCGAAAAGTTCTTCAAGCAAAAATTGGACTATGTTCATAATAATCCGTGTCAACCACATTGGAATTTAGCACAACACCCAACAGAATATCGCTACAGTTCAGCAAGCTATTATGATGGACTGGGTGATGAGTTTGGACTAGTTACACATATGGAAGAGTTGTAATCTATTAAGGGTTGAGGGTGATGTTACTGAAGCAGTCGAAGCTGCCCGCAATAAATCTATTTTTGATTTTGCAGTCAATACAGGCCACACCTTGCATTTAGATGAATGGGTGAACTCGCCTTTCTACAAAGGTTCGACCATCAAATTGCATTCGAGCATGGCGTTACAAATGGATATCATTCCCGTAAGCAAAGGCGAAACGGTCTGCGCCAATATGGAAGACGGAATAGTGCTGGCCGATGAAGCGCTGCGAAACGAATGGGCTTCCCGCTTTCCCGAATCATGGAAACGCATCCAACAACGCAGGAATTTTATGATCCAACAAATCGGCATCAATATTAAACCTGAAGTATTGCCGCTAAGTAATATGCCAGCTTATTATACTCCTTATTTACTTAGTAGAGATGTGGTAGCCATAAAGCGTAACTGAACTGGCGGCATGATCCAATTGACTAATTTAAACTAGGCCAAATTAAAAAACATGTTAAGATTTTACTACCTTACCCTAGTTAACCAAACACAACCTTAAACATCCTATGCAAAACCGAAGATCCTTCATCAAAAAATCTGGGCTATTGATAGCCGCTGGTGCCTTACCGCTATCCGCTTTTTCTGCCTTCGCGAGAAGAAACCGGCAAGCCGAGACCATTGTAGTGACGCTTTATGTAAACACTGCCACTATTGACAAGAAAAATATCAATGCCTCTAGTAATTTTGGTCAAGACCCCAGCATTACAAACGAAGAATTTACCATCGAAGCAAATGTAGGCGATACCGTTGTATGGGAAGGCGTTTCAGCTAATGCCCCTTCTACGGATGTGGTTAATATCGTTTCAATCAATTACCAAGGAGGCAAGAATATATTCGACCAGAATATTCTTAAAAGTGATGGAAACAGTCCTGAAAAAGTAAGCGGGGTGGTGCGAACCAAAACCGATGACGGAAAAAAATACAAATACAAAATCTCATTCACGGTTACAAACAATGGAGCGAAACGGAACGGAATCTTTCAAATCGATCCAAAAATATTTGTAAACTAAAGACACCTAACATCCACTGCTGCCCGCTTCACCCGGATGCTTTTTCAAAGAATCGAAAATTCAGCTCTTACTCCCATAAAAACTCGACTGGGTGAGGCTTTAACTATTTATAAAATGGCTATTGGCTTGTCAGACGAACGTCCTCAATGTGTGAAAATCCTATCCCTTTTCGTCATTACCTTTATTTTCTGCTTGAGTGTCTATGGTCAGAAAGATTCAAAGAAAGATAGTCTTCAATCAATTTATAAATCTGGCAACTACCCCAAAGAAGGTCAACTCAAAATTCTAAAGGAGCTTGCTATGGATCATAGCAATAGCGATACCTGGTTGTTCTACAGCGAGACGCTGATAAAAGTCGCATCGGAGTTGGATTCGCCAGACTATGTATTTCAGGGATACCTGCAAAAGGGAAACGCCCTGCGTGTTAAAGGCGACCTCAGCAATGCATTGGAAAGCTATTTTATAGGCGCGCAAATTGCAGAGGAGCAAAATTTAACGAAGCGCCTAGGAACGGTTTATATTGCCATTGCCGATGTGTACGACATCATGGGCAACCATAAGAATGCCACCAAGTATCAACAAAATGCCATTCGCATATTACGGCAGGAAAAAGATTCAGTTAACATTGCCTCGGCACTTTTAAATGCAGGGGATGCCTTTACCAATGCCGGCAAGCTGGATACCGCGATGATCTACACTAAAGAAGCCGAAACGATATTTCAGAAGATCCATTCTCCCATGGGTCAGGCATATAGCCTTGGGAATTTGGGAACCATCTACGCAAAACAAAGTATGGATTTGAAGGCAGAGTACTCTATGAATAAAGCTATTCTGCTCTTGGAGGCGTTAAAAGAATATCCCCCCATCCCGGTGTACCTCAACTACATTGCCGATATCTACCTGGAAAAAGGTGATGCAAACTCCGCATTAAAATTCGCCAACCAAAGCCTGAAACTTTCTCAACAGTACGGCATGAAAAAAGAAATCGGTGAGGCCTACCTCAAGCTGTCCAAAATCCTCGAACGGACGGGCAACATCAAAGAATCTTACACTGCATACAAAAGGCATATTTCTTATCAGGATAGCGTAAACAATATTAGTTCGGTGCAGCAAATGGCAGAACTGCGCACAGACTTTGAAATCTCCAAAAAACAAATTGAAGTTGATTTGCTCAACATGCAAAAACGAAATCAACAAATTATTGTACTGGCGACCGCTATTGCGCTGATCTTAATTGCGTTATTGGCCTTCGGTCTTTACAGGCGGTACCGCTACGTAAACCACACAAACCAAATCATCGCTGAAGAACGAGACCGATCTGATTCCTTGCTACTCAATATTCTTCCCAAAGAAACGGCACAGGAATTAAAGGAGCGAGGAAAAGTAGCCGCCAGAAAATTTGAATCCGTAACGGTATTGTTCACCGATTTTGAGGGCTTCACCCGCTATGCGGAGAGCTTGGCACCAGAGCAACTCGTGGAAAGTATCGACTACTATTTTTCAAAATTTGACCAGATCATTGAAGCACATGGACTAGAAAAAATCAAAACAATTGGCGATGCCTACATGTGCGCGGGCGGGCTTCCTTTCCCTTCTAAAGATCATGCTTTAAAGGTGGTAAAGGCTGCTCTTGAAATTGCCGCATTTGTAAAACACACCAAACAATCCACCGATATCGTATATACTTTTGATGTGCGCATTGGTATTAATTCCGGTCCGGTGGTCGCAGGCGTGGTGGGTACAAAAAAATTCGCTTACGACATTTGGGGTGACACTGTGAATCTGGCTGCACGGATGGAGACGGGCTCAGAACCAAATAAAATCAATGTCTCTCAACACACGTACGAACTAATAAAAGACGAATTTATCTGCCAATACCGGGGAGGATTGGAAGCGAAGAATAAAGGAATGGTAAAGATGTATTTTGTGGATGGTGCTTCGCCAAATTAATTATCGGCTTCTACTCATCCCTCAATACATTAGCGGGGTTCACCTGGGTAGTTTTAAACACCTTGTAGCCTATAGAAATTGCAGAAGCAAGAAATAATATTGCTGCCGCAATCGCCATCGAGGTAACAGAAACCTCTTGGTAGTAATCCCAAATGCTACCCATCAATGCTGCTGACATCGACCAGCCAAGCGGTGCGCCCAGCAGACAAGCTATTAATAAAATAATAACAAACTCCTTGTTGATGACTTTGGCAATGTTCCCCACCGATGCCCCCATCACCTTTCGCACGCCAATCTCTTTCATCTTCTTGATAATGTTCAGGGAAACCAACGTGAACAAGCCCCTTTAGTTGTTGTTGGTAACATTCAAATTGAGTTAATGTTGGTCGCCTTGCCAACATTCTTTTTATCTAGTTTGTGGAGCTTTTGACTTAGTATTCTTATCTTCAATAAATGGAATATGCACGCAATGCGGTTCAGTTTTTTACTGCAGTCTGTAATGATTGGCAAAAATTGCTAGCAGAAGATGATTATAAGCAACTAGTAATTGATGCATTAAAGTTTAGAGTTAGTCAGGGTGAAGTAAAAGTAGGGACGTTGTCCTGATAGCTATCGGGATGCCTAATCATATTCATTTAATCTGGCGCATTCAAAATGGTTTTGAGTTGGAAACAGTGCAGCGAGATTTTTTAAAGTTTACGGCTAAAGCATTAGTAGAAAAGATAAAAGCAGAAAAAGGTGAAGCAGCACTGGAGTTGTTGGACGTTGGATTGAAAGATCGGAAGTATCAGGTTTGGAAACGTAATTCGATGAGCATTGATTTGATAACCGAAAAGTTCTTCAAGCAAAAATTCGAGTATGTTCATAATAATCCGTGTCAACCACATTGGAATTTAGCACAACACCAAACAGAATATCGCTACAGTTCAGCACGCTATTATGATGGTTTGGGCGATGAGTTTGGACTAGTTATACACATGGAAGAGTTGTAATGTATTAACAGTTGAGGATTGTTGGTCAGGCGACCAACAATAACGGGGGGATTTATAATGTTGAGTTCGGAGATAGTTGGTCAGGCGACCAACTACAACGAGGGTCTAATAAGGACTTAACCAAAGCAGCAGGAGCTTCTGGCTTATTCAGTAGTGCTATTTATTATCCCAATAGTGGGGAAACAGGAAACTTTGGCACGCATGATGTTACAACTAAAGACGCAGAAGGTAAAGAAGTAGTTACTCAAGACATTAATTTTCAGAGAGACGGCCCACATGTTCATGTAGACAATGGTTCAACTAAGAAATCACCAAAAGAGTATACTGGTCATACTTCAAATGAAAATACGAACCAAGGAAACGGAAGTGGAACATATAAAAAATTAAATTAATTGTTATGAAATTTGGATTTATTCTATGTATTCTATTTATAAGCCAGGATAGCTACATTCTTAATAAAAAAAGTGTTGGCTCTTTAAAAGTTGGTAGCGATGTGACAGATGTTTATGACATCTTCGACAAAGAGAAAGAGACTTCATTAATTGACAGATACGAAGAAGCGACATTTACTCCTGCTATCCGTGTTACTAAAGGAGGGGAATTATTATTTGTAGGAGATATTCATTGTAGTGCAATTCGTTCGTTTGAAATATTTAGTCCCAGGTACCGAACGTCAACCGGAATTTCTGTAGGATCAAATTTTGCTAAGCTGAAATCAAAGCACAACCTTACTCTTGATAATCGAGAAGGAAATCTGGTTGTTTTAGTAAAAGAGTTAGATATGGTATTTCTTTTGGAACAAACCAAAAAGATACAGTCACTTGATCTTAGTAAGGTCACCATAAAAGACGTGCCTGATGATGTTAAGATAACATCGATAATTATTTATTGAAACCAATAAGTATAAAACACTGCCCTAAGGTCTTGATGGTAACAATTCTCATTCAGTTAATGTTGGTCGCCTGACCAACATTCTTTTTAGCTTAAGAAGTTCTTTGACTTAGTATTCTTATCTTCAAAAAATGGAATATGCGCGGCACTCGGTACAGTTTTTTACGGCAGTCTGTAATGATTGGCAAAAGTTGCTAGCAGAGGATGATTATAAGCAACTAGTAATTGATGCATTAAAGTTTAGAGTTAGTCGCGGAGAAGTAAAAGTAGGGGCGTTGTCCCGATAGCTATCGGGATGCCTAATCATATTCATTTAATCTGGCGCATTCAAAATGATTTCGAGTTGGAAACAGTACAGCGAGATTTTTTAAAATTTACGGCTAAAGCATTAGTAGAAAAAATAAAAGCAGAAAAAGGAGAAGCAGCACTGGAGTTGTTGTACGTTGGATTGAAAGATCGGAAGTATCAGGTTTGGAAACGTAATTCGATGAGCATTGATTTGATAACCGAAAAGTTCTTCAAGCAAAAATTGGAGTATGTTCATAATAATCCGTGTCAACCACATTGGAATTTAGCACAACACCCAACAGAATATCGCTACAGTTCAGCAAGCTATTATGATGGTCTGGGCGATGAGTTTGGACTAGTTATACACATGGAAGAGTTGTAATGTATTAACAGTTGAGGATTGTTGGTCAGGCGACCAACAATAACGGGGGCGATGAGTTTGGACTGGTTATACACATGGAAGAGTTGTAATGTATTAACAGTTGAGGATTGTTGGTCAGGCGACCAACTATAACGGGGGAAGATGTAGACAGAAGTTAAAAGTTCGAAGTTAAAAGTTCAAAGTAGAAGCGGAGGAGAAATCTTCCGCTTTTTGTTTACCTATTATCTCATTACATTTCCAGTAAAGAAAATTCACTTTAGCCATGAATATTGATTTGGAAATCGGAATGCGGCTGCTTATTTCATTTGCAATCGGCACTGCCATTGGTTTAGAAAGAGAATATCACAGCAAAGCTGCGGGCCTTCGCACCATGATCATGATTTGCCTGGGCTCAACAATTTTTACCGAACTATCAATCAGCATGGGCGGTGGATCTTCAGATCGTATTGCCTCTACCATTGTTACAGGTGTTGGATTTCTTGGGGCAGGTGTCATCTTCAAAGATGGTATGAACATCAACGGGATTACCACTGCTACTACAATTTGGATTTCGGCTGCATTGGGAATGGCCGTAGGGGCAGGGGAATATTTTATCGCCATCGTAAGTTCGGTTGTGGTGCTAATTGTGTTGGCGGGGTTAGAAAAAATTCAGCTTGTAATCGAACGTTGGCATCAATCGCGCACTTATAAAATCACCAGTTGTCACTCGGGTTTTGAAAAGCACATACAAGAAAATTTAAAGAAGCTAAAATTGGGATTCAAGAAAAAGCGTGAGTTAAAAGAGGGCGATCGGTTTATTTTAGTTTGCGAGGTATCTGGAAAGGAGAAAAAGCTGGATCATTTTAACAACGTGTTGAAAGAAGACGAGCGGGTAAAGTCGTATGACTATTAAAGATTAATTAACCGCAAATGTTGTTGGTAACAAATTCTAATTCAGTTAATGTTGGTCGCCCCTTTGTTGTTGCGGGTCGCCTGACCCGCAACTCGGAAATGAATAAGATCTTGAATGAAAAAGATGAACGACTAACCTAATAAAAAAAGATAAATAACTGAACCCGGTTAATGTTGGTCGCCTGACCCTAAGTTGTTGTTGGTAGCAATTCCCCAAGTTGTTGTTGGTGAATTCTCCGTTCCCAGCGGAGTCTCCGGGAGGGCGGGAATGAGCGCAGCAGGGACTCCTCGCAAAACGAAGGAAGAATGAATAGGTAGTAAGCAAATTAAAATGAAGGAACAGAAGAATTAAATAAGTGTGCACAAAAAGAAAAGTTTTGGGCGCAACTGCACTTCCTTCCGCAAACCCAAAAGGGCGATTTTAACACTTATTTTTATTTAGGAAGACGTGTTGTGTAACATAGGTTACACAACATGACTGTTCTTCTGATAAACATCATAGATACGCTTGAGGATGATCATTACATAGTTCGGAGTTGCACCCTACTTTTATATCACCAACCAACCAAGCAACCAAATGAAAAAGTTACTGATTTTAGGGGCGGGAACAGCGGGCACAATGATGGCCAACAAGCTTTCCAGAAATCTCAATAAACAAGTTTGGGAAATTACCATTGTCGATAAAGACGAAGACCATTACTACCAACCAGGCTTTTTATTTATTCCGTTCGCAATTTATAAACCCGAACAAGTAATTCGTCCAAAAAAAGATTTTATCCCAAAAGGTGTTAATTTTTTGATTGATAAAATCGAGAAAATAGAAGGCGAAAAAAATCAGGTGGTGCTTGCAAGCGGCCAAATTCTGAGTTACAATGTATTAGTAGTTGCCACTGGAACAATCCCTGTTCCTGAAGAGACCGAAGGGTTGAAAGGTAAGCTTTGGTATAAAGATATTTTTGATTTCTACACCTTTGAAGGCTCAACCCGCCTTGCCAAGAAATTGGAAAACTGGGAAGGTGGAAAACTAGTAATCAATCTTGCTGAGACTTTAATCAAGTGTCCGGTTGCACCGCTTGAATTTACATTTTTGGCCGATGCCTACTTTACCGAAAAAGGGATGCGTGATAAAGTTGAGATTTTCTATGTGACTCCTTTGTCTGGCGCCTTTACTAAGCCAAAGGCAACCGCCATGCTCAACCAATTGATGGCGGAGAAAAACATTACTGTTATTCCGGATTTCTATATGCAAATGGTTGACAACGATCGTAAAGTATTGATCTCTTATGATGGAAAAGAAGTACCCTTCGATTTATTGGTATCTATTCCGGTAAACAAAGGCGATGAAATGATTGAAGCGAGCAACCTCGGTGATGAAGACGGATTAAATTTTGTGCCTACGGATAAACACACGCTTCAGTCTAAAAAATTTGAGAACATGTTTGTGATTGGCGATGCCACCAATGTGCCTGCATCTAAAGCGGGATCAGTAGCACACTTCGAAGCTGAGATTCTCACCGAGAATATTTTGAGTTATATAAACGGCCAGCCGCTTGAGGCAAAGTTTGATGGCCATGCAAATTGTTTCATTGAAACCGGGTTTGGTAAGGGAACTTTGATTGACTTTAACTATACCACCGAACCCTTGCCGGGTAAGTTCCCTTTTCCAATAGTAGGCCCAATGGATTTGTTGAAAGTAACAAGAGCGAATCATTACGGCAAGCTTGCCTTCAAATGGGTGTACTGGCATATTTTGCTAACTGGTAAAAAGCTTCCCGTTAGCACAAACATGTCGATGAGCGGCAAAGAAGTAGACGCTAATTAATATTTTGACCAACCAACTAAATAATAATACTATGGAAACTCTAAAAAGCAACGGAACACAAATAGAAGTAAATGCAGAAGGCTATTTGAAAAACATGAATCAATGGACTCCTGAATTGGCACATGAACTTGCACAAAATGAGAGCATCGAATTAACCGATAAACATTTTGAGGTTTTGAATTGGCTGCGCGCTAAACAAGCAGAAGGCACTGCGCTTAGCATTCGTAAAGTTGGCAACTCAGGGTTAGTTGACATTAAACAGTTCTACCAATTATTTCCCGGAGGACCTCTTAAGATTTCCAGCAAAATTGCTGGTATACCAAAACCCGTAAGCTGTATTTAATAATAAAATTTAAACCAGTAAAGTTATGCAAGATTTAGTGGAGAAGCCGGTAACCAAAGTAGCTGCGGTTCCGGTTGATAAAAATAAAGGCAAAGTGAAAAAAGTACTTGTCATTTGTTCAAAAGGTAAACTAGAAGATGTATATGCTTCACTCGTGATGGCCAATGGTGCGCTCATGGAAGGCATTCAGGCAAAGATGTTCTTTACTTTCTTTGGTTTGGAGGCGATCACAAAAAAACATGCTGATCATCTGCATACAGCAACGGTTGGCAACCCAGCGTTTATGCCTGGCATACCAACGTTAGTAGCGGGCTTACCAGGGTTTGAAGCATTTGCTTCTTATATGATGAAAAAGGAAATGGATAAGCTGGATATGCCACATGTTTCTGAATTTTTACAGATGATTGACGCGGGTGGAGGCGAAATCTATGCGTGTAAATTGGCGGCAGATATGTTTCATCTTAAAAAAGAAGATTTTGTTCCGGAAGTAAAGGATATTATCACGGTGGGTGATATGTATGCACTTGCTGAAGGTGAAGGCACTCAGATAATCTTTATCTGATTTTGGTTGGTGTGGTTTGAGTCGCTGGCGTTAAGCTCTGGCGACTCTTTTTTCATTTATTGAAAAAATTCATTGTTCGCTCAGCACCAATAGTGCAGAATGAATAAATCATTTCTGCAGTTTTATCCATAACGGTTGGAAGCTCGGCCATTTCTGATTTTGAAAAATTACTAAGTACAAAATCAATTTGTTGTCCTTTTAAAAAACTATCACCAATACCAAAACGCAGGCGCGAATATTCCTGACCATTCAATAACAGTTCAATATTCTTAAGTCCATTATGACCGGCAGCGCTTCCCTTAGCGCGCATACGCAAAGTGCCAAAAGGTAGGGCAAGATCGTCTACTATAACTAACAAGTTTTCTTTTGGGATTTTCAGTTCCTGCAACCAGTAAGCAATGGCTTTGCCACTCAGGTTCATAAAGGTATTTGGCTTGATCAGGTGTAGTTGCTTGCCCTTGTAGCGTAGCTCAGCCTTATCCGCCAGCCGGGAGGTAGTAAAACCTATTTTGTGGATATCAGCCATGCGATCGAGTACAAGAAATCCAATGTTGTGGCGTGTGAGTTCATACTCAGGGCCAATGTTTCCTAAACCGGCAATCAGATACTTCATTTGAAAACAAGATTATACAAATTGATAGAAACAAAAAATCCCACCCAGAAAAGTTCGGGGTGGGATTTTTGTGTTGAGAATAGAATTATTTTTTCTTCTCGTCCTTTTTGGCAACTGCAGCAGGCGCAGCAGCAGCGGCCGGAGCCGGAGCAGCGGCACCAGCAGCCGGAGTAGCGGCAGCAGTTTCTTCTGCAAGCTTAGCAGCTCTTGGCACTTCAACCACCGCGATCGATACATTTTTGCGGTCAACAAATTCTAAATTTGGAATATTTAAGTCGCCTACTTTTACTGAATGGTGAAAGTCTAATTCAGAGCAATCAACATCAATATGATCAGGCATATCCTTAGGAAAAGCAAGTACTTTAATAGAAGCCCGTTTGCGCACTAGTGCACCACCTTTTGCTACTCCTGGAGCTTGACCTACCAAACGGGTAGGGATGTCCATTTTAATTTTTTTGTCTTCGCTTATTTTAAGAAAGTCAACATGTAAAATCATTTCACTCACTGGGTGAAATTGAACTTCCTGCATAATTGTCTTGCTTTCATCACCCTCAATGTTGAGGTGAACAAAGTGAGCTTCGTTGGTGTAAATCAAATCGCGGAATAAAATGGCTGGCGCATAAAAATGCACTTGGTCAGGGCCTCCGTATAGTACACAGGGTACATTACCTTCTTCACGGACTTTCTGAGAGTCATTCTTGCCGAGATTTGCTCTTCGATACCCTATAATCTCGATGGTTTTCATAATTGTTATATAGTTTAAATTGTTTAGAAAATTACAAACGAATAAATAATGAGCTGATGGATTCATGATCGTGAATCTTGCGAATTGCTTTCGCGAATAAATCCGATACACTCAGTACTTTTATTTTAGATGATTCTTGCTTTAAGGGAATCGTATCTGATACCACTAATTCTTCTAAAACAGACTTTTCAATGGTATCATAGGCTCCGCCTGAAAGTACAGGGTGAGTACAAATGGCACGCACGGTGGTAGCACCTTTTTCCTTTAGCAAGTTAGCAGCTTTACAAATTGTTCCGGCTGTGTCCACTAAGTCATCAATAAGAATAACATCCTTTCCTTCTACTTCGCCAATCAACCGCATCGACTCAATCTTATTAGCTTCCTTGCGGTACTTATCACACACCGCTAAATCGGCATTAAAAAACTTGGCAAAACTTCGCGCCCGCTTAATACCACCAACATCGGGGCTTGCGAACATCAGGTTTTTAAGATTCAACGATTTCAAATAAGGAACAAAGATGTAGTTACCGTCTAAGTGATCGACAGGGATGTCAAAAAAGCCTTGTATTTGATCGGCATGCAAATCGCACGTCATAATGCGATCTGCTCCTGCAGCGGATAATAAGTTGGCAATTAACTTGGCGGCAATGGCTACCCGAGGTTTATCTTTTCTGTCCTGCCGGGCATAACCAAAGTATGGAATAATAACATTAACATTCAATGCGCTGGCTCTCTTCGCGGCATCTATCATGAGCAAAAGTTCCATGAAGTTATCGGAAGGTGCAAACGTAGATTGAACAATAAAGACATCATGACCGCGCACCGACTCACCAAGAAATGGCGACATTTCACCATCGCTAAATTGCTGATAGTTAACGGTTCCAAGGGTTTCTCCATAGACATGAGCAATCTTCTCCGCGAGGTAAGTTGTTGCGCGCCCAGAAAAAATTTTTACGGCCATGTTTCTCTTTGTTCGTAAGAAAAGAATCCTGCCCACAATGAGCAGGATTCTTTGGTTGTCCTACTAGGATTCGAACCTAGAAAGGCAGAATCAAAATCTGCAGTGTTACCATTACACCATAGGACATTGTTCAACCCTAATTTTAGGACTGCAAAGGTAGAATTAATTTCGAAAATGGAAAGTTGATTTAACTGTTTTTCAACCTCTGGGCTGGGTTTTTAACCACTAATTGAGTTCATCAGCGCTTACAGTACCCTCTGTAAATCCCTCGGCCATGAATCGGTACTTATCAAGAATTGAAATCACTGCATTTCTTAGGTGACGCTCATTGTTGAAATTTATGGAGCCATACAAGGTAGTTGCATACCCTTGCCAGATCGATCGGTTTTGACGTCTGTCAAAAAATTGTATTAGTAAGGTGCCGGTTTTAAGATTCACCTTTCGTTGGTCATAATCCAAATCCTCTTTCTGGCTTTTTACCCATTCTTCAATATCGGGTTGGTCATAACCATTAAATC
>Ga0163152_10007039_pt1 | contig 12437 bp, 8 predicted proteins | sample OliLakLV19MP8IB2_FD_148635 | JGI IMG/M metagenome (GOLD analysis project Ga0163152, IMG submission 148635) | Freshwater microbial mat bacterial communities from Lake Vanda, McMurdo Dry Valleys, Antarctica - Oligotrophic Lake LV.19.MP8.IB-2 | ecosystem: Environmental > Aquatic > Freshwater > Lake... | reverse complement strand
CCTCGCCCACGGCCTGGGCCCTTGAACCGGCGGCCGACCTCTTTAAGCTTGACGGGTAATGAGTTCGAATCATCGCACCTCCACCATCGGTAGTCGGCGGATTGTCCCCCAGGTCAGTCGCCCCCCCTGGTTGCGTTTTCCCGACGAAGATTTGTTGCAACTACGGATCTGCGACCTTGGTTTGCAGGTCGAAGGGACGGCGCTGGAGGAGCGGATCGGGCGGCTCGGCGAAGAGCTCGAGCAGCGGGGGATTCGCTTTCGGCCCCACTTCTGGCTTTCGGCCGAATGGTTCAGCCCCGACGGCGTGCCGGGGATCGCGATTCCGTTTTATCTGGCCCACCCGCGGTTGGCCCGGCTCGAGCGCAACCAGATGCTCGAAGTCGAAGGGGGGACCGAAGACTGGTGCCTCCGCATCCTGCGGCATGAAGTCGGGCACACGCTCGACACCGCGTATCGACTGCACCGCCGCAAGCAATACGTCAAATTGTTCGGCAAGTACAGCGATCCGTACCCCGAGCACTATTATCCCAAACCGTACAGCCGCAACTACGTGCTGAACCTCGAGCCGTCGTATGGTCAGGCGCATCCGGCCGAGGATTTCGCCGAGACCTTCGCCGTGTGGCTCAAGCCCCGTTCGAATTGGCGCACCACTTACGAAGGCTGGCCGGCGTACAAAAAGCTCGAATACGTTTCTGAGTTGATGGACGAGATCGGCCCGCAGAAGCCGCTGGTGCGTTCTCGCGAGCAGGTCGAACCGCTGCGATCGCTGCGGATGACGCTCGGCGAACACTACGCCCGCAAGCGCGAGTTGTACGGCGTCAACTTGCCGAATCTATACGATCAGCACTTGCGGCGGTTGTTTTCTGAAGCGCCGGCCGACTTGGCGCAGCCGGCGGCGCAGCCCACGGCGGCGACCTTCTTGCGGAGGAATCGGGCGGAGCTGCGGCGCACCATCGCGCACTGGACCGGCGAGTATCAGTACACGATCGACCAGGTGCTCGAGGAGATGATCGCCCGCTGCGAAGAGCTGAACTTGTACATGGATCGGCCGCCGGATCAGGCCAAGCTCGACGCCATGGTGCTGGTCACGGTACAAACGATGAACTACCTGCACGGCGGACACCATCGAGTCGCGTTGTGACCAAAGCCAAACGCAAACGCCGCGATTTCAAGAGGCTGCGCGTGCTCGTTTTGGTGCACGAGGATCTGATCCCGCCGGAATCGCTCACCGGGCATAGCGACGAGGAGATCCTCAACTGGAAGGCGGAGTTCGACGTCATCAGCTCGTTGAAGGAGATGGAGCACGACGTCCGCGTGCTGGGCGTGTGGGACGACCTGGGCAAGGTCCGCAAGGAGATCGACGAGTGGAGCCCCCACATCGCCTTCAATTTGCTGGAAGAGTTTCACGGTATCGCCGTCTACGATCAGCACGTCGTCAGCTATCTCGAACTGCTCAGGCAACCTTACACCGGTTGTAATCCGCGCGGGCTGATGCTCTCGCACGACAAGGCGCTCTGCAAGCAGATTCTGTCGTATCATCGCATTCCGACGCCGAAGTTTGTCGTCTACCCGATGCGCCGCAAGGTGCGGCCGACCAAGCGGCTCAGCTACCCGCTATTGGTCAAGAGTGCGGTCGAAGAAGCGTCGCTGGGCATTTCGCAGGCGTCGATCGTCACCAGCGACGAGAAGCTGATCGATCGCGTGCAGTTCGTGCAGGAGCACCTCAAGAGCGACGCGCTGGTCGAGGAGTATATCGACGGCCGCGAACTGTACGTGAGCATCTTGGGCAACGAGCGCCTGAAGGTGTTTCCGATCTGGGAGCTGGAATTCACCAAGAGCGGCGACAAGGTGCCGCTGATCGCCACGGCCAAGGTGAAGTGGGACCACGCCTATCAAAAAAAGATCGGCGTGGTGACGCACGCCGCGACCGATTTAGGCGACGGAGTCGAAGCCCGGGTCATGAAGCAATGCGTGCGCGCGTACCGGGCGCTGTTCTTGAGCGGTTACGCCCGCATCGACTTGCGGTTGGACGCCGAGGGGCGAGCCTTCGTGCTCGAAGCGAACCCCAACCCGAATCTCTCCTTCGGCGAGGATTTTTCCGAGAGCGGCGAAGCGGCCGGCCTGCCGTACGAATTGGTGCTGCACCGCATTCTGACTTTGGGGCGCAGCTACCGCGCGGCCTGGCGCGAGTGAGCAGGTATGGTCCGCGCGGTCGTCGGAGTCTGGAACCGACGAGCGAGAGGTGCTATTCAGGTCGCCCGTGTGCGGAGTTGGTTTCCGACACCCGGGTGGCGCGCGGTGCGAGCAACGTCCATTGTCAGTACAATGGTCGGTGTTCGTTGGTCGTACACTTCTGTAGAGATGAGCCATGAAACCGTTTCGCATTCCCTTGCGAGTTGTGTTTTACAAGGAAGACGAGCAGTGGGTCGCCCATTGCTTGGAATTCGACCTTTGCGGTGACGGCGCCACCAAGCAAGCGGCGGCCGAATCGCTGCTCGAAGCCATTCGGCTTCAGGTGAACTATTCGCTCGAGCACAACAACCCTAAAAATCTTTTTTCGCCGGCCCCGAGCGAAATCCAAGAGAGATTCTTCGCTGGCCGTGACACGGCCAAGGGAGAATTGAATCTGACAATCGAGCCTGTCGACAATTTGATTTTGGAGGAACCGCAGTATCGCGAATATAGCGAGGAATTGTCCGAAGTCTGACGCTTGACGCCGAAGCACAGAAACGCCTCCCGTCCCCGGCCGAGGTGTGCCACTGCTTGCCGGCCGATCGACGGAGAAGGCCTAACAATCAGACACCGGCAAGCAGTACTGACGTCGCGCGAGCTACGGAGGGGGACAGGTACATGTTTTCGGCCGGCGCGAGTTGGGACAAGCAACGTCGCGCACCGAAAAATGTACCAGTCCCCGCGCACTGCTTGTTCGTCGGCGGTTACCTCGGTTCGTAAGTACGGCACGGATCCAGCCGACTACCAAGCAGTGGCACACCCGGCGGTCGCGTCGCGCGGGGCGGCTTGTCCCGCGGGCTGCGAGCGTCGATGATGGCGGCCGATGTTCGAGGTCAATGAAGCCAGCGCCGCCGAATACCTGCGCGGCCGCGGAGTCGTCGCGGCCGACGAGCCGATCACCGTGCGGAGACTAACCGGCGGCATTTCGAACGAAGTGCTGTTGGTCGAGCGCCAAGTTTCGATGGCAGGCGCGACGGGCACGGTCACTGACGGGCAAATAGTCGGCAACTTCGTACTTAAGCAGGCCCGGGCGCAGTTGCGCACTCCGCAGCCCTGGTTCTCGAGCGTCGAGCGGAACTGGCGCGAGGTCGCGGTACAACAGCGCTGTGCGGCGCTGGCGCCGGACAATGTGCCAGCCGTGCTGTTCGTCGATCGCGAGAATTTTCTATATTTAATGGAGGCTGTACCATCGGGCCACCAGGTGTGGCGCGATGAACTGTTGGCCGGACGCATCGATCCGGCTCTGGGCGCGGCCAGCGGGCGGTTGCTGGCGGCGCTACATGGTGATACGTGGAGCAACGATGAGCTGCGCAGCGGTTTCGAGAGCAACGAAGCGGCGGAGTTGGCCGACCGCACGCTCTTTCTGGAGCTGCGTGTCGCCCCCTACTACGAAGCCGTCCAGCGCGACGTGCCTGAAACGCTCCTCTGGATGCGCGACTTGATCGTGAGCTTGTCGGCACAACCACGCGCTTTAGTACACGCCGATTTCAGCCCCAAGAACCTGCTGCTGGTTGACGGTCATATGACGCTCGTCGATTTCGAGACGGGGCACTTTGGCGATCCGGCCTTCGACCTGGGGTTCTTTCTCGCTCATCTAATCCTCAAGACCTTTTATCATGCGACGAAAACCAGCGCCGACGCAGCACTCGATGCGACTCTGCCGGCAAAACAAATGCTGGAATTGATTCGCCAGTTCTGGATGGCCTATCTTCCGCCGGCCACTGCGTGCCATGGGCAACACGAGACGACGGAACTAACCTATCGCGGCTTGCAGCACCTGGCCGGCTGCCTCTGGGCACGCCTCGACGGCACCAGCCGCGTCGAATATCTGACCGATCTGGCGGCACGCGAGCGCGTGCGCGAGCTCTGCCGCGCGATCTTCAGACAAGGACCGACGAACTGGGACGCGGTGGAAAAACTGATCTCGTGACCATGCCGCACCTGGCGCGAACATTGGCAGAGCCAGTGGCCCCCGACAAATTACTGATGGAATTCGCGATTTTGAACGAGTACTGTCCATGACACGCATCACGCACGTTCACGCCCGAGAGGTGCTCGACAGCCGTGGGCAGCCGACCGTCGAAGTCGAGATCGCCTGCGACAACGGGGTGACTTCGTTGGCCATCGTTCCCTCGGGGGCGAGCACCGGCGCGGCCGAAGCGCACGAACTGCGCGACGGCGACCCGCAGCGCTACGCCGGCCGTGGCGTGCTCAAGGCCGTGGCCAACGTGCGCGAAGTGCTCGGGCCAGCGGTACGCGGACTCGATCCCGCGGATCAGGCGGCTGTCGACGGTCGGTTGCTAGAGCTTGACGACACGCCGCAGAAGACCCGGCTGGGGGGGAACGCGCTATTGGGCGTCTCGCTGGCGGCGCTGCATGCCGGCGCGGCCGCGCGCGGCGTGTGGCTCTATGAGCACGTCGCCGAGTTGTATCGCCCCTTGCGGCCCGTGGGCGCCGCGCCGCTCATGCCGCGCATACCGATGCCGATGACGAACATGATCTCCGGCGGGCTGCACGCCGGCGGCAATCTCGACTTCCAGGATATTTTGATATTACCTGTTGGCACGGCGGACTATGCCACGCAGCTCGAGTGGATCGTCCGCACGTATCGCGAGCTGGGTAGGCTGCTGAGCGAGCGCGGTTTTGAAGGGCGGTTGGTCGGCGATGAAGGGGGCTTCGGGCCGCGCTTACGCGGTCCGTGCGAAGCATTGCAGTTCGTTGTGCAGGCAATTGAAGCCGCGGGCGCGATCCCAGGATTTGATATGGAGATCGCGCTCGACGTGGCGGCCACGCACTTTTTTGACGGCACCAGCTATCGGCTGAAGGCGACCGGCGATGAGCGGCTCTCGGCCGACCAGATGATCGATCGCCTGGAGCAACTGGTCGACGAGTTTCCGATCGTCAGTATTGAAGACGCACTGGCCGACGAGGACTGGGCCGGTTGGCAGCGGTTGACCGCACGGCTCGGCTCGCGCGTGCGACTGGTTGGCGACGACCTGTTCGCGACGAATCGCGCTCGGCTCCACCGCGGCATCGAGCAGCACGTCGCTAGCGCCGTACTGATCAAGGTGAATCAGATTGGCACGATTAGTGAAACCTTCGCGACGATGGCCTTGGCCGAGGCGGCCGGTTATCGGCGCGTTGTTTCTGCCCGAAGCGGAGAGACCGAGGATTGGACGATCGCCGACCTGGCAGTGGGCACAGCCGCCGAGGAGATCAAGATCGGCTCAATCGTGCGCAGCGAGCGGCTGGCCAAATACAACCGGCTACTGAGAATTGCCGAGCGGCTCGAGAGCCACGAGTGTTGACAGTTGCTGCCACGAAGCTCACGGAGAAGAATTGAGCCACCGAGGACACAGAGTTCACAGAGAAATGCAGAAGAGAAAATGCAATTCGAGACTGTACTTTTGTCAGAGTCAGGCAACGCGTTTCATTTGAATTCGTTGTCTGTACTCATTGAGAACTCTTCGGCGATCTGAGTTCAAAACTACCTTCATCACGGCAAGCGCACTGAGCCAGCGTAGCATCAATCTCTCTGTGCCCTCTTTGGCAAATCCACTCGGTGCTCTCTGTGGCGTGCCACTCGGCGGCTAGAACCCGATGCGGCGCCAGATTTCTTCCACCGGCAGCGGCTTCGTCGGGATCGACCCTTCGGGGAGCGTCACGCCGTAGGCTCGTAGCGCCGTCGTGCGATTGAGGATCGCCGCGCCATACAGCAGATTGAACGCGACGGGCACCACGTTGCGACTGGCCACCGGCTCCAGGCAGGAATCTTTCACCCACTCGTTGAACGAGCCGATCGCCGGGCCGCACCAGATCTGGTAGTCGGCCTGGCGCGAGGGGTCGCCGGTGATCGCCCAGCGCGACGACTGCCCCAGGTACCAACGAAACACGAGCGCCATCTTGTGCTTGGGATCTTTCTGACCGCGTTCGACCTGGCGCGGGTCGCGACGCTGGAAGTAGTCGACCGTTTGCTGCCAGATCTCTTCGAGCGGGACGCGAAAGAGCTGTTTTTCGAGAACGGTGCGCTCGGCGACCGGAATCTCGTCGATCGAGTTGTATTCGCGGTACAGGTCGTAGAGCTTCTGGCCGCGCATGGCGAACAGCGTGCCGCGCTTGAGCACCTGCACTTTGACGCCCATCTCGAACATGTCGCCGGCCGGGCCCATCGCGACGTCCGCCTGCTCGGCCTGAGCGAGCATGGCGCGAACGGCATCGGACGTGCCCGACTCGACGCACGCCTGGTTGATGGTGCCGGTCAGCACATAGGCGGCCCCCATCGCCAGGGCGGCCGAAACCGCGGCGGGTGAACCGACGCCACCGCCGGCCCCCAAGCGCAAACGCTGCTGATAGCCGAACTGCTGTTGCAGCCGATCGCGCAGCGCCAACAGCGTGGGGATCATGGTGATGGCGGGGCGATTGTCGGTGTGACCGCCGGAGTCGGCCTCGGCAGTGAGGTCTTGCGCCACGGGGATGTGCCGCGCGAGCTCGACTTGCTCGGCCGTCAGGTGGCCGGCCTGCAACAGCTTCTGCAAGAAGTCTTCGGGCGGAGGGGAGAAGAACTTCGTCGCGACTTCGACGCGCGAGACCTTGGCGACGACTTTGTTCGGCGTGACGATGCGACCACTGGCGTCGCGATGAATGCCGTGCGTGCGATAGCGGATCAGCGGCACGCTGAGCGCCAGAAAGGCCGAGGCCTCGATCAGATGAACGCCCTTGCGCAGGTACAAGTCGATGATGGCGTTTTCGAGATCGGGCTCGCCGGGGTTGTTGATCAGGTTAATGCCGTAGGGGCGGCCGCCGAGCGTGGCTTGGATGTGATCGAGCTCGCGTTCGACGCGGTCGACCGGCAGCCCGGCCGAGCCAAAGAAACCGAGCATGCCGACCTGGCCCATCGCCTCGACGATGGCCGCCGAGCCGATGCCGTTGGCCATCGCGCCGGTGACATACGGATAGCGCAGGCCGTGGTCGGCGCAGAAAGTTGGATCGCCGAGACTTTCCAAGCGGGCCTCGGGCAGAAAGGCCACGATGCGGTAGGCCGCCACATCCGGAGGCGCCGCGCGAAACACGCTTGTGCCACCCCGGGCGACTCCCAAGTACCCGCCCGCATCGACCAGCACGAGCGGCTCGTTGACGTCGCCGATGGCGTGGGCGATATGCCCGGGGTCCACGCTCGGCGCTTCACTCTCGGCAATCCACCAACCGTGCATTCAACCCTCGACTGTTGAAACGTTCAAAACAGGCTTGTTGGCCAGGTTAGTAGGAAATGTGGGCGGGCATCGCGGTGTGCGGCCGGCGACGCGACGCGCGACCGGCCGGCGCGGGGCGCGGACGAGTCAGTTCGCGGATACTGACGGCTCCGTCGACCGCACGGGCACGCCGCTGGCCTGGCAGCCAATCGCCGCCGGCGCCGCCGATCGCAAGGCCCTCAGAGAACAGGCAACTCGACCGGCCGATCGCGGGGCGGTGCTTATGGTAAACCACGCCTGGGCCGCTGGCCAGCGGGGTCGGTGAGGGCGCCTGATTACGGCAGCACGCCCGCCTCGGGGTGCCAGTGAAGATTGAACTCGAAGGGCTCGCCGATCAGGGCTTGCCAGGTTTCGCGCTGCGCCGGCGTCAGCAATTCGAGTATGCGCTCAGTGGTGCGCTCATGAGGGCCATCGAGACCGGCCGGTGGCCCGTGCCGCTCGCCCGGCCGAGGTCCATCGAACGGGCCGTGATGGGGACCGTCGTAGTGGGGATCGCCGTGATGGGGACCGTCGTGACCAGTACCCTCAGGACCCGGCCCGTCGTATTCGGGTTCTGCTCCGCGACGACGAAGTTTCTCACCCGGCGGCCCGCCGCGCGGTGGATGTCGATCGAATTGGTCGTGAGGTTTGCCACGTGGCGGTCGACCGTCGGGATCGGCCCGCTCGTTGGCGTCCCCGTCTATCAAGGGTTCACCATCGGGGCCATGCGGTGGGGCGTGATCAGGCGGGCCATGATCTGGCGGGCCGTGATCGCGCGGGCCCCCACCCGGGCCATGGTGGAACCCCTCATGCTTCGGAGGTCGCGGACGTTCTTCTTGGATGACTTGGGCGATCTGCTGGCGCTGCTCGCGGGTGAGCCCTAGCGCGGCGATGACCGCCGGCTGACGAAACGCGAATGGGCCACGCTGCTGCAGCGCGATCTGGTCGAGTCGTTTCGCCTGGTCGGGGGCCAAGAGCGCGACGATCTGATCCTTGGCGCTGCGCAACTGGTCGGAACCCGGTGGCGAACCGGCACCGGCATCGCGGTCACTCACCTCGGCACTCTCGTGCTCGCTCCGCTCGTCGTCGGACAATTGAGCAAAGATCGCTTCGATCTGGGCGACCTGGTTGTCGTCGAGCACCAGTTCGTCCTGCACGCGATCATCGGCCAACAGCACCAGCGGCGCGAACGCTTCGAGCAGCGAGAGCTCGTCGACCATGCGAGTGACGCGGGCCGAGGTCTCGGCGAGCTCGGCGCGAATCGAAGGGTCGTCCTCGCGCTGGGCGAGAAAGCTCTCGTAATAGGCCAGCGCCGTTTCGAGCATCTGCCGGCGCAACCCGAGCATCGATGGCATGCTCGCCAGCTCCTCTTCGCCGAGCCGGGCGAAATCGTCCACGGCGGCGCGCGCCTGGCGAAAGCTGAGCTCGGCCGCGGCTCGCTGCTGGCTCTCGCTCTCGAAAGCGGCCTTCGTTTTGGCATGTTCGCGGGCGATGAGTACCGTGCTGGCCAGCAGCCCCAAGAAGGCGAGAAACAAGAAGCCGACGCCGGCACGCACCAAGCCGCGATGGCGACGCCGCCAACGCGCGGCGTGCTCCAACAGCGTGGGTCGGCGGGCGACGATCGGCCGATCGTCGAGCCAGCGTTCCAAATCGTCGGCCAAGGCCTGGGCCGTGGCGTAGCGCTCGGCCGGCGACTTAGCGATCGCCTTGAGCACGATCGTTTCGAGCTCGCGCGGCAGGTCTTTGTCGTGCGTGCGCGGGGCGGGAGGATCTTCTTCCATGATCCGCCGCAGCAGCAAGGGCCGCTCGCGGTCGGCAAACGCCGGCTCGAGCGTTAGCAACTCGTAGAGCGTGACGCCGAGCGAATAAATATCGGTGCGATGGTCCAGCACCACGCGATCGCCCGCCGCTTGCTCGGGGCTCATGTAGCGCAGCGTGCCGAGCATGTCGCCGGTTTGCGTGAGCTGACCGGCCGCCTGAAACTGGGCCAGGCCGAAATCGGTGACCCACAAGTTGCCGCGCACGTCCAACAGCAGGTTGGCCGGCTTGATGTCGCGGTGGACGACGCCGAACTGATGGGCGTGCTCAAGCGCCAGCGCCGCTTGTCGCACCAGCTCGACGACCGTGCGCCAGTAGCGGCCGGCATTGCCGCGAGCCGCGCTCAATACCGTGGTCGGGCCGGCAACCGTTTCAACATGGGCAGCCGCTGGGGGCGATTCAGCAGATGATTGCGGTGGCGCATACCCCAACGTGTCGTCATCGGGGCCAGCATGATCGGGGGCGGCGCTCACTCGGCTAGCAGAAATCTGCCGACTCGGCACGCCGCGCGGCTGCGTCGGCGCAGCGTTGGCGCCGCCGTCACTCGGTTGTTTGCCGGCTGCCGCGCGAAGTTGGGCAACGACCGCCGACAGCGGCAGCCCGTCGATCAACTGCATGGCGTAGAAATGGAGCCCGCGATCGCAGCCGACCGCGTGTACAGGGACGATGTTCGAGTGGTGCAGATGGGCGGCCGCCTGGGCTTCGTTCTTGAAGCGTTCGAGATGCGCGGCGTCGAAGGCCGAGGCCAGCGGGAGCACCTTGAGAGCGACGCGGCGATCGAGCGACAGTTGGACCGCCTCGTAGACGACGCCCATGCCGCCGCGGCCGATTTCGCGCACGATGCGAAAATCTCCCAACGGCATCTGCCGCAGTTCGGAGTCGTGGGGCAGCGGCATTTCCTGCGCCGCGCTCGCCAGACCGACCGCGGCCGCGTGAACGAACTCCAAAGCGTCAAGGCATTCCCCCAGCGCGGGGGCCAGTTCGGGAAATCGCGCCGCGAACTCGCCGCGCGGCGGTGGCGCGCCCCGTTCGAGCGCCGCCTGATACTCTTGCACGGCGCGGATCAATCGGGGATCGTCGCCGATCGATTGGTCGCGCTCGAGTTGTTGGGAAGCACTGGCGCCCGATGGGTTCATCGTTCAGCTCCCAAGGTCTTGCGCAGGCGGGCCAACGCCCGCACCCATAGTTTCTCGACGCTATCGACGCTGCGCTCGAGGCGCTCGGCGACCTCGGCGAACGACAGTCCATCGACGTGACGCAGCAGAATTACTTGCCGGTAATGATCGGGGAGTAGCTCCAGGGCGTCGGCCAACAAGAGCGCGGCCTCACGGCGCACGGCGTTCTCGCTCGGCGAGGCGATGGCGGCCACCACGCCACGCGCAAGCGCACACGAAGTGCCGTCGATCTCGATGGCCAGCGAGCGTTCGAGCCGGGCGTCGCGCTGCTGCGTGCCGAAATAACGTCGCACGTGATTGGCCACGAGCCCTGCCAGAATACTGCGCAGCCAGGCCGTGAAGGCGGCTTCGGTCCTACCGCGAAAGATGGGAAAGTGCTTGTGCGCTTCCAGCAGCGTGTCCTGGGCCAGGTCCGAAGCGTCGACCTTGCCTTGCAGGCGGCGGCTGATTTGCGTGCGCGCCAGCAGGGCCAGGTAGCGGCGGTGCATCGCCAACAGCGAGCCCAAGGCCGCGTGATCGCCGCGCTGCGCCAATTCGAGCAGTTGCTCGGGCGAGGTTTGCTCCGCGCAGTCGTCTGTCGTGCAAGGTTCCATAAGTGCGTACCGTCTTCTGGCTGGCCAACTCAAGGTTACGAACGGCCGAGAAATAACTTCTCTCTATATCCCCTCTCCCCTCGCGGGAGAGGTAGGGTGAGGGGGCCAGGAGTACGGGAAGTTGTTTTTCGGCCGTTCCTTAGCTGACGCCCCCCAGATCAAGGGTAACCGAAACGGGCGAAACCCGCCGGTCGGCCGCGCGACAAAGCTGTCAGGAACCGCTTGCAGGCGCGATTGCCAGGTGTCTGGAACCGCCGAGCGTACGACTAACTACTCGCGTGACGCGCATCGAGGTGGTTCCTGACACCCTCAGCAGCGCGCTGGGGCAGGGCCCAAGGTGTCAGGAACCAACTCGGCACGTGGGTAAGTTGCCAGGGGCCGCTCGCTCGTCGGTTCCAGACACCATTCTGAACTCACCCGCTGGGGCCAACGGCGATGCGTAGCGCTTGAAGCAATGCGTAGCGCACGAAGCATGATTTCTGAAGTTTTTCTGCAATTTGCGCGGCGGTTTCCTCGGTGCGTCGTGACTTGCCCTGCGGGGGACGGCCTGACTCTTCGATTGCATGGCTTCACAAGCCGCCGGAACTGCAATCCTATTGGGCCGAGTCCGCGAGGCCAGTCGTGCCCAATTGGCGGGGCTATGCCAATGGGCTTTGAGAATTCCTGGAGGAACACTCGATGACTTTGCGCCCTCACGTAGCGGCAACTTTCAAACGGCGAATCGAAGCTCTCGAAGATCGCAGCATGCTTTCGGCTCATGGGCTGGGCGGGGGACACATGCCGCCCCCGCATGCGCTAGCTGGTGGCGCCCCGGCAGGTTTGTTTGCCGCCGGCTTTGCCGCGCGCGGCCAGGCCGGAGCGACGCCCTGGACCGCCCCACCACAGGACGTGGCCCAGCAAACGGTCCTCTCGGTTCAGCTATCCGACAGCACGTCGGGAGCCAGCGCCGCAGTCTCGTATCGAGCCGCCGGTGACGACACCCACCTGGCCGTCTCTGTCAAAGGGGCCGAGGCCGAGACCACGCTCGATGTGACCATCGGCGACACAGTCGTCGGCACGATTGAGACCGACGCCAACGGGGCCGGCAAGCTCGTGCTGTCGAGCGATCCGCACGGAGACGAGACGGCGCTACCTGATGATTTTCCGACCGACATCGTTGTGGGCACCACGGTGAGCGTTGGCGCGTTGACTGGCACGCTGGTCGCCGGGCCGATTGGTTGCGCGGCGCCGCTGGCCACCGGGTTGGTCGCTCCGTTGACCGACGCCGACGATAGCGCAGCGCGCGGCGTGGTGGGCGTGCGCACCTTCGCCAGCGAGACCGAGGTGGTCGTCAAAGTGTCGGGCGCGGAGGCCAGCAGCTCGCTCGACGTGACGATTGGCGACACGGTGGT
>Ga0163152_10007036_pt1 | contig 12441 bp, 17 predicted proteins | sample OliLakLV19MP8IB2_FD_148635 | JGI IMG/M metagenome (GOLD analysis project Ga0163152, IMG submission 148635) | Freshwater microbial mat bacterial communities from Lake Vanda, McMurdo Dry Valleys, Antarctica - Oligotrophic Lake LV.19.MP8.IB-2 | ecosystem: Environmental > Aquatic > Freshwater >... | reverse complement strand
TATAATCGAGTGGTCAATAACTTGCGAAAAGGAGCGACATGAATCCTACTCTACAGCGAGCCGTGACTAGCTTTTACAATCTGATCTACGAGGCCCAGACATTTGCGACGACGATGTCACGAATTGACACGGGCGAGCAGGAACATTATTCGGGACGAATCGAAGGATTGAACTGGGTGCTTGATCGCTGCCAGGAGCTCGAAGACATGGATGCGAATTTGACCCCCTCCTCCCTCCAGCGGGTTCTTTCGGAAGTCAAATCCGATCTCGACCACGAATTATCCGTCCAGCGCCGAGAAAAGGGGCGTCGGGCAGATGGTCGCGAGGAAGCCCTCAATTTTGTTGCTGATTATCTGTCGAGCCTGATTACAGCAACGGAGATTGAGTCAGCCAAGACGCCAGCGGTATAACGCTGGCGGTTTCAATGCTGGTCTAGCATGCCAGTTTCATCTATCGTTTCCCATGACGACGTGGCAAACATTTCCATGATGCGAGAGTGGATTATTTTCACACTGTGCATGGGAATCGGAGGCCACATCGCTCTTGGCGTCATTCTACATGCTCCAGGTCTTTGGCCATGGAGTACAGCCTGGTTTTATGGCTTACTAAGCGGGGTTACCGTGTACGGCCTGGTGCAAGGAGGAAGGGGAATCTGGCGGCTGCTTCGGCCTTTTCCTAAGGTTCCGTCAAAGAACGGCCCCAACGCTTCATGGTAAACCAGCCCCTCAAAATTCATGCTCTCATTATTGACCACCACAGGCTCACCCGCATATAATTTCTTCATGCAAGAACCTCTGCGTAAACCAACCAGCCCAGCATGGTCAGCAGGGCTCTCTCCCGGGTCGCCTCGATCGCCCAGGTCTGGCGGTTCCGAACAGATCGACCAATTTAAGTCTCTCAATGCGTCCCTGCTCTACTGTCCTCAGTGTCGAGTGGCGACTCCAACACGTGAACGGCTCCTCCTTGTGCTCCCGACTGGCAACCTGTACGAATATCTTTGCCAGCATTGTGGCGCGTCGACCGGATCGAAGACTGATCGTCAATAGGCAACTGTATGGAACGCCGTGACTTGTCGGCGACGATCAACATTTTGAGGATCTCTCCCCTAATATCGAATGGGAGGAATTATAGAGTTGAAACGGACGAACTGCGTCCGAGGAAAAAAGCACGCAGCTTGTGAAACGACCTTGCTAGATCATCCCTTCCAGAGGAATGCCTTCTTCGATGAGCATGACAGGAATGTCTTCACGAATAGGGTACAGGATCTTCCTGTCGCCCCTGACCAACCCACCGTCGAGTGGTTCGGTGACTGGCTTACTTGCCTTATTTTTCAATTGTCCACGGGTAACGGCCTCATTTAACTTGGCAATGAGCGCTTCATCAGCCAAGCTTACATCCTGTTTCGTATCTGGGCAACAGAGGATGGCGAGAAGATCTTTATCGATGTTGACCGGACGCCTTGCTCCTGCACGATCTTCCATAGCACCCCCTTGTGTGAATCAAGTTGCTCCAATATTTTTACAATAGATCACCGATCTCGAGGAGATCAAGTCCTGAGTAGGGCGCAGTTGGGCAATACGGATTCTGTTAAACTAGTATCCTCCTAAATGAATGTATGTGAGGAAGCCCGCGGCAATGACGAAGATCGTATGGCAGTACTCCTTGGCTGGTTTGTTGATCCTCGTGCCAGCCTGGACAACATTATTGATCTTTTCTACATTATTCCATGCCCTTAATGAATTGATTCACGATCTCCCATGGAATACCGGCGCAGGCCAGAGCCCTAGACTCAGCGTTGTTTTTTTTCTGTTCCTTGTTGTGATCGTTGGTATGATCGCTACCCATGTAATCGGGCGGCGTGTGATCTCTCAAACCGAACGATGGATCGAGCAGATTCCCCTGGTCCGCAGTGTCTATGTCACCCTCAAAGGAATGACGGATCTTCTTCATTTTCGTTCTCGCTTTGGGCGCAGCACCGTGGTGGTCTTCCCGTTTCCTCGAGACGGTCTCTGGGCGATTGGATTCGTCATAGGGGCTGCACCGCTGGCGCTACAAGTTGCACCGACAAATTTACTCATGGTCTTTGTGCCCACGGCGATCCATCCCTTCACCGGCTTTCTCGCGTTCATCCCGCAGCCGCAGCTTCGTCCGATTAATCTACCTCCGGAAGACGCCATTAAAATGGAGTTCACCGCTGGACTATACAAGCCAGAAACCGGATGGCTACAAGCTCCAAAGGCAAGGGACTAACTCTATGCCAATTATTGACGACCTAAACGTCCGACTTGCCAAACGAGAAGATGCGGATACGATTGCATCGTTCAGTGCAGCCATGGCGCTTGAAACCGAAGGTCGCCGGCTCGATCCTGACCGTCTGCATGAAGGAACGATTGCCCTTCTTGAATCTCCCGATCGTGGCTTCTTCATGGTCGCCGAACTAAGGCAGCTCGGCACGTGCCAGCTACTGGGGCAGCTGATGATCACCTATGAATGGAGCGATTGGCGCAACGGTGTTTTCTGGTGGATTCAAAGCGTCTATGTTGACCCCTCCTGGCGTCGCCAGAGCATCTTTCGCCGGATGCATGAAACTGTGATGTCCAGTGCCAAGACCAGCCCAAACGTCTGCGGGGTCCGTCTGTACGTCGAAGAAAGCAACAGCGCTGCGCAGGCAGTGTACTGTCGAGTGGGACTCACGCCGTCATCCTATGTCATATTTGAAACCGATTTCATTCTGGCGCCCCCCAAGGGTTTAGAGGATTGTCCTCACGAAGCTTAGCAAAAGGAGTACTCGTGTCATTTGCGAAACAGCTGGCCAGCTTCACCATCGTCCTGATTCTGACACAAGGCTGCGTCGTAACAAGGGGAACGATCGGTGAGCCGATTCAAGAAGACGTCCTCTCCCGCATCAAGAAGGGCGCGACGACCATGACTGAAGTCGTCTCATTGATCGGCGCCCCGGATCGGATTGTCAGAGGCAACGATCGAGAGATCTTTCACTACTATTACTACGACGCGAAATCGCCTGCCCTGTTGCTCCTGTTGCTGAATTTCATCCGCATGGATATTAAGAGCGATAACCTCTATGTGTTTTTCAACCGCGACGGGATAGCCGAAGAAGTGGTGTACGGCAAACGCACCGGTCGCACACAATTCAGGCTGTGGCCTTTTGGTGATTAACGTGGCCGTACGCTTCCTCTCGATCAGGCTGGTCGTTGGCGCGCTCTGCTTCCTCCTCCTCTGTGCTGGATGTAGCATCCGCCGAGTGGTCTTCAACGATGTCGTGACCTTGGAACAGATTAATTTTATCCGTATCGGACAGACGACGATACTCGAGCTAGCCGATCACATCGGAGCCCCTGATGAGGTTGCCGAATCAGAATTTGGGGTTGTGGCGCTCTACAATTGGAGCGATACCAAGTCTGCGGCCCTGGACTTCGGTGCTCTCGCCCGCCTGGTTTTGCCCTATGCTCCCACGATGACTCTGAACAGGACCGGGATCACACCAGAGCAATTCCAGGTGGTGTTCGATCCGCAGTGGACCGTGCGTGCTTACGGATTTTCACGACGAACCACGGATGAGCCAGTCGTTTGGTTTTGGCCCTTCTAGGACAATACTGCCATCCGGAATTGCCGGACATCTCTAAGCCAGCTATAATCGCCTTCATGATTCCTCCATCTGATCTAGCTTCCAGTAACCCTGCCGAAGAATCCTCTTCCTACATTCCTGCCGACCGTGACACAGAGTTTCTTCAGCGAGACGAACTCCGCTCCGTTCGCATCGGCCTCGAACTCTTGAAGCCCGAGTTGATTCAGCGGGAAGAGGGGATCGAGTCGACCATCGTCGTGTTCGGAAGCGCGCGACTACAAGAACCGGCCGCTGCGAAACATGTACTCCACATGGCGGAGAAGGACGCGGTTCGAGCCCCGAACGATCCAACACAGCAGCAAAAGGTGACCATCGCGCGGCGCCAACTCGTTCTCTCGAAGTACTATGATGTGGCGCGTGAGTTCAGCCGTCTGGTTTCCTCAACCTGCCAGACCGACGGCCGTTGCGATTACGTGATTGTCACCGGCGGAGGGCCCGGTATCATGGAAGCGGCAAACCGTGGCGCCGCAGACGTTGGAGCCAAATCGATCGGTCTGAATATCACCTTACCGCACGAACAGCACTCGAACCCCTACATCACACCAGGACTGAGCTTTCAGTTTCGCTATTTTGCGATCAGGAAAATGCATTTCTTGATCCGCGCCAGGGCGCTGGTCGCATTTCCAGGAGGATTCGGCACGCTCGATGAGTTATTCGAAACGCTGACACTCATCCAAACCGGCAAGACGAACAACGTCATGGTCGTGTTGGTCGGGCGAGACTTTTGGGAGCGCGTGATCAACTGGCAATTTCTCGTCGACAACGGGCTCGTCGCTCAGCAAGATTTACAGTTGTTCCACTATGCCGAAACCGCACAGGAAGCCTGGGATCTGATCGGACGCCACAATGGAGTGATACCATCATGAAATTTTCCTTTCACGGCGCAACACGATCTGTCACCGGAAGTCGCCACATGGTTGAATTGCCAGAATGACGACTGTTACACGATTCTGTACTGTTTCAAGGGCGTCGAGAAGAGGCGCTTCTTCAGAATCGAGACTTGGGTTTCGATCCCAAGTCAGTCAATGCCGTTTTGCTGTCTCATGCCCATGTCGACCATTCCGGAGCCCTGCCGGTCCTTCCCAAGCATGGATTCTCGGGAAAATCTTCCTCACCAGGGCCACCGCGGATTTAACGCAACTCATACTGGAAGATTCGGTGCACGTGCAAGCGAGTGACTGCAGCTACGTCAACAAGAAGGAACAGCGGAGGGGAAGGGCCTCTGTGCAACCACGCTACAACACCGATGACGTCCGTAAGCTTGTCCGCCGATTCGAAGGCACGCGATATGGAGACCTGCTCAAAATCTCCCCACGCGTCACGGCGTTCTTTCACGACGCCGATCATATCCTCGGGTCGACGGCCATTCGAGTGAAGTACACGGCACGCGGTAATACGACCACCGTTCTCTTCAGTGGAGGTCTTGGCCGCTCCAATATGCCGATTCTTGGCGATCCTGAACCACCGTCGCCCTGCGATGTGTTGATTCTTGAGTCGACCTACGGCGATCGCCTGCACAATGCCGACCGGAAAAGTATGAAACAGAAAGCACTGAAAATCCTTACTTATGCCAAAACCCACAAGCGCAAGATTATCGTCCCGGGATTTGCCGTTGGACGGATCCAGGACCTGGTTATGCGGATTAAAGAGCTCGTCAGTGAGGGGCGCCTCGATCCTATCCCGATCTATATTGATTCACCCTTGGCATTACGGACCACGGAGATCGTTCGTCGCCACCCGGAATGTTACGACGAAGAGACCATCAAAACCTTCACGTCCTCCGGCGACCTCTTCGCGTCACGCGATATCCATTTTGGCTCCTCACCGGAAGAGAGCATACGCCTGAACAAGATGAAGGGCCCCTGCGTCATTATTTCCGCCTCCGGCATGTGCGAGGGTGGCCGCGGCGTGCACCATCTCAAGCACGCGATTCAAGACGAAGCAAACGTGATCGTATTCGTGGGCTTTCAAACCCAGCATACTCTCGGACGCAAACTTGTCGAGGGCTGGGATGTTGTGCCGATTTTCGGCGTCTCTACTCCACGCCGAGCACAGATCGTCAGGCTCAACGGGCTTTCGGCCCATGCCGACCGCAATGATCTCCTCGCCTATGTCCGAGCCATCAATCCATTGCCGACCAAGAGTTTCATCGTGCATGGAGAAGAAAAGCAGGCGCTGTCACTTGGCACAACCATTTAAGCTGAACATCCTGGGATTGAAGTCAAAATTCCGCGTCGAGGCTCAACTCATGATATCTAGCCGCAATACGATAGCCATTCTAGCCGGTGTGGTTACGCTCTGCGGATGCTTGTCAGCAGGTGCAGCCGACAGCCCAGAGCCTCGGCAACGAATCCGTGATCTGGGAATAGTCATTGGACAATATTCGACCGGAGCGCAAAACGCCATTACCGACGTCGCAGGTGTCAAAGTCGGACAGACCACGCTCGTTGCCGGGGAAGGTGCGCTTGTCCCTGGGCAGGGACCGGTACGAACTGGCGTGACGGTTGTGGTCCCACGCGACGATGTGTGGCACAAGAAAGTACCGGCAGGCTCGTTCGTGCTCAATGGAACCGGCGAGATGACGGGGCTTGCCTGGATCAGTGAATCCGGTTTCCTCGAGTATCCGATCGCCCTCACCAATACGCTAAACGTACCGCGAGTGGCCAACGGGGTCATGAACTGGATGATCGCGCACTATCCGGAGATTGGCATTACAGACGATACCCTGACGCCGGTAGTCGCCGAATGCGACGATGGCCGACTGAACGACATTCAAGGGCGCCATGTTTCGGAAGCGGATGTGGTCAAGGCGATCGACAGCGCCTCCTCCGGAATTGTGCTGGAAGGTTCCGTCGGTGCCGGGACAGGGATGGTGTCCTATGGATTCAAGGGGGGCATCGGGACTTCGTCACGGCAAGTGCCAGAGACTGAGGGCGGGTACACGGTTGGCGTGCTCGTCAATGCGAACCATGGGCGACGGCCTGAGCTGGTGGTCGGAGGTGCTCCAGTCGGTCGACTCTATGAGGCTGTGCCTCCAGTCGCACAGGCACTTACGCCTGGGCAAAGCGAAGGCTCGATCATCGTCATCATCGCCACCGATGCCCCGCTCGATGGCCGTCAACTGACGCGATTAGCGAAGCGTGCTGCACTGGGGCTCGCACGAACTGGAGCTACCGCGCGCCATGGCAGCGGGGACTTCATGCTGGCGTTCTCCACGGCCAACATCATCCCCCACTATCCCAACGACCGAACGTACACATTGACCCAGTTGGCCGATACTCATATGAACCCGCTCATTACCGCAACAGTTGAAGCCACTGAGGAGGCAATCCTCAATGCCCTTACGATGGCCAGCACCGTTGTGGGACGCGACGGACATCGAGTCGAGGCCATTTCCATCACAAGACTTCGTGCCATCCTCGATCACTTCGCCAAGTAACAACGGAGAATCAGTACCCCGTAAAACTGAGAATCTCCCTCACTTGCATTTCCCTCTCGTGCCTCGTTATCCTCTCGCGACTCTTTTGCATCTGGAGGATTGGCATGAACGAGTACCAACTCGGTGGTGGCTTAAATCTCGTAACCGCCCTGGGGAAAACCAATGCGTTCGCCGAGTTTTCACAAACACGAATGGCCCGCGCGGTGGAGTCGGAAGACCCGACTGAACTGCACTATCTCCTAGCCCAACTCGACGACTACCACTCCTATATGTGGCGCTACTACAACAAGCTGGTGAAAGACCGGCCGGAACGGATGGACCCAGGGGTCTAGCAGGATGCTAACCTATCAGTGACTGCAGGAAAAAACATTCAAATCATGATGACCCATTCCACAGACACGACCATTCCGGCCACGCTTCAATTCGCGACTGCCCTCTCGCGGAAGACCGATACAGAAGCGGCCACTCGCGATCTCGCGGATGCCATTCTGATGCAAATCGGCACAGCCATTATTGATCTGGCTTTCGTCTTTTTCTCCGCCCACCATGCGGCCAAAGCCTCCATGATCGCTGCTATGCTGCAGAAGGACTTGCGGGCGAAGGTCTGCTTGGGCTGTTCCGGTGAAGGTGTTATCGCCGGTGCTGAAGAGATTGAAACCGCTGCAGCCATGACGATCTGGGTGGCCTGTCTTCCCGGGGTTACAGTGACCCCGCTCCAACTCTCCGTATCTCAACTGCAGGACCAAATTCGCATGCCAGGGTGGCCGGAACCGGGACTCGAGGAGTCGACGTTTCTTCTTCTCGCCGATCCCTTCTCGACACCAATGCAGGAAGTCCTCTCCCTCATGACCGACCGGTTCCCTCAGGGCAAAGTAGTCGGAGGTCTCGCCGGGGGAGGTCAGGATGCAGGAGCGAATCGACTACTCCTCAACGATCAGGTGTTCGACGGAGGCGTGGTAGGGGTACAACTAACTGGACCGATCTCGGTGCGAACCGTGACCTCGCAAGGCTGCAGGCCGATCGGTGAACGGTTTGTCGTGACGAGGGCGGAAGGCAATCTCATCTTTGAACTCGGCGGAGTGTCGGCTTTAAAACGGCTTCAGGATGTCTTCGAATCTCTGGGGGGATCACAGCGCCGCGATGCCCACCGCGCATTGCACCTGGGCATTGTGATGGATGAGCACCGAAGTCATTTTGAACGTGGCGATTTCCTCGTTCGCAACCTCATCGGAGCAGATCAGCAGGCCGGGGCTATCGCAATCGGAGACGTCGTTCAGGAAGGCCAGACCGTACAGTTTCACCTTCGCGATGCAAAATCCGCGAGTGACGATTTGCACTTCCTCCTGGCTGCAGATCGAACGACGCATCACAGCCCCCCACTTGGAGCTCTTCTGTTCAGCTGTTGCGGGCGGGGAGAGGGACTCTTCGGCCGACCCCATCATGATAGCGGGGCCGTGAAAGAACGTCTGGGCCCCATCCCAACGGCTGGGTTTTTCGCTCAAGGCGAGATTGGTCCGGTCGGAGGGCGTAACTTTCTGCATGGCTATACAGCGAGTGTGGTCATTTTCTCCGAGCCTGACTCTCGCAAGGAACATTCGTGAGAGTCGTGTCGTGAGCATTCGGAAAAGATTATCGGTCAGGGCGTCGACAGGAGATTCTCCGCATCGCAATGCATTATTCTGTTATCGCCAACCAGGATGCTCGGGTGGCCAACGATCAGAAAAGGAGTAGTTATGCCTCATCAAGAAGCAGGTGCCGAAGGGAATGAAGTCACGACGTCATCGGGGTTACAGTATGTCGATCTGACAGTTGGAACCGGAGCAACGGCAGAGGCGGGACAGACCGTCACGGTGCATTACACAGGCTGGCTGGACAATGGGAAGAAATTCGATAGTTCCGTGGACCGGGGCCAGCCGTTCTCTTTTCCTCTGGGGGCTGGACGAGTCATCAAAGGATGGGACGAGGGCGTCAAGGGCATGAAAGTGGGTGGGAAGCGAAAGCTGACCATTCCTTCCAAGCTCGGATATGGCGCGCAGGGGGCAGGTGACCTGATTCCTCCACACGCGACGTTGATCTTCGATGTCGAACTCCTGGGCCTGTGAGCCCTGTCATGCAACGCACGCCACTGATCACGCACCATCAAGCCTGCGGTGCCAAACTCGTCGATTTCTCCGGATGGGAGATGCCCATTCAATACAGCGGTGTCGTGGACGAGTACCATACCGTCCGCTCCCATGTTGGGCTCTTCGATGTGAGCCATATGGGGCGGGTACGGATCGCCGGATCTGGTGCAATCCCATTCCTCCAACGAGTCACCACCAACGACGTCGGCAAGCTCGCTGTCTCTCAATCCCAATATTCTATGGTGTGCAACGAGCAGGGCGGCATTAAAGACGATATCTTCGTCTACCGGCTCACTCCTGATGAATTCCTCTTGTGCGTCAATGCCTCAAACCGCGAGAAGATCCTATCGTGGCTACAATCCCAGCTTGCTCAGGACAAGACAGTTCGCTTCGAAGACCGGTCGGTCGAATTGGCCCAGGTGGCGGTTCAAGGTCCCACATCTCGCGAGCTGCTTATGAGTCTTGGCGGGACGGCTCTCGAAGGACTCAAGCTTCATCATACGTTCGACGGCATGATCGGCGGCCTGTCCTGCTTGCTGGCCCGAACCGGCTACACCGGTGAACTGGGCTACGAGATTTATATCGATGCAGACAAAGTCGGCCGTCTCTGGGACCTGCTCGTCGACAAAGGACAAGCGCAGGGACTCAAACCGGCAGGGCTCGGTGCGAGGGATCTCCTCCGGTTGGACATGGGCTATCTGCTCTATGGCAATGACATGGATGAAGACACGACGCCACTCGAAGCCAATGCGGACTGGATCGTCAGCTTCCAGAAGGGCCAGTTTATCGGCAGCCAGGCTCTCCTAACTCAGAAACAGGCGGGGGTCGCTCGCAAGTTCGTCGCCTTCGAACTCGTCGAGAAAGCCGTGCCCCGCCACGGATTCAGAATCCTCGACCCCGAGACCTCCCATCCCATTGGCGACGTCACGAGCGGCAATCTCTCGCCGCTCCTACAGAAGGGCATCGGGTTGGGTTATGTGCCTGTACGCTATGCAGAGCCAGGGACCTCCGTCCTGATCGAAATTCGTAACAAGAGCGTTCCCGCAATCATCGTCAAGCCACCGTTCTATAAAAAGCGTAAGGTCTAGCCAGTGAAAACCAAACAGATCTATGCGGGCATCGTTGTGAACTTGAATATCGACACCGTCACCCTGCCCAACGGCCTCACGGTCGACTTGGAAGTGGTACGCCATCCAGGAGCAGCCGCGGTGGTGCCGCTGAAAGACGATGGTACGGTCATCTTGATTCGTCAGTTCCGCCACGCGGCAGGAGGGTTCATCTATGAAATTCCCGCAGGGAAACTTCATCCTGGTGAAGACCCTACAGCCTGCGCCGCACGCGAACTTGAAGAAGAAATCGGATACCGAGCCGGCAAACTCGAGCTCCTCTCCAGCATCTTTACCGCGCCGGGGTTCACCGACGAAGTGATCCATGTCTACAAGGGGACCGGATTGACGGCAGGTCGGCAACAGCTCGATCATGATGAGGTCCTCGACGTGATCGAGATGCCTCTACTGGAAGCAATGAGGATGATTGAGACGGGAGCGATCAGGGATGCGAAGTCGATTGTGGGGTTACAAGCAGTCTATCTTCGAAGCAATAGTCGGTAGGGAAGGGCGCTTAAAGGGTCTCCCGCTCTAGGCAGGAGACCCCTCAAGCCAGCTAGCCTTGCCAAAGAAAATGGATTACTTTTTCTTCTCGTCCTTTTTCTTCTCGTCTTTCTTGTCATCGCCGAACGTATCGGCGTGGCCGCCCTTCTTCTCGTCCTTTTTCTCGTCTTTCTTCTTCTCGTCAGCGTACACGAGGACGTGGCCGCCCTTCTTCTCGTCCTTCTTGTCCTTCTTCTCTTCACCGGCGAAGGAAGGCGCGCTGAACGTCACTGCCACTGCCACTGCCATGATTGCCATCAAGATGCGCTTCATAGTATGTCACTCCTTGTTAGTGTTTGAAGATTGTGCCATTCCTCGGCACTCACTGAGGATATTCAGCAAGCTTGGTGCCGGGCTCTTGAAATCTTACAATCGCTAAATCTATCAATTGTTTATGCATTTTTACCGACCTTCATCCAAAGGGCCTGACCTTCGCTGCTCTGTGGCAAAATGGCTGAAGACTGGCTAAACCGCCTCAAAACCAGGAAGGCATACTCGTTGAGATTGAGGTGGCACACATTACGCGATTCCAGACCAGGGTAAGGGGCAACAGCAGCCGTGATGAAGCGTCAGACGAATCATGTGGCAGAATCGATGAAAAGAACCGTTCCGCGGCAGTCACGAGAGACTCTATCTCGCCGGCTTAGCGATCACATCAAGCCCGGAGTCCGGATTCTCTTCGTCGGCATCAATCCAGGTCTTCGTTCAGCAAGCACCGGACATCATTTTGCCGGGCACTCCAACCGTTTCTGGAAACTCTTGTTCGAGTCGAAGCTCGTATCTGAGCCACTGACATACCAAGACGATTGGCGCCTGCCGGATTGGGGTCTCGGCCTAACGAACATCATCCAACGACCCAGTGCGGGGATCGATGCGCTCAAGCCGAGTGAATATGCCACCGGACGGAAGAGGCTTGTTGTCACAGTACAACACTATCGCCCTCACGCGATCGCCCTGCTGGGGGTCACGATTTATCGTCGGTTATTCCCAGAACACCAGACCGGGCGGATCAGCCTCGGATTACAGGACAAGACCTTGGCCGACCGCCCCGTTTTTGTCCTGCCAAATCCCAGTGGCCGTAATGTCCATTATCCCTATCGAGCGATGCTCGCGGCATTCAGGACACTCAACTGCCTTGGCTAGATCAATTCACTAAACACCACCGGACTCGATTCGCGATTCACAGAGGTGCCTCAATCATGTTATCTTCAGAGTCCTAGCGGGATACTGAAGCCGTTGGAACATTTTCAGGGAGATCGAGACGATGAGCCTACTGACAGGCAAAACGGGACTGATTATCGGGGTCGCAAACAAACACAGCATCGCCTGGGCCATCGCCCAGTCGGCGGCAGGCCAAGGCGCCAAGCTATTCTTCAACTATCAGGGCGAGCGGCTACGAGAGAACGTCGAAGAACTGGTTGCCACTATGCCTGGCGCGAAAGCCTTTCCCTGCGATGTGGGAGACGATGCGCAAATCGCAGCCTTGATGCAGAGCGTGGGAAAAGAAACCGCGAAGCTCGACTTCCTCGTCCACTCAGTCGCCTTTGCCCCGCGCGAAGAACTCACCGGGCAGTTCGTTAATAC
>Ga0163152_10007031_pt1 | contig 12451 bp, 10 predicted proteins | sample OliLakLV19MP8IB2_FD_148635 | JGI IMG/M metagenome (GOLD analysis project Ga0163152, IMG submission 148635) | Freshwater microbial mat bacterial communities from Lake Vanda, McMurdo Dry Valleys, Antarctica - Oligotrophic Lake LV.19.MP8.IB-2 | ecosystem: Environmental > Aquatic > Freshwater >... | reverse complement strand
ATTAAGGCAGTTAAAGACGCACTCGGTCTTGGCCTTAAAGAGGCAAAGGACCTCGTAGATGCAGCACCTTCAATGCTCAAGGAAGGCATGAAGAAAGAAGACGCAGACAAGCTCAAGGCAGCCATTGAGGCAGCTGGCGGCAAAGTCGAACTTAAGTAAATCTCTTGACAAGTGTCCCGCAAAAATCCCCAGTCGGGGATTTTTGCTTATGTGGGAGTCTTCGCCTAAAATAGTGAGCGCTACTCTGATTTTCTGTATGACGGATACGCTGATAAAACTTTTTGGCTCTGCTCCGCGCGTTAAGCTCCTGCGCCTTTTTTTGTTTAACCCACGTCACTCATTTACTATCCCCCTCGCCGCAACCCGCGCCCGTGTCAAAGAAGGGGAGGCGCGTGCAGAAATCCAGACGCTCTTGCGGATCGGCGTTTTGGAGCGCAGTGCTCGTAGTAAAAATATGCGCTATGGCATTAACCCAGAGTCGCCCTACATACTTGCGCTACAGAATTTACTTTTAAACACGCCGGTGCGCGCTAACGAAATGTATAGCCGGTTGCGCGGTGTCGGCCCGCTTAAGCTCGTCGTGGTTGCCGGGATTTTTGCGAATGAGTGGGAAGGCCGCCTCGACCTGCTTATCGTTGGCGACCGCTTGAGTGAAAGTAAATTGCTTACACGCATCAAGTTATTAGAGTCAGACATAGGGAAGGAGGTGCGGTACGCATCGCTTACGACCGACGATTTCTTTTATCGCCTCAACATGAACGACCGTTTGGTGCGCGATGTGTTCGACTATCCGCACAAAATAGTCCACGACCGCCTGGACATTGGCCTGAAATAAGGGTTTTCGTATCCACAGGGCACGCGACAGCGCGGTTGCCTGTTGCTACAATGAGTAGGTCGAACTTAATAGGTCGCATTATCATCATTTAATAGTTTGTATATGATTGTCCAGACGTGGGCTGAAGTGCTCCAGCAATCGTTTTCGAATTTGCTACAGAGCACTATCGCCTTCATCCCGAACTTTGTGTTCGCGGTAATTGTTTTCATTATCGGTTGGTTCTTGGGTTCACTCCTTGGTCGCATTGTGGCGCAGGCAGTGCGCGCGGTTAAGGTTGACCATGCACTCAAGAGTGCCGGTGTAGAAGGTGTAGTTGAGCGCGCAGGCTATCGCCTCGACTCAGGTGCATTCTTGGGTGGCCTTGTTAAGTGGTTTGTCATCATCGTGTTCTTGATGGCAGCACTTCAGGCGCTCGGTCTTACACCAGTCACGCTCTTCTTGCAGCAGGTTGTAGTTTCGTTCCTTCCAACGGTCATCGTTGCAGTACTTATCATCCTTGCCGGCGCAGTTATCGCTGAGCTCATGCAGGGTGTCGTAAGTGGTGCCGCACGTGCTGCAGGTATCCGCTCAGCCGGATTTGCTGGCACGATTGCTCGTTGGTCTATCTGGGGCTTCGCTATCATTGTCGCGCTCTCACAGCTCGGCATTGCCGCGCAGTACTTCCAGACGCTCTTCATGGGCATTGTAGTTGCGCTCTCGCTCGCTTTTGGCCTCTCCTTTGGCCTCGGCGGTCAGGAAGCAGCTTCGCGCTTCATAGAGAAGACCCGCGAGGACATGAATCGCCGTTAAAAGGCTCTTGTTTTAGGCCGCAAAACCGCCCTTACAAGGGGCGGTTTTGCTATGTTTGACAGGCATGGAGGGCTCCTATATACTCACAAGTATCCATATGTTTAAGACAAATCAATCCACTAGGCGGCGATAACAGCACGATATTGAGTCGTGTGTTGTCCCGCGAAAAGCGGGATTTTTTGTTCTCAAATTATGGCGACCTTTGACAACTGAATTCCACTGTGCAAACTCACTTTGACGTGGGTCTTTAGCCCGACGACTGAAATAGGATTGGCGGGCGTGTGATTTGTATAGGTGGGCAGGTAGAAAAAAATAGAAAAGAAAATTAAAGACACAACAGATTATTGCGGTTCTCAAGCTTCTTTTTGCTCCTATGCGGGGGCAATGGAAACTTAAGGGCGTATGGTGGATGCCTAGGCTTTAAAAGGCGATGAAAGACGCGGCGTGGCGGCGATATGCTCCGGGGAGGTGCCAAGCAACCTACAATCCGGAGATCTCTGAATGAGGAAACTCTCTAGAAAGAAATTTCTAGAATCTTGTAGCAATACAAGATGCAAACCTCGGGAAGTGAAACATCTCAGTACCGAGAGGAAAAGAAACCAATAGGTATTTCGTTAGTAGCGGCGAGCGAAACCGAATCTAGCCCAAACCGTAGACTTGCTCAAACCGCTTGATAGCAATATCGAGTGGTGCGAGTAAGTCTCGGGGTCGTAAGGCGTTGTTATCTACTTCGAGTAGAAAAAAGTTACAAATTGTTTTGTTAGCCGAAGCTGCTGGGAAGCAGCACCCTAGAAGGCGAACGTCCTGTAGGCGAAAACGAAACAACTTTTACAATGTCCTTGAGTAGCTCAAGACACGAATGGCTTGAGTGAATGTGCCGGAACTAACCGGTAAGGCTACATACTTTTAAAGACCGATAGTGAACTAGTACCGTGAGGGAAAGGTGAAAAGCAGTCCGGAAGGACAGTGAAATAGAACTGAAACCATATGTCTACAATGAGTGGATGCGGGATCGCAAGATTCCGCTACCGCGTGCCTATTGAAGAATGAGCCTGCGAGTTAATGTGTACGGCGTTATGGCTAAAGACGATGAGTCTGGAGCCTCAGGGAAACCGAGTGTGAATAGCGCGTTTGTCGTACGCATTAGACCCGAAGCAAGGTGAGCTACCCATGAGCAGGGTGAAGTTTGTCGAAAGACAGATGGAGGCCCGAACCGTTTAGCCGTTCAAAACTATCGGATGACTTGTGGGTTGGAGTGAAAAGCTAATCGAACCTTGTAATAGCTGGTTCTCTCTGAAACAACTTTTGGGTTGGCGTCATATTTATTGAGTAGTGGGGGTAGAGCACTGGAAGGATTCGACAGGGCGCAAGCTCGCGAATCCTATCAAACTCCGAATACCGCTACTGTTATATGGCAGTTAGTACGTGGGGGCTAAGCTCCACCGTACAAAAGGAGAAGAGTCCTAGATCTCAAGTTAAGGTCCCAAAATTCGTGTTAAGTACATCACAAGGAGGTGAGATTTCTTAGACAATGAGGATGTTGGCTTAGAAGCAGCCATCATTAAAAGAAAGCGTAACAGCTCACTCATCGAGAGATCTTGCGCCAAAGATAATCGGGGTTTAAACACGATACCGAAGCTGAGGATGTGTGTGTGCTTCGGCACATGCACGTGGTAAGAGAGCATTCCATTCGCAATGAAGCTAAAGGGGCGACCCATAGTGGAGCGTATGGAAGAGAGAATGCAGGCACAAGTAACCGCAATGCGGGTGAGATCCCCGCACGCCGAAAGATCAAGGTTTCCTTCGCGATGGTGATCAGCGAAGGGTTAGTCGGGCCTAAGCCGATGGCGAAAGCCGCAGGTGATGGACACAGGGTTAATATTCCCTGACCGGCGCACAGGTGATGGAGGGACGCGAGAGATAAGTTGGCACGCTTTATTGGATTAGCGGCCGGCCTTTCCAGATGGGTATCGCAGGAAAATCCGCGGTACTGCTTTTAATAGCGACATCGAGAGGATGGTATATCTTGCCTTTGGGCAGGAGAAGTCAGCGAAGAGCTCGCCAAGAAAAACTTCTAAACTTAACTGTGCGTACGACCGTACCGCAAACCGACACAGGTGATCAGCTCGAGTAGAGCAAGGCGAACGAGTGAGTGTGCTCCAAGGAACTCGGCAAAAAATCGGCCGTACCTTCGGAATAAGGCCTGCCCCTCTTTATTGAGGGGCCGCAGCGAAAGTCTCCCTGGCAACTGTTTACCAAAAACACAGCTCCCTGCGAACTCGTAAGAGGATGTATAGGGGGTGACACTTGACCAATGCCAGAAGGTCAACCACGGTCGTTGCTATGCCGCAAGGTGTAGTGGTGAACTGTGTAAGCCCTGGTGAATGTCGGCGATAACTATAATCGTCCTAAGGTAGCGAAATTCCTTGTCTGGTAAGTTCAGACGCGCACGAATAGTGTAATGACTGGGGAACTGTCTCGGAGCACAGCTCGGTGAAAATACAGTACCGGTGAAGATGCCGGTTACCTGCAGATAGACGAAAAGACCCCAGAAGCTTTACTACAGCTTGATATTGCCCATACGGTTTTTCTGCGTAGCATAGATGGGAGAGGTTTAGGTGCGGGATTTCGGTTCCGTAATACTCGACAGTGAAATACCATTCTTAAAAATTGTATGTGCTAACCGGTGCCGCAAAACGGTATCGAGACAGTATCTGGTGGGTAGTTTTAGTGGGGCGCTATCCTCCCAAAAAGTAACGGAGGAGTGCATTAAGGTACCCTAGGCGCGAATGGAAACCGTGCCGATAGCGTAATAGCAAAAGGGTGCTTGACTGCGAGGCGTGAATGCCGAGCAGGTGCGAAAGCAGGCTATAGTGAACCGACCATAGGCATTAGACGCCATGGAAGATTATCTGATAAAAGCTACTCTGGGGATAACAGGCTAGTTCCGCCTAAGCGTCCATAGCGACGGCGGAGTTCGGCACCTCGATGTCGGCTCATCTTATCCCGGGGGTGGAGAAGCTCCCAAGGGTATGGCTGTTCGCCATTTAAAAAGATACGCGAGCTGGGTTCAGACCGTTTTGATCCCGAAGAAATTCGGAGTCAGGACAGTCTGAACCCCACGAGAATGTTTGAAACATGTTTCGTCTACATGTAAAAGAAAAGATAGAAGTACAACCAATCACGGCGGTCCCGACTCTATGTCGGGAAGAAGCTAACTTATATCGGTAAAGTCCTACTCGACTAACACTCGAAGGATAATCCCGAGGGAAGTAGTACGACGTGCGTACCACACCCGTAGAGACTAAACGTTAGCAGTCAGCCTTGGGCTGATGAAGTTATAGTCCAATGCACACAGTAATGTGTGGGAACATGCGTGAGACAGGTTGGTCTCCTATCTACTGCAGGCGTCGATTATTGAAGAGATTTGTTCCTAGTACGAGAGGACCGGAATGAACGAACCACTGGTCTGCGAGCTCTCCTGCCAAGGGGATGCTCGGTAGCTATGTTCGGATTGGATAAGCGCTGAAAGCATCTAAGCGCGAAGCCGACTCTAAGATGAGTAATCATTAAGATCCGTCAGAGATGATGACGTTGATAGGCTCTAGGTGTACGCATCGCAAGATGTTTAGCCAAGGAGTACTAATCGATCAAAGTTTCCAGAGAGAGGTTTGAGCGCCGCAATAATCTGTTGTCATTCTATTTTTTTCAATCCGCCCGCATTTTAGGAATTCTGTTCTGGTGGTTTAACGGCGGGGTCACACCCGTTCTCATTCCGAACACGGAAGTTAAGCTCGCTAGTGGCGATGGTACCTGCCCTAACCGGTAGGGAGAGTAGCTAACCGCCAGAACAGAGCGTCTAAAATATCTTTATGCAGCAAGCCAGAAATGGCTTGCTTTTTTTGTTTAAATGTGATGTAATTTAGCCCGACACTGTTCAAAAAAAGGGAAGGGCCTGTGTGGAAAGCTTCGAGAGTACGGCGCTTCACGCGCACAATTGCCTTTGAGCTGATCGACCTTGAAAGTCTGTCTCTCGAAGAGCGTGCCGCCATCGAGGCGGCATTGGAAGAACAAAAGAAGAGCCAGAATCCAAAATGGCGAGTGGGTGCGGCAGCGGTGGCTGAAGACGGGACCATGGTTGCCATGCACAACGACCAGCCTGGCCCCAGCGCCCATGCCGAGCAGCGTGTGCTCGGCAAGCTCTACGCTGCGCTTCCCGCAGGCAAGAAGCGTCTTAGGCTTATTGCCATAGCGGGCGCGCGAATCGGGGAGGAGGTTGTTCGCTCTGATGAGCCGTACGGAGAAGATGTTTCTCTCGACCAGATCGAATGGATGCGCCCGTGCGGAAAATGTCTGGAGTTTCTCCACGACTGCACTGACAATATCGAAGACGCTGACTTCCTTTCGGTAACGATAACGGGACAGGTGATTAAGACTACTGTGCACAGTCTTCTCACCAACCCCCATACCTCGTTTCGCGTTCCCGTCGAGTGTGTCGGGGGGTATGTGTTTCCTGTTCCTTCGACCGAGCACAACAAGGCTGATGATTGCACCTGTGTCGACCATGGTCACGGGTTTGGCAAGTAGGCAAGGGCGGCGCTCCAAGCGCCGCCCTTAAATTTTGATAGAATACTCCTATGGCCCTATCTTGGAGCGCTCGCAGACAGCTACTGTACTATGTGGTCGCATCGGTACTCGCGACAGTTATTTTATTTGTAGGCTATCAAACATTTCTTACTACAGACCCTACTTGTAGAGACGGCAGACAAAATGGAGGCGAATTAGGGGTAGATTGTGGCGGTGCATGTTCGCGCGTATGCGAAGATCAGTCAAAGCCACTGGCTCTCTCGTGGGCGCGCGCCTTCCCGGCTGCCTCTCCGCTTTATACGCTTGCGGCGTACATTCAGAATCCTAACGTGGGTGCGGGCGCAAAAGGGGTTCGGTATTCATTCCGTATTTTTGATGACAAGAATTCACTCGTAGTAGAGAGGCAGGGAGTTGCGGATATCCCGCCGCTGCAAACAGTTCCGATACTTGAAACTAATGTAGACGTAGGCAACCGCACGGTTACGCGCACGCTGTTTGAGTTTACGAGCGAGCCTACGTGGGGCAAGGTTTCTGCCGAGGCACTCCCTCCACTGCGAATCACCGAACAAGTTCTGACCGCAGACGGGTCGCGTCTTACTGCCGAGGTTATGAACGACTCGCTTAAAGAAGTAAGAGATATTTCGGTCGTTGCAGTTGTGTTTGACCAAAGCGGCGTTGCGCGCGCTGCATCAAAAACGGTTATTGACCGGATTGCCGCCCAGTCGTCTGAACCGATTATCTTTACGTGGGCTGCGGGCTTTGAGGGGGTTGCTCGCGCCGAGATAACCCTCCTCCCGTCGTTCTAATGCCCCTTCTTGCGCGGGTAAGAGGGCTTTCAGTCGATTGGGTCGCCTTTAGTATAGCGGCATTTCTTGGTGTGCTTGGTTTGGTTACTATGGCCTCGTTTACGCCCGAGGACCCGTTTTCCGGCAGGCAGGCGGTGTGGCTCGGGTTGGGCGTAATTGTTTTTTTTGCCGCAAGCATGGTCGACTGGCGTTTTTTGCGCCGCAGTTCTGTTGCAGCCAGTGTGTATATTGTCTGCTTACTCCCACTCGTTTTTTTAGTTGTTGCGGGCACCGCGACCCAGGGAGCAAAGAGTTGGTTTGACCTCGGCCCTTTTGCGCTCCAGCCAGTTGAGTTTGTAAAAATCGCGCTCATTATTGTGCTCGCCAAATACTTTTCGCGCCGGCATATCGAGATCCGCAATGTGCGCCATATTTTAGTCTCGGGCGGGTACATGGCGCTTGTGTTTGTGCTGGTGGCGCTCCAGCCCGACTTCGGGTCAGCGATCATTATAGGCATCATATGGCTCGGCATGGTGCTTCTTTCTGGTATTTCGCGTATTCACTTGGCCGCCATGGCGCTTGTGGGGGTGGCTGCATTTGCGGGGCTCTGGACCTTTGGGTTCGAAGACTATCAAAAAGAGCGCGTTCTTACGTTTGTTCATCCACTTACTGACATACAAGGGGCAGGGTATAACGCGTATCAATCCACCGTTGCCGTAGGCTCGGGAGAGTTCTTCGGTAAAGGCATAGGATACGGTACGCAGTCTAAACTCCGGTTCCTGCCCGAGTATCAAACCGACTTTATCTTTGCGGCCTTTGCCGAAGAGTGGGGGTTTGTCGGAGTAGTGCTAGTATTTACACTCTACGGCGTACTGTTTGTGCGGATTATGAAAGCGGCTTCGCGCGGCGCTACCAACTTTGAAACCCTGTTTGCCTACGGCGTGCTGTTTTATTTCTTAGCGCATTTTACGCTTCACACGGGAATTAATATGGGGTTACTTCCGGTTACGGGAACCACCATACCGTTTATGAGCTATGGAGGCTCACACATCTTGGCCGAGTTTCTGGCGCTCGGTTTGCTCTCCGGTATGCGCGTCTATGCCCGCGTTACACCACGCGAGGCTCTGCAAAAAGAGTTCAGCGGTGGATATGATCAGCTGCGATAAAGTCTGGTTGTCTTTTCCACCATTCGATCAAGCGTAAACTCATCCGAATTGTTGTCGAGTATCTCTCCCACTCCGCCTACTCGGTTTGCTTCGATCGGCAACCCTGCTAGCTTTGCTTCAAGAAGTACATAGGGCAAACCCTCTTTAAGAGAGGGGAGAGCGAAGCGGTCGAACCCACGCATAACCTCGCTTGCAGGCAAAAAGCCAAAGAGTTTTACGCGCTCACTGAGGTTGTACTTTTTTATGAGAGCTTCAAGTGCTACGCGTTCTTCGCCCTCGCCGACGATCGCGACGTACAGAGTAGGGTTGTTGCACGCCAACTCAATAAGCGCCTGCTGATTTTTGTTGCGGGTGAGTTCTCCGACTGTGCCGGTAATGCGAACATTAGGAGGAAATGCGTTTCTAATACGGTCGCCAGAGCCGAAAGAGAGATGCGGGTTAATGCCGTTGTAAATGCGCGTGACTTTGTGAGAGACAAACGGCATTTTTCGAGCAACGCGAAAGTCGTAGTCTGACACCACCACCACCTGGTGCGAGAGGAGCGCAGTTAGCCAAGACAGTAACCAAATCGCTCCACGGGCTATCACGTTGCGATTCTCCCAAAATGGCCAACCGTGGGAGGTAAAGATAATCTTCGGTACTCCTGCCATGCGCGCCGCAAGTGCGCCGACCCCGCCAGCCTTTGAGGAATTTAGGTGCACAATGTCAGGGCGCTCTTTTTTAAAGAGTCGGCGAAGCTCAAAAAAGCTTTTTATATCCGCGCTAAACGAAACATCGCGCTGCAGGGTGCGTATCGGGCGTGTGGGTACTCCAGCCTTCTCTAACTCTTTTGCAAGTCTGCCAGGCTGTCCAAAGGCCACAGAAACATCAAATTCTGCCTTTGGGAGGGAGGTTGCAAGGTCAAATACGTAGCGCTGCGCGCCGCCCCAGTTTGCCTTCGTAATAACCAACAGTACTTTTTTCATGCTGAGTATGAGACTTTTCTTTTCATAATAATGTTGTATAATAGTATGCACTCTATGGCAACCGTCTTTCGCCCCCGGACGCTCATCTTGTTTATGGGGGACCTTGTCTTCTTTACCTTTGCCTTGTGGCTTTCCCTTCTGGTACGTAATACCGAGGTACCCACCTGGGAGCTTTTTGAGCTGCATCTTAAGCCTTTTGCGTATCTTTTTGCCGCGTGGGTAGGGGTCTACTTTATCGCGGGGCTTTACGAGGGACGCTCTATCATTCTCGCACGCCGCGCACTCTCCTCGACGCTGCTCTATGCACAGATCATAAATATGTCTCTTGCGGCACTATTTTTCTTTGCCGTGCCGCTTTTTGGTATTACACCAAAGACTATTCTCTTTGTGTACCTGGTGATTTCGTTTCCGCTTATTCTGGTGTGGCGCGCCATGCTGTTCCCACGCCTCGGACTTTCTAAACCCGAAAAGGCGCTGGTCGTGGGCGAACGAGCAGAGGTAGTTGAGCTTGCCCGTGTACTTTCTAGTTCTCCATTCGCGCCTGTGCGTATTGCCGCCACTATTCATCCAAATAGCGGTTCAATAGCAGGGGAGGTAGAGCAGGCAATTATTAAGCACAATGCGCGCTATATTATTGCCGACTTTAACGACCCCAGGGTGGCGAGCGCGTTTCCACAGATGTATAACCTTCTTTCGAGGGGGGTACGTTTCTTTGATGCCCTCGCGCTCTATGAGCAGGTTTTGGGGCGCATTCCTCTTTCTATCCTCGACGACCGCTGGTTTGCGCGCAACATTTCGCGCTATGCGCACATGCTGTATGACGCAGCAAAAAGACTTTTAGATATCATGATCGGTCTTCTTTTGAGTGTAGTGCCCCTTCTGTGCTATCCCTTTTTTGCGCTCATCATTAAATTGCAGGACGGAGGTCCGGTTTTTTACCGTCAGATACGCATGGGCCAAAATAATCAGCCATTTGAAATGCTTAAATTCCGCAGCATGAGCGGCACTGACCACGGCAGTGAGGTATTAAAAAGTAAGCACGTGGTAACGCCGTTTGGGAAATTTCTTCGGGTGAGCCGGTTAGATGAATTTCCGCAGGCATGGAATGTGCTCCGGGGCGATATGTCTTTGGTGGGCCCTAGGCCGGAATTTCCAGCACTTGTCACAGAGTATGAAAAAGAGATCCCGTACTACGGCGTGCGGCACTTGGTAAAACCAGGCCTCTCCGGCTGGGCACAGCTCTACCATGACAACCATCCACACCATGGAACTGAAGTAGAAGCAACGCGCGAAAAGCTCTCATACGATTTATACTACCTAAAACATCGTTCCATAACGCTTGACGCAATCATTATCCTTAAGACAGTCAAGAAACTTCTGACTCGAAGCGGGGTTTAAGTAAATACATATGAAAGCTGCAGTTACGGGAAGTAATGGTTTTATCGGCACACATTTGTGCGCTGCGCTGCGCAAAAAGGGCTGGGAAATTGTAGAAGTTGACCTCGCGCAGGGTATCGACATTCGCGATGGCAAGGCACTTGATAAGGCGTTTAAAGGAGTTGATTACGTGTTTCATCTTGCTGCGCTGCCGCGGGTTCAGTACTCGATAGAACACCCTGAAGAAACTCACGAGATAAATATCTCGGGTACGCTTAATGTGCTCCTGTCTGCTCGCAATGCCGGAGTTAAAAAAGTCATTTACTCTGCCTCCAGTTCGGCCTATGGCGACCAGGGGGTTATGCCCCTGACCGAAGACATGCTACCGCAACCTAAAAGTCCGTATGGGCTCCAAAAATATATAGGAGAGCATTATGCTCGTATCTTTGCCGAGGTGTACGGCCTGCCTACGGTGTCGCTCCGTTATTTTAATGTGTATGGTCCCGGTGCAAGTGCAGAGGGCGCCTATGCACTCGTGATCGCAAAATTTCTTAAGCAGAGAATCGAAGGGAAGCCTATGACTATAACCGGTGATGGCAAACAAACGCGCGATTTTACCCATGTGTATGATGTGGTGCAGGCAAATATTTTGGCCGCAGAAAATCCACAGGTAGGTAAGGGCGAAGTGATAAATATTGGTGCAGGAAAAAATGCATCGGTAAACCGCATTGCCGAACTTATCGGCGGACCTGTTGAATATATTCCGGCGCGTCTTGAGCCGCATGACACTTTGGCTGACACAACGTTGGCAAAAAAGCTCCTGGGATGGGAGGCATCAGTCTCTCTTGAAGACGGTATTGCAGAGCTGAAAAAGTTGGCAAGTCTGGTATAACTAGGGGGTGATTATCGACGGCAAAAAGATAGCCGAGGAAATTATAGAGGGCCTGCAAAAGGAGCGCGGATTACTGCCCCCTCTGCTCAATCTTGGTTTTATTGTGGCGCAGGGAGATGAAGTCTCACAATCTTTTGTTCGCATCAAAGAGCGGGTTGCAAGTAGGTTGCAAGTAGTTGTAATAACTGAACTAGTTTCAACTACCGACGGAGCGCTTCAAGCGCTTCAGCGGCTAAAGGAGACTACAAGTGGCATCATTGTCCAGCTTCCCTTACCACAGACTATCGATACTGAACGAATTATTGACGCCATTCCAAAAAATAAAGATATCGATTTTGTGTACCCTCCGGTCGCCAAGGCAATTGAGGAAGTCCTTACTCGTACTATGAAAGAATTGCGCGGCCCCGACGCAACCAGATTGCAGGGGAAGGTGGCGGTAGTGGTGGGGCATGGCAGGCTTGTCGGCGGCCCTGCGGCGGAACTCCTGCGGCACCTTGGCGCAACCGTCGTTGTCCTCGAGTCCAAAGACTCTGTTCTCCCGCTCAAAAATGCCGACATTGTGGTGCTTGGCGCCGGAAGTCCCGGCTTAATAAAGCCGGAGATGCTCAAGCAGGGTGTGGTGTTAATTGATGCCGGCACGAGTGAGGCTGGCGGCAAGGTGGTAGGAGATGCTGATCCGGCGTGCGCCGAAGCTGCAAGTGTTTTTACTCCGGTGCCAGGCGGTATCGGCCCCATAGCAGTTGCTATGATTTTTAGGAATTTATTCAAGCTGGCGAAGGGGGATTAAATTTGTTACGCTAAGCCCCATGTTCAAGTTGCGCTACAGCGCGGTCATGATCTTTGTCGCTTCGGCGGCTATCGCATTTTTTGTATGGAATACCACGGGGGCGGGTGGGCGCTTTGACTTTAAACTAGGCCTCGACCTCTCTGGTGGGACTCATTTGGTATATCGTGCTGATGTAAGTAAGGTGCCGGCCGCAGAAGTCTCTGACGCTTTGACATCACTGCGCGAGGTTATAGAGCGCCGCGTTAACGCCTTTGGTGTGGGCGAGCCT
>Ga0163152_10007030_pt1 | contig 12452 bp, 9 predicted proteins | sample OliLakLV19MP8IB2_FD_148635 | JGI IMG/M metagenome (GOLD analysis project Ga0163152, IMG submission 148635) | Freshwater microbial mat bacterial communities from Lake Vanda, McMurdo Dry Valleys, Antarctica - Oligotrophic Lake LV.19.MP8.IB-2 | ecosystem: Environmental > Aquatic > Freshwater > Lake... | reverse complement strand
CTCTACAAGCGCGCCGACGCGTGTCGGCTGACCGAAGCGATCGCCACGACCGTGCCCGGTCCGGACTTCCGCGCCCGTCTCGACGCGGCGCTGGCCGGCGCGACGCCCGGCAAGCGCGCCCAGGGAGCGTCACCCGACGCGATGCTGCGCCTGCCCGACGACGGCACGGTGTCGTCGCGCTGTGCCGCCGAGCTCGCTCGCGATCGGCGCGGCATGCTGCAGTACGCGCCGTACCTGTACCTCAACGCGCCGACGCTCGACGGTCCGATCATCTGGGCGCGCGAGCTCGGCGGCGCGGACGATGCGGCGCTCGCTCGCCGCTACCCCGATCGCCCCGTCTATCGGTACCGCGGCCCGCAGCGCGACGGCGGCGAGCGCTTCGAGCGCCTGGCCGAGCGCGGCGACGCGTGGGACGGCAGCGGTTCGTAACGCGTCGCCGCGTCAGCTGCCAAAATAAAAAGCGAGAATGCGGTCGCCCCAGAAGAGGTAGACCAGCGCGCCGCCCGCGAGGAACGGGCCGAAGGGGATCGCGAGCTTCGCGTCGGCGCCTTCCTTCACCATGAGGCCGACACCGATGATCGAGCCGATCACCGAGCCGACGAAGAGCGTGACGAAGATGCTCTGCCAGCCGAGGAAGGCGCCGATCATCGCGAGCAGTTTCACGTCGCCGCCGCCCATGCCTTCGATGCCGCGAAACGTCTTGTAGATCCACGCGACGAGCAACAGGATGCCGCCGCCCGCGAGCACGCCGAGGGCGGCGTCGATCGGCGTCACCAGCGGCGACACCAGCGAGAACGCGAGCCCGACCACGATGCCCGGCAGGCTGATCACGTCGGGGATGATCTGGTGGTCGAGGTCGATGAAGGTGATGACCACGAGCGCCGCCGCGAAGACGAAGTAGCCGGCGAACGCGAGCGTCGGGCCGAGTCGGAGGAAGAGGGCGACGGCGAGCGCGCCGGTCAGCACCTCGACCGCGGGGTAGACCGCCGAGATGCCGACCCGGCAGGTGCGGCAGCGGCCGGCCAGCACCAGGTAGCTCAGGATCGGGATGTTGTCGTACCAGGCGAGGAAGCTCTGGCACTGCGGACAATGCGACGCGGGCCGGACCACCGAACGCCCATCGGGAAGCCGCGCGATGCAGACGTTCAGGAAGCTCCCGATGATCGCCCCGTAGGCGAAGACGAACGCGAGCGTCATGAGTTCCATGCGACGAGCAATCTAGCAGAGGACGAGGGCGGCTTCTGCTCCCCGAAATGAAACGAGCGCGGGAGGCCGTGAGGCCCACCCGCGCTCGGTGCAGCACTGGTTCAGATCAGGATTAGCTACACACCATGTTCGGCGTGTTGACCGCCGGATCGCTGGTCCAGGTGCAACTGAGACCCGAGCCCAACGGCGAGGTGCAGGTGACCGCGAAGGAGTCGGCGATGGTGCCGTTGCCGGGGGCGATCGTGACGGTCACGTCATCCGACTGCGCGAAACCGGGGAGGTCGGTCGGGGTGGTCGAGTACGTCGCGTTGTCGACGAAGTACGCTTCCTCTGCGGTCGCAGCGTTCCGACAATCGCTCTGGGCACGGGCGTCGAAGCCTCGGGCGCGATACGCGGCAAACTGCGGGATGGCGATCGCGGCCAAGATACCGATGATCGCGACGACGACCAGAAGTTCGATCAGCGTGAAACCTGACTGCTTGTTCTTGCTCATTGTCCTGCCTCCTAGTGTCTCGGGCCGTTGATCGTCCCGAAATCGATTTGTTGGATTGGTCGAGGAGCAAGCCTGGTGCCAGGCTCCTCGTTGGCTCCGACGCGTGCTGCCCGCCGCTGCGAGACATCCAATAGGAACGCGGATTTCGTCCGTGCGCAGGTTCCGCACTGCCGACACGCTTGCGCGTACGCGGCGACGCTTCGTGTACGAGACCGCATTGCGTCCGCGCGCCTGCGCCGTCAAAAACCGTCGAATTCCTTGACGGTGACATTTCTTGACCGTCACAAAGACGTCGCTGATCGGGTCGGCGACAGCATCGCGCGCAGCCGACGCGACAAGGAAAGTCCCGCCGAGAAAGGGCAGGAGGGCGCCGGAGGCCCGCGCAGACGTGCGGCGGGCAACGCGCGTAGCCGACGCGCCATCGTGTGAGAGGGGGGTGCTGGCGCTCCACGACTCGATCTCCCGCGCGAGCGGGCGGGCCGAGCGCGAGCGAGCCGGGGAGTGAGGCTCCGTCGGGCTTTGCCCGATGGAGCGAGGGGAGAGATTCCCTCGCGTCACTAGTGGAGCGCGCCCGGTCCGAGGTCGAAGTCGTCGTCGTCGCCGGCGGCGAGGCCGTACTTCGAAAGCCGATGGCGAAGGCTGCGATACTTGATGCCGAGCAGCTCCGCCGCTCGCTTCCGCACGCCGCCGGCCCGTTCGAGCGCGGCGAGCAGCATGTCCTTCTCATAGGTGGCGAGCTGGTCGTCGAGGTTGCAGCCTTCGGTGAAGACCGGAGCGGCGGGGGTCTCGGGCTCGGGGGCCGTAGGGGCGTCGTGCTGCGCCAGCAAATGCGCGGGCAGATCCTGTTCGGTCAGCGCGTCGCCCTCGCAGAGCGTGATCGCGTGATCGATGATGTTCTCGAGCTCGCGGACGTTGCCGGGGTAGCTGTAGTTGCAGAGCGTCCGGAGCGTCCGCGGCGACACGCGCTCGACGGTCTTGCCGTGGCGCTCGGAGCAACTTCGCAGCAGGTGCACCAGCACGAGCGGAATGTCCTCCGGGCGGGCGCGCAGCGACGGCGTCTCGATGCGGATGACGTTCAGACGGTAATAGAGGTCCTCGCGGAACTTGCCCTCGGCGACCTGGCGCTCGAGATCGCGATTGGTTGCGGCGACGACCCGCACGTCGACGTTGATCGCCGCGGTGCCCCCGACGGGGACGATCTGCCGATCTTGCAACACGCGCAGCAAACGCACCTGCATCGCGAGCGGCAGCTCGCCGATCTCGTCGAGGAAGATGGTGCCGCGGTGCGCTTGGCGGAACAGGCCCGGACGGTCCGCGATGGCCCCGGTGAAGGCCCCACGGACGTGCCCGAACAGCTCGCTCTCGATCAGCGTATCGGGGATGGCACCGCAGTTGACGGGCACGAAATCGCGTCCGGCGCGCTGGCTCCGGTTGTGGATCGCGCGCGCGACGAGCTCCTTGCCGGTGCCGCTCTCGCCAGTGATGAGCACGGTCGAGTCGCTCGGCGCGACCTTCTCGACGAGGCTGAACACGCGCCGCATGGGCTCGCTCTCGCCGACCAGCCCTTCGAAGATGGTGAGGGCGCTTTCACTGCGGGTCCGCACCGTGTCGGCGTAGGCTTCGAGCTGTTCCTGCTCGCGGAGACGCGCTTCGAGGTCGCGGACGGTGGTGACGTCCTGGATGACGTAGATCCGGCCGATCGCGTGATGGAACGTGTCCGTCACCGTGCCGACCTTGACGCGGAGCTGGCGTTGGCTGTCGCCGCCGTCGCTGATTGCCAGATCGCTCGCTTCGCGGTCGGGCTCGAGGGCGCCGGCCCCGGGGAGCAGCGAGTCGAGCGTCGGGCCCGCGCCGCCGTTCGGGAGGCCGAGGATCTCGGCGGCCGTCGGGTTGGCGGAGATCACGCGCCCGCTGCCGTCGGTCACGACGAGGCCGTTGTCGACGGCGTTCGCGACCAGCTGCTGCAGGACCTCGATCCGTCCGAGATCCTCTTGCCGCGCGGCCAGCATGCCCTCGGCCGCGGCGAGCTGCACCGTCAGATAGCGGGCGAGGCCCGCGATCGCGAAGAAGGAGAGAATGATGGTGGTGTGGCTGACCGCGTGCGGCGCGAGGGCCATCTCACCCGGCGCGCTGCTCACGAGCGCGGCCATGAGCGTGCCGTAGATGATTGCGGCGGCGCCGGCCGTCGCGGTGATGCCGCGGCCGAGGCCGAGCAGCGCGGTGTTGAGAATGACGACGTTGTAGAGAACGGCGAGCGGGCTCACGAGGCCGCCGGTCGCGAGGATCACGAGCGACACCAGCACGAGATCGACGGCAACCTGCACGCCGGCGAACATCGTGAGGCGGCGCATGCGCGGCAGCACCATCGCCGAGATCGCCGTCACGCCGTAGCCGACGGCGATCAGGCCGAGGCGCGGATCGGGCCCCGACATTTTTTGCGGGCCGTAGACCCAGGCGGCCACGACCAGGAACAGCGTCACGAGCGCGGTGCGGACGAGCAGGAACCAGCCGAGCCGGTGTCGCAGCGCGGCTTCGTGCGCGCCGGGGTGCTGGGATCCCGACCGGTAGTCGATGGCCGGACGCACCGCTCCCCCCGAGCCTACCCGGCCCTCCTCCGCGGCGACGGCCCCCATCTCAGCTGAGAACCGAGCCGAGCTTGAAGATCGGGAGGTACATCGAGACGACCAGGCCGCCGATCAGGCCGCCGAGCAGCAGGATGGTCATCGGCTCCATCAAGGCGGTCAGGTTGTTGACGGCGTTGTCGACTTCGTCTTCGTAGAAGTCGGCGATCTTCTGCAGCATCTGATCGAGCGCGCCGGTGGTCTCGCCGACCGCGATCATGTGACAGACCATCGGCGGAAACACTTTGCTCTCGATCAGCGGCTCGGCGATCGTCTTGCCTTCGCTGATGCTGGCGCGCGTTGCGTAGATCGCTTCTTCGATGATCTTGTTGCCGGCGGTCCGGCCGGTGATGGTGAGCGCGTCGAGAATGGGCACACCCGACGACACCAGCGTGCCGAGCGTTCGGGCGAAGCGAGCGATCGCCGTCTTCCGGATCAGATCGCCGAAGACGGGCACGCGGAGGCCGATCTTGTCGAGGTAGTAGCGGCCTTTGTCGGTGCGCGAGGTGTAGACGAAGGCGGCGATCGTCCCGATGATGCCGCCGACGATCAGCCAGAAGTTGTTGATGGTGAAGTTCGAGAGATTGATGACGAACTGGGTCGGTGCGGGCAGGGCCTGGCCGAAGCTGTTGAAGAGTTCGGCGAAGACCGGGATGACGTAAACGAGCAGGATGCCGGTCACCAGGACGGCGGCCGAGACGATGCACGCCGGATAGATCATCGCGCCTTTGATCTTGCTCTTCAGGCGGACGATCTTTTCCATGTACGACGCGAGCCGATTCAAGATCGTGTCGAGAATACCGCCGACTTCACCGGCCGCGACCATGTTCGCGTAGAGATCGGAGAAGACCTTGGGGTGCTTCTTCAGCGCGGCGGCGAAGGTCGAGCCGGCCTCGACCTCTTCCTTGACCGCTTTGATGGTCTTGCAGAGGACCTTGCTGTCGGATTGCTGCGACAGGATGTCGAGGCACTGCACCAGCGGCAGACCGGCGTCGATCATGGTCGCGAACTGGCGCGTGAAGATCACGATGTCGTGCTGCTTCACCGGCGAGCCGAACGAAGGGATGTTGATCTCGCGATCGAAGCCCTTGCCCTTTTCTTTGATCTTCTCGGGCTGAGGATTGATGCGCTGCGTGCGGAGACGGGTGATGACCGCTTGGCGGGTCATCGCCTCCATCTCGCCGCGCATGGTCTCGCCGTTCGGCCCGACCCCGACCCATTTGAACATTGGCATGGTGATTCTCCTCTAGTGCCGCGCCATCGGACGCACTTTGCTGTCGACGATTCCGGCCTTCTCGCCGATCATGTTCTTGAGCTCTTCCGGCTCGGTCGCGTGGCCGATGGCCTCTTCGGTGGTGACGAGTCGGCGCTGGTGCAGGTCGAGGAGCGCTTGGCTCATGGTCTGCATGCCGAACTTCTGCTGACCGACCTGCATCTGCGAGTAGATCTGGTGGACCTTGGCTTCGCGGATGAGGTTCCGGATGGCGGCGTTCGGCAGCATGATCTCGGCGGCGAGGCAGCGGCCGCGGCCGTCGGCGCGCGGCAGGAGCTGCTGCGAGATGACGCCGTGGAGCACGAGCGAGAGCTGCGCGCGCACCTGCTCTTGCTGGTGCGGCGGGAAGACGTCGATGACGCGGTTGATGGTCTGCACGGCGCAGTTGGTGTGCAGGGTCGAGAAGACCAAGTGACCCGTCTCCGCCACGACGAGCGCTGCCTCGATGGTCTCGAGGTCGCGCATTTCGCCGATCAGCACGATGTCGGGATCCTGCCGGAGCACGTGCTTCAACGCGGGCGCGAAGCCGTGCGTGTCGGCGAAGACCTCGCGCTGATTGATCATCGCGCGCTTGTGGTTGTGGACGAACTCGATCGGGTCTTCGACGGTGATGATGTGCTCGGGGCGCGTCGTGTTGATCTTGTCGATGATGGCGGCGAGCGTGGTCGACTTGCCGGAGCCGGTCGGCCCGGTCACCAGCACCAGGCCACGCGGCAGGCTCGCCATCTCCATGACCGAGCGTGGCAGTCCGAGCTTCTCGAGCGCCGGAATCTCGTAGGGAATGGCGCGGAAGGCGCCGCCGACGGCGCCCTTCTGGTTGTACAAGTTGCCGCGGAAGCGGCAGACGCCCTTGGCGGCGAACGAGAAGTCGAGCTCGCTCTCTTCCTCGAACTTCTTCTTCTGCGACTCGGTGAGGATGCTGTAGCAGAGCTGGCGCGTGTCGGTCGCCGTGAGCGGCGGATACGACAGCGGCCGGAGCTCGCCGTGCACCCGGATGAGGGGCGGGCTGTCCTGCGTCACGTGCAGATCGGACGCGCCCGCTTCGAGCATCAGTTGAAGAAAGTCTTGGATGTTCACCATGGGCACGGTCCTCCGCGAGCTATTGCAGGGAGCAAGTGACATGCCGCGGCGGAGCATCGGTGCACGGCACCGTCGCAACCGCGTCGCCGGCCTCCCGCCGTGCTGCGACGGGCAGTTAGCGTCGTGACGCTCAGCCCGAGTGCGAGTCGGGCATGGTGATGCGCAGCACTTCTTCGACGGTCGTCACGCCTTCGGCGATCTTGTTGATGCCGCTCCGTCGGAGGGTGCACATCCCGGAGTTGATGGCCGTGCGTTTCACCTCGGCCGTCGACGCGCCGGCGAGCACGGCCTCGCGAATCGCGTCGGCCATGGGCATCACTTCGTACAGCGCGAGCCGGCCCTTGTAGCCCGTGCCGTTGCAGTTCCCGCAGCCGACGCCGTGATAGCAAATCACGTCCTGTGCGATCTCGGGGGAGAAGCCGATGTCGATCAGCGCTTCCGGCATCATCGGCGACTCTTCCTTGCAGCTGTTGCAGATCACGCGCACGAGACGCTGCGCCATGATGAGGTTGATCGACGACGCGACGAGGAACGGCTCGACGCCCATGTTGAGCAGCCGATTGATCGTCGAGGGCGCGTCGTTGGTGTGGAGGGTCGAGAGCACCAAGTGGCCGGTCAGCGCGGCTTTGACGCCGATCTCGGCGGTCTCGAAGTCGCGGATCTCACCGACCATGATGATGTCCGGATCCTGGCGCAGGAACGATCGCAGCGCGGCCGCGAACGTGAGGCCGATGTCCTCGTGCATCTGCACCTGGTTGATACCGACCAGGTTGAACTCGACGGGATCCTCGGCGGTCGAGATGTTCGACGCGGTCTTGTTGAGCTCGGCGAGCGCCGAGTACAGCGTGGTCGTCTTGCCGGAACCGGTCGGTCCCGTGACCAGCACCATGCCGTGCGGCCGGTAGATCGATTCCTTGAAGTCGGCGAGCGCCTTCTCCTCGAACCCGAGCTTGGTCATGTCGAGCTGGAGATTGGACTTGTCGAGCAAGCGGAGCACGACCTTTTCGCCGAAGATCGTCGGCATCACCGACACGCGAAAATCCATCTCGCGGTTGTTGCCGAGCTTCAGCTTGATGCGGCCGTCTTGCGGCATGCGGCGTTCGGCGATGTCGAGCGACGCCATGACCTTGATGCGCGAGGTGATGGCGTTCTTCAGCTTCACCGGCGGCTGCATGATCTCGTAGAGCACGCCGTCCATGCGGAACCGCACCCGCAGCATCTTTTCGTAGGGCTCGACGTGCACGTCACTCGCGCGCTTCTTGATCGCGTCGGTGAGGAGCGCGTTCACGAGCCGCACGACCGGCGCTTCTTCGGTGGCGCGCTCGAGGTCCTGGAGACTGACCTCTTCCTCGCCCTGGACGAGCTGGACGTCGCCGTTCTCGCCCAGCTCGTTCAGCATCTGATCGTAGTTGGCGGCGGCGTCGTAGTAGCGGTCGAGCGCGCGCTGGATGGCCGTTGCGCCGGCGACGGCGATCTTCACGTCGTAGCCCGTCAGGAACTTGACCTCGTTGATGGCAATGAGGTTCGACGGGTCGGCCATGGCGATGGTCAGCGTCGAGCGCACCAGATTCACGGGAATCAGGTGATGCTTCTGCGCCATCGCGGGCGGCATCAGGCCGAGCACCTCGGGCGGGATGTCGAGGTTCGACGGGTCGACGACCGGGAGGCGGTACTCCTTCTGGAGATAGGAGAGGAGGGCGTCCTCGTTGATGTAGCCGAGCTTGACCAGATGGCTCGCGAGCGCCCCGCCATGGGTGCGCTGCTCGGTCATGGCGCGCTCGAGATGGGACTGTTCGAGCTGGCCGCGCCGGACCAGGAGCTCGCCGAGCCGGGAAAGCGTCGTCACGCGTGGCCTCGTTCTGAGCTAGTCATGCCGATGGTCGTAAAGGCGGAGAACATGAGGCTCAACGGCTACGAGCAGCCGGTCGAACGCTTGCGCATCGTCTTGGCACTTCGCATGAGCACACGCCTCCCGCCCCTCGCTCCGCTTATCGGCAGTGCCGACGATTTCCGTGAGTGGCGCAGATTTTCCTTCACGACGCCGTCTTCCTGGTGTCGCCGGTGGGTGGGTCAGGGTGTGCTCCTACGGTCGCCGGGTTTCGGCCACCCAGCGCATACAACTCGCCGCTGCCTCTCTGGCCGGCGCACACGTGAGCTGCGGCTCCCCGGAGCACACCCTGACCCACCCACCGGCGAGGCATCGCAGCGAGAACGATCGGGAACACAGACTCGACTCGGGAACCAAAGGCTCCATGAGAGTGAGTCTTGAGAGTGAGTGAGGATGCAGCCGGCGGGCGGGGCGGGGATGGCTCCGGGGAGCCGCAGCTCGCGTGTGCGCAGACCATGGAGGCAGCGGCGGGTTGTATGCGCTGGGTGGCGGAACCCCGGCGATCGTAGGAGCCATCCCCGCCCCGCCCGCCGGCGGCGACCAACCCATCGCCGCCGCGAGAATCGAACCGAGACGGTACCGAGTTGCGCAGCGGCTTGCGGTCGCCGCGCCGCGCACGTAGGGTCGCCGGCTTCGCCACGCCCATGTCTGATGCGCAAGCTGCCACTCGAGAATCGCCCGACGTTCGTCGCGCGCGTGGCGCCACGCTCGATCGCGACGACACCTCGCCAGGCCAAGCACCCATCGCCGTGCGTGTGTCGCGTGCGGAGCGCCTGCGGTTCATTGACGTCGCCAAAGGGATGAGCATCGTGCTCGTCGCCTTCGGACACAGCCAGCTCGTGCCGATGAACGCCTTGGCCGCGGACGTCAATCGGAGCCTGGGACTTCTCCGCATGCCGCTCTTCTTTTTCTTGTCGGGAGTGTTCTTCCGTCCCGCGACACCGTTCGGCACCCTGCTGCGGCAGAAGACCGACGCGCTCCTGAAGCCGTATCTCGTGACCCTCGGGCTCGTGGTGCTCGCGCGCGCCCTCGTGGCGGGCACGCCCCCCGCGTCGCAGATTCCGCGGATGCTGTACGGCGTCGGCACATCGATCGACATGCCGTGGGCACCGCTCTGGTACCTGGCGCACCTCTGGCTCGTCTTCCTCTACGCATGGGGACTTGCGCGGGTCGCGACGGCGCTACGCCTTCCCGTATGGGGGAGCGCCGCGTTGCTCGCCGCCTGCACGATCATCGGGCTGTCGTGCCTCCCCTTCTTCCAGGACCTGCCTATCGTGATCGGCGAGCTGCATGCGCCCCTTTCAGGCCTGCCGTTCAGCGCGGACGTCCTGTGTGTCAGCACGACGTTCTTTCTCTTGGGGTGCGCGCTCCGCGAGCACGTCATCCGATTTCGGCCGAACCTCACGCTCGTGGTGGGGGTGCTGCTGCTCTTCGCGGTGGTGAACGCCGCCTATCATCCCCGCTTGGATCTCAATCAACGCATCGCCGATTCTCCGCTCGCCACGGCGGTATGCGCCCTGACGGGCATCTACCTCGCCCTCTCCGCGGCGTATGCTTTGAACGCGACACAGCGGCTCGGCACGGCATGCGCGTTCTTCGGGTTCAACAGCCTTTTCGTCCTCGTCTTCCATAGCTGGCTCGAAACGCAGTGCCGCCAGCTCCTGTCCACCTTGATGTCCTCGAGGCCGGGACTCGGCATCGCCGCCACGGCGTTCGTGACGGGAGTGTGCCTCGCCGCGGGCCTCGGCATCATCATCCGCCGTACGGCGTTCCTGGCGGCGCTCTACCTGCCCCGGCAACGCCCACGCTCCTCGGCGCGCGACGCTGGCGGCTTGGCCGTGGGCGAACGGCAGTAGGAGTGCCAACGTCTCCGACTGGGTCAGTCGGTCGCCGCCCGAGATCGACTAAGTAGCGCGGAGGCTGCCGTTGCGGCGCGTCGCTCGACCGCCCTGGCGCAACTTGCCTCCACCGGACGCCCCACGCATGCTCGACCGATGAATCCCCAAAAAAGGCGACGCGGATTTCTTGGCGCTAGTGGAACGACGAAGCGACTCGCGCTGGTCGTGGTTCTGCTCTGTGCGGTACTCGGCGCCGGCCATGCGCTCGCCGCGGAGCCCACGCCGCCGATCAAGCTCGCCTACATCGAAGGCGATCTCGCGGGCACGACGACGATCTGGTCGGAGGACGGCAAGCGCGTGCTCGGGATCATCGAGTACGTCCAGCACCGCGAGCGCGACCAGCTCCACGTCAAACGCGTTGCCCGTTTCCGCGACGGCTCGAGCGACGAGGACGAGGCCGTCGTGCGCGTCGGCGATCGGCTCGAGTCCGTGTCGGGCCGCTCGATCATCCGCGACAAGCGCGGCAAGCCGACTGTCGACATCAAGATCGACGTCGCCGGCAAGAAGCTCACCGGCTTCTACTTCGACGACGGCAAGCGGAACGCGGTCGACGAGGAGGTCGACATCGGGCCCGGCACGTACTGGGGCCCGCTCTTCAACCTGGTGCTCAAGAACTTCGCGGCCAACGCCGACGGCACCTCGCTGGTCTTCCAGACCGTCGCCCCGACACCGAAGCCGCGCGTCATCGACATGGAGCTGACGCGGGCGGACGCGGCGACGGTGCGCCGGATCGCCGGCGGCAAGGTCGCGGCGACCCGCTTCACGCTGCTGCCGACGGTCAATTTCCTGATCGATCCCATCCTGCGCCGCTTCGTCCCGAAGACCGAGTTCTTCGTGGACGCCGGGAAACCCCCGATGATGGTGCGGTTCGCCGGTCCGCGGAACTATGCCGGCCAGCTCATGCGCCTCGAATGAACCGTTCCCATTGGTGGCAGCCGGCGGGCGGGTCGGGGATGGCTCCTACGGTCGCCGGGTTTCCGCTACCCAGCGCATACAACTTGCCGGTGCCTCTCTGGCCGGCGCACACGCGAGCTGCGGCTCCCCGGAGCCATCCCCGACCCGCCCGCCGGCTGCATCATCCGCACTCACTCTCATGAAGCCTTTCCCGAGTGCGTGGCTGCGTGCCGATGGTTCTTGTTGTGATGCCTCGCCGGTGGGTGGGTCAGGGGGTGCTCCGGGGAGCCGCAGCTCGCGTGTGCGCAATCCATGGGGGCAGCGGCAGGTTGTACGCGCTGGGTGGCACGAACCCGGCGACCGTAGGAGCACCCCCTGACCCATCCACCGGCGACACCGCCAAGCTAAGACACTACCCGCTCCCGCGCGGTCGCGGCGGCGCCGGGAAGCAGATAGAGGTCTATCCCCAACCGAGACAGCGAAGGAGAACGCCGGGTGCAATGTAAGCTTTGTGGAGCGGATCAGAAGGAGCTCGCCGCCAAGACGATCGGGCGGAATACGGCAGGCATTTCGCGCTGCAATCGGCTGGCATGCGGTCACGCGTGGCACGTGGCGGTCACGAGCAGCAACGAGCCCATCGCCGCCGCCGACGCCGGCGCCCCCGCCAGCTGCAATTGCTCGGAGATCGCGACCGTCAACGCGTTGCTGGTCGAGGGCCGTCAATACGAGCTGTCCAAAGACGAGCTCTCGTCCGAGACCTTCACGAGCTGGCTGCCGCGCGTCCTCGAAGCCCTCGATGGCATCCCGGCCGAAAGCGGATCGCCGAGCCTCGCGCGGTCGGCGGCCACGATCGGCCGTTCGCCCAACAGCGGCATCGCGAAGAAGACGGTCGAGCTGAACGCGCTCTTGGGACGCGCGATCAAAGCGGTGTCGTGATCGCGACGGTCTAGCCCTGGAGCGCGCGGCGCATCACGGCGACCGGCGCCTTCTTCCCGGTCCACAGCGTGAACGCGAGCGCGCCTTGGTGCAGCAGCATGCCGCTGCCGTCCATCGTCCGGCGCCCGGCGGCGCGCGCCTGCGACGAGAATCGCGACGGCTT
>Ga0163152_10007027_pt1 | contig 12457 bp, 9 predicted proteins | sample OliLakLV19MP8IB2_FD_148635 | JGI IMG/M metagenome (GOLD analysis project Ga0163152, IMG submission 148635) | Freshwater microbial mat bacterial communities from Lake Vanda, McMurdo Dry Valleys, Antarctica - Oligotrophic Lake LV.19.MP8.IB-2 | ecosystem: Environmental > Aquatic > Freshwater > Lake... | reverse complement strand
CGCTGATCGGAAAGCGGATACGGCCGACTCCCTCAACCGCGAGCGCAAGTCCCGCTGCTGGTAGGGTTCGGCGGCTGACGAATGCGGGCGTAGCGCCGATTGCCTGCAGTGCGGCCGCCACTTCGTTGGCGGTGGCCATCAGGGTGCCTCGCTGCGATCAACGATGTCGAGCTTGAACTGCCAACCCTCAAAACTCATCAGCATGCGACCGAACGCCTCCCAGGAGACTTCATGCCCGTCGATCACAAGGGCAGGCAGCGGCTGCGAGGCGCTTGAGTCCGACGTGATCCTGCCGCGCACCGTCGAGCCGCTGATGCTTAGGCCGCGCCCCTCCGGGCTCAGATGCGTAACGGCCAATGTGCGACGAATGCGCTCGATCATGGCGGCGAGCAGAGCCCATGGATCGGCATCGGCGTCGGCAATGATCTGGAACTGGTATCCGCCGGGCGACCCGTCCACCAGCTCGAAGGCGTCAAGCGCCAGCTGACCGAACAAGCGCAGGCGGAAGTGGAACTCGCGCTCAACGGCGCGCGCATCCGTGATGCACACGGGAGTGAATCGCACATCCTCGAAGCCATCCACACCCATGCACGCAGCCGCATCCAGGTTGACGCAAGCAGTGCACAGTTGGCGATAGCAGCCACCGCTGCTGCCATAGCTGACGACGTCATGGGGCGGAGTGGCCGCGCCACATTGTTGACAAGCGATCAGTTGCATAGACATTGTGCACCAAGGTCTGGGTCTGAAACTGGGGAAATCGCGCGCGCTACGATACAGGACATGCCCGTCAACAATGGAGCGGCGGACGCCGCATGCACAGTGTGATCCGCTCATTGACTGACGAAAGCCTCGTTACCGAAGCGCTGACGAAGCCAGGATGAATTCGGCGTTTGATCATGGAGTTCAGCAAGGTAGCAAGGTAGAGTCAAAGGGGTCGAGTCTTGCTTTACGATATCGCAAAGGGAGAGTAGGCCGGGCGCTTGCGCGACCCGGCCCCTCGCAGAACCGGACTTGGAGCGTTACACCATCCGGCTCCCAGTAAGAGATTATCGAGACGGGGACGGGGCGTAGAGGTTGTGGACCACGCGCGCGGTCGGCAAGGTCGCATCCAGGATCGGAGCGAGACGCAGCCATGACAGCGAGCGCCGTTGACTGCGGCGATTGAGCCAGCGATGCAACCGGCAATGCGGCGCATTGTCCCGCCCTGGGTCGCTACTTCTTTCGCTCGTTCATAGCCAAACGCGCGATCCGTGTGGTATCCCGCAACCGCTCCATCGCCGCAATTTTTTGCGGCCAAGTCGCAGCACGCGCCTGATTGCGGAAATCCGCTTTTGCGGCCAAGGCTTGCTCAAGAAGATTGGGGTTCGTTTGCGTTGCCATCACCTGCCGGCCAATTGAGTATGTTTCGTCGCCGATCTTCAAGTTGATAACGACACAGAAGTTCGTCCAGCAACGCGACGTCCACGCCGTCCTGCTCCAGAAACATGCTGACGCGCAGATAGTCCTTGGGCCTGCCAGTGTCAATGGCGATGGCGATGGCACACAGATGCTCGGCAGTGAAAACGCGCGTTGGAATACCGTCAAACGACACCTCGATGGCAGCGTTCAACGCCTCCTCCACCAACGGTTTGTACGCCGGCAAGATTTGCACTGGCCATGCACCAAGCCGCACGTACTCCCCTTCGATCACGCCACCCTGGGCAACACAGGCAGCGTAGATTGGCGAGCGCGAAAGCAAGCCGCCCGTGGACTGCGGCAGGGCGACGAAAATATCTAGATCTTCCGTCGCCTGAGCTTCGATATAGAACGACGCGCCAATCGCACCACCGATAGCGTAGAGCGGGATCACCCCTGTCGCGACCAGTTGGTTCAACACTTTCAATGCAGCGCGCATCTGCCCAACTCCGAAGGCGGATGCCCTAAGTTATCAGCTGGCGCACAAGGCACGGTAACCCAAGGGCGTGCCACCGAGTGGGTCTCGCCCAGCTACACGGCGAGGAACATTCAATGCGGCGCAATTTCATTGCGCCGTACCGTCTGAGGATCAGTACATAAATTCGGGTCAGTGAACCAATACGGCTGGCAAGCGGTTCACGCCCGCCTAGCTCGATGCGCACCCGCATGTCGCGTGCCATCCGGGCAATGCGCAATCGTTGAGATGGCGCGCGACACGCGTGCCCTACAACACACAACGCAACCCGAATTTCGCTCTGTTGAAGACCAGCGCTCATCAGGAAAGTAGATGTCCTGATCTCGCTGACCCTGTCAACGCAAGCAGCAACGCTTGTATTTCTTTCCACTGCCGCATGGGCAGGGATCGTTCCGGCCGATCTTGGCTTCGGTGCGAACAAAGGGCTGCGGCACTGGTTCAAACAGGGCATCGTCCTCGAACAGATCATCATCGAAGTCTTGCACATCTTGGTATTGGTCCGACGTCGGTTCATCGCGCCAGCGTATTTGACGAAGCCGTATTTGATCATCGCCATAGAAATCGGCAACGCTGCTGCGGCCTTGCCAGCTTGGCCTATCGGTCGTCTGCTCGAACGCTCTGAGTACGTCTTCCTCAAGAAAAACCGCCCCAACTCCGCGCCCTTGCTGGTCCGCGAGGCGCAATAGCAAATCCCGATGTCGTTGCCTGGGGAAATCCAGCAGCAGCGCGCCACCGATCCAGCGCAAATCCGCGTCCTCGCTATCGTCGGCAAGCACATCGGCTATGCCATCAATGGCAAGTTCCAAAGCCTGTGCACCCTGTGCTTGCGCATGATGCAGCAGCACCTCAATCGCGAAACTGCGCGGAAACCAGTTCATGGAGCGGTCACGCAGAATAGCGCGCACCTCCTCAAAGACGCTTTCAGGCTTGTTGGCAAAAAGTTCGGGCCAGTGCTCAGCCACCCAGTCGAACCAATCGCCCTCTTCCTCCTCGCCAAGGCAACGCCACAGCGTTGCGAGCAACTTTCCGGATGCCTCGTCGGGCCACTGCCCGAGTAGATGGATGCCATGGATAACTAGCCACCACTCGCCTTGCCGCAACCCTTCCTCATCGCCGAAATCGAGTGCATCGTAAAACGACGACAGCAGCTCGCGCATATCGGTGCCACGCGCCACGCAAGCATCGAACAACGGCTTCGGCACGCGGTCTTTATGCTCGATCAGCGCGGTGAATAATTCCTGGGCAGACATCAAGGACAGCTGCTCCTTCGAGAACGATGGAACCGCCGCAATCCCCTCCTGATCGGCACCGACACCCACGGCCGCGGGAATGAAATCTGACATGTATCTATCCTTGCGCGCGTCGCTCCACAATGGGTCATCGTAACAATTCTGGAAACATCGGGAAACACGGGGCAGCGAACAACATATTTCGTTGCTGGTGATCGGCTGACGTGTCGAGACCGGTGGCTGATGGCTCGTCGATTGAGTTGGGGAACCTCTGAACAAGTCCGGAGCCGCGATAGCCCCCTGAGTCAGGGGGCGAAAAACCGCAGGTTTTGACCAGCTCCGCTGTTGAGAGCGGGGGTTTGGCAAGCAATAAGCAGTGTGGCGAAGACGAAGTGGTGACTTATTCAGACCTTCCTTGGGTGAATGGGGTTCAACATTGCCCGCGATAAACCTCGAAGCGCAGCGCCAGCCGGCCCCGATTTGGCCGAATCCAAGAGGTCGCGAATCCAAGGTGAAAGCCAAGGGGTCGCGTCTTGTATTGCGATCGGTGATATTGCCCAAACCAATGGGTCACGTTTTGCCTAGCTACATTGCAGCATTAGGCACGCCCCTTGTTCTCGGACGCCTCGCGCGCCCATCGAGACCCACGCGCGGTCTGAATGGCCGATGTTGCAGTGGAAGACGCGGCCCCTTTGCTTCACGGGGGAGTTAGGCGATTCGCGACTCCATGGTTCCTTTCATTTGAAATGTCCAGCACAACAGAGGCGCTCCGCCTCACCTGCTTCATCGCAGGATGCTTCGAACAGGGTTCACTCGTATCCATCAGCGAACTCGATGCTGCGTCTCTTGCTTGGAATCCGATGTAAGGAATTACGGATTCCCCTGGTTTTGTCGCGCTCACGATCTACTAGGGGCCGTTTGCCCTCACGCTGGAGCCAATCCATGGCAGCGCAATGTTCTTGGGCTATTGCGCCCCACGTTCTGCGGCGGGAGGAAGGGGCGAACTACCGGCTACTGCTCGAACGTACCCGCAACGCATTTGCCTTCAACGCGCGGCGCGCCGCGAATATCGTCCGGCGTGCGGAAGCTCTGCGGTCCGAAATCGCGCTGCGGGCGCGTGCCCAGATCGGCCGGCCAGCCGAGCACTTCGAAGTCGCCGCCGAACGTGCCGATCGAAAGGCGGAACACGCTGGACTGCGACTGCCGCCGATCGTAGGGCGACAACGCCGGGCAGGAGGCGGCATCCGGTCCGAGCTGGTTGCCGCCGTCGCTGAGCAGCCAGCTGGCGACTGTCGATTGGCAGGCGTCGACGATCAGACTGTTGGCGTAGCGCAGCGTGGTATTCGTGATAGTGCCGCAGGAGGGCTCGCGCAGCTTGCGCAGCGCGGGCGATCCGATCGAGCTGCCCAGGCTGCCGCTGACCGTGACGTGCCGCAGCGTGGTCGCACCGGCTGTCTCGATCGCCTCGCCACGACCGGCGCCGACTTGGTTGCCGAAGATCGCGCTGTTGCGTACCGCAAGGCCGTGGCAGCCGGCGGCGATGGCGTCACCACCACCATTGATTGCGAGATTATCGCGCAGGCTCACGCGTTCGATCACGCGACTGAAGGGCTCGGCGTCGGACAACGCGATGCCGCCGCCTACGCCCGCGGCCGAGCGATTGCGCGCGATCTCGGCATCGGCAATCTGCAGCGCACCCGCGGCGCGTACTGCGCCGCCATCGCCCACGGCTTCGTTGTCGTTGATGCGGAGCCGGCGCAGGCGGTTTATGCCGCCGGCCTGCACGCCTTGGTTGTGCAGGAAGATTCCGCCACCGGCGCCCGCGGAGGTGTTGTTCGAAATCGTCATCAGCTGCCCTGCGGGGGCGGTGTCGAGCGTCGACAGATCGAGGGTTGAAGCGTTTTCGAGCGCGATCACGCCACCGTTGTATCCGGCGTGGTTGTCGCTCAGGCTGCTGCTGCCGTCGTCGACCCACACCACATTGGTGAAGATCTGACACATCGAGTCCCCGGACGGTGCTACAGCGCCGCCGTACCCGCCCGCACTGTTGCCGCTGATCACGGACTTCTGGCTGTCGATGTCGACATCGCCGTCAATCCACATCGCGCCGCCATTATGCGCGGCCACGTTGTCGCGGATGCACGCGCCCCTCAGGCTGAGGTCGGTGTACGACAGCTTCAGCGCTCCGCCGTAAAATGCTTCGCACAACTCCAGCTTGGTGCGATCCAGCACGAGGAGATTGGCAGCGTCGCGCGGCGAGGTCGCCCAGATGCAGCCGCCGCTGGTGCCGCGACCGTGCGACACCGTGACGGCGCTGATCGTCAGCTGCATCGGTCCGACGGCGTGGCCGAACGTGAGCGGGGTTTTCACCATCAGCGGTCCTTCCTTGCCGGTGGGCACGCTTCCTTCGGGCGCCACCCGCGTGAGCACATAGATGCCCATTCCCAGCACCACCGAATCGGTGACGTTGGTGAGTTCGGCAGCAAGTATCGCTTCTCGCAACGAACAATCCGTCGCGGTGCATGCGACGGGCGAAGGATCATCGGTGCTCGTGACGGTGAAGGTGGCCGCCTGCGCCGTCGACAGGGAGGCCAGGATCAGGATCGAGAAAGTGCGCAGCGTCGGTTTCTTCGGTGGCAGCCTCGGAGTGGGTCGTACCAGGCAATATGCAAACCGACGAACGCGGGCCGTCGTTGCAACGTCAGATGTTTCCCCGCCGCCAATGCGTCCACGCAGCCGAGCAGCCCACGACGACGATGACCATGCAGCGCATCCAGAGCGAAGTGCAAGCCAAAGTGCAGGGCATCCAGAAATTGAAAGCCCAAACGGCAATGACGCGACAAAGTCGGTGAAAGCGCCAACGACACGCAAAAAGTTGCGGGGCATGCCAAGTCAGCCGGTGTCGCGTTCTTCTACTATTCTGGACCTGACCAAATACTGTTCGTTTAGACACGTTTCCATAGCTTCCGCGGTGGAACAGGTTTCGGTGGCAAAGGCTTTGGCGTGAAGTCGGCCTGGGCGTTGAGTGGTTGTGTTCGGTCATGGCTCGCGTAGGGCGTGTTGCGCCGCTTGACCATGCGCGGATTGACCCGTCCACGGCTTGTTATGCAGGGCCGCAAGGCGGCGCATAGCAGCTGCCTATACCACCGCACCCGTTTACGTGGTCGCGCTGGGGGGAAAGGCGCCTGACTGGGGTTGGGCGCGTCGAATGAGTTGGACGTTGGCGGTAAATGAGAGACTTCGGTGGCGAACTCGGTGCGCGCTGGCGGCCTCGTGCATCAGCCAGCGCACCGCGTAGTGCGCCATCACCCAGCCGTAGAACTCCTGACGAACACCCTCTGCCGTTTTGCTGCGTAACGAGCGGCGGCGCTGGTGCAAGTGGGTCTTGAGTTCATCGAAGACGGCTTCGACTTCCCAGCGCTGGTGATACAGCGCGGCCAGCTCCATGGCCGGTGCGCGTTTGTGGTCGAGCAGGGTGGTCAGCAGGCGGTAGCGCGGCTGGCTGTTGGGCAGTCCAGGCAAGCTGTAATCGATGACACGCACCGCAATGGATTCGCCGCGATAGCGCGAGGAGGACGGTCGAATCACGCTCAGGTAGGAGCCATCCGCCAGCGCCTTGACTACCGGCAGGCGGCGCGCCGACGTACATCGCCACAACAAGTCAGCGCCTGTTTGACTCGCTGCTTGCCAATGAGCGTAGCCATTGAAACCCCGGTCCGCCAAGCAAAGCATGCCTGGCCCGAGTGCTGCCAGGAGCGGCGTACAGATGGCCCACTCGCTGGCGCGATAGGCACCAAGATTGGCGGCGATGATCGCGTGCGTCGCGCACTCAACGAGGATCGCGCACCGCGCCTGTGGATAGCCCGCATGACCGGCGCGGCTGCCCGGATAGCCAAATGCCGCCACATTCTCGGCCTCGTCCGGGACATCCAGATTGCTACCGTCGATCGCCACCACGCGCAGGCCCGCATAGAACGCTTCCGGGTGTCGCTTCGCTTGGGCCAACGGCACGCAGGCTCTTTGCTGTAACGCTTGCAGTGGCGCTGCGCCGATCTTGCCGCGCAGTGCGCTGATCGAGGATTTCGCCACCCTCGGACCCGCCGGATCGCCCTGCATCCACGCGACGCCATCGGCAATCGCGGAGAAGACATCCTCATATGCGGCTTCCGGATACAGGCTCAACGCCATGCAGTAGTAGACGCCGACGGTCGCCGGAAAGCGGCGTATCCGCTGGCTGCTGCAGCCATGTGTCTCCAGCACTTCTTTGACCATCGGCAGCGGATACACCCGTGCCAGCAAGCTCGCGCTGATGAAATCGCTAAGCCGCGTCCCCGCCCCAAGCACCGCCTTGGTCCGAGCCATGTCTGCTCCCTGATGAAAGTTCAGGTATCATGACCGAAAACATACTAAACGAACAGTATTTGGACCTGACCCCTTGGTCTAGCGCGTTACGTCGCCGTTCCGCGCCGGGCCAGGCCGGCCCCGCACCCGATCAGCCAGGGCAGCGCGATGATCAGTGCGCCGGTGACGAACCATGAGCTGAAGAAACGATCGAGCCGCGGAACGCCGCCGTAGGCAAACCAGCCGATCGCAGCGATCAGCAGCAGCTCTGCCATTACCAGTGCGGCCAGAAGACTGCCGATCGGATAGCGTCGCCATCCTGCCAGGTAGAACGCATCCACGGCCAGCAACAACGACATGATCGCCGCCGCAGGCCGCGGGTCACGCCCCCAGGTTCCGACCAAAGCATGCACGACGACCGCAAGCAACACGCAGGCCAGCATGCTGGCCAATGCGATCAGTGCCTGACCTATTCGCCAGGATCGCGGCGACAGCGGCGTCATCGAACGATGCGCCGCCGACCGATAGGGCGGAGCGCGAATTCGCGCTCCGCCGTACGCGCCCGCTCAAGCTTCAGGGAATCGCCGCGCGCGCCGCACATGACTGGATCGCTCCCTTTTCGCTGCCGGTGATGATGCCATTGGCCAGCAACTGGTTGGTGAACTGCGCGACCCCTCTGACGAATTGCCCATGGTTGCGGGCCCCGGCAGCGATCTCCGCGATCCGGTCGGAGAACGAACAACCGCCGCTTTCCAGCTGGTTGACGACTCCTGAATCGCATCCGCCGATCACGATGGTCGGAGTCAGGTTCGAGCTCGGGCAGACATCGGTGTCGTCGGGAATGCCGTCACCATCGCCGTCGGCTACGCCGACTGGAAGCCCGACCAGCGCGCTGTTGCCGATATCGGCGTTGCTGGTCGAACGCGCGAACACGGTAAGCGTATCGAATTCGCGAGTGGTCGCCTCCGGCACCACCATCGACACGCTGACCACGGCCGACTCCCCATTGCCCAAGCTGATGACCGCTGGCGTGCTTCCGGTTGCAAACCGCGCATCGTCGCTGGCGGTGATCCGGAACGAACCGGAAACGCCGAGATTAGTGACACGGAATTCCACCGGAGTCGTTGCACCGGGAACCAGTGTGGTGCTGGCGGTCACCGGCTCGACCTTTACCGTCTGGCCGCGGAATACCGGTGCGTATGCGCGCCGGAACGCAGCGCCGCTGGCGTCGACACCGCGCGCATAGATGCGAAACGGAGTCTCGGTCGCGACCATGCTGCCGACGTATTCGTCTGCGGCCGCGTCGATATTACCGCCGGCGCTCAACGCGAGCGGTCCGATCACGGTGCCGTCCAGCGCTACACGCTCGAATTCGATGCTGGCAAACGGGCCGAAGGCACGTGCGCGCGCAATGTACGCGTCATCACGAATAGGCTGCCCATTGAGCCGGAACAGGCCCTCATGCTCGATACGACCGCGCAACTCGACAAAGGCAAAATCAGCGAAATCGATCGGGCTGTTGCCGAGTACCGCCAACGACAGATCACCGCTGCCATTGACCGATACGTTCCAGTTTCCCGCCGCAGGCGCATCGATGGTGTAGATGCGCGCCGTGGACAAGGGGGTATAGGTGACATCGGTGTCGGTGGTCAGTACCGCGGCACCGGATGGACGGGTCACGCTTACCGACGACAGTGCGCCGGCGCTGACCGAGAAGGTGATACTACGCACTGTGGAATCGACCGGCACGCCGAAATTCTTCGCCACACCGACGAAACGATCGTTGAGCACCAGCATCGGGCGCAGGTCACCGGACAACGACGGCTCGATCAAATGGAAGATCGCGCCGACCTCGGAACGCCGGATGAAGAACACTTGGCCACCGGTTTCCTGTGCCACGCGGATATAAGCCGGATCGATTGGGGAACAACTGCCGGTGATGACGTAGTTGATGCTGATCTTCTTGGCGTTCGCGGCAGCGGCGACATTGCCACCCAGCGACGAATCCTTCGCCGATGCGTCGCTATAGAAGTACAGCTTGGCACCGCTGCTTGCGCCGGAAATCGCCGACAGCAAACCGCCCTGCGACAATTCCGGGCAATCACCGCCGCCGCCCGCCGAAAGCCCGTTCACGGCAGCGAGCAACGCAGAGGCATCGGAGGTCTTGAACGGCGCACCGACATCGGGATCCCCGAAGCGCACCAGAAGGTAATTGTCCGGTGCGTTTACAGTACCGGCGACCGCACTGACGATCTGTTGCACGGAGCTTCTGACGCCCGCGATGTCTGGGCCCATGGAGCCGGTGTCGTCGACGACGAAACCGAGCGTGCCGCGGATGTCCATGAACGCCCTGATCGCCTCGTCATTGCCGGCAACGCCTGGCGCATCGAGGATTTGATTGATGAAGTCGAGCGTGCTCGCAACCGCTGCAGTACGCGCCTGCGCATGGAAGGGTCGGCCCGGAGCATCTTTGTGGATGCCTGCACCCGAAATCACGCCGTGCGCACATTTGCCGGCAGGTGGTTCGACACTGCCAAAATAGCCACTGGTGATCGAGGTCAATCCAGCGCCGGTCAACGCATCGTCGAAGAAGTTGTCGACGCAGGTGACGGTGGCGCGAGGCAGCGCCCCCATCACACTGCGCCCGAGCGCGGTATTCGCGCCGGCATTACCCGGACCGGGGGCGTTGACCCAGTTACTGTGCGCGTAAAAATCCTGCAGGGTATGCAAGGCTCGCCCGGCCTGAGCACGCGCAGCGGCGCCGTCACGGGAATCACTGCTGAGATTGGCGATAATGACGTTCTTAATGGTCAGAATGCGCTGGCTGCAAGCGGCTAGCAATTCATCGTCGCAATGCGCGTTGGGCACGCTTAACTCGCCGCGATCGGAGAATATTTCATCGACGCCGGCTGTAGCATCGCGCAATTCATCGATCGCCCGCCGTGAAAAACGCAGGGTTTCGCTGCTGGTCGCGGTCCGGGTGATCGGGGTGACGGCGTCGCGGACCACGCCGACATGACCGAATTCGGCTGTCGGCTTGAACGCATTGCTCGCGCTCATCGGTAGCGCTGCCATGACCAGAACGATGGCGGCCGTCGCGAGCCCGCGTCGTAAAGATTGAGTAACGGCGTGATAATGCATGATTCCTCCGGTTTTCGGTGTCGCGGATGATTGATCGATTTTGATATCGAAGACGATGTGGGAGCCGCGGCGAAGACTTGCGGCTCCGATTGAAATTGCAAGCCGGGAAATTATTGCAGCCAGTAAATGACACGAAAGAGACAGGCCCCAGGAATTGCCGGGCGAGTCTCGCAATGCATCCCGCCCAAGTCAAGCCAAATGTGCGCCCGCCCGATAAAATCCCAGGCCGGGCAGTAGATCAGCTTTTATCCAGCGCGTTGATACGTGTTTTCCGCCAGGATATTCTGCGCGATGGCATGGATTGCGCGCACCGCTCGAGATAATGCAGCGCACCGCAATAAGTGCAGCGGCGCTGGTGCGCCCACGAAGTGCATGACACCCAGAAATTGGAAGCCCAAACGATGATGCCGAGGCATAGCAGGGGAATGCGCCAACGACACGCAAATAGTGGCTTTGGGCCTACCAAGTCAGTTGCTGTCCCGCTCTTCCCGGGTGTCCCGTTCTTGCCCTCGCCGTGCTTGCGCTCGCCGTTCTTGCCTTACGATCACCCCGTTGCGAGCGGGTTTGCTGCGCGAGATATGGCCGGGTTGGGCGCCGTTTCCGGTTGCTCCATCTAGGCGGAACTCGGGCTCGGGCCCTGGGCCACCTGCCAACTCGCGGTAAAACTGCCGTTTTCGGACTACCGCGTCGTTTGCAACTGCCTGCACTTCCTGGAGAATTCCGATGAGCCTTTCACGCATGGGTTTTGCAGCATTGATCTACACGATGCTCGCACTGGCAGCGCCGCCCGTATGCGCGGATGTCGTGTTCAACGTCGACACGGTCGCTGATTCGATCGATGACAATGTCAATGACGCGGAGTGTCATACCAGTGCCAATAACTGCTCGCTGCGCGCGGCGATCATGCAGGCCAGCCACCTGACCACGCCTGGCTTGACCAGTATCAACCTGCCTGCCGGCACCTATTACTTGCGGCCAATCAGTTTTGCCGACGACGAGACCAATGGCGACTTGAACCTGACCCCACCGCTGGGTCTGGGCCAGCAGGTTGCGATTTTCGGTGCAAGTGCAGCTACCACGATCATTGATGCCGACGTGGCGGGGCGTGGGCTCAGTGTCGGACCGGGCCGCGTCGCGAGCATCCATGAGCTCACCATCCGCAACGGCTTTCCACTGGGCGCTGGACGTGACTTCGGCGGCGGAATATCGAACGAAGGCGTATTGAGCATTTCGCGCTGCGTGATCGAAGGGAATTCAAACCCCTACGGTGGCGGCATATACAGTTCTGGCCATTTGGAAATTGTGGGTAGCACGATTCGATCAAACGCCGCATCCTTCGGGGGTGGCGTATATCTGTCGCAACTGTCGACGACCACGATTCGTGACACCACGGTTTATGGAAACACTGCAAGTGTCGGTGCGGGCATCTTGACCGGGAATTTCTTAGCCAGCGATTACTTGTACCTGGTCAACACGACCTTGAGCGGTAATCGTGCGCAAACCGATGGCGGAGCGATTTACCAGTTCAATGGAACCATATTTATGTACAACTCATCGGTAGTCCTGATTAGCGCCGAACCTCAGCTGAGATAGTTGCTCGCCCGACGCAGAAGCGGCTCGGCGCAGGCGCCGCACAGGACCATGGCGCGCAGCAAGCGCGGCAGTAGCTCCGGAAGTTGAAAGCGTCGATTGAAGCGGTAAGCAGCCTCGCCCAGGTAGCGGCGCGCATACTTCGCCTGGCGAATCGAGTGATAGGCACCGTCGATGCTGCGCTTGACATTGGAGAGCACCACATTCACCCAACGCGCGCCGTTTA
>Ga0163152_10007026_pt1 | contig 12462 bp, 10 predicted proteins | sample OliLakLV19MP8IB2_FD_148635 | JGI IMG/M metagenome (GOLD analysis project Ga0163152, IMG submission 148635) | Freshwater microbial mat bacterial communities from Lake Vanda, McMurdo Dry Valleys, Antarctica - Oligotrophic Lake LV.19.MP8.IB-2 | ecosystem: Environmental > Aquatic > Freshwater >... | reverse complement strand
CCGAGCCGCGCCTGGGCGGCAATTGCCTCCGCCATTCCACTGGGCGCGTGGCCATAAAACAGCGCGCCCTGGCCGATCTGAAAGTCGATGTATTCATTGTCATCGGCGTCCCATACGCGCGCGCCCTCGCCGTGGGTGAAGTAAAGCGGGACGGGCTGCTCCATTTTCCGGATACCGCTGTTCACCCCGCCGGCAATGCTCTTGCAGGCGCGTTCGTAAAGCTGTTGTGATTTGCGAAAGGTGTAAGGCATCAGGCTGAAATCAGATTTCCCAACTCATCCCAAAACGTCGAGCCACAAGTTTTTCGAAACCGGGCTGGAAGAGCCACCGCTTCGCCGTTCAACGAAAACGGAATTCACCCAGCACCGGCAGGTGATCGGAGGCAATGGAATGCAGCACCTCGATTTTCACCGGCTCGACGCTCTGCGCGGAAATCCAGATGTAATCGATTCGGTTTCGCGGATTCTCCACCGGGCTGGTGAAGCCTTTTCCTTCGCCAACCATCTCCCACGCGTCACTCAAATAACCTTTGATTTTCTGATGCGTCGGACTTCCGGGGGAGGTGTTAAAATCACCGCAAAGAATCACCGGCATTTTGCCCGCGGCGGCCACGATCTGCTCCAGCTCGGCGGCGTTGCTCAGGCGCTCGGAATCGTCCGGGCGAAAATCGATGTGCGTGTTCATGAACAACACGTCCCGCCCCCGAACGTTCAGGACCATTTGCTGCACGCCGCGCTGCTCACCTTCGCGCAGCATTTTGTAATGGGTATTCTTCGCGGACTTGATCGGGAATCTCGTCAGGACGGCATTCCCATAGTCGCCCCCCTGGTGAATGATGTTGCGGTCGAAATAAACCGTCATGCCGGTGAGTTGGGCCAATTCCGCCGGCAGGTCGCGGCGCGCCGTTCGCTCAACCCCGCGATCGACCTCCTGCAAGCCGACGATGTCCGCTTTCTCGTGGTTGATCAGGTCGGCGATGCGCTGGAGATCAATTTTTTTATCGATCCCCTCGCCGTGGTGAATGTTGAAGGTCAAAACCCGGAAAGTCATATTCTTCGTCCGCGAAGTCGCGCAGCCCGCGATGGCGAGCAGGAGGATGAGCGCCGTGAGGTTTAAAAGTTTCATGGTCGGATCCTACCGGCTTGACGAGCCTGAGCGCTATTCAGAAATCCCGCTCCACGTTGTTCCGCTTGCCAATTAGCAACAGGCGTTTCTTGCGCCGGGCGCAAATCTAATGGATGTTCCCAGCTCTGTTTACAAAAATTATGGATACATTACCCACTGTTTTACTAAGGCCCGGCGAAGCGGATCGGATTGTCGGCGGACATCCCTGGATTTACAACGGCGCGATTTTGCGCCTCACCGCCCCTGCCAACGACGGCGATCTCGTCCAGATCAAGGATCATCGCCAGCGTTTTCTGGGGACCGGTTTTTACAATTCCAAATCGAAGATCAACGTTCGCGTGCTCGCCACGGAACGAATTGACGTGACGCGGGAATATTTCGAGCAACAAATCCGCGCCGCGCTGGCCCTCCGGCAAAAGCACATGCCCGGCGCCACTTCCTTCCGCGTGGTCAACGCCGAGAGTGATTCCCTGAGCGGCCTCATCATCGACAAATACGAAAACGTCCTGGTGATCCAGACCTCCTCGCTCGGGATGGACCAGCGCAAGGCGATGATCGTCGCCGCGCTGCAAAAGATTTTTTCCCCGGTCGCCATCGTGGAACGGAGCGAGAGTTCGTTCCGCAAATTCGAAGGGATGGCCGAGGCAAACGGCGTGTTATTCGGAAAGTTGGTTGAGCCGGTGAAGATCAAACTCAACGACATGCAGTTCGAGGTCGATATTTCCGGCGGCCACAAAACGGGCCTCTATCTCGACCAACAGGTCAATTACCAAAAGGTCGCCGACCTGATGAAAAGCGGAAACGTCCTGGATTGTTTCACGTTCCTCGGCGGATTCGGCCTGCACGCGGCGCGCGCGGGGGCGGCAAAGGTTCACCTGCTCGACCAAAGCGCGGACGCCATCGCCGCCGCCACGCGCAACGCGGCGGCCAACGGTCTGGAGGCGAAATGCTCCTTTGAAACGGTGAACGTTTTCGACTGGTTGAAGGCGCAAACAGCGGTGAAGCCCCACGAAAAGGTCATTCCAAAATTCGACGGAATCATTCTCGATCCGCCTTCGTTTACCCGCAGCCGCTCCGCCATTCCGGATGCGATGCGGGGTTACAAGGAAATCCATCTCCGCGCTTTTAAGCTCTTAAAAGCAGGCGGAACCCTGGCGACATTTTGTTGCTCCCATCACGTGGACGCGGCGATGTTCCAGCAAGTCATCCTGGAGGCGGCCTACGATGCCCGGCGGATTTTGCGTCGCGTGGCGACCTACAGCCAGTCTCCCGATCATCCGGTCATCCCGGCCATTCCTGAGACGGAATATCTCAAGGGCTACGCTTTTGAGATTGTGCGGTAAGCTGGGGGGCGTAGTCCACTGCTGTTGAAATGAGCCCGGAGATCGGATTCTTAATCTCAATCGCAATCTTAATCCCTTCAGGAACAGACCAGGAAAGCGTGTGATTAAGAAAATGATTAAGATTAAGACCGGTCCGTTCTCCCGCCTCGCCAACCTTATTTCCACGGCAGTGGGGCATAATCTCTTTCGGACAACGTCGCTATTCGACGAGCAGCGATGGAGTTCAGCCTTTGCAGTCACTCGATATTCGAAGACAAAAATGTCTGCGCTCCGAGGGGAGGATTTTCTTCCCCGGTTTCCTGCTCGCCGTAAACCGCGCCCTCATTCCCGTCTCGACGAATATTTGGTTTTTGCTAAATTGAGGCCCGTTGATGAAAGCCAGGCAACTCACCCTTTTAGCATTGCTCAACGCGGCGCTGGTCGCCGCCGGTTTTTATTTTTTCACGTCCGAACCACCAAAGCCGGAGCAATCCACGCCGTCGTTGGACGATTACCGGGACAGCATCGGTTTCCCGCGAAACAGGATCGTCGTGGAAAAACCGCCTCCGGCCGCCCCGCCGCAGATTATTTATGTCACCAACCAGTTTAATTGGCGCGAGGTCGAGTCGGACGATTACCGCCAATACATTGCCAACCTCCGAGGCATTGGCTGCCCGGAGAACACGATCAAAGACATCATTCTCACCGACATTCTAAAACTGTATTCCGCGCGGCGCGGGCAGTTTTACCACAACGGACGGGAATTCAAATTTTGGGAGACCGACGAAAAACGAAAGCTCAACGTCCGGCAGTTGGAAGAACGGGAGAAACAGTTGGCGTTGATCGACAAAGAGATTCCCGCGGTCCTCCGGGATTTGCTTGGAATCAATTACGAGCGGGAGATGAACAAATATTTCGTGGATTCGAACGAAGAAGGGCGGCGGTTGAGTTTCCTGCCCGGGGACAAACGCACTCAACTGCTCGCTCTGCGCGACGAAATCGAAGGAATGAGGGAGCGAATTCTCGACGCGGCCAACGGACAAATCTCGGAAACCGTCCAAAACGCCCTGCAGGAAGTGGAGACGCAGAGGAAAGCGGAATTGGGCAAAATCCTCTCGGAGTCGGAACTCGCCGAATTCGAATTACGCATGTCGCCCACCGCCGACAAGCTGCGCGCGGATTTGATTGGTTTTAACCCGAGCGAAGCGGAGTTCCGGCGGATTTTTGAACTGCAAGCGGCCGTCGATGAGGAATTTGCCGAGGGTTCTCCGGCTGATGATACGCCGGAAAAAGCGGCCGTGAAACGGGTCGTTGAAGAAGAACTCAAACGTCAATTGGGCGACGCCCGCTACGCCGAGTATGAGCGCTCGCGAAACCCGGATTTTCGAAACGCCTTCGTGTTCGCCGAAGTTTACGAGCTGCCCGTTTCAACGGCCCAGACGCTGTTTGAGGTAAAGCAGGTCGCCGAGGCAGAACGCCAGAACCTGCTGGCCGACCCCTCTATTTCCGACCTGGCGCGGGCGGAGGCGTTACAGGCGATCCAGGCTGAGACGGAAAAAAGTCTGCGCCAGACTTTGGGGGTGAAGATATTTTCAAACTACACGCAAAGTTCCGGCCAATGGATACGAAATCTCGGCGGAAATTAAGCAGGAGCCACAACCGCCGCCGGAGGCAGAGATTATTCGGCCAACAATTCGCGCTGCCACGCCATTAAATTTTTTGAGTTTTCCTCCCAGCCTTGCGAAAGCAAACCGAGCGTGGCCCGGCTCGCAATCAGCGTGGGATCGATTTCCAACCGGCTCGCGGCTGCGTCGCGGCGTTTGGTCAGTTCCAGGAAACGCCGCTTTTCCATTTCCGTCGGGCGCGGGGTGACAATACGAATAATCTGAGGCTGGTCCTTCGGCAAAACCCTTAAGCCGTTTTCGACCGCCTGTTCCAGCTCCTTGGCCCGGCGCGGACTCAAGTGCCGCGGCAGCAGCTCAAGCCAGTTTCGCGCCGTGCCGGAGGCAGCGGCAATATCAACCAGCACTTCGTGGCTCAGGACGAAGTAAGGCGGCTTGTTGGCAGCGACGGCTTCCCGTTCCCGCCACCGCCACAACTCGCGCAGCACCGCGAGAGGATGGCGGCCAAGCTTGCTGCTCCCTTTGATCCGCCACGACTCACTGTCGGCCGAGGGAAGCGCCGAGCAGTCCGCGATCAAGTGGTCACAGGATTGCCGGTGCCACGCGCTGCGGACTTTTTCCTCCAGTCGTTTGCGCAGGATATCCGAGAGCGGCTTTAAATGGCGCGTGTCATTTCGCGCGTATTCCTCCATTTTCTCGGTCAGCGGTCGCCGAGCCCAATCCGCTTTCTGCGAACCCTTCTCCAGTTGCACACCGAGGAAATTGCCCACCAGGTTCGTGAGGCTGAATTCCTTTTCCCCAAGCAGACGCGCGGCGAGCATCGTGTCGAAAATCTGTTCCGGAACAAAATCGTGATTTTTTCGCAGCAGCCGCAAATCGTAATCGGCCGCGTGAAAAATCAATTCATGGTTCCGCAACGCGCTCCACAAGGGCGCGAGATCCATCTGTGCCAGCGGATCAACCAGCTCGTCGGAGCCGGCCATGCTGATTTGCAGCAGGCACAACTTTTCAGGATAGGCGTGAAGACTGTCGGCCTCGGTATCAAGCGCGACCCACGTCGCTCCGCGCAGGCGGATGATGACAGCGGCAAGTTTTTCGTTGGTATCGATCACAAACAAATTGAAATGAAACACCCGAACCCGGGCAAAAATAAATTCAACCCCCGGCCCGGTTCAACTTCTGAATTTTCAAAAAAGAATTCGAGCCCCGGAGAAATTCAAAATCCGTTTTAACTTCTTCAAAGTTCCAGCCCGCAAAAGCGGAATCCATCTTAATCCGCTCGATCCATTGCGACCGTTGCGCCTTGAAATTCACCAGCGGGTAGATTCGCGCCTCCCCGGAAGTGACCCTCAAAATCTCGATCAGTGACTGCCGGTGGAACTCATAATCGAATTGTCCGTCGTAAACAAAAAGAAAATAGGAGACGAGCGTCAGATCAAACTGGCCGTCGCGAAACGGCGTTTGCGGCAGCTTGCCGGAAATGTAGCGATCATTCTTTGCTTTTATGAAATCCGACAGAAACAGCCGATACGCCCGCTCGCGGTAGATTCGCATTCCTTCGGCACTGCGGTAGAAATCCCATTTGTAGGCGGCGACCTTCCCGATTTCGCTGGCCACATAATCCAGATCCGGATCGCATCGGATTCTGATCTCCTCCGGCGTCAGTTCGTAAATCGGATCGAACGCCGTGACCTCGATATGTTTCGCGGCGGCTTGGGCGCAAAATGAGCTCACGCCGCTGGCGATGTCCAAAACTTTTCTGCCGCGAATGTCTTGCTCACGCAGGCAGAAATACCGCGCGTGTTCTTCAAATGTCCGGCCCAGCAGGACCACTCTACTGAGTTCCAATTCCAGTTTCATGGCGCGCAATTATCTGGTCAAAACCAGGCCGATCACTCCCGCCACCGCAATTGCGCCTCCCAAAACAGCGCTCCGGGTGACGGGTTCATCCTCCATGAAATGGGCGAAGGGAATCACCACCAGCGGAGTCGTCGCGATAATCGGCAGGACGATTCCTGTCGGAGCCGACCGCAAGGCGAGCTGATAAAACGTCGTTCCCAATGTCTGTCCGGCGAACCCGTTCGCCAGAACCCAGGGGAATGCGGCCTTCCACTTCTCCCGAAGGGAGGGAAATCGGACCACGGGTTTGGCCCGCTGCTTGACGATCAACAGCCAGATTCCCGCCACGAAAAGGCCGCCGATGAGTCTTTGGAACGCGGCGGTCCCCCCATCGATATTCTGGTGAACTTCCGCGGCGATGGCGTAGCCTTTTCGCGTGCAAACGGCGCCGAAGGCATTGCCCAGCGCGCCCAGTATTCCGAATGAGGTGCCGACGACGATCTGGCGCCGCGTCAGTTTCAAATGCTCCGAAGGCGCGAGGGCAAGGGACACGCCGCCAAGGATGATCCCCCCGCACAGGACCTGGACGACAGTCAATCGGGTTCCAAGCCAGAGCCACTCGATGAGCGCGGCAAAGGGCGTGGACAAGCACTGAATCAACAATACCGTGGCGCGGGAACCGAGACGGGGAAGCGCCTGAAACAGCGCGACGTCCCCGATCCCAATGCCGATCACGCCGCTCCAGAAAAACAAATTGAACGAGTCGCCCCCGGTTCCCTGCCCGAAGGTGTAGGCCCATCCCGCGAGAAGGAAAAAGGCGACGGCGAGTCGCCAGAAATTCGCCTCGCTTCCGCCCAGCATTTTTGCCGAGCGATGCGCGCAAACGACCGAGATGGACCAGAGAATAGTTGTAACGACTGCCGCAAACATCGGGCGATACAATTGAGAAGGCGTGCCGCGTCGTCACGCACTAAGTGGAGAGAAGACGGAACAATCGTTCAAACGTTTCTCGCCACAAAGCGGTTGATCACTGGGGACGCCCTTTGGGCACAAACTTGTAAGGCAACACATCGGGCAGAACGTGAACCTGCGTGGTGAATTTAAACGGCGCGGCACCGCCGTTCGAGAAAGTGAGTTCGACGAAAAACGCCGTCCAGCCTTGCGCCGGCTCCGGAACTTTTCCCACATAAATGCCGCCACCCTGATCCGTCAAAACCGTGCTGGTGTATTTGCGACCGAGCGTCTCGACCCGGAAATCGCGCGCGGACGGATTGGTCGCCTGCCAAAGTTTGACTTCGCTCGGAGCCGTCTTGCTCTTCACCTTGATCGAGCCATCTTTTTCCAGGGTCCATGAAAACTCCGGCAGGGCAACGTTGTAGAGAACTGCGTTGTAGCAGGCCTGCAACGTCAGGTAGGCATCGGACCCGGCGAGCGAGTGGTCGGCATTTGGAACGTAGCGGAGATATTTCGTTCCGGGCAGATCGTTGAAATAAAACTGAGAGGAATCGGGCAGAAAAAATTGGTCGCCAGCCGCATTGACAATAAACTTCGGCATCGTGAGCCGGTGCCGATATTCATACGGATCCTCAATCTTCATCAGGGCCTTGTCTTCAGGGGTTCCATTCCAATCCATGAGATTGAATGCGGTGTAATTTCCGACCGACGGCGCCCAAAAACCGTAGGCGGCGTAATGATGCAGCATCGAAACCTCGACGTTGAGCACGTCGATCACGAGAGGAACGATCCCGACCACCCGCTTGTCCACCGCCGCCGTCGTCCAAGTGGTCCAACCGCGCTTGGAGCCGCCCGCCACCACAAACCCGTCCACCTTCACATTGCCGCCGGCCGCGCTGCCGCAGAACGCCGTCACGGTATCCATGGCACGGACCGCCGACTTGGTCATCGGCAATCGAGCGGGCCATTTCTTGTCGCCGGTGCGGAGAAATTTATCCCAGGTGTAGGCGATCAACGAATCTTCCTTGCGCCCCTCGGTTTCCCCGGCAAAGACCAACGGCTGGTTTGGAACCATCTTCAATTCGGTGACCACTGACTTGGTGGCCAGGGCAATCTCGATCAAGTTTGGTGAGGCAGATTGGGGCGGCTCGCCACCGTTGCCGCCACCGCCGATGAAGAGCAGCGACTTCGAAGTCGCGATGCTGTCGGGTTTCACCAGAACCATCCAATGTTTCCAGAGCGGACGGCCCACCTCATTGGTCGTGAGCCAGGCTTGCGAGGTCATTTCCAGAATGTGGGTGGTCTGGCCCTGGCCCGGAACGGATTTCACGAGGCGGAAAACATAATTCGTATCCGGCTTGGCCACGTATTCATCCAACGCCGTGCGGTCGTCCGCGATTTTATGAGTTCCAGCCGACGCACCTGATCTGGGCGCGCCATTGTTTTTACTGGGAGTGCATCCGGCCCAAATCAGGGCGACCAAGGCGCACCAGAAAAAATGGCGCGAGTGGATTCCAAGCTGCTTGATTGCGAGTGTCGTCATAAAAAATCCTGTAAATGGAATTGGCTTCAGAGGGGTACCGGATTCACCTGCCAAGTCAAACCATTTAGCCAGCGCGTTTGCTCTGGACACCCGCCCGGTTTGAATTATTTGTATCGCGCGAATGACATCACAAAAGCCGACCAAACTCTGGATATTCCTCCTTTGGCTGGCCCTGTTTTACAGCGCATGGCTCTCCCTCATCGTTCTGGGCGATCATTGGCAAACTCTGCGCGAACATTGGGGCATCGCCGTCGCCATGTTCTTCGGATCCTACGCCGCTGGGTCCACGCCGATGGGTGGCGGCACGGTGGGGTTTCCCATCCTCGTCCTGCTGTTCAAGGAGCCCGCCACGCTCGGTCGCGACTTCAGCTTTGCCGTGCAATCCATCGGCATGACCAGCGCCAGTATTTTCATCTTCTGCAGGCGGCAACCGCTGGAATGGGTGCTGTTGCGCTGGGCGCTGTTCGGATCGCTACTGGGAACGCCTTTGGGAATTCTCTTCATCGCGCCGCACGTCCCCGGCATCGTCATCAAAATCGTGTTCGCGGTCGTCTGGGCCAGTTTTGGCGTGCTCCATCTGCGACGCACAAACGACATTTGCGCGAACGTCGGCGAAACACCCACCGCGCACCGGTTCGATCGCAATGTCGGCTTCGCCATCGGGCTGCTCGCCGGTGCCACGGTCGCGGCCGTGACCGGTGTCGGCATCGACATGATTCTTTACGCGGTGATGGTGCTACTGATGCGGGCTGATCTGAAAGTCGCCATTCCCTCATCAGTCATCATCATGGCGTTCACCTCGTTGGTCGGCATCGCAACGAAGAGTCTTTTCACCGGCCTGCAACCCGGCGTTTATGAAAACTGGCTTGCCGCCGCGCCCATCGTGGCGTTGGGCGCGCCGCTGGGTGTATTCATCGTGAACAAACTCGGGCGGAAATCGACACTCTACGTGGTGGCGGTTCTGTGCGTCGGCCAGTTTGTCTGGACGATGCACGAGGAAATCGAGCGCCTCGGCTGGATCGGCCTGGTCTTGTCGATTCTTGCGGTCGTGATTTTGAATATTCTTTTCGAATGGCTCTGGCGAATCGGCGACAAACTGGAGCGGCGCGCGGTGCCGATGATCATCCCGCAGCCGGTGCGCGAGAAAAACACGGCGAAGTGATGTCGCAAGTCTCGCACCCCCCTGTTGACCGAGACCGCTTGAATCGCTACTTTTCTACCATGTCATCTCAACAACTCACTGCCGAAGCAATGGCACTTCCACTCTCCGAGCGAATCTCCCTTGCGCAAACGCTGTGGCAGAGCATCGATGCCGGATTGGCTGACACTGAGGAGCGCGATGCAGTGCGTGAAGCCATTCGGCGGGACCAGGAACTTTCTTCTGGCGCGGCGGTTGGCTGCACCCACGAGGAGGTCATGCAGGCTGCGCGGCGAGCGCTCAAATGCGACTAATTTACCACCCCGATGCCGAAGCGGAACTCATCAAGGCGGTTCAATTCTACGAGCGGCGGGTTCCCAATCTCGGTGCGCAGTTGCTCGACGCTGCCGACCGTGGCATTGGCGTCATTCAGGAGGCCCCCGAGCGCTGGAGCATCATAGAAGCAGATGTCCGTCGCTATCATCTGCCGCGTTTCCCTTACGCCATTTATTTTCGCATTTTGCCGGACCAACTTCGCATTCTCGCGTTCAAACACCACAGCCGTCACCCGGATTACTGGCGTTATCGCCTCTCCGAATAGGTCGCGAACAGGAACGGTTTGCACTGTCTCGGCGCGGTCGAACAATCGGCCCTGTCTCGTAACCGAAGCGTAGCTCGACGTCTGGCTGCGCCGCGGCCCTCTGGGTGGACCCGCTCGCGCCTCTTGCCTTCGGAATTGCGCAACGGGATTTTCCGGCCACGACCGACAAAGAAGCCGTAATCGACGCGCTCAGCAGGCTCCCAGAGGGTGCCTCGCTTGAGGAGATTACCGAGGAACTGCACATCATGGCGTCCATCCGCCGCGGGCGTGCGGACATCGTTGCCGGGCGCTCCAAGTCCCATGAGGAGGTCGAGCAACTCGTTGACTCATTAGCGACGGCATGGATTTCAAGGTAATCTGGTCCGATGCGGCGATTGCAGACCTGCGAGACATATCACCACAGAGGTGCAACGCGGCAAAGCCGCAACCAAAGGAGCGCGGACAGCCATGTCCGCAGGCTCCTTCCTCAACACCTGCTTCGCGCGGACAAGGCTGTCCGCGCTCCTCGAATAAACCTGCGGCCACGGGGTGCGCCGGATTTTCCAAGCGTCACATTCTTATACAAAAAAGGTCAGTGGCGGTGTCTATTAAGTATTATGAAGCGCGCACTCAAAATCATTGCTGGAGTTCTCGTTGCTGCCGCCTTGCTTACGAGCCTTTGGTGTTTCGCATTCCCTCGTATGTTTCCAGAGCGAATGAAAGCGACGCAGGCGGCATATCAAGATTGGCTTCACAAATGACGCCCAACCTCCAATGCTACTCCTGACCGACGGAACGCAGCGATGGATCGCCACAGAAACTTATGCCCGGGCCGCGAGGTTTTAGAGTGCGCCGGCAGAGCGCAGCGACGACGGCGCTGTCGGGCGGGCGAAACGCATTCGAGTTAACAGAACCCAGCGTGCGTGCGAAAGCGGTGTCGCGCTCCGCTTGCCACCGCAGTCCAAGACGCGGTCCGGCCCTCGACCGTTCAAGGTTCACAGCGTCGACCTCGGCTGATAGAAATCTCCCCCGCGCCTCGCGCGAAATATTCTCGAACACCCGGTTGGGCCGCCCGTCAGCCGAGAATTCCCCGGACCACCTGCGCCTTTTCCACACCGCTCAGGCGCGCGTCGAGTCCCTGGAATTTGTGGGAGAACCGGTCGTGATCAATGCCCAGCAGATGCAGCATCGTTGCGTGAAGATCGTGGACGGAAACATTGTTCTCCACCGCGGCATAACCAAACTCATCGGTTGCGCCGTAACTGAACCCGCGCTTGACGCCGCCGCCTGTGAGCCAGATGGAAAATCCTTTGTTGTGATGATCGCGGCCGGGCGAACCTTTGTTGGTTTGCGCCATCGGCGTGCGCCCGAATTCCCCGGCCCAGACCACGAGCGTTTCGTCGAGCATCCCGCGCTGGCGCAGGTCGGCAATCAACGCCGCGCAAGCCCGATCCGTCTCGCGCGCTTTCTCCGGCAGATACTGGCGCAGGCCATCGTGATGATCCCAGTCCCGGTGATAAAGCTGAATGAAGCGCACGCCGCGCTCGGCCAGTCGGCGGGCGAGCAGGCAGTTCGACGCGAATGAGCCGTCGCCCGGCGTGCAGCCATAGCTCTCGCGAATGCTCTGCGGCTCGGAGGCGGTATCCATCAAACCCGGCACACTCACCTGCATCTGGTACGCCATTTCGTATTGCGCAATGCGGGTGGCGATCTCCGGATCGTCCACCACCCGGTCGTGCTGCTGGTTGAGCGCATTCACCGCGCGAACCACGTCGCCCTCCTGTTCGCGGGTGACACCGGGCGGATTGGTGAGGTAGAGCACCGGATCGCCTTTGCTGCGCAGTTGAACGCCCTGAAATCGGCTGGGCAGAAAACCCGAGGACCATTGCCGCACCGCAATCGGTTGCGGAGAACGGCCGCCGCCATGCGAAACCAGCACGACGAATCCCGGCAGGTCCGATGCCTCCGTGCCGAGACCATACGTGATCCACGATCCCATCGAAGGCCGCCCGACGATCTGCGAACCGGTGTTCATGAAGGTGTGCGCCGGATCGTGATTGATCGCATCCGTGGTCATGGAGCGAATGATGCAAAGTTCGTCCGCCATGCCGCCGACGTGCGGGAAAAGTTCCGTCATCTCCGCGCCGCACCGTCCGTATTTGAGGAACTTGGTTTGCGGCCCCCAGCAAACGAGTTTCTGACCCTGGAGTTGGGCGAGTTGCTGGCCTGCCGTGAGGCTCTCGGGCATCGGTTTGCCGTCCATCGTGGCCAGCATCGGTTTGTAATCGAACGTCTCGAGATGTGAGGGTCCGCCGGCCATCGTCAGCCAGAGCACGCGC
>Ga0163152_10007022_pt1 | contig 12465 bp, 8 predicted proteins | sample OliLakLV19MP8IB2_FD_148635 | JGI IMG/M metagenome (GOLD analysis project Ga0163152, IMG submission 148635) | Freshwater microbial mat bacterial communities from Lake Vanda, McMurdo Dry Valleys, Antarctica - Oligotrophic Lake LV.19.MP8.IB-2 | ecosystem: Environmental > Aquatic > Freshwater > Lake... | reverse complement strand
CCGGAAAGGCGACCGGCGAGCTCACGATCCGCTACTTCCTCGCGAAGGCGCCGATCGTCGTCGTTCAGGGTGACCGCGTCTCGGTGGACATCGAGGGCATGCATCTCGAGATCCTCGATCCGAGCGGCGTGCTCTTCGGTGCGGATTTCGGTCTGCACGTGGCGGGCACGGCGCGCATCGAGCCGCACACGCGGCTCGTCCTCGCGACGTTCGAGGAAGCGTCGCTGGAGATCTCGCGGCTGGAGTCGTCGCTCGTCTCCGATGAAGCGGGCCGAGCGGAGCTGCAGCGCTTCCTCGTCGAGGACCTTCCGGTGCAGCTCGTCGAAGGCATGCGCGACATGCCGGTCGCCGACGCGGTGTTCATGTATCCGAGCGCGCGAATCCTGCTAGAGCTCGTGAAGGCGGATGGCGGCTTTCAGGCTGCGCTCTCGCCGTTCCTCGTGCCCGATCCCGAGGTCGACGAAATCGCCCCCGAGACGATGATCGACTCGCCCATCGACCGTGGCTGGAAGACGACGGAAATCCGCCTCGGCGCGACAGACGACCGCGCGGGCCCGATCGTCTACTCCTACAGCGTCGACGACGGCCCGTGGTCCGCGTGGAGCACCGAGTCCGACGTGATGCTCGAGCTCTCGCCCGGCGAGCACGTGATCATCGCCATGTCGCGCGACAGCTGGGGCAACGTCGATGCGACGCCCGCCACGATGTCGGTGACGCGTGAGGAGTCGATCGGCTCCTGCGCCTGCAGCACGACGACCGGCTCTCCCGCGGGCGGCGTGCTCCCGATCGCTCTCGCGGTTCTCGCGGTCGCCGCGCTCCGCCGCCGCCGCAACGTCGCCGTTCTTGCTCCGATTGCGCTCGCCGTCGTGCTCGCGCCGTCGCTCGCACGCGCCGATGACACGCGCGTGATGCCCGTCGGCTACTTCTCGCTGTCCCTCAATGCGATCCAGGTGCTCAACAACCCGCCTTCGGACGTGACCGGCACGAGCGTCGAAGTGCCGACCGGCATGTTCCCGCTCGGCATCGACGCGAAGGCGCGCTCGAGCCACAAGATGCAGGCGACGATCCTCGTCCCGATGGCCGTCGTCGGACTCGCGAAGAACGTCCACGGCGTCGTCTATCTTCCGATCTTCCAGAAGGCCGAAGTGCAGATCCGCGAGTTCGAGGTGCGCGCAGCCGGCATCAACGTCACCGGCCAGGCGCAGGAGGCGATGCGCGAAGGCGGCTTCAAGAGCCCGTCGGGCGACAAGGACGGAAACCCGATGTCGACGTGGCGCGGCAGCGGCGTCGGCGATCTCGGCATGATGGTGCGCTGGCGCGCGATCAGCACGCGCGAGGTCGCGTTCGCGTTCAATGGCGGCGTGAAGCTCCCCACGGGCCGCCGCGACGATCCGCGCATCCTCACGGACTTCGGCTTCAGCGACGGCCAGGTCGACCTCTCGCTCGACGGCAGCGGCGAGCGCCGCCTCGGTCAGATGGTCGTCGGCGCGACCGCGGGCTACCGCCTGCGCCTCCCTGGAGAGCACCGGACTCGGCCGATGGGCAGCCCCACGGTCACGATGATGCGCGATCCCGGCGACGTCATGCGCGCGGGCGTCTCGTCGCGTCTCAGCGGCGAGGGACTGCGGCCGATCGGGTTCGAGGGCAGCGTCGTCATCGAGCATCACGAGCGCGACTACAACTCGGCGCACATCAAGATGCCCGGCGGTCAGCACGGCAACGCCGTCGTCCTCGCTGCGTCGGCGAACCTCAACAACACGCGGTGGTTCTTGAAGCACTACAAGCGGGGCCGGATCATGGGCCTTCCCGGCTCCGTGAACTTCGGTGTGCAGCAGTCGTTCTCCGATACCAACCGCAACCTCGAAGTCTTCCAGGCCAGCGCCCGCATCGACCTCTACCTCTGATTCACGGTGACGCGAATCACGGGGTGAAGAGGCTGGGCGGAGTTGGCGTCTCTCCCGGTGATCCGCTACGGTGAAACCCAGATGATGACCGGACCGCTTTTCTCCTGCACTGCCGCGCTGTTCGCCACTCTCACCCTCGCCGCCGGCAAGCCTGCCGCACCGGCCGCTCCTCCGACGCCGGCAGCAAGCGGCGCGACGACCGCCGTGAAGGACGACGCTGGCGTGTGGGCGACGAAGGTCCAGAAGACCTACGAATCCGTGAAGGACCTCTCGGCGGATTTCGAACAGGTCACGCGATTCAAGGGCGCCGACAAGACGGGCCCGAAGACGACCGGCACGATCGAAGTGAAGAAGCCGGGGAAAATGCGCTGGGAGTTCGTCACGCCCGAGAAGAAGAGCATGATCTCGAACGGCAAGACGCTCTGGATGTACGACGGCGAAGAGAACCAGGTCGTCGTGAACGAGTTCATGCAGGAGACGACGTCGGTTACCGGGCTGAACTTCCTCGAAGGGCTCGGCGACCTGAAGAAGTCCTTCCACGTGACGCTGGCCTCGGCGCCGGCCGACACGACGTTGAAGGACGCGGTCTTCCTCGCGCTCGAGCCGAAGGACGCGGCGGACGTTCAGTTCACGAACATCCTCCTCGCGGTCGATCGCAAGACCGGGCTCGCGAACGAAGTGTTCCTCACGGATCCGATGGGCTCGGTCACGCGCCTCACGTTCACGGGGCTGACGCGCAACAAGAACCTGCCCGACTCCCGTTTCGACTTCGAGATCCCGAAGGGCGCCGAAGTGATCAAGCCCCAGCTGTTGCAGTAGCGGTCAGCCCCAGAACGCGTCGTCGGGATCGATCGCGACGACGGTGTCGATCTGGCGCGCGAGCTCGCAGTGACGGATGAGGTGGCCGACCTCGGACGCGATCGCCGCGGTTCCGCGATTCGTCTCTTTGCCCGCCTTCTCGACGTCGTAGCTCGAGATCTCCGCGAGGTGGTCGAGCAGCTCCGTCGACACGTTGTGGATCCGCGCTCTCGGCAGGTCCTGCCACGCCGCGGGATACGGGCGGCCGACGCCCGTCATCATCGGCGATCCCGGAACGAGCTTGAGGTCGACGCCGATCGCACGACCGAGCGGTCCGAGCAGAGTGCTGCGGCCTTCTTCGCCCGTGAGCGCCCACTGCGGCCACGGAGGCGACACGAGCACGGTCCACGCACGCACGAGGTCCTCGTAGACATCCCATCCCGTGTAGCCGGGCTCGAGCTCGCGATCCGGCGTGTCCCCGAGCAGCTCGTGCAGCGGCTTGTCGTCGCTGCCGAGCGTGTCGCCGATCTTCGCGATTCGCGCGGCCACGCGGTCCAGTCCGTCGCGATCGAAGGTCCGCTCCTCGAGCTCCCCCTTGCCGAAGCCGCCCTCGGGTCGCGCACTTTCGCGCACGTCGATGAGCCACGCGCGGATCTCCTGATAGCCGTCCCGCCACGGCGCCTGCTGGGACATGCGCACCAGCGCTTCGAGGTCGTACGCGATCAGCCGCATGGTCAGCGACGGCGCCGAAAGAAGAACGCGGCGCCGAACACGGCGAAAAGTACCGAGACGCCGGCGCTCGCCGGATTGCGATTCGCGGCGAGCGAGCAACCGCAGCCGACCGGGGCGCCGTCATCATCGCCGGCGGGGCCGTTGGGGTCGTCGTAAACGAGCGAGAACGTGACCGGACTTCCCGCCCAGTCGTCGTTGTCGGGATCGTGATTGCCGTCGCCGCGATTGACGAACGCGAGGACGATCTCGGCTTCGCCTTCGAAGCCGTCGATGAGCTCGGAGCCCGTCGCGCTCGAACCGATCACCGAGCGATCGGCCGAGGTGCCTTCGCGAAGCGAGAGGACCGTCCACTCCACACCGGGATCGAGATCCCACGTGAGGAGAAGTGTGGCGGCGGGCGAGGGTGACGACAGGTCGACGCGCACGTAGGACACGCCGAGCTCCGACGTGTCGTCGGGGAGCGTGATGTCGCCATCGGGGATGCTGCCCGCGTTGTAGTCACGCGCGAGGCTCGGTCCGGGAAAGCCTCCACCCTCCGCGAACGTTCCGTCGTCGGCATCGCCGGTGAACCAGCGATCGGCGGCGAACTCCGCGTAGATCTCTCCGAAATCGAGCGAGCTCTCCGCGAGAAGCGACGCGGTGACGTCGAGGTAGTCGGGTTCGTTCACGAGCGTCGCGCCGTCGTATGGCTGCCGCGAGAGGAGCCAGACGTAGCGAAGCGCGTCGGCGCTGTCGTTTCCGTAGAGGTCGTCGAGGAACCAGAAGAGCCAGAGCGACGCGCCGTACTGATACGGCTGGCCGTAGTCGAAGTAGTCGAGCGAGAAGTGCGGGAGCGCCTGGAACTCGGGGATGAAGCCGGAGGCCGCGTCGGCCTGGTCGTAGACCACTTCCATCACGTACGCGGACGTCATCTCCATGAAGGAGGCGTCTTCGTGTGCGTCGATGCCGAACTGAATCGCGTGATGGAGCTCGTGCGCGACGGCCGCGCTCGTGAAGGGGTCGTTGTTCAGGTCGGGATTGATCGAGATCCAGCCGCTGGTCGCGATGTAGTCCGTGCCGAAGACGTAGGTCTCGGGGCAGTAGTAGCCGCCGTATTGCGAGGGCTCGAGGTAGACGTCCATGCGGTCGGTGCCACCGCCGAGCGCGCCGTCGCCGGCGGGTGCGGGAAACTCGAGACCGCCACTCGCGACCGAGCGCGTTTCGATGTCCCAGGACGTCTGCATCCAGTCGAGGGTCTTCGTTGCCATCGATGCGTACGCGGGGTCGTAGTGGATGCGGATCGGCATCGTCGCGCTGTCCATCGTCTGTGAATACGTGGGACGCGTACATCCGCCTCCGAAGTAATTCGGAGTTCCTGGCAAGGGCATGAGGTCGGACCGCTCGCGGAGAGCCGCCGAGGCCGGGCCAGGGGTGCGCGGATGGAACGACGGCGTTCCGCAGGAGGAGCTCGGGGTCGCAACGGCCGGAAGCGAGAGGAGAAGGAGGCCAGCCCCGAGTCCTGCCGTGAGCGAGCGAAGCGAGTCGAACGGGCCGGAAGACAGGCGCTCGAGCATGTCCCGCAGTATGCCACCGGAGGCCGTCGGCGCGGTGAGCGCCGTCACTGGTATCCTGCGTTCCAGGTGGAACGCTCCCTTCTCATCGTGGACGACGAACAGGCGATCGTCGAGGTCCTGGGCCGGAAGTTCCGGCAGGAGTCGATCACGACGGAAGCGGCGTCCAGCGCCGAAGTCGCGCTCGAAGCCCTGCAGGCCCGCGAGTTCGCACTCGTGCTCATGGACCTCACGATGCCGGGGATGGGCGGACTCGAAGGACTCAAGCGCATCAAGGAACGGCACCGCGATGTCGAGGTGGTGATCATGACCGGCGACGCGACCGTCGACTCCGCCGTGATGGCGATGAAACAGGGGGCGTTCGAGTTCCTGCAGAAGCCCTTCGAGAGCCTCGATCACGTGGTGCTGGTTTGCAAACGTGCACTCGAGCGCGGCTCGCTTCGCGCGGAAAACGCGCGCCTTCTTTCGGAAATCCAGGACCGCCCCGAAGGTGGACTGCTCGGCGTCTCCCGCTCGATCCGTGCCGTCGCGGCAATGGTTCCCGACCTCGCACGGTCCGACGCGTCGGTGCTGATCGAGGGCGAAAGCGGCACCGGCAAGGAGGTGCTCGCGCGCTGGATCCACACCGCGGGGCCGCGGGCGGCGAAGCCGTTCGTGCCGGTGAATTGCGGAGCGATCCCCGAAGCGATGCTGGAGAGCGAGCTCTTCGGCCACGAGAAGGGCGCGTTCACCGGCGCGGTCTCGGCGACGAAGGGGCTCTTCCGCGCGGCCGACGGCGGCACGCTCTTTCTCGACGAGATCGGCGAGATCCCGCTCGGCATGCAGGTGAAGCTGCTCCGCGTGCTGCAGGAGCAGGAGGTGCGCGCCGTCGGCGCGACGATCACGCACAAGGTGAACGTGCGCGTGCTCGCCGCGACCAACCGCGACCTGAGGGAGCGGATCGCGAAGAACGCGTTTCGCGACGACCTCTACTACCGTCTCGCCGTCGTGCCCGTGAAGCTTGCCCCGTTGCGTGAGCGCCGCGACGACATCCCGGTTCTCGTGCGGCATTTCTTCCGTTTGCTCAATGTGGAGACGCAGCGCTTCACGGTGATCGTGCCGGAGGCACTCGATCGCCTCGTCGCATGGCCGTGGCCAGGAAACGTCCGCGAGCTCGAGAACGTCATGGAGCGAGCGTTCGCGATCGGCCGCCCAGGCGTCCTCACTCTGGAGCACCTGCCGGAGGAGATCATCGAGGGGCCGGTCGATTCGATGGCGACGGAGGCAGGCGCGCACGTCGCCACGTCCGACCTCTCCGCGCTGCCGCTGTCGCTCGACGCGTTCGAGCGCTACGCGATCGAGGTTGCGCTCTCGCGCGCGGGCGGCGACGCGGAAAAGGCGGCGGAGATCCTGGGCCTTCCGCGCAGCACGTTCTACCGGCGGCTTCAACGGCACGGGATCAAGAGGTAGGGACGCACCCCGGTCGGGACGCGGAGGTGGCACTCCACCCTGGATCGGCCTGATTTCCGCAGAAGTCTCGCGGGTCCAGGGCGGCACGAGCCGTGAACTCCTACGGTCATGCGCCATTCACTGCTGATCGTCGATGATGAGGAGTTCGTCCGTAACGCGCTTGTCCGAGCCCTTCGCAACGAGGACTACGACATCCGCACAGCCGATAGTCCGAAGGCCGCGTGGGTCGCGCTCGCCGAGCGCCCCGCCGACATCGTGATCAGCGATTTCAAGATGCCGCGGATGACGGGTCTGGAGCTTCTTCAGCGCGTTCGCGAAGAGTTCCCTGACACGATTCGCATCATGCTCACCGGTCACGCCGATACCGAGACGGTGATCGACGCGGTGAACAACAGCGAGATCTACCGCTTCCTCACGAAGCCCTGGAACGACGACGAGCTCAAGCTCGTGCTCCGCCTCGCGGCAGCCCACCTGGACTCGATGCGCGAGAACCGCCGGCTGATGGAGCTGGTGACGCGCCAGGCGGCACTCCTGGAAGGCATCGAGTCACGCCACCCCGGCATCACCAAGGTCGTCCGCTCCCAGGACGGCGCGGTGGTGATCGACGAAGCCGACCTCGCCGACTTGATCCCCGACCCCTCGAGCTGAACATGGGACGCATCCTCGTCATCGACGACAGCGACGACGTTCGCGGCTTCATGCGCGATGCCCTCGTGAAAGACGGCCACCAGGTCGTCGAGGCGAGCCTTCTGCAGGAAGGTCGCGAGTGGCTGCTCCGCAACACCGCCGACGCGGTGGTCGTCGACGTGGAGCTCCCGGATGGCGATGGCATCTCGTTGATCCCGTTCGTCGCCGCGTCGCGTCCCGTCACGCGCGTGGTCGTCGTCACGGGGCATACCTCCTACGAATACGCCGTCCGATCGCTGCATGCCGGGGCGTACGACTTCATCCCGAAGCCGATCGTCCGGGATGATCTCTGCTCCGCCGTCCGGCGCGCCGTCGAAGCGCGGGATCTCGAAGCGCGGAACATCGAGCTCGTCAGCGAGCTCGCGGACCGCGTGCGCACGGTGAACGAAGTCCTCTCGATCACGCGCGAGATCGGCGGCTCCCGCGATCTCGCCGGCGTGCTCGACAACTCCCTCGATCGGGCGCGGGAGTTTTTCGGCGTCGAGGCCGGCGCGATCTTCCTCGCGAAGAGCGACGTCCTCGAAGTCGCCCTCGCGCAGGGCGGGCCGGACGCCGCGTCGCTCGCGAAGCGCGTTCTCCCTCGCGGCCGAGGCATCGTGGGCTGGGTGATGGACAAGAAGAGGCCGCTCATCGTGAACGACGCGGTCCGCGATCCCCGCTTCGACGAGCTGGTCGACGGCGTGATCGGCGGCTTCGTGCACAGCGTGCTCGCGTGTCCTCTGATGGCGAAGAGCGAGGCGATCGGCGTGCTCGCGCTGGTGAACCGCCGCAACGGAAAGTTCACGCGGGAGACGCGACAAGCCGCGGAGACGCTCTCGTTCTCGATCGCCGCCGCCGTCGAGAACGCCCGCATCAACGACAAGCTCGCGGCGAGCCAGGCATCGCTCGTCGAGTACAACTGCTCGCTCGAGCGTCGCGTCTTCGAGCGGACCGGTGAGCTGCGTGCCGCCAACGACCGCCTCGCCTCGGCGAACCACCGCCTCGAGGAGACGCGCGACCAGATGGTTCGCGCGGAGAAGATGGCGTCCATCGGCGGTATCGCCGCCGGCGTCGCGCACGAGATCAACAACCCGATCGGGTTCATCAACTCGAACCTGCAGACGCTGAAGGGTTACATCACCGACTTGAAGCCGATCGTCGAGGAGCTGCGCGAGCAGTGCCCGCCGAACGCAGCGCTCCAGGAGCGAATCCAGAAGGTCGACCTCGACTTCGTCCTCGGCGACATCGAAACGCTCGTGCGCGAGTCGGAGGACGGCGTGCGCCGCGTCGTGAAGATCGTGAAGGACCTCAAGACGTATTCGCGGTCCGACAACGGCCCGCCCGAGGACGCGGACCTGCTGGTGTGCATCGAGAGCGCGCTGTCACTCTCGCGCAACGAGACGAAGTACGTCGCCGACATCGTCACCGAGCTGAAGCCGATGCCGAGCATCGTCTGCCATCCCGTGCAGGTGACGCAGGTCCTCGTGAACCTCATCGTGAATGCGGCGCATGCGATCGAGGGCCACGGAACGATTTGGGTGCGCACGCGCGTCGAAGGAAGCGATGTCGTCGTGGACGTCGCGGACAGCGGCACCGGCATTGCGCCCGAGAACCTCGCGAAGATCTTCGATCCCTTCTTCACCACGAAGGATCCCGGCAAGGGCACGGGTCTCGGTCTCTCGCTCTCCTACGAGATCGTGGAACGGCACAGCGGCGAGATCCGGGTGACGTCGCGCGTCGGTGAGGGAAGCACGTTCAGCGTGCGCCTCCCGATCGCCGGGCCTGCAGTGGTCGAGACGAGCGAAAGCGCCGCCTGATGCACCCCGGCGGAGGTGGTCCCGCACCCCTGTCCCGGTTCCGGGACGCAAAGGCTCTCACACAGGATTCGCAACCTCCTGAATTCCTTGATGTCCCACGCGGCACCGAACGTGAACAACTCACCGTCATGCAGGCTGCTTCCCCCGTGATCTCTGGCCGTGTTCTCTTCGTCGATGACGAAGCGGGCATTCTCAGCGCCCTCAAGCGGGTCTTCCGCCGGGAGTCGTACGAGATCGAGACCGCGTCGGATGGCGCTGCTGGCCTCGAAGTGTTTCGTCGCTTCCGCCCCGCGGTCGTCGTGAGCGACTACCGCATGCCGGGGATGAGCGGCGTCGAGTTCCTCGCGAAGGCGCGGGAGATCGATCCCGAGTCCGTGCGCCTCATACTCACCGGCTGCACCGATCTCCCGGCGGCCGAGGCGGCGATCAATCAGGGCGAGGTGTGGCGCTTTCTCACGAAGCCCTGGAACGAAGGGGACCTCCGCGCGACGGTCGCAAGCGCGAATGAGCGATTCAAGCTCATCGCCGAGAACCGCGTGCTGCTCGACAAGCTCGCCGCGATCGGCCTGCTCGCGGGCGGTGTCGCACACGAGCTGAACAATCCGATCGGCGGGATCCTGGCGTATGCGCAGATCCTCCGAAAGGAAGTCGGATCCGACTCGGCGATCGTCGCAGATTTGAAGTCGATCGAGGACGCGGCGCTGCGTGCGAAGCGCATCGTGTCCGATCTCCTCGATTTCGCGCGCAGCTCGAAGTCGATGGAACGCGGCCCGATCGCGTTGACCTCGGTCGCACAGAAGGCCGTCGCGCTCGCGAAGTTCCAGCTGCGCGACATCTCAGTCGAGCTCGAGGCCGGCGAGAGCGCGCCGATTCTCGGTGACGCGAATCGACTGCAGCAGGTCGTCCTGAACCTCTTGTCGAACGCGCTCGACGCGGTCGGACAGGCGAGGCGCAACGGCAAGGCGGCGGCAGGTCACGTCGTGGTCCGCACGTGGAAGCAGGGCGCCGATGCCTGTCTCTCCGTGACTGACGACGGCACCGGCATCTCCGAGGACGCGCGCGCGAAGGTCTTCGACGCGTTCTTCACGACGAAGGAACGGGGCAAAGGCACGGGCCTCGGCCTTGCCGTTTCGACGGGCATCGTTCGCGATCACGGCGGGAAGCTCGAGCTCACGTCGAAGGAGAACGAAGGCACGACGTTCACGGTCACGATTCCTGCGCTTCCAACGCAGTCGAACTGAGGGTCCCCATGACGAAGCGAACGGTTCTGGTCGTCGACGACGAAGAGATGATCCGCCGCGCGTGTGCTCGCGCGCTCGCGCCGATGTTCCACGTCCTCGAGGCGGAAACGCTCGCGGCCGCCGAGCGTGCGCTCGAGTCCGGCACGGTCGACGTGTGTCTAACCGATGTGCGCCTTCCGGACGGCGACGGCGTGGAGCGGCTCTCGACGCTGCGCCGTCAGTCGCCCTCGACGATCTTCGTGTTCATGACCGGCCACGCCGGCGTCGAAAGCGCGGTCACGGCGGTAAAGGGCGGCGCGTACGACTTCCTCACGAAGCCGTTCGACAGCATCGACAAGGTCATCATCGCGGTCGGCAAGGCGCTCGACTACAAGGATCTGCGCGATCAGGCGGAGCGCCTGCAAATCGAAGCGGATCGCCGCACCGGTTTCGACTCCGTGATCGGCACGAGCGGCGCGATGGCGAAGGCCGTCGGCATCGCCCGCGATGTCTCCTACAGCGGAAGCAGCGTGCTGCTTCGCGGCGAGAGTGGCACCGGCAAGGAGGTTTTCGCTCGCGCGATCCATCAGGCGAGCCCGCGCGCGAAGGGTCCGTTCGTCGTCGTGAACTGCGCCGCGCTCCCGGAAGGCCTCATCGAGAGCGAGCTCTTCGGCCACATCAAGGGCAGCTTCACCGGTGCGGGCAAGGACAAGCGCGGCCTCTTCGAGGAAGCGCACGGCGGCACCATCTTTCTCGACGAGATCGGCGACATGCCGGCGCCCGCGCAGGTGCGTTTGCTTCGCGTGCTCCAGTCGGGCGAGGTTCGGCGCGTCGGCGCGACCGAATCGAGGATCGTCGATGTGCGCGTGATCGCGGCGACGAACGCGGATCTGAAAGGTGCGATTCGCGACGGAGGCTTCCGCGAGGACCTCTATTATCGCCTCAACGTGATCGGTATCGAGCTGCCGTCGCTCCGCTCGCGCCGCGAAGACATTCCGATGCTCGCGATGCACTTCCTCCGCTCGGCGGCGGAAGGCACCAAGAAGACGATCGCCGGCTTCAGTGACGAGGCGCTCCAGGCGCTGCTCTCGTGGAGCTGGCCGGGCAACGTTCGCGAGCTCGAGAACGTCGTCGAGCGCGCGGTCGTTCTCACGCGCAGCACCGAGATTGGCGTCTCCGATTTGCCGGAGCAGATCTTCCCCGAGCGTGCGGCGACGGAGCCAACCGTTCCCGGAAGCGGAACGCCGTCGACCTACAAGGAAGCGTCGGACCGCGCGCGCATGGAGTTCGAGCGCGGGTTCGTCGCGGGGCTTCTTCGCATGGCGAACGGAAACATGGCCGACGCGGCGCGGATCGCGGGCCTCGATCGCAGCAACTTCCGGAAGGTCGTCTTGCGGACAGGCGTGGACTACCGAGAGTTCCTCCCTCGCCGGAACGGCCCTGGGAGCGGCCCGGCGCTCGCTTCGGCTCGTTGACCACGCCGGAGTGGAAGGAATTCCGCTGCCGTGATAAATACTTAGTTAGTGGCGACCATCCGCCTCGTCGTTGCGGAAGAGGCTCTCTTCTTCCGCCAAGCGGGCAGGGAACTGACCCCGGAAGGGATGTTCGTTCCCACGTCACACCTCCTTCCCGTCGGTGAGGAGGTGACGGTTCAGCTCGAGGATCCCGCTGCGGTTCGTTTGTTCGCGGCAAAAGGGAAGGTCGTGGGTGCGCGTTCCGCGCAGGCGATGACGAAAGATCCCGCCGGGATCCTGGTGAAGTTCGCCGCGTTCGCTCCGGGTTCGCGTGAGTGGATCGTGGCGAAGCGCGCGCAATATGCGGAGCCCGAGATCTCGCTGGACGATCTCGCGCCGTCGCCGGAAGAAGCGACGCAGAGAAGTTTCGTGCCGCCGGCACCTGCGGCGGCGGCGCCGCCGGTGGATCCGTGGGCAGCGTTCCAGATCCCGGCCCCGGCGGTTTCGCCTCCTTCGACGGCGCCGGTGATCGAGGCACTGCTCGCGCCGGTGCCACCGCCGGTGATCGAAGAGCCTGCGCCGCCCGTGATCGCCGCGGCGAATCCGTTCGCCGGGCCGGTCGCGCCGGTGGTTCCGACATCGGATCTCGCGGCGGCAATCGACGAGGCGATGTCGGCGCCGGACAGGCAGCCGGACGTTCCGCCCGCTCCGTTCCTTCCGAGCCCGGAGCCGAAGCCTCTTCCGTGGTCAATGACGGCGGGCGGCGGCGAGCGAGCGCTGCCCGATCCGTGGGCAGAGATGGCGGCGGCGGTTCCGGCTCCCGTTCCAGATCCTGTTCTTGCTGCCGTTCCTATGGCGGTTCCGGTTCCTGGTCC
>Ga0163152_10007020_pt1 | contig 12468 bp, 10 predicted proteins | sample OliLakLV19MP8IB2_FD_148635 | JGI IMG/M metagenome (GOLD analysis project Ga0163152, IMG submission 148635) | Freshwater microbial mat bacterial communities from Lake Vanda, McMurdo Dry Valleys, Antarctica - Oligotrophic Lake LV.19.MP8.IB-2 | ecosystem: Environmental > Aquatic > Freshwater >... | reverse complement strand
AGGCGGTGCCGATGAAAACAAGATTTGTCGGCGCAGCCTGCTTGATCTGCCGAACGACGTGGATCTGGCGCGCGACATCGATGAGCGGATCGTGCGCGGGCTGGTAGCCATCCGAGGGCGGATAAGCGGCCGGGCGTTGGATGTGTGGATTGTAATAGGGCGATCCGGCGCTGAGATTGACGATTTTCACTCCGAGTTCCGCGCACAGCTTCACGAATTGAACCGGTTCCTCCAAATTCAGTTCGAGCGGATTGTTCTGGTTTGCGCCAAACGCGTAGGGGTAGGGCAACGGAAATTCCTCGGGAACTCCCGGGCCGAGTTTGCCGGGTTGCGCACGGGTGGGGTCAGGTTTGAACGGAACAAAATCAAATGCGCTCAGGCGCACGCCGAGTTCAATCTTGTTTCCGCTCGCGCGAATGCCTGCGACGATTTCGCACAGGATGCGGCTGCGGTTTTCAAACGAGCCGCCGTATTTCCCGGGTCGCGTGAACGCGCTGAGGAATTCGTGGAGCAAATAGCCATGGCAATGTTTGATGTCCACAAAATCAGCGCCAATGTCGGCGGCGATTTTCGCTGCGCCGACGTATTTCTGGATTAGCTGCTCGATATCGGCGTCGCTCAGGATTTGGGCGTCGCTGGTGACGTTGAATTTTTTGTCGAGAACCGGATGCCGATAAGCGACGCGCGATTCCCAGCGTTTATCGTGTGGGCGGCAGAATCGGCCCGAGTGGGTAAGCTGAAAACCGATCACCAGATCGTCGGTGTTTCCATATCGGTCTTTGTGGGCCGACAGAAGCGTTTCGCGCAGCTTCGAGATCCCGGCCTTATTCTCCTCATTGATGATGAGTTGGTTTGGATTAGCCCGGCCATCCGGGCGGACCGCCATGGCTTCGCCGCCGTAAATCATCTTCGCGCCGCTCTCGCCGAAGCGCTGCCAGCGGCGAAACATCTCCTCCGTGACGCCGCCGGTTGTTGTGCCATCCCAACCTTCCATCGGTTGAATGGCGATCCGGTTTCCAATCTTCTTTCCGTTGATCGCGATGGTTCCAATGGGCTGAGCGAGCGGCGAGGTCGCGCCTGTCTCGATTTTCTCGTCGCAGGGGATTTCCAATTTAAGCGAGGCGAGGTGTTGCCGGAAATCGGTGACCGATTTGAGAGTCGGAATGCGGGTCAACTTGTACGGCGTATCACTCATGGAGGAATTATTTCAAACTTTGCGCCGACCGGAAAGCCGCTTTTCCAACACTTCGGGATGAGGTAGCACAGGCCACCGGCCTGTGGCGTCCGGCGACTCGCCGGACGCAACTTGAGAACGCTTGAACCAAAAAGCCGGGCGTTTTTCGTGCGGACGCTTTCCCCTTCCGGTCGGCGGGTCGCCGACCGGAACAGGCCGGTGGCCTGTTCCACCCTTTGCAGAAAGGCTCTTACGGGGTATCGCGAGTGATCGAGTATTCGATCGCCCGGCGTTTTGTCGGAAGCCACCCGGCATGGCCGTCGCAATAAAGAATATTCCCGCCCTCGGCGCCGTGATTGTCCTTGGAATCCCACGCCAGATTGGTGCCGCCGTCATCGGAATCGAACATGAGCCAGAGTCGCGATGGGCCCGGCTTGGATCCAGCGAGACTGGAGCGCAGCGCGACCATTCCCAGGGCGAAATTCTGGGTGAGCTTGTTGGTGATCGAGTTTTGTGTGATGGAACCAAGAACCTCGAAGCTGTGCCCGTTGGTTCCGTCCCGGCCCCCGGTGGCGTTGTCCCTCAGATCGCTGACGACGTTTTGCCCAGTGGCCAGATCAAACGGGGCGTTCGGGCGGATGGTGTTTCTCGAGCTCGGGCAAACAAACGCGTTCAGTACCGACACGTAGCCGGGATACAGGAAGGCCAGATCATCGTCGCCGGTGTCCCTAATATTTTGTTTGCCGCGGCTGTCTGCCACCAGATGACCCTTGAAATCGTTCGCATACATTTGCGTGCCGAGACCGAGCTGCCGCAGGTTGCTCAGGCAGGCGGTGCGGCGGGATTTTTCTTTCGCGCGTGAGAGCGCGGGAAGGAGCAGGCCCGCCAGGATCGCGATGATCGCGATCACCACCAGCAGCTCGATGAGAGTGAAGGCGGCTGAACAGAACCGGCTCCTTTCTCCAAATGCTCGGTGCATCAATGATCCTCCTAATTTCGCAATCGAAAGAAAGTCTCGGTTCCAGAAATGGCCACCGTGACGGTGTTGTTTGCCCCTTGGATCACGACTGCTTCCGAAACCGGCGTCCAGTCGATTGGGCTCTCCAAACCGGCGGCGCTTTCGAGAACAAATCCGTCGGTGCCATTTACAGGCCATGACAAGACGATGTTCTGCCCATTGCGCTCGATGGTCAGGCGCAGGTTGGATCCGAAGGCAGGCGTGACCAGAGCCCACTTGTTGCCAATGCGCAATTCGTCATAATTGATATTGATCGGCGTGTTGCCGGTGGTGTTCTGCCGGAAGGCCATCATGTTGAGCCCGGAGACGTCGTTATTGGTGACCACGGCCGAAACGGTCGGTGGCGGCGGGTCGGCCAGACCAAAAGTGGACGGGTCGGGGTTGATCCAAAGGTCCACCGTGTCGTTGGCAGTGGAGCCGGTCACGAAGGTGTAGCGCATTACGATGAAATGCTGCTCGCCTTCGGTATAAACGGTCGGGTCATAATTGGCCCCGTTGGCGGTGACCTTGGCGATGCCGAGCAAGTAGTCGTTGCTGTTGGTTCTCTGCAGATAGAGGCGCGGTTGCTGGTCGGTCGTCGGGCCGCCGCTGTTAAAAAACGAGGCAAGAAGGCCCGGAGCATTGGCAGAAAACGAAGCGCCAAGTTCGATTACGTTCATGGCAAACGAGGCATAGAGCGAGCCGCTCGAGACGGTCGCGCTGATGGGAAGTCGCGCCGCCCCGCCGCTGCCTCCGTTGGTGATGCTGTTGCCCAGAGATGCGACCAGCCCCGGTATGGTGAGATTCGTCGGCGCAACCAATGTGTCGGCGGGCGTGCCATTGTTCGTCCAAAACAGGCCAAGCCCAGGGGAGAAATTTGTGAGGGCGTCACCGGCCGGGTAATCGAACGGCTCGTAAACGAACAGGACCGACTCGGGAACCACCGCCAACGTCACGACGGAACTCGTGGCGGACCCGGCGGAATTCATGGCCACTACGCGGTACGAGCCGGAATTGGTTGTCTGGAGATTGGCCAGTGCAAGCGATGCATTCGTGGCGTCCGCAATCAATTCAGTTTCGTTGAAATACCATTCGTAAGTGATCTCCGCCGGAATTCCGTCGGCCGCCGCCGTGAACGTGACGTTGGAGCCGATCAGGCGCGTGCCTCCATTGACGGGCTGAACGAAAAACGACGGAGCAACCGAATGGTTGGAGGAAACCAGCATCAGCGCGAGGATGCCGTTGTCCGAATTCAACGCGTAAAATGTCCCGTTACCGTAGCAAATTTCGCCCGCTCCAAGGCCGTTGTTCAAATTGGTGTAATAATCCTGCCGGTCCAAAAACACCGGAGGGTTTGCGGTCGAGATGTCGTAAAGTTTTACGAAATCCGCGCCCGGCGCGATTTCGACGCCGACCAAAAGGTTGCTCGCGTTCAAGGCAAAGATCGGCCCGATTTGAGTGGGGAAAACCGACGAGCCAAAGGATTGAGTCGTCGTGGCGGTCCCGGCATTGAGGTCGAAGGACAATCGTCGTAACGCGAAGCCGGTTGCCTTGGCCCAGAATGTGTCGCCGGCGCCGAACGAAAGGCTGTCGGCCATGCTGCCCGAGGACGCATCCGTGGCCAGCGTCGTGGCAGTGAAGGCGGTGAGGGTTTCATCCGTCGGTCGCAGAATAGCTGCCAGCGTTCCCTGCGAGGCCAGGAGAATCTGCGTATTGATCCCAGCGCCACGCACGATCATGGTATCGCCCCAGCGCCCGTTGCTTTGGCTAGAAGTCGCGGCGCCATTGCTCGGATCGCCGAAAGCCAGATTGCCATAGACCCCTGTTTGCTCGCTGGTTTCACTGGCGTAACGATAAACAACCAGGCCAATTTGCGGCGTGGAAGCGGTGGTCACATTGCAGACATAAATCGCTCCATCATCGGCCACGGCAATTTTGTTCAGGAGAAAGCCGGCATTTCCCGCGATCACCTGTTCGACGAACGGCAACGAACCCAGGTCTTCTCCAGTGATGCTATCGACGATATTGATCGTCGGCGCCGTCGTGGGAGCCCGGCTGGCGATGAGCAAATGACCCGTGATTGGATTATACGCCATGCCTCGTTGAAGGTTGTTGGCGTCGGTAAGATAACTTCGCTCGCCGGGATGAAGACTCCCATCGCCACTGCTCCCAAATGAATTCAAGAGCATGAACTGCGCGGTTTGGCCGAAGGAGCGGGCGCCGGTGAGAGCAACAAGGCCCAAGGCGAGAGCGGTCATAAGGACGGGTCTTTTCATAAACTGGATTGATTGAGCGTGGATTAAATTCCTGTGGTGAAAAATATTTACGTCGCCAGCGGCAGAGGGCTACGAAACGGTGGGGAAAAGACGATCCCAGTCATGATCTGAAAGCTCGCTGGATTGCCGCGCGAATTCTCTGATTCTGCTATCGATTTGAAGGGGTTCACAGTTCGAGGTTAAACGTTTGGAAATTGGTGATCAAATCATTATTCGTTCGCCGTAGAATTCTGGGCGCATCTTGGCATAACGGCCACGTGCTGCCGAGTTGCACTCGGCAGTTCCCGCTTCATTTGTGAAGGAGGCTGTCGGGATTGCCCCGCGGTTCAACTGCCGAGTGCAACTCGGCAGCACGTTGGTTGGACTGCAAGGAGACATTTTGGGCAGCGCTTGGCGGGGGTGTTGAGATGCGTCGGAGAATTCTTCAACGCAGTTCGATTGTCGGCGGGCGCGCGACAAAATCAGCGACCGTCAAAAAGGCGTTTGGATGAGTTTGCAGGAAGGATGCAGGACAATCGGAGCTAACGGGTCCATGCAACGCCCGGCGGACGACGGCGCTTTGCCACGGGCGATTGCAATAAAATCGCAAACGTCGCGAGGCGAGGATCTCCTTCATGCCAACTGTCACAGCCCGGCGGGGAACGATGGAGATTTCGCCTCCCACCGTCACGGAATTGATGGTTCTCGTCTCTCGAGAAAGGGTCAGAATTCGGCTCGGCAGCGCGGCGAATGCCTCGTTCGAGACAGATTCTCCGGGTTCGGGCGGTTCGTTGAATGCGATGTGCCCGTTGATCCCAATCCCGCCAAAGCAGGCATCCACTCCGCCTCGTGCATCAATCTGTTTCAGGATCGCGTCGCAATTCCTTGGATCTGGAAAAACGCGGTTCTCAGGGCTCGGCGCAAGCACCGGATCGAGCAAACTGTAAAACATCCGGTCCATGTAACCGCGAAAACTCAGAGGGCGCTCCGCCGGAATCCATTCATCATCGTCAGTGAGATACTCGTCCATGTTGATCAGGCAAATGTCGCGGAGAGAAATCCTTCCCTGGTTCACCATTCGGGTGAGAATCGGAAACTGATCCACTGGACCAACGGGAATGATGAGGGTCGCATCGCGCCCCGCCGCCTTCGCCAGGGAAATCTCCGCGAGCATGTCGTCGGCAATCGCCTGGGCGATCGACGCCAGGTCGCTCTTGATCGTGACTTTGACCGTCGTGCCTATTCCAAGCTCGGTTGCGGGAACTTTTAGATACTCCGGAAGCGCCACGCTCATGAAACGAAAAACTGGGGAGCTTATTTCGTCATTTCGAAACCCTCGCTTTGGGCAAGCGTTGCATTATCCATTCTTACCAGACGCAGGTCGTGTGCGCCGTCTTTCCGCGCGAATTCATAAAACAGAAAAACTTCCTCGCCCAGAATCTGCGCGTCGATGTAGCGCAGCGAGCCGGACGCATGCGGACTGGTGAAAGCGGGTCCATCTGGCGTGATGGTTTTCCAGTTTTTTAAATCCACCGAAGTGGCAATGCCCGTTTTCTCCTCGTAATTGTCCAGATGGCTCGCGCTGCCATCGTAAAAGGCAAAAGCCCTTCCGCCCAGGCCCGCAATGCTGTTGATGCGGCGACAATAACAATCCCAGCCTGTGCCCTCGGGTTTGAAAACGACGCCGTGGTAGTCCCATTCGCCGAGGTCCGATGAACTCGCCAGGGCGGTCGCGGAGACGCATTCGCCGGTGTTGAAAATATCGAGCGACGAATGGGATTGGTCGCTCGTCTTCGGAGTGGGCATCGCCACGCTCAAAATCATCTGAAATTTTCCGGCAGCCTCGAAAAGCCAAGGGTCTTTGATGCCTTCCAGCCCCAGCGGCGCAGCCGTAAAAATGACATGGCGTTTCGCGGGATCAAATTTTCGCGGATCATTCGCCTTCATCGACGCAACGCACCACCGGCCATCCGATGGATCGACGTAGCTCGTGATGTAATGCCAGGTTCCATCCTGTCCTTTGCGAATCGCGCTGCGCTCGATCGAGGCGGAATCGTATTTGTCCTTTGTGACCGACCAGATGTCTTCCCAGGTTTTCAAATCGGTCGAGCGGGCGATCCGCGCCTCGCCGCCGCGATCCGGGGCCACGCCGCGCGGGCGACGAATGCGATAGGTCAGATACCAGGCCTTTTCGTCCGCTGCGTAAAACGAGCCGGGCGCGCCGACCCAATAACCTTTTTCATCCCCAACCGGGTGAAGAATGATTTGGCCGCCGGCCAGAAGTTCAGAAGTAAGTTTAGTTTTCATCTTTGGAACGGTCACAAAGAAGCGCAAATATAATAAAAAGAAAGCCTTCTTCTTTGTGTTCTCTGCTTTCCTCCGGAGCGATCAAGCCGGCACTTTGCAGGCGATTTCAGATGTAGATCAATTGATTCTTCATTTCGTCGTGGGACGTGTTGTTGAGGATCACGAGCAAGCGTCGCGCGACCTTTTGGGGCAGACGACGCACAGCGATGATGATGCCGAAATGCGTTTTGCCGGATTCAAAGTATTCGCGAGCGAGATTCTCAAAATCGACGCGGTTGTGGGTCAGCAGAGTCTTCCTCTGTTCAACAGCTTGATTCAACTGCTCGGAGTCGCTTGCTGCCGTTAATCCAACCGTCTGCGTCGTCACGAAAGAGAAACCGCGAGGCTGAAGAAGTTTGCCGATGAGTGGATTGACGTCCTCGTCGAAATACAACTCTATGGATGGCCGACATCACAGATGTTTCACTCGCGCGTCGATTCTCTCCGGCGGAACTTGATTTTTCTCGATGTAGCGATGGATCTCGTCCTGATGATCGCTATAATAGCTGAGCGCGTCAAAAACTTGCGCGAGTGTCAAATGCGGTAACGCCTCGTGAATTTCTTCCGGGCTTGAACCCATTCGCCAGATTTCAACGACGGCACGGACGTTTGTGCGCGTGCCTTTGACAATCGGTTCGCCGCCGGAAATTTCGGCGTTCCTGACAATGCGATGGTGCTCGGTGGCTGTTGTCATGGATCTATTCTGCCTTTCTTGAAGCCGTTCTTCAAGCGTGACGCCCCGCTAGCCGGAGCGCCGGTTTGCAACCGGCTTTAAACTTCCACCTACAAAAGCCGGTTACAAACCGGCGCTCCGTCACTGGCAGTTCCGGGATCATCTTTGATTCAAATCTCCACAATTTTTCCAGACTTAATCGACTCTTCCGCCGCAATCGCCAGGAGTGTCCCGTCCACGCAGTTGCGGACAGTCGTGAGCGGTTGGCGTTTCTCCAGGATGCAGTTCACAAATTCGACGTGGATTTCGTCGAAGCCGAGATGGTTGCCCCAGCCTTCGCCGAAATTCGCGGCGACCTTGTGGGTGATGGGCTCCTTTTGGCCGGTGCCGCGTTTCCATTGCAGAATCTCGATTTGCGACATGCGCGTTTGCAACATGCCTTTGTCGCCGATGATGCCCATCTCCAATTCTTCGTGCGGAAAATCGAGCGCGAACATGCAGAGTTGATGCGTGCCGCGCACCTCGTTCTCATACTCAAAACTCATTGTGACGTGATCATGCACCTGATGCGGTCCTTCGATGACGCGGTTGACCGCGTTTCCGCCGAACGCCGCGACGCGTTTTGGCCGGGAGCCGACCCACCAGTTCATCAGATCGAAATGGTGACAGTTCTTATCGACGAGCGCGCCGCCGGAGCGCTGGTCGTCCTGAATCCAGTCCTGCGATTTCTTCTGGAACGGCCCGCGAAATTCCTTGCACCAGACCATGCGCGGCGTGCCGACTTCGCCAGCGTCCACCAGTGATTTTATTTTTTGGAAGAACGGCGAGTAGCGCAATTCGTGACCGATCATCAACACGCGATCGGTTTTCTCCGAAAGTTCCAAAAGTTTGTGGCATTCCTTGCGCGTGATCCCGCACGGCTTTTCGAGAAAGAGATGTTTGCCTTCGGCCACGATTTCCTGCGCGAGCCGCAGGTGCGAAAAATTCGGCGTGGAAACGACGATTGCGTCGAGTGGCGATTTGATGAGTTCGGAGTCATCCTTGAAGATTTTGACCTTGGGCGAAAGTTCCTGGGCCTTCTTGATGTTCGCCTGGTTCGTCGAGCAAACGGCGGCAACCTGAATCTTATCACCGCACAGTTTGACGAAGGAGTTCACATGGCTGAACCCCATCGCGCCGAGACCGAGAAATCCAAATCGCAGTTTCATTTCAATTCTTAATCATAATCTTACTCTTAATCCGCCATCAGGTTTCGATTAAGAATAAGATTAAGATTATGATGGGACGTGTCAGCAAACAATTTGCAATTTCCGCCCGCGCACGAAACAGTCTGTGCGCATGGAGACAAAACAGATCGTCGTTCTCGGCGCGGGCTTCGGCGGATTGACCTTCTGCCAGGAATTCAGCAGCCCGTCTGCTCGCATCACATTGATTGACCGTCAAAATCATCACCTGTTCCAGCCGCTGCTTTACCAAGTCGCTTCCGCCGGCTTGTCGGCCCCGGACATCGCCCAGCCCATTCGCTCCATCCTCGTCGATAAACCGAATCTCGTCGTCCTGATGGAGAACGTCTGCGCGATCAACCTGGAGGAAAAGCAGGTCACTCTGGCGAACCGGAAACTCTCCTACGATTTTCTGGTGATGGGACTGGGCGGCGGCACGGGCTATTTTGGCCACCCGGAGTGGGAAGCCTTCGCGCCCGGTTTGAAGACGCTGGACGACGCGTTGCGGATCCGGCGGGAGATTCTTTTCGCGTTTGAACAGGCGGAGACCGAGACCGATCCGGTCAAACGCCAGAAACTCCTGACCATCGTGGTGGTGGGCGGCGGGCCGACGGGCGTCGAACTGGCCGGGGCCTTTGCCGAATTGCGCTCCCATGTTTTGGCCCGCGACTTCGACCACATTGATCCGACCAAGGCGCGGATTATTTTGATCGAAGCCAGCCCGCGCGTTTTGTCGCACCTGAGCGAACACCTGTCCGAAAGCACGCAGGAACAACTCGACAAACTCGGGGTGGATGTCCGGCTGAACACGCGGGTGAAGGATATCCGGAGCAAATGCGTGGAGCTGACCACCGGGGAGATCATTTGCGCCGAGAACATTATCTGGGCGGCCGGTGTGACGGCCTCGCCGCTGACCAAAGATCTCGGCGTCGAGCTCGACCGGGCCGGCCGGGTGAAGGTGAGTCCCGACTTGAGTCTGCCGGGCCATCCCGAGGTGTTCGCCATCGGCGACATGGCATTCGTGCTTGATGAAAATGGGGCGCAGGTTCCGGGGGTTTCTCCCGCAGCGATTCAGATGGCGCGGCATGTCTCCCGGATCATTCACGAAGAGCTGACGTTCCCGGGCCGCATGGAAAGGCCCGCCTTCAAATATTGGGACAAAGGGACGATGGCGACGATTGGCCGTTCCGCCGCGGTGGCGAAGGTGAAGGATTTCGAATTCACCGGTTTTTTTGCGTGGCTGGCGTGGCTGTTCATCCACCTGATTTTTCTGGTCGGATTCCGCAACAAGATTTCCGTGCTGATGTCGTGGGCCTATTCCTACGTCACCTACAAGCGGGGTTCGCGAATCATCACGGGATTGCGAGAGCGGAGAGACGGCGCCGTCAGACCGGACAGTCCGGCGCAGGAATCCCGCGAAGCTCCCCGCTCGTAATGTTGACGCCGTAAGCTCCCGAGCCCGAGAAGTACCAACTCCGAGGCAAGACTGGTTGAATGAACCGGATCGGCCGAACGCGTCATGGACTGCGGTGGCATGGCGCAGCCGCCACACCGCTTTCGCGCGCACGAGGCACAATCTAATTCCAGAAATTTTCGTCCGGGAGAAAGCGGCGTGGCGTTCCGCTTCCCGCCGCAGTCCATGACGGTGGCTCTGTTTTACCGTCGAATTATTCTGCGCAACATTCCCAGCCCGGCCAGGCCGCAGCTCAATAGCAGCATGGTAGCGCCCCCATCCGGGACCGAGGGCGCGCTCGTAGTTTGGACATCGAAATTCAGCCCCCAATTCAGCACGGTGCTGAGCTCGCCATTGGACAGGTCCGCCACAAACAACGTCCAATCCCCGTTCGGGTCGAGCCCGTTGAAGCTGCTCAGGAACGCCGTCGCTCCCGTCAGGTCCGTCACCGTCAGCGGGCTCGTGTCGCGTCCGTCCGGTTGCCAGGCCGCGCCGCCGGTGATGGAACCAGCGCCGTAGAGGTGGATGTTGCCGTTAGCCGCGGTGTCATCGAAAGTCACATTCATGCCTGCGTCCCCGTAGCCAAAAGGATTGCCGCCGGTGCGCCCGACGCGATTGAGCAACACGGAGAAACCCGTTCCGTGCGTGAGATAGGCGTAAAGATCCCCGTTCCACCCGCCACTCAGTTGCAACGTCACATTCAGATCGAGAATCGAATTCTGGGCGATGCCTGACAGGTTGCGGGTGTCGCTCCAACCGGTCGAGTTACCGTCAGGCACAACGCCTGAATTCAGGAAACCTGAGTTCCAGCTATAGTTGTAGGGAACCGCTTGGGCGACACTCGCGGAGAGCAGAGCGAGGAGAATAAGTTTTTTCATGAGGTTTGATTGGGCTACGGCTTAGCGAGGGACCGACTGTTGGATGCGGTAATAGGCGGTCGGCTGTGGAGGGCCAGAATCTGTGTAGGTGAACAAGCCGCGTTCCGGCGCGGTTTGTATATCCACCCTAGTCCAAGGGCCCGCCAGGTCGGTGGCGCGCTGGATTTCGTAGATGAAGCCGGGGATGCCAGCCAGCTTCAGCGTCACGGCTCCACCGCTGGTGGAGAGGGTCTGGATGAGCCCGCCGGGATTGACAACGTTGATTTCGAGGGTGCCCGTCTTCGTCCCACCCTGCCCGTCGCTGATCGTGTAGGAGAACGAGTCATTGGCATCCCCCGGCAATGAATAAAGCAGATGCGTGGCAGTACGAGTAATTGTCGCTCCTTGCGCACTGGCACCGATGCTGTCGAGCGTGAGCGAGTCGTTGTCGGGATCACTGCAGGCGGCCAGGAGGTCGGAGATTCTGATCTTCCAGCTCAACTCCGGGGCACGGACGAAGGTCTGTTCTGGCGCGACCGGTGCCGCGTTGCTCACACTGAAGGTGAAGTTTTGGTTGGCTGCAGGCGTAACGCCATTATTGGCCGTGAATGTCAAAGGATAAATCCCACGCGTGCCTGTAGCAGGTGTTCCGGCGAGGGTGGCCGTGCCATTGCCGTTATCGACAAGGGTCACACCGGACGGGAGCGTTCCAGACGAACTGATCGCTGGCGGCGGTAAACCGCTCACGGTCACCGTGAATGTCCCCGCATTCCCCGTGATGAACGTCACCTGGCTCGTACTGGTGAATTGCGGGGGAATCCCTTGGAATTCATATGCGCCGATGTCCACCGTACCGTTGAAGACGCGTGGGAATCCGGCGCCGCGCTGGTCGGTGGTCAGGCCAGCGCTCGTGGCGGCGGCATTGTTGCCGGCGTCAATCGCGGGACTCCCCGCTTGCAGAGCCAAGGTTCTTGTGACCCCGCCATGGTCCCCCAGAGAATTGAGCAGCGGATCCACATTTGCAGCTGTGCCTGCAAAATCCTTTCCACTGCCGGCCGGAGACTGAATGATGTTATTGGCGCCGCTACTGGATGCCGTGCCAGCGCCCCCGCCAGTGCCGCTGTCATTTGTATTTTGGATAAAATCGCTGACCACTGCGGGACTTGGTGCGCCGTTATGGGAGCCGCTCAGGATCGCGTTATTGAGGATAACAATTGCAGGGTGATTCGGAAGCGTTGGTCCCGCTTGGGTGGCGATGCCGTTATCCCCCAGCGAGTAAATTGCACCGCCGCCTTGCGGGGCGATGTTATTGGCGAGTGTGGCGTTCGTAGCCGTGACCGTTCCATTCAGGTTGAAAATGGCACCGCCAAGCCCGCTGCCGTCCTCGCCGGTCCCGTAGCCCCCGGTTGCCGAGTTGTCAGTAAACGTAACGTTGCTGATGGTGAAGTTACCACCGTAATTGAAGATCGCGCCGCCCATCCCTCCTCCTC
>Ga0163152_10007017_pt1 | contig 12469 bp, 11 predicted proteins | sample OliLakLV19MP8IB2_FD_148635 | JGI IMG/M metagenome (GOLD analysis project Ga0163152, IMG submission 148635) | Freshwater microbial mat bacterial communities from Lake Vanda, McMurdo Dry Valleys, Antarctica - Oligotrophic Lake LV.19.MP8.IB-2 | ecosystem: Environmental > Aquatic > Freshwater >... | reverse complement strand
ACATCGCCCCGGAAGAACGTGATCCATATCAGAATGAGTGGAACGCCCTGATAGACGCGATCCGAAATGACAAACCACACAACGAAGCCAAACGCGGCGTGGAAGCCAGCCTCGCGACCTCGTTGGGCCGCATGGCCGCGCACACCGGCCAGGAAGTCACTTGGGACGAGGTGCTCAATTGCGACCAGGAATTTGCGCCAAACGCCGACAAGCTGACCATGGACAGCGCGCCTCCGTTGGTCTCGGACAAGGATGGCAAATATCCCGTGCCACGCCCCGGATACAACAAGACCCACGAATACGAACCGAACGCGGCGGCCTAAAAGCAGCAAGAATTAAACGAATGGCCCGGCGAAGTTCGCCGGGCCATTTTTATTAACCAAACGGAATGTTTTGATTAAACCTCGGTCTGGTTGCAAAATAAAGGCATGGCTCTAATTTCTAAGGTCACTTTGCGCAACTACAAAAGCATTGCTAGTTGTCAGGTGGATTTGAAGCCATTGACGTTTTTGGTCGGCCCAAACGGTTCCGGGAAAAGTAATTTTTTGGACGGAATTCGCTTTGTAGCCGATGCTTTGAGGACTTCACTTGATCATGCATTGCGGGATAGAGGGGCAATTAAAGAAGTTCGACGCCGAAGTGGAGGGCACCCAAATCATTTTGCCATTCGATTGGATTTCACTCTTCCGTCTGGCGCGATCGGTCATTATTCCTTCCGTGTCGGAGCCAAGCCGTCAGGTGGATTTGAAGTTCAAAATGAGGAGTGCAAACTCTCGTTTGCTGGTGGTGGACTTCGTGAAGTTTGGTTTCATGTCAAGTCAGGCCATATAGTCGGCTCTTCCGCTGAGGTATTGCCCCCAGTTATTTCAGACCGACTGTTTTTAGTCGCAGCTTCAGGTCTGCCGGAGTTTCGGCCCGTTTACGATGCGCTATCAAGGATGAGTTTTTACAACCTAAATCCGCGCGAGATCTCGGACATGCAAAAGCCGGACGCGGGAGAATTGCTAGCGCGGGAAGGTTGGAACAGCGCGAGCGTATTTGAAAAACTCCCGCAGGCAACCAAGGATACGATAGGAGATTACCTCGGCCGGATTGTATCTGGAATTGCAGGTGTAGATGCAAAGGTGCTTGGCTCTCAAGAAACCTTAGAGTTTCGCCAAATTGTGAAAGGCCAAAAGCATCCGTGGCGCTTTCTTGCATCAAGCATGTCTGACGGAACATTGCGCGCCTTCGGCATTTTGCTGGCCCTATTTCAAGGGCAAGGGCGTAATGGAGATGCACCTCCGCTGGTTGGTTTGGAAGAACCTGAGGCAGCTCTCCACCCTGCAGCCTCAGGTGTTTTGCTGGGCGCTCTGCGAGCAGCGAGTTGTATCTCCCAAATTGTAGTTACAAGCCACAGCCCCGATTTGCTGGACGACTCCAATATTTCTGACGAGTCCATATTGGCAGTGGAAAATCGGGATGGCATCACTGTAATTGGTCACGTTGATGAGCCAGGACGTTCCGTCTTGCGGGACAAACTCTTTACTCCTGGTGAACTGTTGCGACAAAACCAATTATCCCCAACGCCAGAATCATTTGAGGAAGTGCAAGACGAGAAGCAGCTAAAACTATTTGAAATGGCGGAATGAGCAACATCCGATTCATTGCGCCGATTGTGGAAGGACATGGCGAAGTTCAAGCGCTTCCGGTTCTCCTTCGTCGTTTGGCATCGGCCGCAGCGCCTGAAACAAATTTACAGATTAATCCAGCCTTACGCGTAAAAGCTTCTTCGTTTCTGGATGAAAAAGATGGGGTGTATTTCAAAAAATATATCGATCTCGCAGCCAGAAAAGCAAAGGCATGGCCACAGTCTTGTGTGCTAATTCTTTTGGATTGTGAGAACTTTTGTCCGGCGGAACTCGGGACGAATATTATCGAACGCGCATCGAACTGCAGGTCTGACATAACGTTTCTGGTAATCCTCGCTCACCGGGAATATGAAACGTGGTTTCTTGCTGCCGCCGAGTCGTTGCGAGGTGTTTGTGGTTTGCCCGACAATCTATGTGCGCCACCAAATGTAGAATCCATTCGTAACGCAAAAGGATGGCTAAGCCAGCATATGGCAACTCCATACAACGAGCCTGAACATCAGCCAAAGATGACGGATGCGTTTGACTTTGAACAAGCAATGCAAACTCGATCCTTCGATAGGGGCTTTAAAAAACTGAAAGACTTCCTCTGCAAATAAAATTTTGCTGAGAACCCACGCGATCAAAGACTCAATGTCCAGCGGTTCGCACCTATTTCCGCTTAAAAACCAATTTGTCTCCGTCCGCGCTGACTTTGATTTTCTCCCCCGGCTTGAATTCTCCGGCCAGAAGTTTGGTGGCGAGCGGGTCGAGAAGATGTTCCTGGATTGCGCGCTTGAGCGGGCGGGCACCGAATTGCGGGTCGTAACCCTCAGCGGCCAACAGTTTTCTTGCGGCGGCATCCACCTCCATCGCGAGGTTCTGCTGTGCGAGGCGGCGTTCCAATTGTCCAAGCTGAATATCCACAATGCGCGCCAGCTCGCTTTCATCCAGGCTTTGGAAAATGATCACGTCGTCCACACGGTTTAGGAATTCGGGACGGAAATGTTTCTTCAACTCACCCCTCACCTTGTCTTCCATGGCGGACCTTGCGCCGACAGTCGTCCGTCCGTCAATGAAATACTCCTGAATAAGATGCGAGCCGATGTTGCTAGTCATGATGACGATGGTGTTTTTGAAATCTACGGTTCTCCCCTGCCCGTCCGTGAGGCGACCATCGTCGAGCACTTGCAGCAGGACGTTGAAAACGTCGTGATGCCCCTTCTCAATTTCGTCGAAGAGAATCACCGAATAAGGTCTGCGTCTCACAGCCTCGCTCAGTTGACCGCCTTCCTCGTAACCGACGTAGCCCGGCGGTGCGCCAATCAGCCGAGCGACCGTGTGCTTCTCCATGTACTCGCTCATGTCGATGCGGATCATCGCGTTCTCGTCATCGAAAAGAAATTCCGCGAGCGCGCGGGCGGTCTCGGTCTTGCCCACGCCGGTCGGGCCGAGAAAAATGAACGAGCCGATGGGCCGGTTCGGATCCTGCAACCCGCTGCGGGAACGGCGAACGGCATTGGACACGGCCACGACCGCCTGCTTTTGCCCGATGACACGCTGTCCCAACCGTTCCTCCATCTTGATCAGCTTTTCCCGCTCGCCTTCCAGCATCCGTGAAACGGGGATATGCGTCCACGCGGCGACGACGCGCGCAATGTCTTCGTCGGTGACTTCCTGCCGAAGCAATGAATGGCGCGTAGCCTGCGCGGATTGTTTCTCGATGTCGGCCAGTTTCTTTTCCAGATCGGGAATGCGTCCGTACTGAATCTCCGCGGACTTGCTCAAATCGCCAGCGCGCTGGACTTGTTCCAGTTCGATCTTCGCCTGCTCAAGCTGCTGTTGAACGATGCTGACGGCGTTGACCGCGGTTTTCTCGTTTTGCCACTGCGCGGTAACAGCCTTGGATTTGTCCTTGAGTTCCGCGACCAGTTTGTCGATCAACCGGAGCCGCTCCTTACTCGCGGCGTCCTTTTCCTTCGCCAGCGACGTGCGTTCAATTTCCAATTGGAGAATCTGGCGGTCGAGTTGGTCAAGTTCGGTGGGCTTTGAATCCAGTTCCATCTTGATGCGCGAGGCCGCTTCATCGACTAGGTCAATCGCCTTGTCCGGGAGGAAACGATCCGTGATATAACGATGCGAAAGCGTGGCCGCCGCTACGAGCGCCGCGTCCTGAATCCGCACGCCGTGATGAACTTCGTAACGCTCCTTCAATCCCCTCAGGATCGCGACGGTGGCCTCGACGGTCGGCTCGGCCACCTGCACCGGCTGGAACCGCCGTTCCAAAGCAGGGTCTTTCTCGATGTGCTTGCGGTATTCGTCAAGCGTGGTCGCGCCAACGCAACGCAATTCACCTCGCGCGAGCTGCGGCTTCATAATGTTGGCCGCATCGGTGGCGCCCTCTGCCGCACCCGCGCCCACGATCGTGTGCAACTCGTCGATGAACAAAATAATCCTGCCCTCGCTCGCGGTGATCTCCTTGAGAAATGCTTTCAGCCGATCCTCAAACTCGCCTCGATATTTCGCACCGGCAATCATCGCGCTCAGATCCATCGCCACGAGTCGCTTGTTCTTGAGTGATTCTGGAATATCGCCACTGACAATGCGCCGCGCCAAACCCTCCGCGATGGCCGTCTTGCCCACGCCCGGCTCACCAATGAGCACCGGATTATTCTTGGTGCGCCGCGTCAGCACCTGCATGACGCGACGGATTTCCTCGTCGCGACCAATGACCGGGTCGATCTTGCCCGCGCGAGCCAATGCCGTCAGATCGCGCCCGTATTTGTCGAGCGCCTGAAATTTCCCCTCTGGATTCTGGTCCGTGACGCGCTGGTTGCCGCGCAAATCGACCAGCGCCTTCAGAACGGCGTCCCGTTTCAATCCGTTGGACTGAAAGATTTTTTTGAGCGGCGCCCCAGCCTCATCGAGAAGGCCGAGAAGCAAGTGTTCCACGCTGATGTAATCATCTTTTAACTTTGACGCCTCCTTTTCCGCCGCATCCAAGGTTTTCTTTAGCGACGAACTGGGAAAGATATCTGAAGAACTTGTGCCCTGGACTTTGACGCGACGCGACAACTCGTCGTTGAGGCTGGCCGAAATTTTTTCCGCCGACACACCGAGCTTTTCCAGAAGCGCGGGGGTAAGACTGTCGTTTTGCTCCAACATCGCGGCGAGCAGATGTTCGCCATCGACTTCCTGATGGGAATTTCGATGGGCGATCTGCTGGGCCGACTGAAATGCCTCCTGTGCCTTGATAGTTAAGCGATCCATTTGCATGGACTATGAATAGCGTTCAATTGCCGCTCGTCAAGGTGCCCACGGTCAATTCCCAAAAAAGGAGAGGGAATCGGCAAAAAACAGTTCCCACCGCCATAGAAGCGCCATGGCCAGATTCTGAAACGGATCCAACCGAAAGCAAAACGCAATCTCAACAAAGAGATTGCGCTGGCATGGTTCGACTGCGGGATATTATTTCTTCGCGTCGGTTTTGGGGGCCTCTTCAGTTTTGGAAAGAGGCGGAGCCGAGGCGTTCAACTGATTCAAAACCATTTCGGTCAGGTCGTTGTCCCCGTTGTTGTACATCACGACCGGCGTGTCGTTGATGCTGGAGGCGGCCACATCAATCACCATGGTAAAGCCGCTGGTTTTGGCTTTCGCATTCACGATGTCACGAATCTCCTGGAGAATGGCGTCGCGTTTGCGGCGCTGTTTTTCCCCAAGCTTCGCCCGGGAACTTTGCTCGAACCTCGCAACGGTTTGTTCGAGGTCCTTAAGTTCAATAAATTTCTTCTCCGCCGCCTGCTTGCTGCTGGCCCGCTCCTCCACCGTGATGGCCTGGTCGTTGGCTTTCTCCATCAATTTTTTGTAATCAGCCTCACCCTTTTTGAATTCGTCCACCATTTCCTTGCGCTGCTTTTCCAAATCGCCCGCTTCATCCTTCAGGTTGGTGTCGGCCTGTTTCGTTTTGTAATAGTTGTCGAAGACCTTCCGCAGATCGATCAGCCCGATTTTTGGCTGGGCATGGGCCGCGGAAATCAGCATCGAAAAAACTCCGAGGGTCGCTATCGTTTTCGTAAATATTCGTTTCATTTTAATTAAAATCTGCTCTGGAACCCGACGCCGAAATTAAATCGGCCCTTGTCACCCAGATTTTTGTCATGGGTCAGCGGGAATCCGTAATCCAGTCGCAACGGTCCAAGATACGGTATGTTGATTCGCAAGCCAATACCCCAGTTGTCCTGATAAAATCCCCGATCTCCGATGACCCCACTTCGATTACGGATGACGCCCGGGTTCAAACTGAACGGCTGCGCATACACATTGCCAATGTCATAGAACACCGCGAAGCGCAATCGTTCAATAATCGGGACGCTGTATTCAGCCGAGCCGAACCAAAATGTGCCGCCACCAAGCGGTTCGCCAAATTCATCCTGCGGACCCACATCGCGATATCGGTAGCCGCGCAACGAATAAAGGCCGCCTAGAAACCAGCGGTCGAAGATAGGAACGCGCGGCCGTCCGCGATCCCCGTTTCCGTAACTGGTGACCACGCCAGCCTCACTCGCCAGTTCCAGCACGTGCCCTTCAAAAAATCCTGGAAAATACCAGACGCTCTTCGCCTCGATCTTTCCAAAATCCGTGTCGCCGCCGAGCGGGCCGCCCGCCACCTCGCCCGAGAGTTCCGAGCGCTGGCCACGGCTCGCAGTGAGATTGCTGTTGCGGGTGTCGAATGCGATGGAGCTCCCGAATTTTGAAACCAGCCGCCGACCCCCCTCGTCAAAAATATCCTGCGAAATGTTGGGCAAACTTACGTTTGTGGTAAACGAAGTGGCGTTGGTCATCATCGAGTTGGTCACACCTGGATTCGTGGTGACTGTCGTATTGGTGCCGAGATGCCGATTGCGGTCGATGGCGACGTTCACCGATTCCAGGGTGTAGGCCACGCGCCCAATCAACAGCTCCGTTCCCAGCGGTTTGGAGAGACTCAGGGTTCCGCCGGTATGTGTTTCCTCATAAAGATCGCTCAGGAAGCCGAGGTCCCGGTGATAGAGATCCACTCCCAACTGAAGTTTCTTACCGAGGAACCACGGTTCGATGAAGGTCAGTTGGTAATCCTGCCGACGCGTTCCGATCTGGGCACGCAGGCGAAATTTTTGCCCTGCCCCCGTAAAGGTCGGCGGCTTGAACAAATCGAAATTCTCCTGGGACACCTCGACGAACCCAACAACGCTATCCACCGAGCTCAATCCCGCTCCGACAACAAAGTTGCCCGTATTTTTCTCTTCCACGCCGATGACCAGGTTTTTCCGGTTCGGCACGTCGGTTTCTTCGGACTGCGTGTCCACTTTCTCGAAATAGCGCAATCCTTCCAAACGCTCCTTGCTCAGCTTCACCCGGACCATATCATAAACCTCGCCCGGGGAGACGGCCAATTCGCGTCGGATCACCTTGTCTTTTGTTTTGTCATTTCCCTTAATCTCAATTTTCTCGATGAACGACTTGTTCTTTTCATCGATTTCGTAAACCAGATCCATCGTGCCCGTGGTGGTGTTGGCGACCTTGATCGAGGCCACGCGCATGTCGATATAACCTTTGGCTCCGTAAAAATCCTGGATGGCTTCTCGATCTTTTTGCAGGCCCTGGGGCGTAAAAATCTTCCCGACCGTCATCTCAATTTTTCGGGTACGACCTTCAACCTTGATTCCTTGATAAATCTCGTCGGTCGAGAAGAGCGAGTTTCCTTTGAAAGTAATATTTCCAACCTTGTAACGCGCTCCCTCCGAAACCATGAAACGAATAATGACCCGGTTCGGCGTCACGTAATCAAACTGGACATCTTTGATTTCAAAATCGATGTAACCCTCATTTTGATAGAAGGCGATCAGCTTTTCCTGGTCGTCCTCGAATTGTTCATCTTTCAACTTGGCGCTCCCCGTCAGCCAGGAAAACAGCCAGCGCCTTTTCGTCTTCAGCACCTTTCGAAGTTTCTTCTGAGAAAACTCCGTCGCCCCGACAAACTCGATGTCCTTGATGATAACCTTGGGCGTCTCGATGACTTCAAACGTCACCGTGGCGCGTCCCGTATTTTCATCCGGAGCAATCGCCGGCTTTACCGTCGTCTTCTGGTAGCCGGACTTTTGATACATCTTCTGCATCTCCTGCGAATCCAAAAACAATTTCTGCTCGTCCAGCGGTTCGCCCACCTTTGAGGTGATCTTTTTCTTGAGCTTCCGGTCGCTGAACTTTTTGTTGCCGCTGAATTTAAGATCGGTCAGGAGCAACTTGCCCTGGACGATGTAAGTCAGATTGACTTTGTCGCTGACGATCTCTTCCGACACGCGGATGTTGTAAAAGTAACCGGTGGCGTAAAGGTTCTGGATGTCGCCATCAATGCTGGCGCGCAAATAGGGATCGCCTTCCTTCACCCGGATGTTGGCGCGAACCAGCGCGTCGCTGACCGCGGGAGGGCCGATGTGTTTGATTTCGATTCTGGAAATCGTGAGGGAGGTTTGCGCGAGTGCGGACGAAAACGAAAACAAAAGGCAGAGAAGCCCGGCAAAGCGTGACAGTGTTTTGATCATTTAATTTTCTGCCGGCACATCATCCGCGCTGACCTTGGCCGCACTTTCAAATCGCGTATAATTCTTCATGAACGTCAGGTTCACGTCACCCGTCGGGCCATTTCGTTGTTTTGCAATTAATAAGTTCACCGGCACTGCTTCCTGTTCCTGACCGCCTTCTTCATCGTCACCGCTGTTGGGTTTGTAGAGCAACCCGACCAAATCCGCGTCCTGCTCGATCGCTCCGGACTCGCGCAAATCCGACAAACGCGGCTTGCGGTTCTTGTCTTTTTCCATCTCGCGATTCAACTGGCTCAGCACGATCACCGGAACATTCAGCTCTTTTGCCAATGCCTTGACCCCATTGGAAATATCAGCGATCTCCTGCTGTCGGTTGTCGGCACGGCGCGAAGTAGAATGGAGCAGTTGCAGGTAGTCAATTACAAACAATTTGATCCCACTCTGGCTATGCATCCGCCTCGCTTTCGCCCGCAGTTGCAAAATCGAAAGCCCCGGCGTGTCATCGATGAAAAGCGGCGACCCCGCCAGCTTCCCGGCCGACCCGGTCAGCTTGGGAAAATCCCGCTCCGCCAGGAATCCTTCACGAATACTGCGCAGGTTCACCCGCGACCGCGAGCACAACATGCGCAGGACGAGCGATTCCGCGCTCATTTCCAAACTGAAGACCCCAACCGGAATTTTTTGCTCAATGGCCGCGTGCTCGGCGATGTTCATCGCAAGCGATGTTTTGCCCATGCTGGGACGCGCGGCGATGACGATCATTTCGCCACCATGCAACCCCGTGGTCATTCGATCCAAATCCAGGAAGCCGGTGGAAATGCCGGTCAGCATCCCCTGGTTTTGATGCATCTCTTCGATCTGCCCGATCGCGCTGTTGACCAGATCCTTGATCTTCATCGAACGCTCTTCGACGCGTTCTTCGCTGATCCTCAAAATCTCGGTCTCAACTTCGTCGAGCAGCATATCGACTTCGCCCTCGTGCTCGTAAACGCGCCCGAGAATATCCGAGCAGGTCCGAATCATTTTCCGGAGGATGTATTTTTCCCAGATGATCTGCGCGTAGGAACCCAGGTGGCCAGCCGTCCCCGCTTTATCCGAGAGCGATGCCAGATAGGCAAAGCCGCCGACGGAATCAAGCTGCTGTTTGTCCTTGAGCTTTTGTTGCAGCGTGATCAGATCAATCGGCTGCTTGCCGTCATACATCTCCATCAGAATCTCGAAGATGGCCTGATGCCGCAGATCGTAAAAAACCTCCGCACCGCTTTTGAACAACTCGATGCACTCGCCCATGTTGTCGTTGGGCGAAAGCAGGACCGAGCCAAGGACACCCTGTTCGGCCTCGATTGAGTGCGGCGGCAGGCGATCCGTGCGGAGCGGTTCCGCCGACATTTTTTTGCGACGCGCCTTTTTCAAGTCGGCGGGCGGCCCGCCGCTTTCTGGATGAATCGAATCAATCATTGGACCGCAAAGGAAACCCGATTTTGGGTCGATCCGCTTAGAAGATGTTGTTGGAATCTATTAACAATTTGCTCACCGGATATTCGCAAGTTCACTCAAGCGGCTTTCACCCCGCGGATTTCTTCGGCGGCTTCAAGCTGCTCGCGGGTCATGCCGTCGTACCGTTCCAGAAATTGCTCCAGCGTTCCGCCGTGATCGAAGAAGGTCTGCACCGGCACGCACGTCCCTTGGAACACGAGCGTGCCGCTCATCACTTGTGGATGCTGCGAAAAAACATCGGGTAATTTGTTCGCCATGTGTTAATGCACGCAACGCGGCTTCTTCTACTTCTGCTTGAACCTTCCTGCGAGCGTCGGTTTAGGGCGCCTTCCGTTTAAACTTCAAAAGCCAAACGATAAATTCCACAGGGGGACTTAAAGTGAATCCTTCAAATTTGGAATGAATAGCTTCAACATCTTTGCAAAACATCCAGAAGTGAATCACTTTTCCAGTGCTGCGAACCGGCCGTTTCCCTAACTCCGATTTAATTGCATCAATGACGAAACGTTCGTTGATTTCGTTCTCGTGCATCCAAGGCCGTAGTGCTGAGGATATGGCAACCTTGCGAATCTCGCTCTTAAATTGGTGATCGATTGCTTCCTGTTCTGCTTTGATTCGAGCAGTGCGGCGTTTCAAGAGTTGACGAACAACGCCTCCCAATGGCGAGGGGCCTACGCTGACGAATTCACGGGGTCTGAAAACCTTCTTCTGGCGATTGAACTTGTCCCACGAGTCTCGTTTTTTACTCATGGTCTGGAATTGCCGAAAAAAATACTCCAAATCTTGAGCTTGATTTCATCCGGTTGCGCAGCATAAAGGGCGAAGGCCGCGATTACTGTCGGAGCGACGACAATTATTACCCACGTTAAGCGTGATTTCCAGATTACCTTCATCACTCCCGCTTCAAGGGATGACGGGCAATCTTCCCCCCTTTGTTCAAAGGCAGTCGGGCGCTGGTTTCCGATGGACGTTGGAGGCGAAATGGTCACTGCTGGATTCTGAATCTCCGGCAGGATATTGATGGGGACTCCCATATCCAGAATCGATTTTTCTTTTCCCTCCCAAACAGATCTCCCGTGAAAAGAAATTCGCATGAAATAATTATCGCCATTGTCCATGGGATAATCTTCGATTAGCTTTGCACTAAAGAAATCATGCCCCATCCGTGAAATCTCTCGCTTTGATATTTCTGGAGAAAAAGAACTCGATTTGACCGACGAGTATTTGTGGTGCCGGTCAGAATACAATAAAGCCAATAGTTTTCCGCGCTGCGTCGCTTCGATCTTATTGTCTATGTCTTTTATGGCGCGCTTTGCTGCGGTAAAACCGCGTCCCGTAAGCCGGTAGTAATCCTTTCCTTGTCTCTCAGCCAATCCATGCTGAACTAGATCTTGAAGCGCATCCACGTAGAGCGCTTGATCTCCGCGATCCTTTTCGTCGCCTAAATCAACGTTGCCTGCGCGAATCCAGATCGGCCCGCCGCTGTATGTTAGCCTCAAAATGTCTCCCGTCTTAGCCGCACATCGTAAAATTTCCAATTGTTGTGAAGAGAGGGAGGTCACACCAGCTTCCTCGCAATCTCCTCATCCAGAATATCGCGGACGGTGAAGGCTCGGATCACTTTGCCGCTGCGTTTGAAGAAGTTGCCGATTTCCCTCATCGCGTCGCTGGAATAATCGAAAGCGACCATAAATCCGATGTTGCATTCTTCGCGCATCATCATCGCTTCAAACGAATCAATGTCGGGGCGGCCGACTTTGTCTTTTTGTTTTACCTGAATCGGATACAAGCGTTCTTTCAGGTTCAGTTCGCCGTCTTGTTTCTTGCGCGGTGCGGCGCTGGAACTCACGGATAGATGCGGCCATCCACGCCCATGTCGCCGACCTGAACTTTGTTCGAATTGGTCATTTTGATTTGTATGGGCCAAGGAATTTGTCGCCGTCGAAATGCACCAAGTGATCCGGCGCATCTGCAATCCAAACTTCTGTTTCCCATGCAATGTCCGGTGCAAATTTTCGGAACGTATCGCGAGCAAGGAACGCAGTAACAAACACAATGCCCGCCGTGCATTCCTTGGCGAGTTTTTGTAATTCCAAAAGTCTGATTGGGGAAATCGGCCCGGAACTGTGAACTGCTTCAATTAGAAAAAGCCAGTTCTTCTGTTCGGAATAGGCGACGATGTCGGGCAATTCTCCATGCTGTAGTTCAAAAAATTTCAGTGCCTTCAATTTGGCATCGTTGCGAACCAAAAATTTCTTGGCCGTGTCGCCAACGTAAAGCACTTCCGCGCCGTAACCATATCGCGGCAGAAAATGTTCAATGACGGCTTTCTGCAAAAGATTATGTTCGCCGGGACTGAATTGAATCGTTTTCCCATCAGGAAGTTTGATTGGAACGAGTTCTATTTGACGGGCGGCGGCGAGCCGGTCAGTTAACGTTGGCCGCTCCGACATAAATTCTTCTATTTCTTCCTGCCAATTTGCCAGACCGAAACCGCAGATAATTCCAACGTATTCAGGCGACAAAGAATAACCACGCGTCGAATCATTGCGCGCAGCGTTGGGTTTGTTGGCACTGGCGATAATAATTCCGGCCACAACTGGCAATTTCAAATCTTTGCGGCGAATATCATCGTAAGAACCCATTGAAATTTTGTTTCTGCTCAGGTAAGCATCCCGGCGCGGGAAGTCTCCTGATATCAGGCAGGTCGGCTATTGCCGACTGGAGGAAGGTTACGAGGTGTCGAGGACCGGCAGGAAGGGGTCGCCGGCGAAGACGCGC
>Ga0163152_10007014_pt1 | contig 12472 bp, 14 predicted proteins | sample OliLakLV19MP8IB2_FD_148635 | JGI IMG/M metagenome (GOLD analysis project Ga0163152, IMG submission 148635) | Freshwater microbial mat bacterial communities from Lake Vanda, McMurdo Dry Valleys, Antarctica - Oligotrophic Lake LV.19.MP8.IB-2 | ecosystem: Environmental > Aquatic > Freshwater >... | reverse complement strand
GGAGCAACAAATTCGGTTCACGGCGGCGACCGGGCTCCAGCAGCGGATGTATTTCTATTACCGCGACCGTCTCGCCCTCCCGAAGCAAACTCACAAGTCAAAAAGCCGCGAACTGGAAGCGTCTCTTCGTCAGTAAATCTAGCTCTGATTTGGGTATAAGAACCATGGTGAAACCCAACATCACGGAGGCAATGTGAACTTGCGATTACAACGTCCACTGCACGAGAACCTCGCTCTCGGCGCTCACGTCTTATCGGCGGTGAGCGCCTTTTTGTTTGGCCTGTCTCAACTTTTTCGCATCATGTCGGAGTCCGGGCACGTCCCACCACCAGCCGACGGGATCGGGAGGTCTGTCTCAAGTCCGACGTCCAGCTCCAGCCCAAGCAGGCCACGCGGCTACTTTGATTTAGGTGGATAGGACGCCTTAACCACGTTAACAACTTAAATAGGAGGCCTCGTCGTGAGGACCTTTATTTTGCCTCGTGCGCGTCTTGACAGAGCAGTCCGTGACGTCGTTCAAGAAATCCGGGCTGTGTTGCCCGTTGGAACTTCGAAAGCCCTATCGAAGCTACACATCGCTTCACCGCTTCTCGTGCCTGACTTTGGAACTTTGGGGCTGTTCGAGGCCGATGAAAGTGGAATGAGGATCGTCATTCCCCAGATTGCGTTGACCCTGGGCACGCTCCGTGGCCGGCCCGAAGCGGTGCGGTCCACACTGCGTCACGAGTTCTGCCATGCGCTTGTCCACATCGTCTCAGCCTCTTGTAACCTTCGGCACCGTGCTGCGTTGAGGGTGTTACTTCAATCATTCGCGCGGAAGGGCGGGAAGCCCGAGCACTTCGTTTCGGCTTACGCCCACCTCGAAGGCGGTGAGGAGGACCTTGCGGAGTCCTTTGCGGTTTGGCTGCGAGTTCGGGCTCGTGGCCGGATGCCCGTGTCGCCCTCGTCCCTGGTCATGCGAAAGTTCGACGCAATAGAGCGCTTCGTCGTTGCACTCCGTAAGGGCGCCGCGGGGAGACCGCCATGAGCAGACGCGAGTTGCTGCGCTCACGAGCGCATATCCTCTTTCGCCTGGCATACGCTGAACTGTCCGACGACTCGACGGAGCCAATGTGGGTTGAGGCGATGAAGTACGCGTCCCTCGTCCTCCGGGGGCCTGCGTGGTTCCTGAGGTTCTACCAAGCCGGCCGGATGGAGATCGCGGCATCCGAAGTCGAAGATGCCATGTGCGTTGCCGCCGATGATCTTCCAGGCTCGCCTCTCCTGCTTCCCGAAGAAGCCGATACAATAGCCCATCACAACGAACAGGTTTGTTTACTCGCAGTGCGTTGCAATATGCGGAGGACCGATGAAGGTGAAGTATGCACTCGCAATTGGAGCTAACATCCACGATGGTCGTCGAAAGCACATTGAGCTGGAGCACAACACGACATGTATTGTCTCGTCCCTCAACGAATTTTTAGATACAAGTAAAGTGGCGCATTGGAAGGAATGGCTAGGAAGCATCGCTTGGAAGAGAATGACCGGACGAGGGAGAGTTTACCTTGCGACCAAGGAAACCGTCCGAGCCGAAGTGCTTGATGACGAGAATGTGAGACTGCTGAGTCGGGTCAATAGAATATGGATAGCTCGGCTCTTCTGTTCGAGCTTCACATTCAATGGGTCCTCATGGGACTTCATCACTGGCTCGGGAGAAATTTCCCACGATGGAAAGCTTCGCCTGCTGGACGTCAGGAGCCACGAGCACCGAAACGGAGTGCCTAACCCCTTTTTCGTTTCGCGGGATAAGCTCTGGGGTGTTTTGTTTCGAAACGAACCTGACATATGGGACGAGTTGCCAGAGATCGACAATCTTTTAGACTTTGATCATCGCGGCATTAAATGTCCTCAGTTACTGCATTTCAGCATCCAGGCATATTTACTCGCGTTGGAGCAGCCTCAGCTTGAATTTCGCGTTCCCTTGCTTGTAAGAGCCGCGGAAGGGGTAATTGCAGTCTCTCGAAGAAATGTGAAAACACAGTTTGTGCAGAGGGCCAAACTCATCCTTGAGACTCATGGCCTTGGTCCACTTGCTGACTTCATAAATCTACCGTCAGAGCTCGATCGCCTCTATGACGTTAGGTCCGAATGCGTGCATGGTAAATTGCCCTTCTCATGTGAGATCGACGCTGGTGAAGGTGGAGCTGATAACGCTGCCCTTCTTGAGTATGTTGCTCATCTTCTTGCCCGGACCGCGCTCAAGCTCGCTCTGCGGTCGCAAGGGGCGATTGCTATGATGACGGACCGCGACGCGCTAGAAAAATCGTGGGCCTCAGATGAGTTTCCGAAGGCACTGAAGCTCTTGTAACGATAACCTTCGTTTTTGCGACAGCACGTCCGCGTCCCAAAACCCGTCACGTTAGCACCCGCCGTTGTCCGCAATCCCGTCTCAAATCCCATGTCCCAAAATATCCAACCAAAACCCTTTTTACGACAAGGAAAAATGCCTTGAAAATAGGATATGCCCGCGTGTCTACCGGCGACCAGAATCCGCAGCTTCAGCTTGATGCCTTGGGGAGTGCCGGGTGCGCTCGCGTCTTCCAGGACGTCGAGTCGGGCGGCGTCGAGGACCGCCCGGGTCTGCTGCAGGCACTCGAGCACCTACGCCAAGGGGATGCCCTGGTCGTGTGGCGCCTCGACAGGGCAAGCCGGTCGATCTCCCATCTCATAGCTTTGGCAAAGGAAGTGCGAGGGCGCGGCGCGCACCTCGTTTCCTTGACCGAGGCCATCGACACGCAGACGCCCGGTGGGGAACTCATCTTCCACGTTCTGGCCGCGCTGGCCCAGTTCGAACGTTCTCTCATCAGGGAGCGCACTCGAGCAGGCCTTGATGCAGCGCGTGCGCGGGGCCGCATCGGCGGCAGGCCCCGGTTGCTTTCACAGTCGCAAGTCGACCTCGCCCGGACACTTCACGAACGCAAGTCACACAGTGTCGCCGAAATCTGTGCCGCACTCGGCGGCATCAGCCGGCAAACGCTATACAAGTCGCTATCACGCGTAAAAACATAGCAAATATTGGTATAAGATATATGCGGGAAAGCCGCATTTTGTAGAGCTATGTCACGAGGTAATTATGACTGGATTTGAAGAAACGACACGGCGTGAACGACTGGTTGATGCGTTGAAGACGGTTGGCGTTCTTGCGCTGCAAGCATTTGCTGGAGGTGTGGCGATGGCCGCCGGCGGTTACGTCTTTGGACGCATGACATCAGGCCAAGTGCGTCTCCCTCCGTCGATGGAGAACGTCACTCCACTTCGCAAAGTCGGGACGTAACATCTTCCGCAGTCGCCACAACGACCACCCGTCGCATTGAAATCTCACTTTCTGGCGGATGAGAGGTCGCTGTGGCGACTTTATTGGTCGTTACGTTGACTTTGTCTGCAGTTAATACATCTCGCCGCCGATGCCGTGTTCAGCAGGAAACACAGGGAGTGGGTATGACTTTCCAAGAGAACCTCAAACGACTCATGAAGGAGAAAGGGTTCACGATCCGTGCCCTCGCAGCTGAAGCGGACATCTCAGAGTCCAACATCAAAACGTGGTTGCGAGGTGGGGAACCCAAGAAGCTCGAAGAGGTGAGGAGCGCGGCTCATGTGCTCGGTGTTTCGTTTGAGCAGATTGTCTTTGGCGAAGACAGCATGAGTCTCGAGCGCATCGCTAGCCAGTTTTGGGAAGACCTCTACAGCGGAATCATTCGCGTCAAAGTTGAAAAGCTAAAGCCTAGAAAATAACGAAGGGGAAGTTCATGAACCGCAAAGCAATTATCGCTACCATTTCGCTTCTTGCTACTGCTTGCGGCGCCGCTGACCAGGCCGCAGTTCCAGCAATTGCACCTTCCCCCGAGACAGTACCGGCTGAGAAGAAGACTACGCAGCGTGTGTCCGCAGAGCCGGCCAACGAGGCCACGAACTTCTCCCCCGCGTTCATGGTTGCCGACGTGTCGAAGCTCCCGGCCTGTGACGAAGCCCGCGAAGGGCAGCTGGCTTACGTGAAGACCGCTGGCGACTTCGTGTCGTGCCTCTCTGGCCAGTGGGAAACGGTCAGCATCAAGGGCAAGGACGGCAAGGATGGTTTGGCCGGCATCAGCATCCAGGGTGTGAAGGGTGACGTCGGGACGCAGGGCCTCATCGGGGCTTCTGGTGCTCAGGGTGCCTCAGGGGTTTCCGGAGTCCAAGGCCTTGCTGGTGTGGGCGGAGTCGCGGGCGCTACAGGTGCTACCGGGTCTGCCGGTGCAGTCGGCGCTGCTGGGGTAGCCGGCGCTACTGGCGCTCAGGGCGCTGCGGGGGTAGCCGGTGCTGCCGGAGCCGCAGGCCTTTCGGTGGGCATCGTCATGGACGCAGAGCCTGCCGGTGCCAACTGCGTAGCTGGCGGTCGGGCACTGAGGACGTTTCGCGACCTCAACGGCAACGGTGTCTTCAACTCGGCAACTGGCGAAACCATTGTGTCAACGTCGTACGTCTGCAACGGCCTCGACGAGGCGGCTCAACCGATGACTTTGGCTCGTGCAATACACTGCACGTCCAACGCAACTGGCGGGCAGTTCAAACTTGAGGTCAACCAGTTTACAACTGGGTTAACTCAGATGACGATGACTTACTTGCCCACGAGCGGAACGCAAACTTCGATGACAAGCTTCAAGACAACCACGGGCACGACAGGGAGTGTTTTCAATATTCCTGAGCTGCGCCTGAACTTCTTTACAGGCGTCCAAACCAGCCTTGTTTACGGGTGGTATAATGCGCCGACCAACACGATGAGGTTCAACTCGCTGCCGTCGGAAGACTCGTACGCAGTCCAGGCAATCGAGTCCGCGGCATGCAGTAACATCGTGTACTAAGTGCCTTCAGAACCCGAGACACTCGGGTTCTTTTTTTACTTGATGGGAGAGAAATACATGGGCGTTATAGATTATAAAGAACCCAGCAATCAACAATGGGAGTCAGCGTTGTGGTTGGCCTTGATGTGCGCCATGCCGGGCGGCTTCTTGCTCTACTGGAAATTTGCGACTCTCTCGACGATCCTTAATCGGTGGAAAGCTATTCTCGCCGCCGTCCTCGGTGCGCTTCAAAAGCAGCCGGTTGTGTTCATTGCTGTGCTGGGACTACTCATCTTCACCGGCTGGCTTGGTTCGCTTCTCATCGCGGCTGTTTCTTTTGCGACGCTTTTCTCGAAGCTGCCAAAGTTCATCGAAGGGTTTAAGGCGTTCTGGCGCCTAGTCGGTGTCGGTCTGGTGCTTCAGATTTTATCGACCTTGGTTTCGATCGGTGTCTGTGCTGCGGTGTTCAATTCGACCCGTGAGAACGGGGGCCTCGCCTTGGTTGCGGGAGTCGCTTGGATCGCAATCTTCACGTGGATGATCATGCCACTCTTCCTCAACCGGATTCTCGAGTTGGAGAGAGGCGGACTTTCGGAAGGCGGCGTCTTCGCCTTTGTGGGCGGCTTTGCGCTGTTCACGGCAGGGCTTTTTCACGGGCTTTTTACAGATCCTATCGAAGACCTGGGCGTGCCTTGGGGCGACGCTGCGGGAGCCGAAGCGGCGGATGCGGCAGGCTCAGTGCTTGGCGGACAGACGGAGTTCACTGAAGCCTTCCACGGCACTGGGAACACCCCAGAAGGCATGAACTCGTCGCTCGCATTCGAGTCCAACCCAGACACCACACGGTACACTGAGGCCATGCAGGGAAGTGCGACGGGGTCAGCAGCGGTAGGAATTTCGAGCCCTCGTTACTTTGGTATGAGCGATCCTGGTCTGCAGCCCTTCTTGAGCAATGGCGGTATTGTTGGGGCAGAAGCCATGCAGACTCACGGCGTGCCAACGTCGATTCCAATGCACGACGGCGACCTCGCCCATCGAGAACTTCACACGCCAGGCTCAAATGCACCCCTTGCCAATGACCACCTTTCGAACTCGTCGCACGCGTCAATCCGGGATGCGGACGGAGGAGGATTCACCCGCCACGTGAGCGATGGGAACGTAACTCACATCCATCAAGACGGAAGCCGGACCGAGTATCGCACCGCGCCCGAAGGCCTCGAAACGCGAGGCCTTGATGGTCAAGTTCACGAGGCCTGGAAGCCTAGCGCTGATGGCCACATGCGGGAGGTCGGCCAGGACGGCTTACCAACCGGCACCAGTCTCGTTTCCGTCGGAGAACGGACTTTCTTGCAAGGTTCCGACGGGACCTGTGACCTTTATGCGCAGCAAGTCGGCGGCAGAATCGAGATTCGCGACTTCTCGACTCATGCGGTCCTGCGCTCCGTGCCAGCCGAAGTAGTGACCCCGGATATGTTCGCGGGACTGGTGAGAAACCGCGCCGCGTGAGATGCCACCAGAAAGGCGGGCAGGTTCCGGGAGTCTCTCGGCGCACCACTCTTTAAGTGACTAAATATAGAAGGGATGCCAAACCCGCATCCCCCTTCTTCCCAGCTTTTGCGGTCGTTTCAGTTCAAAGTCGCCGGACCCCGAAAAATCACGGAGTGCGAGGCCCCGCTGAAAAGAGGGACGGCCTCGACAAAGCCCCGCGGCACTGGGGTCGTGCTACGCCTTGGTCGGGCGAAAACGCCGAGGGTGGATCCGTGGGTGGCAACACGTGCACCACGATTGCGCATGTGGGTTCTAGAACTCTGACTGCCTTCGCAAGCGCATAATATTATTGCGGGTGCAGAGTCCGCACGCGCTTTGCAAAGGTGCATTTTTGAAGTGACAAACCGCTATAATGGTTTCGCGCTTCCCGGGGGGGGGGTGTTTAGCGGCCTTATCTAAAACGAGCAAATTGGTAAAGCGCACCAAGATTAGGCTAGTGCAGAATTAGGTTCACTGAGAATGTTAGATAGTTAAATGCCAATTGTGACCCCGTCTGCTCACGGCCTCGCTAGTGAATTGAGCAGCGGGCGGGCAGATCCAAAAACGCGAGCTGGCTTTGTTTCCTCATTGAGGTTTCTCGACCCCGCCGGCCAGGAAGCCATCGAGCATCACTTCGACGAGACCTCCGGTCGCGCGTTATAGTAAATTCGAGATAACGACGTCCGGCAAAGGAAAAACTGGGAACTCTCGCCCGTGAGTTGCATGCTAAGGAAGTGCCTAAAAATGAGGTAAATCCATTTTGGAATCCCTAATTATTGCAAACAGTTACAACCCGGCAATGCTCCTCGACTCCGTCGCCCAGGGAGCTAGGACCACCACTTCTCCGAGACATTCGGCAGCGCTATAAAGTAAAGGCGATATAACGCCCCACTCGGCTCCTAGCCCTCCTATAAGTGCCTGAATCGAGGAGTGACGCCGATTTGGCGTCAGCCTCGCTTCAAAAACCGAGTCGCTCCACTTAGTGACCTGAAAGCTGACACGCGCCTCGCCTGTGATCCGGTTTTGCCTCCTGATGTTTGAGGGCCAAGACCTTACCGGCCGCCCGCGCTCCATCCTCGACGGGCAGGATGGACATCTCCCTCCAGACGGCCGCTTCCTTGCCCGTGGCGCTCAAGGCCACGAAGCCGACTCGGCCTGCGCCAGCATGACCGCCAGCCTGCCTCCCCTTCAGTGCGCCCCCTGGTGTTCTGGTGGCCTAAGTTTGGACCTTGAGAGTTCCCCTGACGATGTGACGGCTCAAACCTGAGCCGTGAGAATGACCTTACCTTTCACGGCGCAATTTTGCGCCATGAGAAACCCTTGAGGAGCTCGGTCCAAGTTTGGATTGGTTAAATGTTTCAGGTGCTCCCATGCATCGACCGAGGGGGACGTCATCTTGTCGGCACTTGCTAAGTATTTGAGCAATATGCGAGGTCGCAGTCGAATACGCCTTGCCTACCTTCGGCCGCGAAACCCGCGATGCTGCCGCCTCAGGCGGCAAGTCGCCGTCACCAAAATTGCGGGTGCAGATTCCGCACTAGCTCAGTCCGGCGCACATTGCACTCAGGTTAGGATGCGTTGGGCAAACACCTGCAACGGTTCAAGTTTACGAGTTGCTGGGCTTCGCAATCTTGCCGCGCTTCGCCCTCTTCTTTGCGTCGCTAGACAGGCAATCAAGCGGCACGTGTCCGCCAAAGTTCGAGCCGCAAGCTCCCTTATCTGCAATCAGAATCCCGATAGGTTTTTTTCGAAAGAGTGAATTTCCTGAAGACTCGGCCGCTCTCTCAAAATCGATGAAGAAACGGTCAGACATCTGCGCTCGCTGGCGCCCGGCAAACTCGGTTGCGTTTGAAGGTTCGGGCAGAGCTTCGCGTCGACGAATATTCAAGGCGAGCCGGCGAATATTGCTTGACCCAAAAATGACTCTGCGGTTCGAAATGCGCATGATATGTTCATCAAATTCAGTTGCGGATTCGTAATCTTTAAAAGCATATTCCTGCGCTAATTTCTCTGCATACTCAGCTGCTCGAAGAGAAATGACGGCCGCCACCTCGTTAAGATCGTTGTCAGAGATCTTAACGAGGTTATTCGATAGAGTCTCGCGCCGCAACATCTCTGTAGCCAAGTCGCTAAGCGTTAGCCGGGAAACATCGGATATCTGTCGAGCAAGTATCGAGTTGTTCGAGAATTTACCCGATAAAGTTCGGCTCACGAGGCGCTTGAACTTGGGTTCTTTGCGTCCGAATTCGATGTAATGCAAACCTGCACGGTAGACCGCGAATGCAAGCGCCGCGATTGATGCTGGTGCGTTAAAGTCAAGACCCAAATCACGAGTGCTCCGTGCTTCCAATCTGATCCAATTTCGAAAAGCTTTTATTCGTCGGTAGTCAGAATGTGCGGACTTGAGATAGACGTCGTCCGTGGCCTTCCGGCAGGCCTCCCGGAACTCCGAGTCGTTGCTGTTTTCGGATTGTCCTAGGAGTTCGGCGAAAAGTTCGACAAGACGGGAGCGCATTTGCTCTTGACCACAATCGTCGACTTCGAGCGGCAAAAAATCGTCGCACTTCATTTCGCCTGTCCAAAAACGGCCCTCTAGTGATCTGCGCGCTTGGACGCCCAGAATAAAGGCCTCAGTCACTGAGCGCGGTGTTAAACCTTTCAAAGATACTTCCCCTCGATCTCATGGTTTCGTGAATGTCAAGCGCTTGAGAAAAACAAAAGTCGGCGCCGCAGATTTGCAGCTCGTGGCGTCGTGGCAACGGACGGGGCAGATTTCTCTAGTAGCGACTCCCGCACGATTCCCGCGCGGCAGTTATGACCCAGGAGGTCTGATGCCACTACACAACAATGTCAAGCTCCGCGCCACCCTCGCACGGCTGCGCACTCTTCGGTCACAGTTTCCAGACGCCGAAAGCTTTGCCAGGGAACTGAACATTCCAGGCAGCACCCTAAGAAGCTGGATCGCTACGGGGCGAGTGAGCCGCGCCGGCATCGAATTCCTACGCAACGCCCTCCGTCGTCTGTCCAAAGCCTTAAAGGATGCCAACAATGATCGCATCTGAGTTCAAAAATGACATGCGTTGGCGATTGGCGCAGGCGCGCAAACTCCATGACTTGGGTCTGATCTTTGTGCCCGTCTACGGCATTAAGGACGGCGTTTGTAGCTGCGCGAAAAAGGCTGCTTGCGAGAAACCAGGCAAGCACCCGTCAGGCGATAACTGGGTTTCCCGGGGAACTCGCGACTGGGCGACAATCGAGCGTTGGATCAAAGCTGGGGGGAACGTTGGGCTGTTGATGCGAGATCATATCGGCCTAGATTTCGATGGGCCTGTTGGACTTGCGACACTAGCATATCTCGAAGGCATCTATCCGGAACTCCGAAAAACACTGCGGCAGCGCACCCAGGGGGGCGGCGTTCATGTCATTTTTCGGGCGCCAAAGGAGCTGACAGGTGAGGAGTAAATCCCCAATTAAAGTCCTGCCCGGTCTGGATATTCGCCATGGTAATAGCCAGCTGGTTGCAGCAGGATCCATCGGAGTAAAAGGCCTCTACGAAATTGACGCAGACTCGCCCATCGCGATGTGCCCCTCAGACCTGCTCGTCACAGTTTTCATGCATCCTGCCTTGCCGAAGAACGTGCGCCCGCCAACAGCAGCCATTGTTAAAGGCACTCGGAACGAAACAATGTTCAAAAGCTTGTGCGGAGCTGGCCGCGCAAATCTTAGTCGCGCTGAGCTGCTTGCGTTTGGATACGGCCTGAACTCATGGGCAGAGCCAAAATTAGATGCCCATGAGCTACAGAGTATTGTTTCCAGCGCGTTTAAATACCAGACTGCAGACTCAGCTGCTGATGCATCTAGCCAAGCTATGCAAGGCGATGGAGCTGTTCCTGGTTCAGCGATCGCGGGGCAAGCCAAACCCGCCTCATATACTCGGGGCAAGAAAAAGAAGCCGGCGGCGATTTCGGTCCTCTTCAAGCTTCTGTGCGACCCCGGTGAGTATGCAGACTATTTCGCTCTTGACCGCTTCCGTAATGTTACGAATGTGGTCAGGCAGCTGGATTTTCTGCCTACTGAAGCCACGCTTCCAGCAGCATTGACGGACACTTTTTTGAACGCGTTCAGGGTTCACGTTCTTAAGAACACGGGGGAAGAAGTCCCGATGGATGAAACCTCGAGGCTCGTGGAGCTTGCGGCCGCCCGGAACAGCTATCATCCACTTGTGGACTTTTTTAAAAGCTTAAAGTGGGATCAAGTACCTCGAGTCGACTCACTTCTCGAGACGTTCGGCGGAGCTGAAGCGACGCCTGTGGCTCGTGAAGCTTCTCGCGTCCTCGTCCTCTCGCTGGTGGCGCGCATTCTATTTCCCGGCTGCAAAGTCGACGTAATGGTTGTTCTTGAAGGGGCGCAGGGGTTGCTGAAATCGACGTTTTGCGCAACTCTGGTTGGTGCCGATTTTTTCGACGACTCGATGCTGGATTCGGATTCGAAGGATGCCTATCAGCAATTGCATGGCGTCTGGCTTAAGGAGTTCGCCGAGCTAGCCCTGTTTCGTGGCAAGGCTATTGACGCACTCAAGGCCTTTATCAGTGGGTGCAAGGACCGGTACCGTCCACCCTATCAGCGCCACTTTGTGGAAGTTCCGCGGCAGTGCGTTTTCATTGGCACAACGAACGAAGAGACGTACCTCGGTGACCAGACGGGAAACCGCCGTTTCCTTCCTGTGAAGGTAACGCGGCGCGCCGATGTTGCAGGCCTGTCCCAGGTCCGTGAGCAGGTCTTCGCCGAAGCCTTGGTACGCGTGAAGTCGGGCGAGGCATGGCACACCAGTGACCCGGATGTTCTTTCGCTGCTCGCGAAGAACGTCGAGGAACGTGTTGCTCAAGACCCATGGCGCGACATGGTGAAGGGGGCGCTCATGAATCTCGAAGAGAAAACGGGGCCGTCCGAAGTCTACTTTGCCAAGGAAATCTTCGAAGCTCTAAACATCGGTGCAACCCATCGGGACAAGGCTGCAGCGACGCGCTTGGGCAAGCTAATGGTCGGGCTGGGATTCGAACGCGTCCGTAGCGGCAGTCAGGGCACTTCGTACAAGCGGGTTGGACTGCCCAGGCGCTGACCGCCACCTACCACCTCGACCACTCATTTCTAATGAAACAATGACACATCGCCGGCCTCCACGGGGGAGCACGGATTGGGAGGACTCGGAGTGATTCCTAAAAAAGGTACCGAAAGCGGTGGATCAGGTGGTGGAGGTGGCGCCCAGCCCAACGCCAAGCGGCTGGTCCGAAAGGCGGAGGTTTGCGAGATGCTCGGGGTGTCGCCCTCCCTAATCGACCGCCTGATTCAAGAAGCACGTATCCCGCTCGTGCGCATCGGCAGGACTGTGCGGTTCGACCCAGATGAGGTCTTGAGTTGGTTCAAAACAACCCCACCGCGAAACCGATCTCAAAAATGAATTGCGTCTTTACAAAAAGTGACTTCGAACGCGTGACCCGCTACCTTTCGTCGGTTCTTTGAAAACCGAAAAGTTTTGGCGGGTCTTGCCTTTTTCGTGCCTCCCAATCGGAGAACACATGGCCAAGACCAAAAAATTTGACGAAAAAACATACCGTGGCGATCGCATAACCGAGGCACCTTCCGGGTGCGTACAGATTGTACGCATCTGGGTTTGGTCGAAAGCCGAGTTGCGTTACCTCGCGCCCGAGCGCGGTGCTCGCTACGAAGGCATCCGTTATGAGCCAACGCCAACCGGCGGCAAGGCACGGCGTAAGGCAAGCTTCGACGACCTACAGGCGGCGCGTGAGTGGCAGCAGCATGCGACGAAGCCGCAGAAGAGTGTGGAGGACCTGAGCGGACAAGCGCCCGGTACCCAGGTCGGGGAGTCCTCAACCTCCCCAACTCTGGCGGAAGTCGTCGCCGACTTCAGAACCAGGAAGTACTCGCGCAAAGCCATCGGGACACGCGAGCACTACGACCAGCGGTAGCGTGTAAAAAAGTGTGTCTGGCCTTGGCCCATGATATTTGGGCAGAAAGGTTCCAGTCACATGAGGATGTTCATGAGCATTGTGAAGGTCGAGATCAAGTTC
>Ga0163152_10007013_pt1 | contig 12476 bp, 12 predicted proteins | sample OliLakLV19MP8IB2_FD_148635 | JGI IMG/M metagenome (GOLD analysis project Ga0163152, IMG submission 148635) | Freshwater microbial mat bacterial communities from Lake Vanda, McMurdo Dry Valleys, Antarctica - Oligotrophic Lake LV.19.MP8.IB-2 | ecosystem: Environmental > Aquatic > Freshwater >... | reverse complement strand
CATCTGCTGCTCGTTCGGACGATCTTTTCGACGATCACCGAGATCAACAAGCAGGGCACGACGATCCTCCTCGTCGAGCAGAACGCGCACATGGCGCTGTCGATCGCGAACCGTGGTTACGTGCTCGAGACCGGCGGCATCGTCCTCGAAGGCAAGGCGTCCGACCTCGCGGCGAACGAAGACGTCCGCAAGGCGTATCTGGGCGAATGAGCGAGATCACCGTCACGACTGCGCACGCCGACGAGACCGTCGCCCTCGGTCGCTTTCTCGGGACGCGCGTGCAGCCCGGCTGGGTGATCGGACTCTCGGGCGACCTCGGCGCGGGGAAGACGACGTTCACGCGCGGCCTCGCCGAAGGGGCGGGGGCAGATCCGGCGGGCGTGACGTCGCCGACGTTCACCTTCCTGCACGTCTACGCCGGGCGGCTTCCGGTCTATCATCTCGACCTCTACCGGCTCGACAGCGAGGCGCAGGTTCGCGATCTCGGGGTCGACGAGTACATCGGCGGCGACGGCGTGGCGGTCGTCGAGTGGTTCGAGAACGTGCCCCGGTTCCTGCCGCCGTCCCGGATCGAAGCGCGCCTCACGGTCACCACAGAAGACGAACGCACGATCTTGTTCCGGGGCACCGCGCCGGAATGGGACGCCCTCATCGGAGAGCTTGGAAGATGGCGCTGATCGTCCAGAAATACGGCGGGTCGAGCATGGGCTCGATCGAGCGCATCGTGACGCTGGTCGCGAAGCGCGTCGCCCACACCAAGCGGAAGGACAACGACCTCGTGGTTGTCGTGTCCGCGATGTCCGGCGAGACGGATCGTCTGATCCGCCTTGCGAAGGAGATCGACCCGCAGGCGGGCGGGCGCGAGTACGACGCGCTCATCTCCACCGGCGAAAACGTGTCGACGGCGCTTCTCGCGCTCGCGCTCAACAAGATGGGCAAGCCGGCGAAGAGCCTCGCCGCGCACCAGGTGAAGATCCTCACCGACAGCGCGCACGCGAAGGCGCGCATCGAGTCGATCGACGACCAGCGCGTCCGCAAGGAGTTCGAGCGCGGCCGCATCGTCGTCGTCGCCGGGTTCCAGGGCGTCAACGAGGACGGCGACATCACCACGCTCGGCCGCGGCGGCAGTGACACGACAGCCGTCGCGCTCGCGGCGGCGCTGAAGGCCGACGTCTGCGAGATCTACTCCGACGTCGACGGCGTCTACACCGCCGATCCGCGCATCGTGCCCAACGCGCGCAAGCTCAAGAAGATCGCCTACGAAGCCATGCTCGAGCAGGCCTCGCTCGGCGCGAAGGTGCTGCAGATCCGCGCGGTGGAGTTCGCGGCCAAATACGGCGTGAACCTCCGCTGCCGCTCCACGTTCAGCAACGACCCCGGAACACTCGTCTGTGCAGAGGATCGATCGATGGAAAAGGAAGTCGTCTCCGGAGTCACGTACAACAAGGACGAAGCGAAGGTGATGATCCGCAACGTGCCCGACCAGCCGGGCATCGCGAGCAAGATCTTCGCGGCGATCGGCGCGGGGAACATCAACGTGGACATGATCATCCAGAACGTGTCGAAGGCCGGCCACACCGACGTGACCTTCACCGTGCCGAAGAGCGACGAGTTCCAGGCGATGAAGATCATCAAGGCGACCGCGAAGGAAGTCGGCGCGAAGGAAGTCGTCAGCGACTCCAACATCGCGAAGGTCTCCGTGGTCGGCGTCGGCATGCGCAACCACCCCGGCGTCGCGACGACGATGTTCAGCGCGCTCGCGAAAGAGGGGATCAACATCCAGATGATCTCGACGAGCGAGATCAAGATCTCCTGCGTCATCGAGGAGAAATACACGGAGCTCGCGGTGCGCGCGCTGCACGACGCGTTCGCGCTCCACGTCGAGCCCGCCGACGAGCGCGTCTCCGAGAAGGCCGCGAAGAAGCGCAAGCAGGCGTGAGCGATGCCGCCGGAGAGTGGGCGGTTGGAGGAACGAGGAATCGTCGAGCTCGTTCAGTATCTTTCGCTCGCGCAGAAGAGCGCGCGGCTCGACGTCGCAAAGGACGCGCCCGTGAGCACGGGCGTGATCCTCGTCGCCGCCGGCCGCGTCGTGCATGCCGCGACGTCGAAGCTCCGTGGAAGCGAGGCCTTCTACGAGATCGGCAGTTGGACCCAAGCCAGCTTCGCGGTGTCGCCGGACATCCCGGACGACCGGACGATCGACGAGAGCAACGACTTCCTCATTCTCGAGCTGCTGCGCCGGATCGATCTGCCGTAGGCCATTCGTCGCCGCCGAAGACGAGGGAGCCCTGGCGAAGTTCATCGTGCTCTCGCAGGGATGCCGATTTGTGAAGCACGTCGTTGTGGAAGCCGCTCGGATCGCTACGCTTCGCGCGTGGAATCCGCCGAAACACTCGTTGCCCTGACCCGCGCTGCGTGGCGCGCGGTTGAATCCGCGTTCGATCTCGCGCTGGCTCCGCTCGGACTGACAGCGGTGGATTTCGAGATTCTTCAGTCGCTCGCGCGCGGCAAGCGGTGGTCGATCGTGTCGCTCGCGCGCTCACTCAGGTGGGAGCGGAGCGCGCTCTCGTATCGTGTTCGACGACTGGAGGTGCGAGGTTTGGTTCTCGTGGATCGGAGGAATCAGCGCCGGTCGCGAACTTCGCTGAGTCCTGAGGGCGTCGCGCTCTTCGCCGCGGCAGAGTGCACGTTCGCCGACGCGCACCAGACGATCATTGCGCAGCTTCGGAGCGAGACCGCCGCGGTGCTTGCGCAGCTCGGTGAACTGCCTGTCCACGTGGGACGACGTGAAGCTTCCCGATGTCCCCTGTGAGCGACGGGAAGCTTGCCGACGTCCCACGTGGGACCACGAGAAGCTTCCCCACGTCAGCGCACGCAAGCAGGCCAAAGTACTACCACCCCGACCGGCGCCCCAGCGCCGGGTCGGAGGTGTTGGAACGTCTAGTCGTCTTCCGCGAGATCCGTTGCCGTGAGGCGGTAACCCTTCGCCTTCGGGTTCCACTCGAACGTGAAGAGCGCTTCCCGCGGGCCGGCTTCTTCCGAATGCTCCAGGCTCGCGATGGTCACGCGGCCCGTCGACGCGATCGCGAGCGCGGCCGGAAACGAGCCCGTCTCCGAGACGAACGCCTCGGCATCCGGATGCAGCGAGCGCAGCGAAGTGCCTTCGAGGCGCAGCACGTAGAGGAAGCCGCGCTGCGCGGACGTCGCGGCGACGACGACCTCGGCGACGCCGTCGCCGGTCACGTCCTTCACGACGAGCGTGCTGTCGCGGCCGTCGAGCTGGAACGCGATCTCGGCATCGCCGATCAGCCGCTCGGCCTTGCCGCCGGAGCTGCGCTCCACGACGAGCCAGACGTCCTTCTCGCGCCGCTCGAGCCGGACTTTATCGCTGGCGCCGTCGCCGTCGAGGTCGGACTTGGAGCCGACCACCGCGGACGAGGGCGCTGGTGCCGCGAGCAGCAGTGCGAACAGGGCAGGGCAAACGGCGATCACGCCGGACACTCCCGGCTGGCGTCGTACTCCGTGAGGTCGCGCTTGTTGATGATCTGCATGAGCTTCTTTGCGTAGTTCGGGTCGGTGGCGTAGCCGCAGCGCTGCAGCGCCCGCGCGAACGCCTCGGGGCCCTGGTCTTTCACGGCCATCGCCCGGGCGTAGATCCTGTTCTCGGAAATCAGGCGGCCGTGCGCCTCGACGGAATCGCCGAAGTCGCTGTAGGCCGCGAAGTTCGCGCGCACCTTGACCCACCGGCCGCGGATGTATTCGCGCGTCCAGAGCTTCACGCTGCCGTTGCTGCCGCGGCCTTTGATGCCGAAGAGGTTGTTCGCGACGAGACGCGCGCTTTTTCCCCAGCCGGTCTCGAGAGCGGCCTGCGCGATGGTGACGGAGGCGGGGACGCCGGTCTCGCGCTCGGACTGCTGCGCCATGGGTGCGACGAAGCGAACGAACTCGTCCGGGGTGAGCTTCTGTCCGGCGCGGAAACGACGCTCGAGCTCGGGGTCGACCTCGGCGGCGCACGGCCCGGTCGCTTCGACGACGGCGTTGACGTCGTCACCGAGATTCCAGAACGGGCACTCGGGCCCGTTGCAGTTCATTCCGTCGACGACCTGCGCGAACGCGGGGGACGCGAACGACGCGAGAACGAACGATGCGGCAGTGAGAAGAGCTCGACGCACGGTGCCTCCGAGAAGGAGTCGGGACTTCCTGGCGGAGCACGAAAAAGCATCGGGCGTGCCGAGACGTTTCCCAATCGAATCAAGCTGTTGCATGGGTGAGTTTTCACGCAGCGACGTGGGTGCTGCGGCGCTCGTGTCCCATTTTGCGGTCCCGCGTGACGGCCCGTCACACCGCGCTCGCAACGACGCACCGCCGCACGTGAATGCCGCGCACGTCCGGATTCCGGACGACATGGCCGGACGTCCGGACGCGTCGATGAACCCCGCCGTGAACGCCTAGAGGTGAATCACGAACGCGCGCCGTGCGATCGCGGAAAAGGGCGCGATGCGCCTACCTGGCGTGGGCGTTGCTCCTGCGAGGCGCCATGTTTGCTCCGCATGCGCCGTCCGGTCTGTCGTGGACGCGGCTCCAGACCCTGTGGGTCTCGGCCGCGGTCATCGCGCTCTCGTTCGTCCCGACCCGCGCCGAATACGCCGTCCCTCCGCGAGACGCGTCGGGCGATCCGCGACCTCCGGGATCGTGGACGCTCTACGACGACGTGCTCGAGGCGAACGGCGCTTCTGCGGTCGACTTCGAGAGGCTACCTGGCATCGGGCCGGGAATCGCGAAGAGACTCGTCGACGAGCGAGACGCGATCGACGGGTTCTGTTCGAGCGAAGACATCGCCGCGATCGCGCGTCGGCGCTGGAACGCGATCGCGCCGCTCCTCAGCGTGCAGCCGGCTCGGCGGTGCTCTTCTTCTTCGAAAGAATGATCCGCTCGTACGCGCTTCCGACGTCGCGCGCGAGAAGGACCAGCCAGCTCGCCAGCTCGGGCGCGACCGGGTCCGCGCCGTTGTCGGCGTACAGCAGGTTCACGACGCGGTTCTTCACCGAGATCGGCACGACCACGATGCTCACAGGCGCCTTCGAGCGACCGAGGGCGGCGAGCAGGCGATCGTTCAGCCCTTTCGACGGCGCCGGTCCGTGGAACACGACGCCACCCGACGCCGGCTTGAGGATCGACTCCGCGTTGCCGGGCACCATCACCGGCTCGATCGACGTGTAGTCGAGCGCGGCGCCCGCGCCTTTCCAGCCGAGAATCATCGTCTCGGCGGCCCGCGCCGGATCCGCCGGGCCTTTGACGATGAAGAGCGCGGCCATCGCGAACTTCGAGCGCGCGAGACGGAGTGCGACGCCCGCGACTTCCTCCCGGTCGCTCGCCGTTGCGAGATACACGCGAAGCTCGGCGGCTTCCTGCTCGGACGCCGGCGCGGGATACGCGATCGGCGCCGACGCATCCGTAAGGGGGGTCGCTTCGACGGGCTCGAGGTGCTCGGCTTCGAGGATCGGAAGGCTCGTCTCCGGCTCGATCGTGCCCGTGACGACCGCATCCGGCTTTTGCGGCGGCGGCTGCGGAACCAGGGCGAGCGGAGGCGGCGGCGCAACCGGCGCGAACACCGGAAGGGGCGGTACGACCGTGAGCAGGGGTGGTGCCGCAACCGGAGCGGGCTGCGGCGGGACCATCGCGAGCGGCGGACCGCCTCCGTTGGTGGTCGCCCGCATCGCGGCTTCCTGTCCCTCGGCTTCGGTCGAGAGCTCTTCGCCCTCGCGCAGCGGGTGGAACCCCTTGGCTTCGAGCTCCGCGGCGTTGGCCTGTTCAGCCGGCGCACGTGAGGTAATCGCGGCGGAGCCCGCGGCGATCGCGCCTGCGTATTTCCCGCGCGTCAGCGTACGCCCCAGTCGAATGTAGCGAATGTCGCGCTTGATGCCGTAGTGCTTCTCGAGCAGGAAAAACATCCGCAGCTCGGGCAGGAGATACGGCTTCAGCCGCATCCCCGTCGAGAACGAGAGTTCGTCCATCGACTTCAGATCCGTCGGATCGCACACCGCGCAGTGAAGCGTCTTCGCTTCGATCCGGATCGGCACGACCTTGTGCTTCTCCACGATCGGACGCGCGATCGATCCGAGGATCTCGCGCGGCAGATCCTCGAGCTCTTCCACCGACGCCGCAGGGAAACCGCTGCGCCGTGACAGGTGCGCGGTCAGGTCGTCGAGGGACACGTACCCCAGCTCGACGAGGTTGGTCCCCAGCCGTCCGCCGAAGATGACCTGGCACTGGAGAGCTTCGTTCAGCTGCTCCTGCGACACGATCTGGTGCCGCAGCAGGTATTGGCCGAGCTTTTCGGGCATTGCGCTCCGGTGATGCTAGCTGCGCTTGGCCCGCAGGATGAGATTTTCGAACGCGCTGCTCACGGCTCGCCCCAGCTGGTAGAGCTCGCCAATCGACGCAGGGTTTTCGTCGTCGATGTCGCCGCCGTCGGCGTAGAGCACGCACGCGACCTTGTCCTTCAGCACGAAGGGGACCACGACCACGCGCTCGGGGCGCGGATCGCCCAGCGCGTTGAAGAAGATGTCGTTCACCGTCGTGTGCGGCACGCCGCCGCAATAGAGGACCTTCGTCTCGAACACCGTCTTGAAAATCGACGGGTTCGTCAGCGGCACCATGATGCCGCGAACCGCCGCGCGAGAAATCTCGCTGCCGCCGCCTTCCCAGCCGACGAGCATCTCCTTCTTGATCACGAAGAGCGCGGATCGACGGTACCGCTGCGTGGCATACGCGAGGACGATGCGGGCGATGTCGTCGCGCTCGCGCACCTGCGTTCCGAGCGCGGCAACCGTGCCCTTCAGCAATTCGGCGGCGGCCAAGGTCGGCGAACCGGCGAACGGGGAGGGGGCGGCGACTGGAACGGGAGCGGCGACTGGAACAGGAACAGGAGCGGCAACCGGAACGGGAACCGGAGCGGGAACCGGAACGGGAACCGGAACCGGAGCGGCAACAGGAACAGGAGCGGTGCCGGTCACGATCGAGTCGAAGCTCAACGGCAACACGTCGTCGTCGTCGGCCTCCTCCGAAACAGGTGGCCGCGGGGGCTCGGGCTCCAACATGTCCGACAGGCCCGCAATGCCGTCGCCGTTCACATCCATCGCCGGGCTCAGCTCGTGGGTCGCCACCGCCAACGCCGCCTCGGGCGTCGGGTTCGTCTCGGCAAAGTTCAGCTTACGAAGGAAATCGTCCTCCGGACGGACGGCACTCATGGGAGCCGGGGCAGGAGCGGGAGCCGGCACTGGCATCGGCGGAGCGGTCGGCGGCGCGGCCAGCGGCGCGCTCGCGGACATCGCGGCAACCGGAGCCGGTGCGGCGGCGTGCCCGTTCGTCGCCGGTTCCGCGGAGCCATTCGTGTCGGGCGCTTTCGAAATCACCACCGCCAGCGTCGGCATCAGCCAACGAAAGGCACCGATGTGCGCGAACGGAATCGGTCCTGCCGCAGGAACGAACGTCGCGCCGACGCCGCCCTTGCGCTCGGCAGAGGAGATCGGCGCCATCGCGGCGAAGGGCACGGCAGGTGCCCGCACGGGCGCGGGTGCATCCGCTGCCGGCGGATCGTTGCGACGCTCGTTGCCGACGCGACGATCCGTGCGCGCACGACGATCGTCCGCAGGAATCTTCTCGGCTTCGGGTGGCGCGGCGAGCGTCGGCGCAGGCGCGGCGAGCGTTGCCACAGGCGCGGCGACGGGAGATGGCTGCGGCGGAGTTGCCACAGGCGGCTCGCTCATCGGCTCGATGGGATTGCTCTGAGTCGATGGACCGCCACGTCGCGCGGAGAGTCGCGCGGCCATCGCGGCCGCGGCCTCGCGGGCCGTGCGCGCAGCGGCCGCCGCCGCGGCCGTCGGCACCGCGGGCGTCGACGGCGCCGTCGGCGAGGCTGGAGTCGGCGGCGGACTCGGCGCCGGAGACTTCGCCGCGACGGGCGGCGGCGTCGGCGCCGGAGACTTCGCCGCGACGGGCGGCGGCGTCGACGCCGGAGGTTTCGCCGCGACAGGCGGCGGCGTCGGTGCCGGAGGTTTCGCCGCGACAGGCGGCGGCGTCGGTGCCGGAGGTTTCGCCGCGACGGGTGCCGGCATCGGTGCCTGTGGTGGCACGGGATCCGCTGCCGCCGAAATCGCGGCGCCGATCGACATCAGCGCTTCTTCCTCGGCTTCGATCTGCGCGATCAGGTCGTCTTCACGCAGCTCGGCAAGTCCCGCGGGCGCTGCTGCGGGCGGAGCCGTCGGTGGCGGAGTCGCGGCAGGGGGAACCGGCGCAGCAGCGGCCGGCGGTGTTGCCGGCGGAGGCGGCGTTACGCCCTGCCAGGTCGACGCGCCGCCTGGTGCTTGCGGTTGGTTGCCCTTGGTCGCGATGCGCGAGAGCGCTCGCTTGAAGAGATCCTTGTTCGCGGCCATGTGGAATCGAAACCCATTCTAGCAGCGAATCTTTCCGGAATCGCACCGCTTTTCCGGCGCGTATGCGATTGACCGACCCCGGTTCATGCGGTACACCGTTCGGCCACCCAGCATGGCGACGCCGGTTTACCTCGACTACAACGCGACCACGCCGCTTCTGGACGAGGTTCGCGACGTCATGACCCTCGCACTCGCGGACGGTTGGGGCAACCCGTCTTCGCATCACTGGGCCGGTCGCGTCGCGAAGCGTTTGCTCGATGAAGGCCGGGCGGGCGTGGCGGGCGCGATCGGCGCCTCGGTCGCCGAGGTCGTCTTCAACTCGGGCGCGTCCGAAGCGGACAACCACGCGATCCGCGGAGTCTGCTCCGGGACGCCGGGCGATCGCGACACGATCGTGATCACCAGCGTCGAGCATCCCGCGGTCAGCGCCGCGGTCGCCGAGTGCGTCTCGCGCGGATGGCGCGTCGCGACCGTGCCCGTGCTTTCGTCGGGTGCGCTCGATCTCGCGGCGCTCTCGGCCGCGGTGGACGCGCGCACGAAGCTCGTCGTCGCGATGGCCGTCAACAACGAGACCGGCGTGATCTTCCCGATGGAAGAGATCGGCCGCATCGCGCGTAAGAGCGGCGCGCTCTTCTTCTGCGACGCGGTCCAGGCGCTCGGCAAGATCGCCATCGACGTCGAGAAGTGGAACGCGGACCTCCTCGCGATCGCCGCCCACAAGGCCGGCGGTCCGAAGGGGATCGGCGCGCTGTACATCCGCCGCGGCGTCCATCCGGCGCCGCTCGTCCTCGGCGGCTCGCAGGAGCGCGATCGCCGCGCCGGCACGGAAAACGTCGCGGGCATCGCCGGCTTCGGGATGGCCGCGAAGCTCGCGGAGGAGCGCCGCGTCGCGAACATGGCCGCCGCGAAGCGCCTGCGCGATCGCCTCGAAGCCGAGCTCCCGAAGCGCGTGGTCGGGGTCGCCGTGCACGGCGCGTCCGCTCCTCGCGTCGACAACACGAGCTACGTCTCGTTCGACGGCGCGATCGGCGAGAACCTGTTGCTCGCGTTCGATCTCGAGGGCATCGCCGTTTCCGGCGGCTCGGCCTGCGCGTCGGGCGCGCTCCATCCGTCGCGCACGCTCGAAGCGATGGGTGTCTCCGCGGATGTCGCGCTCGGCGCCGTGCGCTTCACGTTCGGCCCGCGCAGCACCGATGCCGACGTCGACCGCGTGCTCGACGTCGCCGCGCACATCGTCGCGCGCAGCCGCGCCGCGGCCGCGTCGGCGGCGCCGAAAGCGAGGAACGTCTGATGGGCGGCATCGAGGCACGAATCCAAGACATGATCGCGAACCCGGAATATTTCGTGCTGTTCGCGCTGATCACGGTCATCGCGATCGCACTTCACGAGTTCGGACACGCTTTCATGGCGGTCGCCTGCGGCGATCCCACTCCCCGCGCGGAAGGTCGCGTCACGCTGAATCCACTTGCGCACCTCGATCCCATCGGCACCATCGGAATCTTCTTCCTCGGCTTCGGCTGGGGAAAGCCGGTCATGGTGCAGCCGGCGAACTTCCGAAACAAGCGCTGGGACGACGTGAAGGTGTCCATCGCAGGACCCGCGATGAACCTCTTCCAGGCAATTTTTTACGCGATCCTGTTCCGGACCTTCGTTGAATCGGGGTTCCGCTCGCCGGCGGCCCTCATGATCTGCAACATCGGGATGGTCACCAACATCGGACTGATGGTCTTCAATCTCATCCCGGTCGGTCCTCTCGACGGAGCCACGGTCCTTCGCGGTTTTCTGCCGCCGCGGACCGCCCATCAGTTCCAGGAGTTCAACCAGCAGTACGGGATGCTGGCGTTCATCGCGATCATCTTTCTGGGATTTGCCGGAACGTTCATCTCGCCGGTGCAGGAAGTGTTCATGCGGTACGCGAAGTGGGGTCTCGTTTGAGCGAGCCGTCACTCGACTACAAGGTCAAGCTCGAGGTCTTCGAAGGCCCTCTCGATCTGCTCCTCTATCTCATCCGCAAGGAGGAGATCGACGTCTGGGACATCCCGATCTCGCGGATCACGGAGCAGTACCTCCAGTACCTCGACCTGATGCGGGACTTGAACCTCGACGTCGCCGGGGAGTTCATCCTCATGGCGGCGACGCTCGCCCACATCAAGAGCAAGGAGCTCCTGCCGAAGGACCCGAACGCGGCGCCCGAGGAAGTGGAAGAGGGCGATCCGCGCGCGGAGCTCGTGCGGCGCTTGCTCGAGTATCAGAAGTACAAGAACGCCGCCGAAGAGCTGGCGATCCGTCCGCTGCTCGGCCGCGACACGTTCGGCAAGGGTGAGGCGAACGTCCCTGATTCGAAGGAAGTCGTCGAAGGGGAAGTTCCGGTCGAAGCGCCGCCGATGGACATGAGCGTGTTCGCGCTTCTCGACGCGTTCAAGCGCGTGATCGCGCGGATCCCACCGGAGAAGTTCCACGAGATCCAGGGCGACACGATCTCGGTCGCCGAAAAGGCGTCGTGGCTCGCGGTCGAGATCCAGCGCACCGGCCGCATCACGTTCCAGGAGCTCTTCGCGAACGTCGAGAACCAACGGAAGGTGGACGTCATCGCGACGTTCCTCGCGCTGCTCGAGATGGTTCGCATGAAGCTTCTCGCCGTGAAGCAGGGCCTCGAAGAGGGCATCATCTACATCGAGTCGCGCATCCCGGAAGGCACCGACATCGAGTCGGTGATCCTCGGGACGGATCTCGAGAAGGCGTTTGCGTACGGCATCAGCGGTGGCGGCGGTCCGAAGAAGGAAGCGGTCGCCGTGAGCGTGAGCAGCAACGACAGCAACGGTGGAACAACGGGAGAGAGCGCGTGAGCTCGAGCGGCACCGCAGTCCAGGAAAACGAATCGACGTCGACGCTCGATCGCGAGCGGATCAAGGGCATCTGCGAAGCGGTGATCTTCGCCGCCGACAAGCCGGTGACGATCGCGCAGCTCCGGGCGATCTTCGACGGTGAGGAAGGCATCACGCCCGCCTCGATCCAGGAGGCGCTCGACGAGCTGAAGGTCGACCTCGGCGCGGAGGCCCGCGGGCTCGCGCTCGTGGAGATCTCCGGCGGCTTCGCGTTCCGCACCAAGCCCGACCACCGCTTCTGGGTTTCGCGTCTCACGACGCCGAAGGCCGTGCGCCTCTCTCGCGCGTCGCTCGAGACGCTCGCGATCGTCGCGTATCGCCAGCCGGTCACGCGTGCGGGCGTCGACGACATCCGCGGCGTCGATTCCGGCGCCGTGCTCAAGGGCCTCCTCGAGAAGAGGGTCGTGAAGATCCTCGGCCGCCAGGAGGGCGTCGGCAACCCGATCATTTACGGGACGACGAAGGAGTTCCTCGAAGCGTTCGGCTTGAAGGACCTCGCGGAGCTTCCGACGCTGAAGGAATTCCAGGAGCTCGATGACGCGAGCCGCCGCACGCTCGACGCGCACGGCATCACGCTCGACGAGCCGCCGACGGACGAAGCGATCGCCGCGAGCGAAGCGCCGCCGTACGACGACCCGGGCATCGAGCGCACCGGCCAGACCGTTCCGCAGACCGACGACTCCGAAGATCCGGCGCGCCAGCAACTGACATCTGATGACGAGGCTTCCGATGAATGATCGTGGTGGACGCGGCGGCAAGCCGCCGGCCCGTGGCGGCAAGCCTCCCGCCCGCGGCGGTGCCCGCGCTCCGGCAGGACGCGGCCGGCCGTCGTCGGGACCGCCTCGCACGGGCGGCGCCGATCGTGGCCCGCGCCGCGAAGGCGGCTTCAAGAGTGGACCGCCTCGTACGGGCGGCGCCGATCGCGGCCCTCGCCGCGAAGGCGGCTTCAAGAGTGGACCGCCTCGTACGGGCGGCGCCGATCGTGGCCCGCGCCGCGAAGGTGGGTTCAAGAGCGGACCGCCGCGCACGGGCGGCGCCGATCGCGGTCCCCGTCGCGAAGGCGGCTTCAAGAGTGGACCGCCGCGCAGTGGACCGCCGCGCAGTGGACCGCCGCGCAGTGGACCGCCGCGCAGTGGACCGCCGCGCAGTGGACCGC
>Ga0163152_10007012_pt1 | contig 12477 bp, 17 predicted proteins | sample OliLakLV19MP8IB2_FD_148635 | JGI IMG/M metagenome (GOLD analysis project Ga0163152, IMG submission 148635) | Freshwater microbial mat bacterial communities from Lake Vanda, McMurdo Dry Valleys, Antarctica - Oligotrophic Lake LV.19.MP8.IB-2 | ecosystem: Environmental > Aquatic > Freshwater >... | reverse complement strand
TCGTCCCGCGAGCAGAAGGACGCGATCTCATTGCCGCAACATGGACATCGCTCAAATGGCCGCACCGCGCTCCTCCGGATCAACTGTTGGTGCGTTGTTACGTCGGCGGAGTCGGGCGAGAAGCTATTTTAACGTTGGATGACAATGCATTGGTCGCGCGTGTCAGGGAAGAATTGGCCAGCATATGTGGCGTCACGGCGGAGCCGGGATATGTGGAAGTGAATCGCTGGATGAAGGCCATGCCGCAATATACGTTGGGGCATCTCGACCGGCTGAACCAAATTGAAGCAGCACTCAGTCGCTACGGAGGGTTGGTCCTCACCGGCGCAGGCTATCGAGGTGTCGGGATTCCAGACTGTATCCGTGACGGGGCGCTCGCAGCCGAGCGGGTTGTACGATATTTGTCTGGCGAGCGAGCCTAATTCGAAACGAGGGATGATGATAGATACTCGAATGAAGATTACGGATGTGACAGGCCCCTATCGCGAACCGCGCGAACAGGTGTTTTCCTACGACTACTCAGTCCAACGGGCATCCTGGCCGACCGCCCAGGCTGTGCGAGTGAAGGTGGCCATTCCAGAGGAGTTGGACGTAGTCCGGAGCAAGATTTTAGGGGACGTCGTCGGAACCCCAGGCCAGCAACTCATGATTTCGAAATGCCTGTCTCGGCATATCGCGGACGAAAAAATCCGCATCGCCGAGGCCGACGGCATGTTGTCAGAGCGCCGCGACACCGTCATAGCTCCCTTCACAGGACCCCTGTCTCATTTATTCGCACGACTCGATACCTGGGCGACTGAACAGCAAGCGACGTTGCGGGCAGAAATCAAAACGCTGGTGGGACTGTAGTCGGGCAACGCGCTTCGAGAAGGTTGCGGCTGAGATCGAGGTTGAGTGCCAAAGCAACCTGCGAGTCGAACCGGAGTTCCCTACCGGACAGGCGGAATGGACACCTAATCATAGGTAATTGCGGAGAAGCAATTGATCTTTAGCGCAGACGCGTGTAGGCTTCAATCATCTCAAAGTTGAGAGGCAATGACCAAAGTCCATGAACAGACGCTGTTAGAGAAGCTCCGGGGCCTCCCTCCGGAACGGTTGGCTGAGGTCGAAGATTTCGTCGACTTTCTGGCACACCGGCAGGCTGGCGAGCGCGGTCTGACCCAGGCCGCTAGCGAACTCGCCACCGCCGCCTTCACACGTGTCTGGGACAACCCTGCCGACGCCGACTATGACCGGCTATGAGTTCGGAGATCTCGTCCTCGTTCCCTTCCCCTTCACGGATCAGTCCACCGTCAAACGCCGCCCCGCCGTGGTGATCAGCAGCGCCGCCTATCATCGAGCGCGACCCGACCTCCTGATCATGGCCATTACAAGTCAACAACCCTTCACACTGTCCGTGGGCGAGGTCCAGATCCAGGACTGGCGAGGCGCAGGGTTGCTCAAGCCATCCGTCCTCAAACCGATCCTCACCACCATCGACCCAGCCCTCGTGCTCAAGAAGCTAGGACAACTAGCCCCGACCGATCAAGCCGCTCTTCGGCAGGCGCTCAACATCATTCTCGGGTAGGCCCACCGCAACCTGCCTCTTTTCTTGCGCGCGTGCTTTAGGTATCGCATGCCTATCACCCACACACCCCCATCTGTAATTCTGCCCGTCCCCTTTATTTTCACAGCAACTCATGATTTCAAAATGCCTGTCGCGGCATATCGCAGACGAAAAACTCCGCATCGCCGAAGCCGACGGCATGTTGTCAGAACGCCGAGATTTCATCGTCGCTCCCTTCACCGGCCCATTGGTTCATCTATTCCCACGACTCGAGACCTGGGCAGTCGAACAGCGAGACGCGTTACGGGTAGAAATCAAAGCGTTGGTGGGACTGTAACTAGGCAGGGCACCGAGTTTTTACTCTGTTCACGAAAGTGATCATCGCTCAACCTGACCCCTTTCTTGCGACAATGTCGTTTCTTCCTCTAACAATTGATTTGCGAGTTCATGTATGAAGTGCAAACGAAAGCGGACGCGTTCAAAACTATTCTCCCCTCTTCCGGTCACATTCTACAACTTCGCAGTTAAGCGAGACTAGCAGCAGCTGCTGCTGCAGCCGCCGCTAGTAGCGAGCTGTATGGTGGCGCTTGCCAGCGCGCTCGGTGCCGCGGTCACGATCACATTTGATGGTTGTGCATCCGCGACGGATGTCGGGATACGCTGAGAATCGCCCGTATAACCAGTCCCGATGCGGAACCGGTGAGTATCGACGTCGGTGTTGATCTCGATGGAGTCGGTGCCGCTGATGGACCACCCACTGAAATCGCTTTCATCCATCATCACGCGGACCGCTGCGGGATTGGGTAATCCGCTAACTCGCCATGTCGTTGCTGCTCCACGCTTTGAACTCGCCGCACAATAGGTCTCGACCCACAGCGCACCAGCATTCGGTTCGTTCCAACATTGGGAGATGCCGAGTGTCGGGTAGTCCACACCTGAGACCGTTGGCTCGGAGAATTTTGCAAGATTCGGCTGATTGAAGACCCGTCCCCAAGCACCTGGGTCGCCCAGATCGCTCAAAACCATAAGACTAGAGAGCTGGCCGCGTGGCCAGGGCTCGCTGAATTTGAACCACCAACCGAAGCGATCACCATCAGGGCCAAAAAACTTCGGTTCAAAGGAGGCCTCCGCCAACTGACGCAGGCGCACCTCGGTGACCGTATCACCTAGCTCGCGCGCCATCATAACGCCCAGCGCAAGAAAGCGTGGATCGGGGTGCAGCTGCAGCACCGGCTTCTTCGGATCATTCCAACCGAGCTTGCGCACAGCCATTTCATAGAGTTGGGTGCCGAACGCGCGGTTCTGCGGCAGCACGTATAGCACTATAGCCATGGCCGCATAGGCACCGACATCGTCGCGGAAGGTGCAGAGTGAGCGCTCGATCGGATCGTAATACAACGCGAACCAGTCAAGGTTGCCTTTTCGGTCGAGACCCATGTAGTGCTTCCGAGTGAATTCTATCCAGCGGTCATATACCCAATGTGTGCGCTTTCCGTGCAACCCATCGTAGAGCTGCAGGCCGAGACCGGCGCCGCTGACGCAAAACGGCCATATCTTGGTATTCTCGCAATGGACGCCCTGTGGTCGCTCGGCCCACTGGTCGTGCATGAAGCCGACGATGCGGTGGTGGTCCCAATCGAACAGCCGTTCTTGGTAGCCGACTACCTTGAACGGATGCTCCCATTTGTCATCGCCTGAGACGTAGCGATAGAAGCACAGGAGCATGTTGAAGAAGCCGCGAAAAAAATTGTTGCCGTCCGAGCCGATAGGATCTGGTTGCAGGCCCCAAGGTTTGACGCCGTTAGCGGTCCACCCTGGCGCATCGTAGCGGCCGCGCAGGTGTTCGGGGAGCACTGCCAGCCATTCTGGTGGGTAGCGGTGCTGATCGGGGTCGTGGCCAATCATGGTTATCCAGTCAATAGCTGCCTGGAAGGTGGTATGGCGGTTGACGAGTTCGTCGGCAATACGGGTGTAGACTTCGCGCCACGCGGGCGTAATGTCCGACATGACCGGCAACACATAGCCAGTTTCGTGCAAATCAAAGCGCGCCAAACTGCACATTGGCGGCGTGCTGTAACGGTCCCACCAAGGATGCGGTTCACCGTTGATGCTCCAGTCGTCGGGGGTCGTCGCCTTGTCCCAAATAAATCGCAGCCACCCACGCGCCCGATCATCAAGCCGCGGGAAAGTGTTGGGTTTCATGGACTAGCTCCTTGTAGGCAGGTGCGTTACGTTCACCACATCGGGATTGACTCACCAGCCGCGACGCGGAGCATCGCCATTTTCGCGCGCCGCTGGTGGGCCAATTGCCATGTGGGGTCGAGTTCTGTAACCGACGGTTCCCGGATGATCCGTCCGGCGACACTGCCGCCCATGCTTGGCGAGACGTAGGCATCCGGCGGCGCGACAGGCAGTGGTCCCATCCTGCCGATCGGCAAGACAAATCGCGTCAGTCCGTAAAACCACAGCAACAGCACGGCATTTCCCTGATACTCCGCAGAGCCATCGAGAAGTGCGTGCACAATCTTGCCGACCGCATGAGGCGAAAGGAGGGTGATGAAGCCTTGGCGGGCGTTGGAGACTCCAGCCAGTTTACGACGGTTTCGGTAAACTGGGTGAACTTAGAGGGGTTTTGCGTTGCGATCGTTTGGAGGAACCTGGGATCGGCTCGGGCGTCCCCGGTAACATCGGCATGGATCTCTTCACACACGTCAATCCAGACGACATCGGCCCCCGTTGCTGCCAGTCGGCGTCCGTAATGTGCTTCGGCACCGGCACGAAGGTAATGGCTCGCTTGCGTCGAGAACCACTCATAGGGATCGAGAGACTCCTGCTTGACCTGATGGAGGAGTTCATGGCTGGCCCTCTGTAAGAAGCCATGGCGGTCTGAATCCGTCCGCACATAGACTCTACCATGGTACTGCATGGCGAGGAAACCGCCAACACGGTTAAACAGTTGGACAACAGCCGGAAGACGCGAGGTGAAACCCTCATGGCTTACGATCTGATCGCCCTTGACCTAGATGAACCGAAAGGTTTCAAACCGTGGGTCTCGATAGACTTGCGCGAGCTTGGCGAGGTCTTCGGCGGAATTTACTCGATAGCCCTTGAGGTCCACCACGCCCTGGTGGATGAGATCCGGTGAAATCCCAAGGGCGACAGTGCGCACGTCTGGCTGGACGGGAGTATCAATCGCTCCACTGGTAGCGGATACGTTCTTGCCGGCGCGGTCGAGATCACCGAGAGCCGCTGAAGCAATCTCGTAATTACGCTCTGTTTACCCGCTTTCACATACTGCATTCCAACCCCAATCAATTACAATTCGTGAACGTATTCGACCCCACCCGACTGCTCGTGCAGTTCCGCCCATTACTGAAGTTGTGAAAGGTCGTCCCGCCGATGGACTGATGGGTGCTCGTCGTACCGTCCTGCCAGTTGCCAAACGTCGTTTCCCCTACACGATTGGTCGATCCACTCAGGTTGGGCGTGGAACCGTCATGAACCTTGACCACGGATGATGGGGGAGCAGGAGGAGCAGGGGAAATGGGTGCGGGATGACTACAGCCGAGCAAGAGCGCCAGTAGCAGTGTAAAAACGGTAGTCTTGACCAGTGAGACAGAGTGCATCTGAACGAGTGTTTTGGTCAGTCTCATCACCGGACTAAACAATCAGTCGACAAGAGTTCACTGCCTTAGAGGAATGACGAAAGCGGGGATCTACCGAGCGAGCGAGCCCGTGGAAGGACGCTTACTCTGGCTTACGCTTCGACAACAACTTCATACGCCGCCGTTTCGCCTCAAGCTGCTTGGATTTCTTCCTGACACTCGGCTTTTCGTAAAACCGCCACCGCTTCAGTTCGCGGAAGAGTCCTTCTCCCGCGAGTTTCTTCTTGGCAATTTTAAGGGCTTTCTCGACGTTATTATTGAAGACCTTGATTTCCATGTTTTCCGTCTGTCTACTTTCCCAGGCGATGCCTGTATAGGTTTTTCTCTCGTGCCAGCCTAACCCTGACCAAGGGGCGCAGTCTAACATGACCCCCTAAGTTGCTCTAGGCGGCTTGTCATTGCTGATATTACCCTCGATTAGCCTGAGGAAGGCGAAGGGGCTGAGAGCCCAGACATGGGTTTATGGGATTTTGGGCGCCTGGCAAGGATTCGATGGTTTTCAGCGAGACTTACCGCACGGAGATGTTCAGCACTTGGAGAAGAGGGGAGGACTGAGAGGGCAGATACACAGCGATGGCAGACGTGTTAGAGCGCCTCAGCAGCCTTTGAACTGCTGTGCCTGACACTGTTGCGAGAGTCGCTGGGCTTCTGCAATCTGTGCGGGAGTCATTCGACGTGCAACCTTATCTCGATTGTCTTCCACTTGCTTCTGCGCGTCACCTGTCAAGTTGGTTGCTGAGAGGTTGAACCACATATAAGCTCGGACATAATCCTGCGGCACGCCGTGTCCCTTGGCATACAGCGTCCCGAGGTGGTCCTGTGCCTCCGCGTCCCCCAGGGCTGCCCCCTTCTCCAACCATTGTCGCGCCGTCGGATAGTCTTGCTTGACACCCAATCCGAAGTAATATAACCCCCCGAGGCGGAACGGTGCGCCCTCGTCCCCCTGGGCAGCGGCTTTTTCAAACCACTGCCGCGCTGCCGTATAGTCTTGTGGCACGCCCTGTCCGTCACGATACAGCACCCCGACGTTGGACTGTGCGACCGCGTTGCCTTGGGCTGCCGCTTTCTGGATCCACTTCGCCGCTTGGGCATAGTCCTGCGGCACACCCTTCCCCTTGGCATACAAAAACCCAAGGTGGTCCTGCGCCTCTGCGTCCCCCTGGGCTGCTGCTTTCTGGAACCACTGCCCCGCTTGGGCAAAGTCCTGCGGCACGCCCTGTCCTTCGGCGAACAACAACCCAAGAGTAAATTGCGCCCTCGCGTAGCCCTGCGTTGCGGCTTTTTCATACCATACTCGCGCTTTCGCATAGTCTTGCGGCACACCCCGTCCTAGGTAATACAGTGCCCCGAAGGCGTGCTGCGCCAGTGCGTTGCCCTGGGCTGCCTGCGTTTTCATCCTTTGAAGTTCTTCTGGTGAAAAGTCGCTCGGTGGGGAACCTGAAGCATGCCCAGAAGGGAGAACTAGTGCAGTAAGGAGAATTATGATGAATAGGGCGCGCATAAAGCACTATCGCCCGAGTGTTTTAGATCGTCAAGGATTAGAGGATTGTTCGCATTGCTGAGTAGGTATTCAACAGGAAAGCCTGTAATGGGTCTCGTACCCATCTGATGAAAACTAGAATGAGGTACCGCTAATTGTGAAGATTCCCTTTTGCTGCCTCCCGACGCTGGGCTCTCCACGCCCACGGCGGCACCGGCTGCGAATCAGCCCACAAACCTTTCCTCGTTTCTCGTGCTTCCGTCTCTAACCTTCGAGCACCGAATTCTCCGGCGCAACCTTCGGATATTACCACCACCAGACCTGTTTGACGAGTTCCTGATGGAGATGTAGGCCATCGGGCAGGAGCCGTCACGGCGGTCACCGTTTATGCTCCGGCTAGGTGTTTGCTATTGCGCGATAGGGATTCCACGTATGAATTGTCTTGACACCTCGGAGATGCGTGGTCCATAACGTGGCTCCCACTGCCAGTCGAGTCGTTCGGGTTTACTGATGGCACTCCCATGTTGATCCAGAGCCCACCAAATCGTCTCCGCTTACGCCCGGCTCCCCGTTTGCACTCACTCACGTCTCGACATGTCTAACCGCGCGTCCCTCACGGCGTCGTTTGGTGAGCTGGTCCGTCTCGGACCACCGACGGCCGCTGCCTGTCCAGACCAAGACCAGTCCCGATCCAGCTTCGACTCCGTCACCTGAAAGGTCTGAGCACATGCGTCCATTTCGACCCTGCGTAAATCTGCTGTGTCCGCGCCTGGCGCTGCTCCTGGGCTTCTTGCTGCTCGTCGGGCTGGCCGCATGTGGACCGGCGCCGTCGGACCCCGCGCCGAGCCTGGAACCCCGCGCGAGCCTGGGCGGACCGTCCGAATTGCAACCCGTTTCGCAGCACAGTCCGTCAACACACCACGCCTCCGTCAGGCTGCCGGCGAGCCCTGCGCCCCTCGCCGCACCGCTCGCGTCGAACCTTGCGCCGACCCAGGACCAGCAGAAAGCGTCGGCGCCGCTGCCGGAGCCGCTGGTCCTGCCCATCTGGATGGCGCAGGCGCTGGCATCTCCGGAGGTCCCCGTCCGCCTCCGGGCCCTGGATCTGTGGGCGCAACAGGGGCCAGAGGCGCCGATGGACCCGCTGGTCGTGGCGCTGGACGACGGGGACGATGACGTGCGCACGAAGGCGATGGCGATCATCGAACGGCAGTGGGCGATCGCGCAAGAGGCGGAGCAGTAAGGTGGAGTCGAGGGGTAAAAGGATGGTCAGAAGGAAGCGCGTGGGCCGGCAGACAGTCTGTCAGTGCATCAACAACCACATTAACAAGGAGGCGCGGCATGATACGAAGCAGCAGGAGCAGATGGGTCAGTGGCATCGGGACCGTGGTCCTCATTGGGGGCCTGGCCCTGGCGAACTTTGGGAGTGGGATCACGTCGGCGGAGGCGACCAATCCCCCACCGAATCCATTCAAACAGATCTTGAACAAGCTCGATCAGATCCTGGCCGCCATTACGGGGGGCGGGGGCGGGGGGAATCACACCCTGCGGTGGGACACGAACAATCCGTCGGCGTCGCGCTTTACCACGGCCTTCCCCGGCGCGGTCTTGGACAAGAACACTGGACTGGTGTGGGAGCAGGCGCCGGACACGACGAACTATTACTACGGGGACGATGCGACCAGCTTTTGTGTCAACAAGACAGTTGGCAACACGCGCGGCTGGCGGCTGCCCTCGGTGGCGGAGTTGGCAAGTGTGATTGATCCCACACTCCCACCGCCCTTTGTCCCGGCGGGCGTCTTTACCGGCGTCCAGCAGTTCTTCCACTGGTCGGCCTCGGCGGTCGCCCGTCTTCCGGGCTTCGCGTGGTTTGTGGCCTTCGACACTGGCGTGGTGGGTATCGGCAATAAGTCCGGCACCCAAGCCTTCGCCTGGTGTGTGCGCGGTCCGATGCAAGAGTCTGTGTATTGAGCATTCGGTGATTGAAGTCATTGGTTATTGGGGGTGCAGGGGGCGTGAGCCTCCTGCCCTCTCGACCACATCACCTTCAGGCGCTTCGATCACGTTGCTCATTCGGCAGCGTGACGGTGCTCCCACCATCATTTTCTCGCAGAGACGCCTCGGCTAAGCGAGTTGCCAACTAAGTATAATTTCTCGTGTTTTCGGAACATCAGAATGCACGCGAGGCAACTGCCCGCGGAAGGGAGGGGAGATTATGCAGGATTACGGCTGGAGACGAGTCAGAATAAGTCTGGTGGGGGGCAACCGAGGCATAAATTATTTCAGCCCGAAAATCATGGTCCCGCTGCGAGCGATGCAGGCTGATTCCAAGCGCGCCAACGCCAGGACATAACCCTGCCCACTCACGCTACTTCCTCTTCCGCCACTCCCACGGCGGCACCGGCTGGGCGCGTCCAATCTTTGTTAATCCTCATCCGAGACCGCGCCACGACATACTTTGTTAATCAGCTCACTCTTAACCCGCCGTACTTCCTCCTGAAACCGTTTCAAGGGAACTGTATATTCCGGCTGCCGTCCAGAGAAGAGCTCGGCGAATGCTAGTGCGGGTATTAAGCAAGTGACAATTTCGTGCAAATTACCTTCCACCGTGCTCCCGTGCCTTGCACTTCGGAGTCTCGCTTTTACCGAGACGCTGTTTTTTAATTCCAATGCGATCTGATCGAGGTCCTGAATAAACTTGCCCAACGCTTCGCCATGCTCAGGCTGCGATTGAGCCCAAGTGTGAGCACATTCTTTTGTGCGCTCTAAGGCGGTGAAGATCAGAACTATCGAAGGTTTCATAGCTTTTGGTCCTCCCCCTGTCGTTTCCGCCACTCCCATGGCGGCACCGGCTGCGGATCGACCCACAAGCCTCGTTTGGCCTCTCGCGCTTCTGTCTCTAGCCCCTCCAGCACCGTATCTCCCGGCGCATACTTCCGATACCACCAGCACCTGCCGTCTTTGACCAGTTCGTGATTGACATTGGTGCCATAGGGCGGGAACACATCGGCATTAGTTCTGTGATACTTGTCCAGGCCGTGATGTTGGACGGTGACTTCTTTCCCAAAGGCGAGGGCAGAAGTCGCTTGCTGGGCTCGCTTGCCAAGGCGTGTCAGTTTTCTTTACAGCGAATCAAGGAACGTACGAATTCGATAACCTATTGTTAAAGTAGGTTCACCACGCGCCTCATCGCAAACAGGACACCGGCGAAGCTGTTCATCGTGTCAAGAGTTTTTACAGGTTCCAGTCTGCAACCTCCAAGGGTCAATCATAACAGTGCAAAAACAGACACGTATTTCTAGCGCACGCAAATTGCTTGCTTCGAGAAGTGGCTAGATTTGCCCACCCTTATATTGAGGTTGGTTATGAAGAAATGGACAGTCTGTAGTGGTTTCGTGGGGCTGGCCCTGCTACTCCTCCCTCAACAGGGGCAGGCCCTATCGTTCACCGTGGACTCCGCCACGGTCAATGTAAGCGACACGTTTTCGATCAATCTCAATGTGGTCAATCCCGATGCCATTGAGATCATTTCGTGGCAATTCGACCTGACGTACGATCCCACCCTCCTCCAGGCGAACGCGGTCACGGAAGGTCCGTTCCTCTCGTCCTCCGGCACCACGTTCTTCACTCCCGGCATCATCGATAACACCACCGGCTTGATCAGCCTGGTGTCAGCCTCATTCGTCGATCTGTTTCCGCCCAGCGGCAGCGGGGTCCTGGCCAGTATTGACTTCACCGCGTTGAGCCCGGGGCTGTCGCCGCTGACGCCCTCCAACGTGTTCCTCAACTTTGAGAGCGGCGGCTTCACTGTGACGCCCGGCTCCGTCTGCGTGACCGGGGGGTCGACCTGTGGGGTCAGCGCAGTGCCGGAGCCGAGCGCGCTGCTGCTGCTGGGCCTGGGGCTCGGTATCTTTCTCTTCGCCCAACAGCGGCAGATATTCGGGAAGCGGAGCCGCTGAGCAACATCGACGAACCCGTCCTTGCCAAGGACGAGTTCACCCCTGTTATGCGGACGAGTGGGGCACCGTGGGACACTGGCATCGTCTCGGGGTCGTAGTCGGTATCACCGCCCTTGTGGGCTGCGGCAATCCGCCGCCGGACCATCCAGTGTCGGGCCACAGTACTGGATCGGCAAACGGCGTCGTCTCACCCTCAACGGGCGCCGCGCCAAACACCAGCACCTCTGCCAACGAACCCGCACCCCAGGCTGCTCAGCAAGTTTCAAAACCTGGTTCCCTCATCACACAGGATCCACGTACCACCAGTCCTTCTCACGGCGCCCGCGCCCAGCCCTCCTCCCCAGCAGACACACCATCACCCAACGAGCAGACCACAGCCGAACGGACTCAACAAGAGGCCCGGCAGCGGTGGTTCGCCGAGATGCGCGAACATTCGGACGTGAGCGTGCGGCTCCAGGCGCTGGAGTTCTGGGCGCAGCAGCCGAGCGACGCGCTCGATCCGGTGACCTATGCGCTCGTGGATGGAGACGAGCAGGTGCGGACACGGGCGCAGGAACTCTGGGAGCAGCAGCTCACGCGGGACACGGCAACGACAGCGCCTATCAAGGAGCAGGAGGCAGGGGGACGGGCGAAGCAGTAAGGGGAGCAAGCACCAGCGGGAAGGGAGCGGCATTCTTCCACTCCGCATGCCGAGGTTCGAAAGCAGGATCGTGCCGTCAGTTCACTCATCATTTCATAACCAGGAGGTGCCAGCATGCAGCAGCCAAGGCAACGCAGCAGAATTATCTTCGGATTACTCTCACTGGGGTTGCTCGTCGGGGTGGCCCTGATGGCCGGCTCAGCGCAGGCGGCTACGGGGAATGGTCCCTATTATGCGGAACCGGCGTGGGATCAGAAACTCCCGGCGGCGACGCGGTTTATTGTGCTGTTGGACTGGAGCAGCCAGGCGGTCTTGGACCGTGAGACCGGGCTGGTGTGGGAACAGGCGCCCACAACGACCCTGGCTACTCCGCAAACCTGGTTCAATGCCCGCTTCACTTGTGCGAATAAGGCGGTTGGGAACCGCAAAGACTGGCGGCTGCCGTCGGTGCATGAGCTGGCAAGCCTGATTGACCCCACGCAGGCCAATCCGGCCCTGCCGCTCAGCCATCCCTTTACCAACGTCCTGCCGACCAACTATTGGTCGGCGACGACGACTGCCGAGGGTCCGACGGACGCGTGGCTCGTGTTCGTCGGCGATGGCTCCGTGGACACCTTCAATAAGTCCAACGTCAACCAGGTCTGGTGTGTCCGTGGTGGCATGCAGGCGGAGGCGTATTGAGGATTCGGTGGAAGGGCGAGACAAGCGGGGAAGGCAAGAGCTGCACGAAACCGCGAGAAGCGCCTAGGGGACAGCCGGCGGTGCCTGTCCCTTTTCTATGATCTCAGGGGCCGCAGTTATCTCATCACATCACAGGAGGGGAGCTATGAACAGCATCAGGCGGAGTCTTGTTGGGTTCTCGTTATTGGGCGTGATCCTGTTGGCCGGTGCACCCAGCCCCGCCCAGGCCCAAACCACGTCGGTGGGGCCTTATTATGCGATGCCGTCGTGGGATCAAACCCTGCCGGCGGCGACGCGGTTCATCATTCTGTCGAACTTTTCAGGCGCGGCGGTGCTGGATCGGAACACGGGGCTCGTGTGGGAGCGCTCGCCGTCGCCGACGCAAGTGACTTGGCCCACAGCTACTTTTGACTACTTGAGTTCCAACTCCAAGTGCAACACTACCAGCCTTGTTGGGCTAAGGTGTTGCTATGCCAACGAAATGCTATACACACTTGAGTGCGGAAGAT
>Ga0163152_10007010_pt1 | contig 12488 bp, 8 predicted proteins | sample OliLakLV19MP8IB2_FD_148635 | JGI IMG/M metagenome (GOLD analysis project Ga0163152, IMG submission 148635) | Freshwater microbial mat bacterial communities from Lake Vanda, McMurdo Dry Valleys, Antarctica - Oligotrophic Lake LV.19.MP8.IB-2 | ecosystem: Environmental > Aquatic > Freshwater > Lake... | reverse complement strand
TGGGAACCCTGGCACGCGCCGACGGTCTCAAATCCAATGCGCGCAGCGAGGTTGAGGCAAACCAGGTGCAGGTGCGCGTGGAACTGCAGGCCGACTGCTACGCCGGTGTGTGGGCGCAGCGCGTGGGCCGACAAGGAAACATACTGGAGCAGGGCGACACCGAGGAGGCGCTCACGGCGGCGAGCCGCATTGGAGACGACGTTCTTCAGCGCCAGTCACAAGGCCGCGTGGTTCCCGATGCGTTCACACATGGATCGGCAGCGCAGCGGCGTGAGTGGCTCGCGCGTGGGATGCGCGAAGGGGATGCGAGTGTGTGTGATACGTTCGGAGGCAAAGAGTACGCCGATCGCGGTGCGGGCCGTTGATTTCTCATGTTCCGATCCGGATTCGCGCTGCACTGAGCCTCAGGCGGGAAGCAACAGGCTCGCATCGTCGTTGCGCGGCGAATTCACGCGGGTCGACACCGGAATGCAACGGAATTCCGCGCGGAGTGCCTATGCCTTTCCGGTCCGTGCCACCGTCTCGGCACGACGCGACGACGCCGCGATGGTGACGAGCGAACGCAACAGATTGCGCATGTCCACCGGCTTTGGGATGTGCACTTCAAAGCCAGCACGCAGGGTGTCCTGCTTGTCGCTATCGCTGGTGTGCCCTGTCACAGCGATAGCTCGCAAAGGCTCAAGAGATCGTCCCGTGGTCCTTTCGCGTTCGCGGATACGCCGGAGCAGCGAATACCCATCCTCGTCGGGCATGCCGATGTCGCACACCAGTGCTTCGGGCTGAAAGCCGTCCAGAGCGCGGAGCGCTTCGGCTGCCGAGGCTGCCGTCGTCACTTCGATGCCGCTGCTCTGCAGAATGGCTCGTTCGATTTCGAGCGCCTCTTCCTGGTCGTCCACCAGCAGGACCTTCATGCCGCGCAGAAGCGACACTCCCGTCCTGGAATTCCACTCCTTTCCCTTCGCGGAAACGTCTAGCTGCGGAGCGGTTTGCGTGGGATGCGGCAACTTCACCGTGAAGGTCGAGCCAAAGCCTCGACCCTCGCTCTCCACTTGGACGGAACCTCCGTGCAGCTCGGTCAGATGCCGAACGATGGCGAGCCCGAGACCCATCCCTCCAAAACGGCGCGTGATGGTGGAATCCTCCTGGCGGAAACGCTCGAACACATGCGGCAGGAAATCCGCTGGAATGCCCACCCCATCGTCACGCACGCGCACGCACACGTAGGCGTCCTCCTCGTACGCGTCGACACGCACCTGGCCGCCCGCGGGCGTGAACTTCACGGCATTGGAGACAAGATTCCAGAGCACCTGTTGCAGACGCGTGGCATCGCCCCAGAGGTGAGGCAAATTTGCGGGGATCTGACAGATCACGGCAATGTGCTTGGCCATGGCCGCCACACGCACCGATTCGCTGGCGGCGCTCACCACGGACGCAAGGTTCAGGTGCGTCACGTTCAGGTTCAATTTGCCGGTGATGATTTGAGAAACGTCGAGCAGGTCGCACACCAGTTGCGACTGCATCCGAGCGCCACGCGAGATGGCATCGATCGACATCCGCATCTCGCGTCCTGACAGCGTGCCCATCTGCAGCAGCTCCGAGTGTCCGAGCACCACGTTGAGCGGCGTGCGCAGCTCGTGCGAAAGTGTGGCAAGGAATTCGTCTTTCGCCCGGTTCGCGCGGCTTGCCTCCTCATAGAGTTTCTCGGCCTGGAGGCGCGCAGCCTGTTCCTTTTTCAGAAGGTCGTCGCGTTCAAGCTCTGTTCTCTTGCGCGTGGTGACATCGGTCAACACGTGCACCCAACGCCTGGAATCGTCCTCGTGGCGCACGGGCACCGGGTGACGTTTGTAGGACACCCAGAGGTCTCTGTCGCGCAAGTGGATCTCACGAAAGTCGAAAGCGGCCATCGGAGCTTCCCCGCACAGTTCTTCCTGCGCGTCGAAAAGCTCGCGGAACACGTCGGCGTACAGCGCACCCTTGAGCCCCTGAAGTCCGCCTCCGGGCAGACGAGAAACGAACGTCATCGTTCCCGCGTTCGCCTGCAGGATGCAACCTGCATCATCAACGATGCAGACGCTATCGGTGATGGAGTCAAAGGTGGTGCGCCACTGATCGGCCAGTGCACGCGCCGCCTCCTCTGACCGGCGTGTGCGAAAAAGAGCGCGGATGGTGGCGAGCAGCACTTCGGGTTCAATGACGCCCGTAAGGTAACCATCGGCCTGGGCGAGGCCGCGCGCGAGATCGTCCGCACTTGTGTGGTGAGCCGAGAGGTGCAGCACGGGGATAGTGGCGGTTTCTGGGTTGGACTTGAGGATGCGGCACACCTCGAAACCGTTGATGTCGGGCAGGCGCACGTCGAGGACGATGAGGTCGGGATGGTCCTTGAGCGCTGCCCACAGCCCGTCTTTTCCGGTGCCAGCCTCACGCACTTCAAACCCTGTGTGGCGCAGTGTTTCAGCGATGACATAACGTTTCGTGTCGTTGTCGTCCACCACGAGAATGCTTTCGGGCGCCTCGGCGTTTCCGGCTTCGTTCGCTGTGCGTGAGGGCGCATCTCCGTGCGCGTTCCATTCATGCATTGGGGGAGACTTTCACGTGCGGCGAGAGGAGTAGGGAGCCGAGTGCGCGCTCGAGGGCATTCACCACGGCACGACCTGCCGCAGCGTGCGAGCTGTGGTTCTTGTTCACAATGGCCACTGTCCGTTCGCGAAGCCAGCCCTCGCGTGAGGGCGGAATGGCCGACGAGTGGATGATCACCGGGATGGCACACGTGGACTCATCGGCCTTGAGCTGCTCAAGGACCTCGTAGCCGCTCAGGCCACCGGGCATATTGAGATCGAGGAACACGGCGTTCGGCCGGCTTGCGCCAGTGGCGCGCAGTGCCAAAAGACCGCTTTCGCCATTGTGGGCTTCGGTCACGGTGCAGCCCTCCTGGGTGAGAAGATCGCGGAGCAGATAACGTGAGAGGACGCAGTCGTCGATGATAAGGATCCACGGCCTCTCGTCGGATGCCTGCGGAGCCCGAACTATAGTTTCTGTCTCTTTCACGGACGGCACAAGTGTGTGCTCGGTTTGCGTGGGAGTAAGCTGCGCTTGCCCGTTATCGACTGCGTAAACACGTGGAAGGACGAGGCGAAAGAGCGAGCCCACGCCCACTTCGCTCTCCACGGAAACCGAACCGCCAAGCACGGCCGCGAGTTTGCGTGAAAGGGGCAGCCCGAGGCCCGTTCCTTTGCAGCGTTTCTGCAGTTCACCTTCGATCTGCGAGAAGGCATCAAAGATGCTCGCGCGGTGTTCGACGGGAATGCCGATACCCGAATCACGCACAACAAACACGATACGATCGCCTGCTCCCTCACTGCGTGTTTCTGCTGCGCCCGGTTCGTAACTCGCGCTCACACGAACCTCCCCATGCGCGGTGAACTTGAGTGCGTTTGAAACGAAGTTGCGCAGGATCTGAGCGAGCTTGCCTTCGTCGGTGAACAGCTGAGGCATCCCGCCGGGTTCTTCGACAGTGAACTGCACGGAACCCGACGCCTCCGCGAGGAGCGGGCGGAACATCCCACGCAACGCGCCAAAAAGGTCGGCCACCGAAAACCAGTCGGGGCGCACCGCGAGTGTGCCCGACTCCACCTTGGCGAGATCGAGCAGGTCGTTCACGAGCACCGAGAGATCTTCCATCGCCTTGCGCACGTAGTGCACGTTCTGTCGCTGTTCGTCCGACAACGCACCGCGTGAGGGGTCGAGCAGGAAGCGCGTGAGCGACAGGACGGAGTTCACAGGGGTGCGAAATTCGTGGGTCATGTTTGAAAGAAAGCGGGTTTTGACCTCGCTCGCGCGCTGGTACGAGATCGCCTTTTCGTCGAGTTCGGAGTAAAGCGCCAGCACGCCGCGGTTTGTGTCCTGCAGCTCTGCGTTGAGCTGTTCAAGATCGCTGCGGTGCCTTTCCACTTCCAAAAGCGCGGCCGCGAGGTCCTGGTTCTGGCGGAGCAATTCCGCGAACGGATCGACAGCGCCCGGCACGGCCGCGGCCACTCGCGCACGGATGACAGCCGCATCCGCTATGCTGCGCACCACGGCTTCCGGTGGCAACGGGCGCATGAAAACGCAGGTCAGCCCATCGAGCCCATCGCCTTCTTGCAACATAAAATCGCAGGGTGCGAGGAGTCGTTCGGCCCGCGGCAGCGCGTCGTCGTTGCGTACGTGAGCCAGCGAGCAGGGAGTGGCGCGGCTGATGGAAACCCCGAGTGCGGGCAGGGCCGGGCCATGGGCGCCGGCGAATTCGTTCGTTTCGAGCTTTGCCACATGGAAATGGAACTCGATCTTTAAGGGAACGAATCCCAGTGCGTGGGCGGCCGACCGCACCGGCCCATCCGCGGGAGGCGGAGCATGCGCGAGCAGGCGGATGATCTCGGAAACGGCCGCGGCCGTGCGCAGGCGTGTCTGTTCATTGAAACCAAGCGCCGCCGCCACTTCACGCGCAAGCCTTCGTGCGACGAAAGCCTCCTGCTCCTGACGGACGTCGAGCGAAAACAGCAGCACCTGCTCAAGCGGAACCATAGAAACCTCGACCGAAATCCTCAGCAGGAAAATTCAACTGTTCAAACGCACCACGACGACGCTCGCATCGTCCCGACTCCTGCGAAAGTCGCGGTAGAGTACGCCTGCCACGAGTGCCGGATCGCTTCCGCGTAGCCCCCTGTACGATTCAAGTTTCCACTGCGTCGCAAGACCGTCACTGTGGAGAACGAGATACCCGCCCGCGCCATCGGGAAGTGGCTCACGGAACTCCTGTGCCTTCGGCACGCCCACACCCACAATACCATTGAGCGAAACAAAACCGCGTGAGGACGTGTCCGTTTGGAACGATGCGGAGATATTTCCCATACCCGCAAAGCGCAACTCACGTTTGGCCAGATCGAGAGAGGCATGTGCGACAGCGGCACCTCGTGTGGAACGCAGTGCGAGGTGCGATTTTGTGAGTGCGTCTTTTGGCAACAGAAACGGGTCGTCGAGAAAGTACGTCACGGCACCACTCGCCGCGACGGCCGCCTGGGGGCCATGGCCGAGGCCATCGACCATCAGGATGTGCGCGTCGCTGCCCATGACGAAGGTTTCGAACGCATCACCGCACGCTGTTTCTCCTTCCATGGCCACGCACACCGCTCCAATGGAGAAATGCGACTGCAGTGTGCGGGCGTGGGTTTCTGCCAGCTCTCGTTTGGCGAACATACGTGCGAGCAACGCCGTGCCGACGCCGGGCTGTGAATGCACCGCGAACACATCGGCTTGTCTGCGGATGGCACCCAGGCCGGTGCCGGGCGTAGCTCCGGTAGAAAATCCGTCGCGCAGGCACTCGTCCACGTCGTGCATGCCCGGGCCTTTGTCGAGCGCGAGGATGTCGATGTGCCATGGCATGCTCTCAATTCGTGTGGCACTCCAGGGCGTCTGCGGATTGCAAAAGCCGCGCATGGGGGAGAGCACTATCTCGCCACCGCCGGCATGACGGCAGAGGTTGCCTGCGGCTTCGGTCACGATGATGCCAACACGCCCGCTGGCCACTTCGTCGAAGCCGAGACTGCGGGCGAGTCCCTGCGCCAGACGGCGCGCTTCACCCACCTGCGAGGGCTCCGTCACGGGACACGAAACGCTAGAGAGCATGCATCACTTCCAGCGGACGAGGACAATGCGCGTGCCCTGTCCAGGGTCCGATTCGATTTGGAATTCGTGGACGAGACGTTTGGCTCCGCACAGTCCGAGGCCAAGCCCTCCGCCCGAGGTGTAGCCCTCGGTGAGAGCCAGGGCAATGTCACTGATGCCTGGGCCCTGATCTTCAAATGTGAGACGCACACCGACACGACCACCGTCGGTCACAACCTCCACAGTGCATGTCCCGCCGCCGCCGTAAACGAATGTGTTGCGTGCGATTTCACTCGCGGCCGTCACGAGTTTCGTTTGATCCACGAGCGACAGGCGCACCTCGATGGCGGCCAGGCGGACGGCCTTGCGCACGAGAACGACATCGCTGTCAGCGGCAATGGCAAGGGCTTCCGTCTTCACTTGAATCTACGGATCGCGTCGAGGTCGTCGAGCTTTGAACGGCCGTGGCCCCATCCCTGTTCGTTGCCTTTCGCGAGCAGCGCTATGCCCCGATCAACGTCAAGTGCCGTCTGGATCCCTTGCAGTCCCAGGCCGAGTTCCACGAGCGTGATGGCAATGGCTGGCTGCATGCCAACGACCACTGTGCGTGCGCCAAGGAGGCTCGAGATCTCCGCGGTGTTCGCCAGGAGCCGTCCGATGAAGGAATCCACTATTTCAAGTGCGGATATGTCGATGACGACACCCTTCGCCTCGGTCTTGATGATGCGCTCCGCGAGCTCCTCCTGCAACGCCAGTGCAACCTTGTCATGAAGGTCCGACTGCATTGTCACGAGCAGGGTTTTTCCTATGAGGAGAACGGGAATGCGTTCCATGAATCGATCGCCTTTTGTCACACGGGCGTTGCGAGGGCAGGAAGCGCGCCGATGGCGCACCCGCGGTGGCGCAGAGCGAGGCGGAATGCATCCGCCAGAGTGGCCTTGGTGGTGATGGTGCCAAGGTCAACGCCGAGGTGCACGATGGTTTGCGCGATCTGTGGACGGATGCCACTCACGATACACTCCGCCCCCATGAGGCGTGCGGCCTGCACGGTCTTCATGAGATGCTGGGCCACCAATGTGTCGACGGTCTGCACGCCGGTGATGTCGAGAATGGCGATGTCACTTCCCGTGGCCACGATCTCCTGCAGGAGCGATTCCATGACGACCTGTGTGCGTGCACTGTCGAGGGTGCCGATAAGGGGCAGGGCAAGGATGCCGTCCCAGAGCTTCACCACGGGCGTAGACAGCTCGAGCATCTCCTGCTGCTGGCGCAGGATGACTTCTTCGCGGCTGCGCTGGAAAATTTCGGTGGTGAAAAGGCCGAGGCGATCGAGGAGGTCGTTGAAAGCCACGATATCGTCGAACAGCACTTGAGAGTCGACGGCTTTTTCGGAGTGGGCGCGCAGGCGCGCAAGCACTGGCGACTTCAACGAAAACACAAAGAGCGCAGTCTCGGAAGGGGTGAAACCGAGCGCACCGCGTTCACGAGACACCTGGGTGAGCACATCGCGAGCGCGTTCTCCGATCGCGCCGCGGAATTCAAGGTGTGCGGCATTTTCCGAGTTTGAGAAGATTGCGGTGAGTGCGGCCAGGAACTCGCGGCACTGTTCGCGCAGCTTCGACTCCACGATGAGAGCCTTGCGTGCACCGGTGCCCGCAATGAGCAGGCGCAGCCACTCTTCCAGCAGGGGATCACCGCCTTGCGCGAGGACGGTGGACAGGCGCGATTCGGTGCGCATGGTGGTGGCTCCTGAAAATCGAGGTGGTCGCAGCAGGAGGAATCCTCCGGCCAGAGTCCGGCGTAGCGGCAAAAAGGCATCGTGAAGCGCTATGTTGTCAGGGTGGGGCTTGTCAATAATTCGTTCCGGCGTTGCGCGACTTAAGGGTCGTGCGAAGCGAGGAGGTTCGGTATGAAGCGTTTGACTGGTCTTACTCTCAATTCAGCGTCCAGCCCCGCAACCGGTCCCATGCCAGAGCCTCCTTCCGAACCGCCATTGACGTCCACACCGCGCGGGCGCAAGGGTAGACCCCGGGAACATCTCCATTTTTTCCCATTCGCACCATAAAAATTGGACCGCAAGCCAGTTCGTAAGGTTTACCAAAGTCGGAAAGCCTTACGAGAACCTCTCCTGAAACCCGATCTTTGGTTCTATCTTCCCGAGCAGGACAATGTGTGACACGGACCATCGAGTCACTTGGAAGGAGACACAATGAGCCCGTTTCAGAGCGCGACCGCAGGAAAATCCAACGTCGAAACAAAAACCATCGGCCGTCTCGAGCGTTCGGATCGACTCGAGCGTTCGGAGCGCGGGGAACGGGCCGACCGAAACGACAGAAACGCCATCGCGACCGGAGCAACGGTCGATGCGGCCGTCCTGCATCTGCCGCGTCCGCTGGCGAACATCGTGTGCTTCTCGCACCTGCGTTGGAGATTCGTCTATCAGCGTCCGCAGCACCTCCTCTCGCGCGCGGCCAAGGAGTCGCGCGTGTGGTTTGTCGAGGAGCCCATCTGGGAGGAGCGCGCCACGGCCGTCCTTGATGTGTCCACCGACGTGAGTGGCGTGACTGTTGTCGTGCCACACATGCCTACGGGCGGAACAAAAGAAAAAGACGACCTCATCCTGCGCGATCTGGTGGACGGTCTTTTTGCCGAAAACGGCATCAATGATTTTGGTGCCTGGTACTACTCGCCCATGTCGCTTGATTTCACGCGGCACCTGGAGCCGTCGGTGGTCCTTTACGATTGCATGGACGAACTCTCTGCCTTTCTCTATGCACCCGCTGAACTGAAAGATCGTGAGCGCGAGCTGATGGAACGGGCCGACCTCGTGTTCACGGGCGGTCTGTCTCTGTATGAAGCCAAGCGCGATCTGCACCCTGCCGTGCATGCATTTCCGAGCAGCGTGGACGTGGCGCATTTTGCCCGCGCACGCACGACGAACGACGAGCCTGAAGATCAAAGAGCCGTGCCGGCCAGACGTGTCGGTTTCTATGGAGTCGTGGACGAGCGGTTCGACACCGAACTTCTGCGCGCCGTGGCGACTCAGCGCCCCGACTGGAACTTCATCGTGCTCGGGCCGGTTGTGAAGATCGATCCGGCCACGCTGCCTCAGGGCGCGAACATCCATTACCTGGGACAAAAGACCTATGCGGAACTGCCGGCCTACGTGAGCGGTTGGGACGTGGCGATGATGCCATTCGCACTCAACGCCTCAACGAAGTTCATCAGCCCCACCAAAACGCCTGAGTACCTCGCGGCGGGTCGTCCCGTTGTCTCCACGCCCATCCGCGACGTCGTGCGCAGTTATGGCGAATGCAACCTCGTGGAAATTGCCGAGGGTGCCGACGCATTCGCGCTGGCTCTTGATGCCGCGCTTGCGCGCCGAGAAGAACGCGGTTGGCTTGAGCGCGTTGACGGCACGCTTTCTGCTGACTCCTGGGATCTGACTTGGAACCGCATGTCGGGCCTTTTGCGCCACTCCGCCGCCAAACGCCAGGGTGCGTGATGGGAGTGAAAGGACCGGGCGAAGTCCACGGAAGCACCACGCGCACGACAGTAAAATCCAGGTCCAACGGAACCGGAGCGTCCCTTTCGGGATCTCCTGTCCTTTGGGCGGGCCTCGAGTGCAGCGTCACGCGCATCGGCGACTCCTGGTTCGATCAACTTGCGGCCACGGGCCACGCCTCGAAGGAACAGGGTGTGCGCGCGTTCGACATTGATGCGGTGGCTCAGCTTGGCGCGCGCGCGCTGCGTTATCCCATTCTTTGGGAGCATGTGGCACCGTTGCACCCCGACGTGTGTGATTGGTCGCGCAGCGACACAGGTGTGGAGCAGGCGCGAGCGCACGGGATCGACGTGATAGCGGGACTCGTGCACCACGGTTCGGGGCCGCATTATACGAATTTGCTCGATCCTTTCTTTGGTGAGAAGCTCGCGGCCTTTGCGGCCAAAGTGGCCTCACGGTACCCATGGATCACGCATTGGACGCCCGTGAACGAGCCGCTCACCACGGCCCGCTTCTCGGGACTGTATGGCCACTGGTTTCCGCACCGCAGCACCGACGCCGACTTCCTGCGCTGCCTGGTGAACCAGTGTCGCGGCGTGGTGCTCGTCATGCGTGCCGTGCGCAAGGTGAATCCCGGGGCGAAGCTCGTGCACACCGAAGATCTCGGCCGCACATGGAGCATGCCTATGCTTTCATACCAGGCCGACTTCGAGAACGAGCGGCGCTGGCTGGGACACGACCTGCTGCGCGGCCGTGTGAAGCGAGGGCATGCCCTGTACCGTTACGTGCACGCAGGCGGCGTGACCGAAGAGGAGCTGGCCTTTTTTCAGGAGGAGCCGTGCACGCCCGACGTGTTCGGCATCAACCATTACGTCACAAGCGATCGTTTCCTCGATCAACGTCTCGTGCGTTATCCGGCGCACACGCACGGTGGCAACGGCCGGCACCGTTATGCCGACACTGAAGCCGTGCGCGTGATGGCTGAGGAGGAAGACAGGTTCGTGCGTGTGGCGCGCGACATGTGGGAACGCCAGGGCGGGCCCATCGTGTTCACCGAGGTGCATCTTGGATGCTCGCGCGAAGAACAGCTGCGCTGGTTCCGCGAAGCCTGGAACGGCGCGATTGCCGCGTGTGCACAGGGGATTCCCGTGCAGGCGCTCACGGCATGGAGCGTGTTTGGCGCGTGTGATTGGGACTCCTTGATGACGAACCCACGTGGGCGCTACGAGAGCGGCGTGTTCGATGTGCGCGGCGCCGAGCCGCGCCCGACGGCGCTTGCTGGACTTCTCCGCGCGCTCGCACACGCCGAGGATCCGGCACTGCCCTTTCTTTACGAGGAGAAGGGCTGGTGGCGGCGGCCGCTGCGCCTGCACGCCGGGGCGGCCACGAGCGTGGTGGCAGGTCCTGGCTCTGGCTCCGGCTTCTTGCCAAGTGCCACTCCAGGGTCGGCAAAGCGACGGACGCATCCACTCGTCATCACTGGAGCCACGGGCACGCTCGGTCGAGCCTTCGCACGTGTGTGTGAAAGCCGCGGTCTCGAATACATCCTTATGCGGCGGCAGGATCTCGACATCGCTTCGCCCGAATCGGTGCAGGCGGTGCTGCGCGATCTCAAGCCATGGGCCGTGGTCAACGCAGCCGGGTACGTTCGCGTCGACGCCGCCGAGAACGACGCTGAAGTTTGCCTGCGCGAAAACGCGACGGGGCCCGCGACGCTCGCTTCCGTGTGCGCCGAACTCGGTGTCAAGCTCCTCACCTACTCGTCCGATCTGGTGTTCGACGGCACGCGCCAGACTCCGTACCACGAGAGCCACGAGGTGGCGCCGCTCTCGGTGTACGGGCGCAGCAAGGCCGATGCCGAACGCCTCGTGTTGGCAGCGCTTCCCGAGGCGCTCATCGTACGTTCGAGCGCATTTTTCGGACCCTGGGATGAGCACAACTTCGTGACGCAGGCACTGCGATCCTTGCGGTCGAAAGCTCCCGTGCGAGTGCCGCATGGGATTGTCGTATCGCCCACCTATGTGCCCGACCTCGTGGGTGCGTCGCTCGACCTGCTCATAGACGGGGTGAGTGGTGTCATCCATCTCGCCAACGACGGCGCGGTGAGCTGGGCCGAATTCGCACGCCTCACGGCGCGACTTGCGCGCGTGAGCAGCGACTCTGTGGAAGAATGCGCCCCGCACGAGCTTGGCTGGCTCGCGCAAAGGCCATGTTACAGCGTGCTCGCGAGCGAGGCTGGGGTGCTGCTTCCTTCGCTCGAGGATGCACTCTCGCGTTACCTCCGCGACAAGGTTTCGGCCTGAGGTAGACCGTGCCGGCACGCTTCCCGATTCCCCCTTTTCAAAACCATTCCCCGATAAATCGCGGGTGCAACAGGAGATTTTCATGACACAGAAGCACATCGCCATCGCGGGTGCCGGATTTGCGGGCGCCGTGCTTGCACGCGAACTCGTGGAGAGCGGCAAATTCCGCGTCACCGTGTTCGAAGAGCGTTCGCACGTTGCCGGCAATTGCCACACGGTGCGGGACCCGGGCACGGGTATCATGGTGCACGAATTCGGCCCGCACATCTTCCACACCAGCCGCGAGGACGTGTGGGATTATGTCAACCGCCACGGAAAATTCCGCCCCTTCGTGAACCGTGTCAAAGCGCTCACGTCAAAAGGGATGTTCACGCTGCCGGTGAACCTGCTCACCATCAACCAGTTCTTTGGCAAGGCCATGGGACCGCAGGAGGCGAAGGAGTTCGTGGCCACGCTTGGCGACGCCAGCATCACCGATCCGAAGAGCTTCGAAGATCAGGCGCTGCGTTTCCTTGGACGCGACCTCTACAAGGCATTCTTCCACGGCTACACCAAAAAACAGTGGGGCGTGGAACCGTCCGAACTTCCTGCATCCATCCTGTCGCGCCTGCCCGTGCGGTTCAATTACGACGACAATTACTACGCGAGCAAATGGCAGGGCATCCCGGAAGATGGATACACCAAGGTGGTTGAGAGCATCCTGGATCATCCGGGCATCACCGTGCGTCTTGGCGAGCGTTTCGATCCGGACACGTGCCGTGAATTCGCGCACGCGTTTTACAGTGGCCCGATGGACGGCTTCTTCAAATTCAAACTCGGCCGCCTGCGTTACCGCAGCCTTTCGTTCGAGCGCTTTGAGACCGATGGTGACTACCAGGGCAACGCGGTCATCAACTACTGCGAAGAGCAGGTGCCGTTCACACGCATCACGGAACACAAACACTTCGCGCCTTGGGAAAGTCATGAGCGCAGCGTGTGCTTCCGCGAGTACAGCAAGCTCTCCTCGCCCACCGACACGCCGTACTATCCACTGCGTCTGGAAG
>Ga0163152_10007004_pt1 | contig 12499 bp, 6 predicted proteins | sample OliLakLV19MP8IB2_FD_148635 | JGI IMG/M metagenome (GOLD analysis project Ga0163152, IMG submission 148635) | Freshwater microbial mat bacterial communities from Lake Vanda, McMurdo Dry Valleys, Antarctica - Oligotrophic Lake LV.19.MP8.IB-2 | ecosystem: Environmental > Aquatic > Freshwater > Lake... | reverse complement strand
CGAATCTGGCAGATTTTTATCCACTGCTTTTGCTATAAAGCCCAATGAAATCAATACTTGTTAATGTTTTTGAGGGACGACTACTTATGCAAATACTAAAGCTACCGAACAGCAGCAGATTGAAGCTGTGGAGGCTGCGGCATTTGTACCCGTGACGCGCGGTGGCAGCATCGGGCATCTGAGCGCAGTTGAAAATGTACGCACCAAAGGGCTTTCGCAATTTATTTCCCTTGAGTGGAATTCTAAAAAAGGCGCACATTCATACAAAGTAATGGTTACTGATGGTTATCCTTCAGCCCAGTCCCCCTGGACCGAATGCACCATCACCACGCGCTGCAAGATAGCTGTGGAATCGTCTGCGGGCGCATTGTGCTCCTTCATTATTTACCCGATTGGCACAGCGGGTATTGGGGACCAAAGTGAATTTTTAACAGTAATGGCAACATTGTAATTATAATTTTTCAAAGAAAGTAAGCCCCCGCAATGCGGGGACTTACTTTTTAAAAAATATTTTGGGGAGTCTTTAAAAACCGATACTTCACCCCCTTGGAAGTTTGACGGCTGATGATGATAATGCATTTGCCCCCGGACGATTTAATGTGCAAATGCAGATTCATAAACCTGAAAGGCTTTAAAATTCATGAGGGAATCATCAGCAAAAGGGCGTAACAATTAAAACGGGATACGAGAGTTCCCGTTTTTTTTTGTGCGCCAGTGGACGGTTGCCCGCAATTCTGTGGACTGTCGTCCGTTATCTGTTCTCTGTTTCAGCCTAAGTTTGAAAACGCATTTATCCATATCTAAAATCAGCACATTGGCATATCAACGAATCATCCCCCTGCCCCCTTCGCCTTCGCTCAATGCCAACGCGCAAGGGGGACTTCAGAACCGGCACATCGGTATATCAGCACATCAGCATATTAGCAAATCAACTGTCGTCTGTGGACTGTTGACTGTCGACTTCCATTGGCACATCATCGTATCACCGAATCATCGAATTAGCCCGCATGGATTTATTTAAAAACAGGATGTTCGTTATCATCGCCTTGTTCGGGCTGATATTCGCGGTGTTTCTCGCAAAGCTGTTTCAGTTGCAGATTGTAGAGCAATCCTACAAAGACCTCGCCAGCCAAAACGTAGTGCGCAGGGTGCAACTGCATCCCGACCGCGGCTTGCTCTATGACAGGAATGGAAAGCTGATTGTGACCAACGATGCCGTGTTTGATTTATATGCCGTGCCCCGCCAGGTTGATAAAAAGATGGACACGGTAAAGTTTTGCGCGCTGCTTGATATTGATAAAGCAACCTTCATCACGCAGATGAAAAAAGTGCGGCTGCAGTTGAAGCAAAAGAAACGCCCGCAGCCATTCCTCAAGCAAATTACCATGGAAGAGTTTGCGCGCTTTCAGGAATACATGTATCAGTTTCCCGGATTTTATTCTGAGTTGCGCACCATCCGCAGATATCCCTACAAATCAGCAACACATATTCTCGGCTATGTGGGCGAGGTTGACCAAAAAGAAGTGGACAAAGTCGTTTACTACAAATCAGGCGATTACATCGGCATCAACGGCTTGGAAAAAGTATATGAAGAACAGTTGCGCGGCACACGCGGCAGCCGCTACATCATGGTGGATGTGCATAATCGCGAGAAGGGTTCTTTTAAAGAAGGCATGCTTGACACGTTTGCCACAAACGGAAAAGATTTAAGGCTTTCGGTTGATATTGAATTGCAGATGTATGGCGAGCAGTTGATGCAAAATAAAAAAGGCAGCATCATCGCCATTGACCCGACAACGGGCGAAGTGCTGCTGATGGTGAGCAGCCCCACGTATGACCCGAATTTATTGAGCGGAAGAATGCGCAGCCAAAACTATGCGCTGCTCGCAGCCGATACGCTGAAGCCCTTGTACAATCGCCCCGTGATGGGCTTCTATCCACCGGGCAGCACGATTAAAGCATTGATGGCGCTGATTGGCTTGCAGGAAAAAACATTAACGCCCGCCAGTCATTACGTGTGCCGCCCCGGGTATATTGCAGGCTCGCTGAAGGTGGGCTGTCGCCCCCACCCCACAATAACGAATCTCACGATGGGTTTGCAATATTCATGCAATGCCTATTTCTGTAATGTTTTCAGAAACATTCTTGACCAGCCCAAGTTCAAAAGCTCGCAAGAGAGCCTTGCCGCATGGCATGATTATGTTGCAAGTTTTGGCATGGGAAATAAAACAGGGATTGACATTCCCAATGAGTTTGCAGGGCTTGTTCCCACGCCTGCCTATTACAACAAGGTGTATAAAAATCAAAGCTGGAAATCGCTCACTGTTATTTCGCTTGGCATCGGGCAGGGCGAGTTGGGCGTCACTCCGTTGCAAATGGCAAACATGACAGCCGCCATCGCCAATCGCGGATATTATTACACCCCGCATCTCGTCACCGCCATCGCGCATGACTCCACGGATAAGCTCGCTGATTTTTATGTGAAGCATAAAACGATGGTTGATAAATCAAATTTCGACCCCGTTGTAGAAGCGATGTATGTAACAGTGGAGAGCGGCACTGCGCGTGGCGCGAAAGTGCCCGGGCTTACCATCTGCGGAAAAACAGGAACAGCGCAAAACCCCAATGGCGAAGACAACTCGCTCTTCGTAGCATTCGCCCCAAAGGATAATCCAAAGATTGCCATTGCGGTGGTGGTGGAAAATGCGGGACACGGCTCCACCTTTGCCGCTCCGATTGCAACATTGCTTATTGAAAAATATTTGAACGACACCATTGCCACACCGCGCCTCGCGCTGCAAAAGAAAATGTTCGAAACAGATTTCATTCACCCCAAACCCGATGAGACGCAAGAGTTTACTGACGAGCGTTGATTGGCTCACCATCTTTATTTATCTGCTGCTCGTGGCAATGGGATGGGCATCCATCTATGCAGCAGAGTATGATGGTGTGCGCACCAAAGTGTTTGACACCACTTCCAATCACGGCAAGCAGATGATCTGGATGCTCGTGTCGCTGGGCGTTGGTTTTGTCGTGTTGATTATTGATAGTAAGTTTTACACCACGTTCGCCTACGTGATTTATTTTTCCATCATGCTGTTGCTGCTTGGGGTGCTGGGATTCGGCACTGAGGTAAAAGGAAATAAATCATGGATACAATTCGGCAGCATCAGCATCCAGCCGGCTGAGTTCGCCAAGTTTGCCGTGAATCTTGCCGTAGCGAAATACCTCAGCACAATGGGCATTGACCTACGCAAACTGCGCCCCCAACTAATTGCTTTCGGCATCCTGCTGATTCCGATGGGCTTCATTATCCTGCAAGGCGATTTTGGTTCTGCAATTGTATTTGGCACTTTTCTTTTGGTGTTTTTCCGCGAGGGATTAAGTCCGCTTTATCTGGTGCTTGTCGTGGTGATAGTGCTGCTTTCTATTCTCGCACTGTTGACGAATTTCATTTACCTGCTCGTTGCCATCGCGCTCATCAGCGCATTGATTGGATATGTGTTGCGGAAAAATAAAAGCGCCATGCCTGCATTAATAGGACTTGCGCTGATTTCATCTGCGTATGTGTTTGCGGTTGATTACGTGTTTGACCATTTCCTCGAAGAGCGCCACCGCGACCGCATCAACGTAATGCTCGGCAAGGGCGGCAACGACTGGAACGTGAATCAATCGAAAATTGCCATCGGCTCAGGAGGCTGGGATGGCAAAGGCTATCTCAACGGCACACAAACAAAATATGACTTCGTGCCCGAGCTTTCCACCGACTTTATTTTCTGCACCGTAGGCGAGGAGCATGGCTTCTTCGGCAGTTTTGTTGTGCTGCTGCTTTTATTCGGCTTGCTGTTCCGCATCATCTTTATCTCCGAGCGACAGCGTTCCCGATTCAGCCGCATCTATGGCTATGGCGTAGCGGCAATTCTCTTCTTTCACATCTCCATTAATATCGGCATGACGATAGGACTCGCACCTGTGATTGGAATTCCGCTGCCGTTTTTCAGCTATGGCGGGTCTTCTATTCTCTCGTTTACTGTGCTCTTGTTTATCCTTTTAAAGCTGGATGGCGACAGGCTGGCGGTGCTGCGGTAATTAGTCGGTTAACTGCAAATCCCTTAACCCATTTGAAACTCGTGTTGTGCAACAAGCACTAAAGCCAACGGCAATTAAGGTCTTACTGAAAGACACCGTTATCCTTCTGCTGTCAGCGCTACAAGACAATGCGCTAAAGAAACGAGATAAGTGCGCGCCCGCTTAAAACTTAGAACTTATGACTTCCAACTATTTTCAAGCTGCCCAACTTTCGCGGTCAAGGCTTCTGAACTGAATTGCTTCCGCGAGGTGTTCCATTTTTATATCTGCGCTGCTCGCCAAATCGGCAACGGTGCGGGCAACTTTTAAAATGCGGTCATACGCGCGGGCGGAAAGTCCGAGCCGCTCCATCGCTTTGTTTAGCAGCGTTTGCGAGGCGGCATCAATGCGGCAATATTCGCGCAGTTCTTTGGTTGCCATTTGCGCATTGCAATAAACGCCTTCCGTTTCCGCAAATCTTTGCTCTTGGATATTTCGCGCCTGTATCACACGCTCGCGGATCGCTTCACTCTTTTCTCCTTGCTTATCCATCGAGAGGTCTTTTATCGGCAGAGGGGTTACTTCCACATGCAGGTCAATTCTGTCAAGCAAGGGTCCTGAAATTCTGTTGAGATATTTCTGAACAACACCCGGAGCGCACACACAGTCCTTTTCAGGATGGTTGTAATAGCCGCACGGGCAGGGATTCATCGAAGCCACCAGCATAAAACTCGCGGGGTATTCCACCGAAAAGCGCGAACGCGAAACGGTGATTTTTCTTTCTTCCATCGGCTGGCGCATCACTTCAAGCACGGTGCGCTTGAATTCGGGAAGCTCATCAAGAAAAAGCACGCCATGATGCGCAAGCGAAATTTCACCAGGCTGCGGATTGCTGCCACCGCCCACAAGCGCAACATCGCTTATCGTATGGTGTGGTGACCGAAACGGACGCTGATACACCAGCGAAGAATTTGCCGGAAGTTTTCCCGCAACAGAATGCACCTTTGTTGTTTCCAACGCTTCATGCAACGTGAGCGGAGGAAGAATCGTGGGAATTCTTTTGGCGAGCATCGTCTTCCCTGCTCCGGGCGGACCGATCAAAATCACATTATGTCCGCCTGCGGCTGCAATCTCCAATGCGCGTTTGATATTTTCCTGCCCCTTCACATCAGCAAAATCCAATTCTGTTTTGTTGAAGTTGGCGGCAAACTCAGCGCGGGTGTCAACCACAACCTGATTCAATTCCCCTTGCCCGTTAAAAAAATTTACCACCTCGCGGATATTATCCACCCCATAAACTTTTATCTCGTTTACAATCGCTGCCTCTTTTGCATTTTGCTTTGGGAGAATAAATCCTTTGAATTTTTCTTTGCGCGCCTGAATCGAAATCGGCAACGCGCCTTTGATGGGCTGCAATCCCCCATCGAGCGACAGTTCGCCCATCACCACATAATCTCCAATCCTATCTTGCTGAACCTGATCGGAAGCAGCAAGAATTCCCAAGGCAATAGTGAGGTCATAAGATGAACCTTCTTTGCGAATATCAGCAGGAGCCATGTTTACAACAATGCGCTGACGTGGCATCCGGTAGCCATTATTTTTCAATGCTGCTTCAATTCGCTGCTGACTTTCCTTCACCGCATTATCCGGCAACCCCACCAAAAAATATTTCATCCCCTGCGAAACATTCACTTCAACCGTGATGGTGGTTGCATCAACGCCATGCACGGCAGAGCCGAATGTTTTCACCAGCATGCTTGGTGAAACGCGCTCCGGTTCGGTGATTTCAAGTTCATCCATAAATAAGTTTCGGGTGTTAAGATAAAAATAAATTGCAAAAAAAGAGCCTTCCATGTTTCCACGGAAGGCTCTTTTAAAAATTTGGCAACGACCTACTCTCCCAATTTAATTTCTTTGCTTACGCAGAAAAAAGACCCAAGAGTTCCCGCTTAGGCTGTTGTATAACTCCCAACCTTCGTCTTCCATTTTTTTTATCAGTTTAAATGCAGGTGTAAGATCGCTGGGACTTTTGTAGTCAGCTTTGGAAATATCTATCTCATGATAACCTTTGTCGTCCGTAACTATTAATGCAACATTCAAGTTGCAAATGCAACTTTGGTGAGTAAAAGGGAATGAAGATATTGAATAGGCGACAGATAGTCTAATCGTTTTCTTTCACGGTGGTTGAGTTTGTCCTGCACGGCTTTCAAGTCTTCCTCCGTAATGTGTTCAAAGGAAGTTTTTTCGGGAAATATTGCCTGAGCAGCCTGTTGTAGTTTTCATTGGTTCCGCGCTCCCAGCTATGGTAAGGTGTGGCGAAATAATAATCAGCTTCCAGCACTTTTGCAATCTGTTGGTGCAGGGCAAATTCTTTACCATTGTCGGAGGTGATGGTGTGGACATCTTGTTTAACCGTAAATAGACAGTAGAAATTAATTTTGTAAAGAAAGCGGGAAGTCAGTTTCCTCCACTTTAGCAAAAATTCCGTCCATCCATTTGCGTTTTTTTATGGGGACTGCCATTTTCAGCACCTTGCTATTCCCCCTTTTAGTCATCCATACTCCAACTGCATAGCAGTTGAGCCTTAATGTTTGTAATCGTTGGTGTCTGCGCTTTTCAGAGCTGACCTGTCTGAATAAACTGATGATATTATACGCTAAATTTACAAAGCGCAGAGCCGCTTCTGTGGCAAAAAAGTCTTTCAGATTAAACCCTTCTAACGCAAAATCGTATTTGAGTTCTTTAATACGATTTTCGCAATCGCCTCGCCCTTTGTATTGTTCCCAAATTTGGGTGGCAGGTAAATCTTGATTGGTGTAGAAGATATGGTAGCGATACTGCTCATAAAATTCTTTATCGTCAAATAGTTTCAGTTTTTTGCCTGTTGCTTTGGAACGGACATCCACGCTTTGTCTGACCACAACAACGCGTCTTGTTTTCTCCCATTTTGCAGCTTTATATTCTGTTTCACTGATCCCTATTCCGTAGCCAATAGCGGTCCATGTTTTTAGTTGTTTTATTTTATGTTGTATGCCCTGATGCATGCTTCCTGCAATAACATAATTGATGTTCAGGCTTTCTAAATGAGTGAAAATAGTATCGCTTGCAAAACCTGAATCGGCTCTTAATAATCCGATTTTTTTATTCTCTAAGATAGAAAGTGTTTCGTTCAGAAAATCCACACATTGATGAGCGCTTGATGTATCGCCACTTCTAAGCCAGCTGTTTACTACCATTCGTTCGTTACCAAGAAAAGCAAATAATGGATGGTGAGAGGGACGACCTCTTTTATTAGGATTGTATCCTATGATGTTTCCTTCCTGATTACCATAGCGGGTTATTGCGGTTGAATCTAAATCTAATGCGTAGTTATCAAAGACTAATTGATTAAAAAACCAGTGCTGAAGTGCCGGAAAAACTTCGTTTTTAATACCTTGATTAAATTTCTGAAAGAAGCGTTTGTAGGTGGTGTCACTTGGTATTTGCTTCCATTCAAATATTTGTTTGAGTGTGTCATCTAATCTCAAAACATGGGGATGGCTGAACTTAGAACACCCAAGCCATACAGATAATAAAAAACTTTCTACTATCTCTTCTGTTTCGTAGCGATTATTACTCGTGCTTTGAGGAATAGCTAAACTATTTATAACTTGTTTCAGCCCTAACTTTTCATTGAAGTTTTTCATCACAGAAAAACCTCCCCAGGCACTTACCTTGTCATCTGAATACTCAATTTTATAACCCATTTCTTTTGTAAGTTTTGCTTACAATGTAGGTATTGTTTTTAAACCAACAGCAGATTGGGTTCTAATAGCAGTCTTATAATCCTACTGTATGATTAGGGTTCAAGGTACACCACTACCTGTTTCCTTATTGTACCTTGTGCTGAGGCACTTCGATTTCGTCCATCTTTTTTTGCCATGCACAAATTTAAGAAGTATCTCTTAGATTCCTTACTATTTTATGCTCTGATTAATATATACTGACACTTAGCGTACAGGATAATTCTCCCCTAAACACGTAGGGTTCTTCCAAGTCTTCCTGCGTTTACTTTGAGTAGGGCGCTACTTGGAAGTTACTATGATGAAGGGCTTTTGCCTGTGCTTGGTGTTTTCACCAACCACCGTTATGCAGGCAAGTCGGCAGGCGCATGCGCGCACAGGCATTGAACGGCAAGTGCAGAAACGGTGCTAAAAAGTGTTCTGATTTATTTCATCGTTACTCTTTCACAACTTTATAAATCCCAATGCTATCCAGTCGCAGAAAATAAACTCCCGGACAAAACCGAGAGAGGTCAATTTCAATTTGCGGGGTTGAATGTACAATTTCTGTGAGATAAATTTCTTCTCCCAGGAAATTAAAAAGAGAGATTGATTTCGAGGTAAATCCATTTTTACATTTTATAAAAAGTTTACCGCTTGCCGGATTCGGATAAATGCTGATTTCTTCCGAGACAAGATTTTTTACTCCCGACCACACTAAGTAAATCGCACTTGACATTGCGCTGCATCCGTTAGAATCTGTGACTTCCAATTGATAATTACCTGAAGCATGAATCTCAAGCGCATTTTCATCAGCATCTGCTATCGCTACACCATTCAGATACCATTGATAGCCTGCATGAGTTTCAGAAGTGGAGATGCTATTTTCATTTACCATCAACTCAGGTGGTGCGAGCGTAGTTGGCAAAACGCTTCCCGAAAAAGTATCGCCTCCGCATACCCCATTAAACGGAACAACAAAAAACTGAACCAGGGAATCGGCAACAACCACATCGCGGTATGCGCCCGAACCAGTTATCGAGCCGCTGCTGAATTCCCAATGATAGGTTGAAGCATTTTGCATGGAGTCAAGCGAAACGTGAACAGTATCCCCGATGCATACTGATGTAGGAACATGCAATACGCCACCTGTTGGTGTTTGATTAAAGCTTACTGCAAGTTGGTAGGTATTCACTCCTAAACCCTGTTCAATAACTTGAAACGAAACCAGCTTCACCCCACCCGTTGACCATATCACATTTTGCGGATTGAGCAATGTTGAGGAAGCTGGAGTTGCATCCACACCGAAATCCCACGCGTAGGTTGTGTTGCAAGTTGTTCCGCTAATAATTGCTGAAAAAGAAATGCTGTCATTCTCACAGGCGCTGGTATTACTTGCAGAAATGGAAGCAGTTGGCACTACACAATCCACACACACAAGTCGGACATCGCATGGAATGAAATTATCTGTTCCGCATTTGTCGGTGCATGTTTGATAACATGTGTCGTAGCATGTTTCATAGCACGTATCATAACAAGTTTGATAACACGTCTGACAATTGCATGTGTAAGGATTGCAATCGTAAGGAACCTGATACTGGATTCTCCAGCAAAATCCTCCCGTACACACCCCGATACAATCGCTCGTGAGCAATCCATTGATTACTTGAATTCCTCCTGGATAACAGGTCATTAAAACCTGGTCATCACGAGAACAGGTTTGATAGCACGTTTGGCAATTGCACTGATATGGATTGCAATTGTAAGGATTACAAGCATACGGGTTGCAATCATGCGGATTGCACGGATAGCCGTTGCAGTTGTATGTTCTATTGCTTGTCAGGTTCACTCCTACTTTGCCCGATGCAGGTGCAACAAACGTCACCGATGATTTTATGCCACACGCATCATCATTCTCCGCGATAAACGAACTGTCGGTTTCATCACGAATCATCATAAAAGAATCATAGCCGCAACTGTCGCATGTTGATGCGATATATGTTTTACCCGGAATCAAATCTGCATATACCCACAGGCGTCCGCTGCTTTCATAAGTTTTTACAACTGGTGTTGCGCCAACACAATTGATAGTGCCCGAAACGGGAGCAAACGTACACGACCCGGTTTGACTGCAACTATTTGAATCAACAAACACCGAAAAATCTTCCGAGTAATTGCATCCATTATAAATGCTGAAATAATTCAGCGTAATCAATCCACCACCGGAATTGACAACTGCGAGCGCAGGATTAAAAGTGTTTCCTGTCAAGCCATCACCTGTCCACACGCCACCGGGGGGGCTTACAATAAGCGTTGTCACGGGCGAGTTCGCGCAATAGTTTCCATCCAAGCCTATCACAGTTACATGTAGATCAGGCAGCACTTCTATCTGCGCAGAGCCTGTTACAGTACCCAGTCCATTCACGTCTGAAACTGTAATGATTGAATAATTCGTTGAAGCAGTTGGAGTGACTATGCGCGTGTGAACGGCAGATTGAATGTTGTTTTCCGTCACGCCATCAGACCAGATGATTGTCCAAGGGGCTGTGCCTTCTAATATTGCTTGCAATGTTGCATTTGCACTCGGACAAATTATTGTATCGCCCGAAACAGCGGCAGTAGCAGGTTGTAACGGCATAGAATAAAATACGTCAAGGTAAGGCGCAAGCAAGCCCGTTTGGTCGCCATTGTTGAATTGAACATAATCATTCAATGCGCCATTTGCATTTTGAAAATAAATGCGGAATTGAGTTTGCCCTGCTTTATTGATTTTGCTGAAACCATTTGCAGTAAAATCAATCCTGATTGTATAACCATCATCCGTAGCAGTGCCAATAAAACATCCTGCATCTACTGCATCGGCAGCGGAGAAATAATCTGCAATTTCAATTCCGGCACCGCCAAATGTTCCGGTTTTCACATCAACTGCCGCGGAACCAAGCGAGCCGCTTGCAAATGGATTTATTCCTGATAACGATGCGCGATTGATAAATAAACTCGCTCCCGTAACCGCAGCATTATCCGGTAACGCGCCAGTATTGAATGAAATGATGCCGCGATAGAGATTTGCTGAACCATTGTCGCCCACGCGAATTCCACCCACGCCAAGATTTCCATCAGAGCGCACCCAGCCGTCATTCGTGCCGCCTTCCGATCTGAATGTTGCATTCGGGTTGCCTCGAAATTTATCCAAGAAATAAGCATTCGTTTGATTGACAACAAAATGCTTATAGCCTTCATCACTAAGATGAATCGCATCGGAGCCGCTTGCGGCAAGCGCAACAGGCGGTGTGGGATAATGCACATCACCACCGGGAAACTGAGCGTAGGAAGGAGGCTGCTGCCCCGGTGCGGGAACTGAAAACGCAGGAAAAAATCCGGGATAACCATATACAAACTGCATTAGTCCGAAGCCCTGAACATAATGCACATGCGGATCTGCATTTGCCATATTCACTTTGCGCTGTTCAAAGCGCGCAAAAGCAGAATTGATTTGCACTGCGCCCGGTTGTCCGAGATTTGCCCATGTGAGTACAATGGAACCCGTTTGATCATTGATAACCGTTTCCACCAAATTCAAATAATCATAGCCGCTAAAAACGATTTCGATATTTGAGCGGATGCTCTTAATGCCATCAATGATGGTTTGCATATCAGCCTGAATTCTGTCAAACAACAGCGCTTCGCTCACGGAAGTTAAGTTCGTGTGCCAACCCGGTTGAGGTCCGTTTGCCCCCGCGAGCATATCATTTCCGCCAATGCTTAACAAGACAATATCAATCGTTGGATTTTGCTGCAATTCATTTTGAATCACAGCAAGATTTCCGGGCAATGCCCAATAGCTGGCGGTAGTTCCTCCAATCGCAGTGTTGTTACCCCGCTCGATTTTATCCGCAAATCCGAACTGGTCAAACACATCTTTATAAGTGCGATTGTTCCACATGATGTGCGTCCAACTGTCACCTAACAGCATCACGCGCGTTTGCGTGGAAGGCGGGCAAGTGGATTGTGCCTAAACAATTAAAGGGAAAAAAACTACGAAAAAAATCCAATTTAAAAAACGCAAAGCGAAACGGGTTTGTGTGAAGATAGAAAGAAGGGTAGAGATGGAGAAGTACTCTCAATCTTCCATTGCAAAATCATTAGGAAAGGGAAAGAGAATTTAATATCTGCAACCAGTAGTGTTCGATAAAAATAATTAAGCCCAAGTACTTTTAGGCACTTCGGCTTTTTCATGTAGATTGAGTTTACCACAACTTCAATCACATGAAACAAAGAAATAACTTTTCGGGTAAACCCATTATCAGTCAGATTTTAAATTTCATTCCAAGAGATTTGGTTTATCGGACAGCTGTAGAGCAAGCAGACCGATACACTAAAACCTTTAAGACCTACGACCATCTGATCACCTTGCTCTATTCGGTGTTGAGCGGCTGCACTTCGTTGCGTGAACTATCTACTGCCATGCTGGCTTGCGAGGGCAAACTCAATCATTTGGCTATCGATTATTTTCCGAAGCGCAGCACGCTGAGTGATGCCAACAACCGCAGAAGTCAAAAAGTGTTTGCCGCTATTTAGAAGAAGGAAAAATACAGCCGATCATTCCACCGCGAAAAGGGGCAAGAATAAAAAAGCATGGGAATGGCAAGGGGAAACCTTGGCCAAGAGAT
>Ga0163152_10007002_pt1 | contig 12501 bp, 7 predicted proteins | sample OliLakLV19MP8IB2_FD_148635 | JGI IMG/M metagenome (GOLD analysis project Ga0163152, IMG submission 148635) | Freshwater microbial mat bacterial communities from Lake Vanda, McMurdo Dry Valleys, Antarctica - Oligotrophic Lake LV.19.MP8.IB-2 | ecosystem: Environmental > Aquatic > Freshwater > Lake... | reverse complement strand
GTGTCGTCTGCGCCTGCAGGGCCCCTGCGAGCGCACTCACAAGCAACACTGAAATAACGCGTAGGGACAAAAACATAGTGGCTCCAAGCGCGGCGGTGCATCCGCCTATGTCCTTTGTTACGCAAGATCGCCTACAAGTCCGTCAGACCTTGGTCAACAACCGGACTCTCGGTCAACAACCAGTCCACAAACTGTTGCGCCACCGGTCGCAGACGACGATGCGCGGCAGCGCGATTTCTGTCAGCACAAGCACGCGAACGTGCGGATGCAGTACCGTAAAACGCGGCAGGCGCGGCATCAACCAGGTGAGCGCCAACGAATGCAGGGCGCTGGCTGTTGATTTGTTCGAACGAAGCCAAGTGCACAAGCATCGCGGCTCACGCCGCTCCCACAGTGGTGCTGGCTTTGGACTGGCTGTTGCTTCTGCGCGCAGGAGCGCGCTTATTTACCCATGGGGCCCCTGAGCGGCGGTGATCGGTGGACGCGGAAAGCCCGCAGGGTGGCCGCATGAATGCGGCCAATCGGCGAACGCACAGGGATGTGCGTCCGCCGACCAGCGGCCGCCGAGCACGAACACGCAGGGCAGGATGCCCGGAGTGCGCCGATGAGGGGTGGCCTTCTCTTTGGTTGCTTTCTCTTGGCCACGCAAGAGAAAGTGACTCGCACAAAGCGCGAAAACGTTTTGTCAGCGCTCAGCGATGACGCACCTGCAGGGTGCCAGCCATTGATCTTTTTGAACGAAGCGAAGTGCAACAACTTCGCGGCTCACGCCGCTCCCACGACAGCAAGTAACCTGGATTGTGCTGCGCTTCATCCAGGCTACGTTCTTGCTTGCCAACCCCTCGCTCTCAACAGCGGAGCTGGTCAACCTGCGCTTATTCGCCCCCTGACTCAGGGGGCTATCGCGGCTCCGGACTTGTTCAGACGTTCCCTGGAGTGCGATTATTTCTTCTTGCTGGCGCGCGGCTTGGCTGTTTGAGCGAGCCCTGCCTCGTAGCGTTCGATGTACAGCTTCGCCGGGATGCGGCGAATTGCCTCGCCGATCACATCCAGGGCGAGCTCTTCAATCTTCTTGAAGCGCACGCAACTCTTACCCATATCGAGCTTTTTGCCTGCCTTCGTCCATGCTTCGCGGAACCAGCGCGCCTCCGCGGTTTCGCCATCTGCATCCGCGGTGCAGCCGCAGTAGACACCCATCAAGTACAGCGACATGTAGTTCTTCTGCGAAGCAAGCGCCGCGAAGGGCAGTGGTTGCTTGGGATCGCAGTGATAGCCCGCGGCAAACAGTCGGTGCGGCACGTAGTAACCGATCATTCCGTACTGCATACCCTCCTCGTAGCCCTTGTCGAGATTGGCGCGGATGGTGTGGCGCACCACTTCGATCGAGCCACGACGCTCTGGAGCCAATCCCATAAGGTAATCGGCAACGGTGCTGGCTTTGGGCTGCATGGCAGGTTTCTCCCGGGGCTAGAACCAAGCTTATCGTGCGCGCGATGCGGATGCTTAAAGCGGTTCCGAAAACTCTCACTTGGCTCCCGGCGCGAGTAAACTTGCGGCCTTCGCCGGGAACAACCTGCACCTATGATGGATTGGTCTCCTCCATCTCCACGTCAACCGCCACATTGGCTGACCGGCTTTTTGCTGCTGGTCACACTGCTCGGCAGCATCTGGTTCGTCAGCTTTGTCAGCAACTACGGTGAGGGGCTGGAGCGCGATCACGTGCAACTACTGGCAACTACGGCAGCCGCCTCGTTGCGCGCCGAAGAGGTGGATGCACTGCGCGGCGAGCCGGCCGACACCACCAGCGCGGCATTCGGCGCAGTGCGTGCGCAGCTCAAGCGCATTCACATGGTCAATCCGGACTATCGCTTTGTCTATCTGATGCGGCCAAACGCTGCTGGAAAATTGGTCTTCCTGGCAGACGCCGAGCCCGAGGAGTCTGCAGACTATTCTGCGCCCGGCGATGTCTACGATGGACCCGAGCAAAGCATTCTGCAGGTTTATCGTTCCGGGACAGCCGCCATGGAAGCGCCGTCACGCGATCGTTGGGGCTACTGGGTAACGGGGCTGGCAACGGTTCGCCATCCGCACAGCGGCGAAGTGCTCGCGGTGCTCGGCGTCGACATGAACGCTGATGACTGGCTGGCCGGCAAGGCGCGCTATCGTAATTTCGCAATCACCATTTCTGCTTTGGCGTTGACTCTGGTAGTGATTTTTTTAATCGGTACCACCATGCAGCAACGCTCACGTCGGCAGATCGAGGCGATCAATGCACGTCTGGCGCATGAGCTGACCGAGCTGGCACGTGCGCAGAAGGATCTGCGCCTGGCCGATGTGGTGGTGCGCAACACCGCGGAAGGGGTGATGGTGCTGGGTGCTGATCTGCGCATCCAGTCGGTCAATCCGGCATTCGAGCGCATCACCGGATTCTCGCAGGCCGAAGTCCGTGGGCAGAACCCGCGATTGCTGGGCGGTCCCGATCACGATCGGCCGGGATTCATCGAGCGCATGCATGCCGAATTGCAGTTGCACGGCAAGTGGGAAGGCACGCTGCCAGCCCAACGTCGCGATGGCGAAAACTACCCGCAGGAAACCACAGTCAATGTTGTGCGCGACGCACGCGGCGAACTGCAGCACTATGCCGTAGTGTTCCGTGACGCCACGCAGCAGAAAAAACTGGAAGATCGCCTGCGCATGCTGTCGGCCACCGATGGCCTGACGCAGATACCCAACCGTCGGCTATTTGACGAAACACTGCAGCGCGAATGGAACCGCGCTCTGCGCGATGCGGCACCGTTGTCGCTGATCCTCGCCGACATCGATCATTTCAAACACTTCAACGATCGCTACGGCCATGTCGCTGGCGACGAGTGTCTCAAGCAGGTGGCGGCGGCAATTCGCGACAGTCTCCATCGCGGCGGCGATTTTGTAGCGCGCTACGGTGGTGAGGAGTTCGCGGTAATTTTGCCGATGACAGATACCAGGCATGCGACCGACGTCGCCGAAAAGATTCGCGCGGCGGTGACGGCACTGGGTATTGCACATGCCGACAATACCGCCACCACCTTAGTGAGCATCAGTCTAGGCGTTGCCAGCACCGTCCCGGACCACCCCGGCGACGGGGTCAGCCTGCTGCAAATGGCAGATCGAGCGCTGTACCTTGCCAAAGATGGTGGACGCAATCGTGTGGTGGCGGAGTAGTTGCATCGCCCCAACTCGGAATCTCGTGGCAATCTGGCTCATTTGATTCACCATGCGAACGCAAGCGTTCAAGGACGGGTCAACGACCTCAACGCGAACTGAAGAATTTCCGCTGCCACGCTGGACAATTTTCCGGCACTGACTTTCCTGCGCTGCCCCGGCTGTCGTCATGGCACTGGTGCCCGATTCGTCACGTCAAACTGGGTGCTCTTGCCATTTGGGAACCTCTGAATAAGTCACCAGATCGACTTCGACGTACAGCTGAGTGCTTGCCCCACTCCAGGAAAACCTGCGGTTGACCAGCTCCGCTGTTGAGAGCGGCGGTTTGGCAAGCAATAAGCATTGTGGCGAAGACGAAGTGGTGACTTATTCAGACCTTCACTAAGTACTCGCCTGGGCTTCAGTCAGCAACCAGGCGCGAAGGCTTTGTACGCCGGGGTGTCGTTCTGACCTCGGTGGCTGTACAAACCAGTGCGCGTATTCGGCGTGCAGGCGCTTCGGTGTGATTTGAATCAGACGTCCACTGTTGATAAGCGGGCGCGCCATGGTCATGCGGCCGAGACTGTGGCGACTTTTGCTTCGAAGTCAACGAGCTGATTGCCGAGGGTGACAAGGTTATGCACGCTGGGTGCAGCGCGGCTGCCATCTGGCAACGATCGACGGCTATCGGCCGACGCGCAAGGCACTGACCGAGTACGCCAGCGCGGTCTACCGTGTCGAGAACGGGCGCATCGCCGAATACTGGATCCAGATCGACCGGCTTGGCCTGCAGCGACAGCTTGAGGCCAATGCGAAAGGAGCCCAATTGGCTTCCTTCGCGTGAGTTGGCCGGAATGGGGCGCGGCGCCGGGCTGGCACTGGCCAGGTTGCGCCGCACCGCACGATGCGGCACGCTCGGCTGCTACGTCGGCAGCCAGGGTTGTGCGTATATGTTGTGGAGCCAGTTTTGAATCGCGGGATGCGCGCAGTGTTGATCATATTGGGCTTTGGTGCCCTGGCCTTCGTCGTGCTTGGCCTGACCGGATGGTGGTGGTGGTCGCAACACGGTGCGGAATTTCAAGCCAATACCATGAAGGGTATCGACCAGGGCATTGCCTTTGGCAAGCTCACCGATCAAGACGGCTGCCTGAAAGAGGGGTTCGACCGGAACCACAAGAATCCTGATGCCGTTGCGGCTCAATTCAATCTGATGTTCCTGTCCGGGTGTCTGAGCACGGCAAAGCCATCTCCTGAGTTTTGCCAAGACGTGCCTTCGCAATGGAACACCTTTGCTGCCAGTCGCTGGACAACGCAGAGATGCGTTGCCGAGGGGCTCAACGAATCCACCTGTCCGGGGATGCTGAATGCGTTGATCGGCCACTGCCAGAACGGCGTGTTTGGTCCCGCGTTCGGACAGGAGCGCGAATGGCCCAAGTTGGGCAAGCTGTACGCGCACAGCGCGGACCCACACCACGCAATGATCCGGGTGGGCCCGACTTGTCGTCGGACGCTGGTCCGCCTTTGGTGGGTTCGACTTATAGTCGGACGCTGGTCGCATCCACCCGCCACCAGGCTTTCATCGCCGCCTCAAAAATTCTTTGCGTCGCTCGCCGGGGTGCCCCGCGGCGGGATCGGCTGTGCCTGCGGATTGATGATCGGCTCGGCCTTGAGTTTGCGTTCCAGATAGTCGAGCGCGGCATCGAGCTGACGGTCGCGCCCGTTGAAGCTCTCAAATGGCAGGTTTTCCACTTCGATATCCGGACTGACCCCGCGGCCTTCGATCAGCCATTGTCCGTCGGCACGGAACTGTCCGTTTTCAGCAACGCGTGCGGCCCCGTTGTCACTCAGCCGATTGCGATCGGACAGCCAGATACCAGCGCCGGCAGTGCGCTGACCGATCAGCGGCCCCAGGTTCAGCGCTTTGATGCCAGCGGCAAACGTCTCGCCATCGGAATAGGTATACGGATCGATCAACAGCGTCAGATGGCCGCGAAAACCCTGCTGCATATTCCAGTACGGCGTCGAATCCGCGCTCTGCCAGAACGCCCAGGTGCGGCGCAGAAGCTTCTCGATCACCCAGCTATCGATGTTGCCGCCGCGATTGCGGCGCACGTCGATGATCAGGCCATCACGATCGTAGTTGGCATAAAAATCGCGCGCAAAACTGGCGATGTCGTTTGCCCCCATGGCGCGCAAGTGCAGATAGCCAATACGCCCGTTGCCGACGCGATCGACAGCCGCGCGCGTGCGCTGTACCCAATCGCTGTAACGCAACGTGGCGTCACGATCCGCGGCCACCGGCACCACTACTTGACGCAGCACGCTGGAGCCGCGACGCAGTTCCAGCAGCACTTGCTGACCGGCCTGGTTGTGCAGCATGTCGGCGACACCTGCCAAGTCGCTCAGTGCGCGTCCATTGATCGCAACGATCACATCACCTTCGCGCACATCCACGCCTGGCTGTTGCAGCGGCCCGCGTTCGTTCGGCAATTCCGTCTCGGTGCGGTAGATGTGGCGAATTTTTGCGCCCCCTGCAACACGTTCCATTTCTGCGCCCAGACTGGCGGAAACCGCGGCCTCCGCATCCTTGCGGAACTCGGCGCCACGCACCTGGGAATGCAAAATGCCCAGCTCGCTGGTCATCTGGCCGAGCAGATCGTCCAGTTCACTGCGGTCGGTGACGCGCGGCAGCAACGCGGCATAGCGCGTGCGCACTGCGTTCCAGTCGACGCCGCGCATGCCAGGATCGAATGAGAAGTCACGATGCATGCGCCAGGCATCGACGAACATCTGCTGCCATTCCTGTTGCGGAGTGATCGGCAGTACCCAATCGCTCAGCCGCACCTGTTGCTTGCTGGCGTCTTCGGGTGCCTTGACGCCGACATCGACAATGAACAGGTCACCGGGACCGAGCTCCTGCCATTTCATGAACATCAGTTTTTTGGCGTCGGCCGAGAGCTGGAAATCGCGCACATCGGCGACAAAGGTTTCCGGCTTGATCGACTGATTTCCGATCAGCAACGTCTGGATGAGCGGTTTGGCGTCGACGCCGCTGCCCTGATCGAGCAGATACAGGCGTTCCTCGTCGATCGCCAGACGCGAATAATTTCCGGCGGGCATCGGCACTTCGAACAGGCGCTCGTTGATGCCTGGCCACTGGATCGCCGGCTTGGGTAGTTCGACCTTGCGATCAAATTCGATCGCGTCCTTGGCCTTCTCGATCTCATCCTTCTCTTTCTCGAAGGCATCAGCAATCAGCGACAACTCGTCGCTCGGCAAAAATGGAAATCGCTGCCCGGCTTGCAACGCGTAGGCGTACACCTTGGTGCGTCGATCGAAAATCGGGCCCATGTTGCGGTCGCCCCAGGGTGCACCCGGGGTCGCAATGAAATTGCGATTGGAAAGAAAATACAACCATCGGCCATCGCGCGAAAACGCCGGAGCGAACGATTCGTAGCGATCCGAAGTCAGCGTGTGCAGGTCGCGCCCGGCAACAGCATAAACATGCACCTGGTTGATCTGACGCACGCTGTTGGCACGCGTCAACGCTATATAGCGACTGTCCGACGACCACACCACATCGGCATAGACGTCGTCTCCGACTTTGGGGCCGGCATCGATCATGCGGTTGTCGCCATTATCCAGGTCAAGCAGCCACAGTTGACCGCGCTTGTCGTCATGCGCCAGCCACTTGCCATCGGCTGAGGGATACAACCGCCAACGATGGGTACCGCCGTCGTGGGTGAGTTGCTTGGCAGCGCCTGAGCCATCAGCGGGGAAGCGCCAGATCTCATTGTCGCCATCGATATCGCTGATCGCGAAGACCGACCGACCGTCGCTACTGATCACTGCCGCGCGTGCGCGACGCGTGTCGGCGACGGCGATTTCGCGCCGACGCAATGGGCCTGGCGCGGCCAGCACGATTTTCCCGCGCGCGGTCAGAGCCACGCTGGCGCCATCCTTGGCCAAGGCGATGTCGGTAGTGAAGGTGTTGGCGGTGCGCAGCCAACGTTGCCGACGCTGCTCGAAATCCGATACCAGATTGATCGCGATCGGTTCATCGCTGGCGCTGACGATATCGAAGCGACGCAGGTCGGAGCCGTGCTGATAGACGATTCGTCCACTACCCAACGTGGCGCCACGCACATCCAGTTCGGTGTGTCGGGTGTGTTGGCGACGGTCGCTGCCGTCGAACTGCATTGACCAGATATTGCCGATACCATCGGCGTCGCTGATGAAATACAGACGTTCAGCCCAGACCATCGGCCGCGACAGCGAGGCTTGAACATCGCCAGCCAGTCGCTCAGCCTCAGCCTTGCCGTCCAAACCGAATTTCCACATCTGCGCCATGGCGCCGCCGCGGTAGGCGCGGACGTTGTCGGTGGTCAGCTGCAGACCGAAGCGCACGCAGAACAATGTGTCGCCATTGGCGCTGAATGCCGCTTCGTGCACATCGTGCAGGGGCAGTGTGCGCTGCGCCAACGTGGCCACATCGACTGCGCGAAGCACGCGCCGACGAAATGGGCCAGAAACATTTTCCGAGGCGTACAGCACTTCGTTTTGTGGCGTCCAACCCTGTAACCAGACTCGGCCACCATCAAAACTGACGCGCTTGGGCAAGCCGCCATCGATTGGCATGACATAGGCCTCGATGGCACTGTCATAGCTGGCGCTGAAGGCGATCCAGCGACCGTCCGGTGAGATCCGTGCATCGAACTCTTCAGCGGCGTGCGTGGTCAATCGCTGCGCCGTGCCGCCGTCTGCTGGCACTCTCCACAGGTCACCCTCGGCGGTAAACACGACAGTGTTCTGGTGGATACTGGGGTAGCGGTAGTAGCCGATTTCAGCGCGCGCGTAGCCCGAAAATGTCGGCGCCACTGCGGTCGCGACGAGTAAAAGCAGCAGCTTGTTCATGCCAGCACCTCGGATCGAATCGTTCCAGCAGTCGAGGTTAGTTGAATCGCACGTCGTGCGCCCCGTGCCAAAAGCCTGCCATGGTCCAGGCAATTCATCGGGAAGGATCGATGCGGTAGCTACTTGCTCCGTCGCGCGCGACATCTGCACATCGACCTGCACATCGGTCAGCAAAATTGCGCCAGCGGCGCTGCGGCGAACCAACGTCGCTGCGGTCGGCGCGGTCGGCGCGGTCGGCGCACTCCTCAACCGAAGGCAGCGCCGACACAACGCACCGGGGATTCAGCTGTTATCGCGCAGCGCGATCGCCGAGATGCCGGTGCTCTGCAGGGTCTGCCGCGCAGCGTCGAGTTCGCGCAGATCGGCGAATGGGCCCACGCGGACGCGGAAGAAATCGGCGCCGTTCACCGTGACCGGCATGATATGCGCGCGCAGGCCGAATAGAGCCAGTTTGGCCTTGAGCGCCTCGGCGTCACCGTTGTTGCGAAACGATCCCGCCTGCAGCACAAATCGTTGCGGATTGCCGGCGGCATCGGCGGGCAGTGGCGCTGGTTGCTTCGCCCCCGATCGAATTTCCTCTTCCGGAACCACCACTTCCATCTCCGGCAGCACGCTGTAGAAGTCGTACTTGGGTTTGGCATCGGCCGGCGCAGCCGTTTGTGTCGGCTTGCCTGTGGTCACTACCGGCACCGGCTGCTGGTCGCGCAACTTGGGCGCCCAACCCTTGAGAAACACCACGCCGGCGAACCCGAGCCCGATAAGTACACCGACCAGCAGCCAGATCCACGCCGGAATCTGCCTGCGTTCAGTCCCTGAACGCGTAGCCTGGGATGCACGCTTGGTCGCCATTACATGGTCTCCGGGGCGCTGACGCCGAGCAGTTCGAATCCAGAGGCCAGAACCTTGCGCACACCGTCGGCCAGGGCCAGACGCGCGCAGCGATCGGCGCCGGATTCAACCAGCATGATGGTCCCGTTGTAAAAGCTGTTGTACAGCGCTGCGATGTCACGCAGGGCCGCAACGATCAAGTGCGGCGCACGGTTCTCGACCGCAGTCTCGACGTCTTCGGGGTAGTTCATCAAGCGCTGCAACAACTCCATTGCCGCGGGTTCAACCAACGCGGTGATCGAGGCTCGGCCAAGTGCCGCGTCGTAGGGCAGGCCCTTCTCCACCGCTTGGCGGAACAGCCCACAGATGCGTGCATGCGTGTACTGCAGGTAGTACACCGGATTCTCGACCGATTGCGACTTGGCCAGATCCAGATCGAAATCCAGATGCTGCTCGTTGCTGCGCATCACATAGAAAAAGCGCGCGGCATCCTTGCCAACCTCTTTGCGCAAATCACGCAGGGTGACGAAGCTGCCAGCACGCGTGGACATCTGCACGCGCTGTCCGCCCTCGTACAGGATGGCGAATTGCACCAGCGGAATTTCGATCCGCGAAGGATCCAGCCCGAGCCCGCTCGCCACCGCTTTCAGACGCGCAATATAGCCATGGTGATCGGCACCGAGGACGTAGATCGCCTTGTCGTAGCCGCGTTCGAGTTTGTTTTGCAGATAGGCGATATCGGATGCGAAATAAGTAGTGGCACCGTTCTCGCGCACAACGACGCGGTCTTTCTCATCGCCAAACTCGGTGGCTCTGAACCACAGCGCTCCGTCCTTTTCATACATGTGGCCTTTGGTCTGCAGCGTTTCGATCGCATGCTTTACCGCGCCCGATGTGGCGAGTGAGCGTTCGGAAAACCAGTTGTCGTACTTGACGCCAAACTCGGAAAGATCGTCCTTGATATCGGCGAGCATCGACTTGAGTCCGCTTTCGAACAGAGTGCGATAGTTCGCCTCGCCGAGCAGGGTTTTGGCGCGCGCGATCAATGCATCGACATGCAGTTCCTTGTCGCCGCCTTGCGACAAATCGGGGGGCAGATCGCGGCTGACATCCGCCGCCTGGCGGTGCAGCTTCGGCCCCACGTTCAGTCGCAGGTCGCGGGCGATGCCGTGAACGTAATCACCCTTGTAACCGTTGTCGGGGAAGCGCACGCTCTCGTTGCCCAACTCCAGGTAGCGCAGCCAGACGCTGACCGCGAGGATGTCCATCTGACGGCCGGCATCGTTGACATAGTATTCGCGGTAGACGCGATGGCCGCCCGCCTCCAGCAAGTTGGCCAGGGTGGCGCCATACGACGCGCCGCGGCCATGACCAACGTGCAGCGGTCCGTTGGGATTGGCCGAAACGTATTCGATGATGATCGACTCGCGCGAGTCAGGCGGCGCAAAACCGTACCGCTCGCCAGCGTCAAGCACACGCAGCACGGTACGCGTCAGGCGGTCCTGGCTCAGCGTGAAATTGATAAACCCGGGTCCGGCGATGGCCAGCTTGGCGACATCTTCATGCTCTGGCATGGCCCTGACGATGAGCTCGGCGATCTCGCGCGGCTTGCGGCCGGCAAAGCGCGCCGCCTGCATGGCTATATTGCAGGCGAAATCGCCATGCGTCTTGTCGCGCGTGCGTTCGACCGAGAACGGCACCGGGGCGGGGAAAGTCAGCTCGCCGTTGGCCGCAAGGGCCGCAAGCGATTGGGAAACCAGGCCACGGATAATGTCTTTCACAGGAACACGCTAAAGCCACAAGGGCGGGCATTGTAGTGGCCCCAAGCCAACGCCAGGGTGAACTGCTGTCAACTGCCCTGAAGCGGCCACCGCCGGAGCGGAACTGGCGGCGATACCCACACGGTAACGCCATTCGCGCCCAGGTGCGCTCCTACAACCACACCGCGTTCCAGAACGGCCAGTCCCGACACGATCGCACCAAACCCGCGCGAATCGGGTTGGCAATCACGTAGCGCGCGCAGGCCAGTGCATCCTCGTCATCCCTCAATGCATGGTCGTGAAACCCACTCTGCCACAGTGCCCCACGTCGCCGCTCAATCGCATTGATCGCTCTTGAAGTGCAGGCTTTAAAGCGCGACACCGTGTCAGAGATGGATCCCGAATGCAGTTCGACCAGGCCGTGCCAGTGGTCCGGCATCAGCATCCAACACAGCAACCGTGCATGCGGCCAAAGTGTCGGGTCGTGGCTGAGGCGCGCGACTTGGGCCGCTGCCCAGAAATCGCCAAAGCGCGGCTGCCGATCAGAGCAACACGTTGTGATCAGATAGATCTGGCCATGAAGATTGGCCCGACCCTTTCGCAGGGAACGGTTTCCAGGAATGAGCTTACGGGTCTGCATGCCCCTATCGTGATGGTGTCCGAGATGCGCTCACCATCCACTCGCGCCTAGATCTGGCATCAAAGCGTACGAATTCTGCCTGCGAATTCTCGTAGGAGCGGACCCGGCCGCGACAAACACACGGTAACGCCATTCGCGCCCAGGTGCGCTCCTACGGTAGGAGCGGACCCGGCCGCGACGAACACACGGTAGCGCCTGATCGCGCCCAGGTGCGCTCCTACGGCTGCTCGAAACCGTTGCCGAACAAGGCCTGCAGCAGACTGATCTGATCGGGTGCGCAATTCATGCTGGTGCCACTGCCGGTATTGCCATTGTCGTCGCAGCTGATCGTCAGCGTGGTGGTTCCGCCGCTACCGTTGGGGTTGAAGCTGGCGCGTTGGTTGCCGAAGAAGCCAGTGAAGTCGGCAAGGGTACCGAGCAAGGTCAGCGTGGTCGTGTTGTTGCCACTGATCACGGTGACGCCATCGTTATTCGCCGCCGTCAACACGCCCTGGTTGACCGACAGCACCACATCGATGTTGCTGGAGGCGGCATCGATATCGGTGACGGCGATCCCGGCAATCGGTGTCGTGCCGGTGAAACTCACGGCCTGACTCGACGGTGCGCTGACACTCGGGCCGTCGTTGACTGCAGTGAAATTCAGTGGGCGCGTATCCACATCCGATTGCGCGCTACCGCCGGTCGCGCCGCCATCATTACTGGTGATGGTCAGGGTCACCGTGTTGGTGTTGTTTGCCGTTGGCGAATAGGTCGGACGGTTGCTGGCATTGGCAAGATAGCTCGCCAGATTGGTGACTGTGCCGGACAGCGTCAGCGCATTGCTGCCATTGCCCGACACGCTGACACCGCCCGCGTTGGCTGCGGTAAACGTGCCCTGCCCTGCGGAAACCGCCAGATTGAAACTGACGCTGTTGGCCGCGGAGTCGACGTCCGCAACCGACATTCCGGCCAGACTGATGCTGGAGTCTTCGGTCACGGTGAAACTGCCAGGCAACGCGTTCACCGGCGCATCGTTCACCGCCGCGATTGCCAAGGTGCTGCTGTCGCTATCGCTGAACGCGCCACCGGTTCCTGAGTTGCCGTTGTCGTTGATCAGGATGCTCAAGGTCACGTTGCCATTGGCATTGGCCACGGGCGTGTAATCTGGATTGCTGGCAGCGGCGGCGAACCAGGTGTTGA
>Ga0163152_10007001_pt1 | contig 12502 bp, 9 predicted proteins | sample OliLakLV19MP8IB2_FD_148635 | JGI IMG/M metagenome (GOLD analysis project Ga0163152, IMG submission 148635) | Freshwater microbial mat bacterial communities from Lake Vanda, McMurdo Dry Valleys, Antarctica - Oligotrophic Lake LV.19.MP8.IB-2 | ecosystem: Environmental > Aquatic > Freshwater > Lake... | reverse complement strand
AGCTCGGCCGCTTCTGGCAGGTGCATCGCGGCACGATCATCAATCTCGATGCCGTGGCCGGCGTGCTGCGTGAGGATGCCGAGCGCCAGTTCATCCTGTTCAAGAACCGGCAGGAAAAGTTGCCGATCTCGCGCCAGTTCACGCATCTCTTCAAGCAGATGTAGCCCGGCGGGCGGCGGCATCGGCCCGCTGCGGGCCGACTGTTAGAATCTGCCATGCTTCCTGTTGCCGTCTTCCGTTTTTCGCCCACCGAATCGCCAGGACGCTTCGGCGACTGGCTCGCGCGGCACGAGGTGCCCTGGGAACTGATCGCGCTCGACGAAGGCGCATCGGTGCCGGACGATGCGGCACGCTTCTCGGGCATCGGCATGATGGGCGGCCCGATGAGCGTGAATGACAAGCTGCCTTGGGTCGATCCGCTATGCGGCCTGTTGCGCGACGCGATGGGGGACGGCGTGCCGGTCATCGGTCACTGCCTCGGCGGCCAGCTGATGGCGAAGGCGCTGGGCGCCAAGGTCACGCGGATGAAGGCGCCGGAGATCGGCTGGTTCCACGTCGATGTCTGTGATCGCGGCGCGCGCCGCGACTGGTTCGGCGGCCTGCCGCGCTTTCCCGCATTCCAGTGGCACTACGATGCCTTCGATTTGCCGCCGATGGCGTCGCGCGTGCTGACCAACGATGTCAGCGTCAACCAGGGTTTCATCATCGACGACCGCCATGTCGGCTTCCAGTGCCACATCGAGATGACGCGCGAACTGGTGGAGACGTGGTGCCGGGTCAGCCCGGAGGAATTGCCCGCGCGCTCCAGCGCGCACCGGCAGAGCGCCGCCGACATCCGAAGCGACCTCGACACGCGCCTCACCGCTTTGGGCGAGGTGGCCGACGGGGTCTACGCGCGCTGGTCGCAGGGTCTTGTCCGCTGATGGGGGCGATTCACGCGCTACCGGACCTGCTGATCAACCAGATTGCGGCCGGCGAAGTGGTGGAGCGGCCGGCCGCGGCACTGAAGGAACTGCTCGAGAACGCGCTCGATGCCGGGGCCACGCAGATCGACGTGGACGTCGTGCAGGGCGGCATCAAGCGGTTGCGCGTCGCGGATAACGGCCGCGGCATCGACCGCGAGGACCTGCCGCTGGCGGTGGCGCGGCATGCCACGTCCAAGATCACGTCGGTGCTCGATCTCGAAGCCATCGCGTCGCTCGGCTTTCGCGGCGAGGCGCTGGCCTCCATCGCGTCGGTGGCGCGGCTGGCGCTGGTGTCACGCGCCGCGGGCAAGCCGCATGCGTGGCGCATCGATGTCGAAGGCGGCACCGCCAGCGCCATCGCGCCCGCCGCGCTGGCCGCAGGTACGTCCGTCACCGTGGAGGAACTCTTCTTCAACACGCCGGCGCGGCGCAAGTTCCTGCGCACCGATGCCACCGAGTGGGGCCACTGCGACGAGGCGTTCCGCCGCATCGCGTTGGCGCATCCGGTCACCGCGTTCACGCTGCAGCACAATGGCCGCGTCACGCAGCGTCTGACGGCGGCGGGTCGGCAGGCGCGCGTCACGCAATTGCTCGGCGACGAGTTCGTCGCGCAGTCGGCAAGCGTGGACGTCAGCACGCCCGACATCTCGCTCACCGGATTTGCGGTGCGGCCGGCGCATGCGACGCAACGCGCTGCCCAGTATTGCTTCGTCAATGGCCGCTTCGTGCGCGATCGCGTGCTGCAGCATGCACTGCGCGAGGCCTATCGCGATGTGCTGCACCACGACCGGCAGCCAGCTTACGCGCTGTGGCTGACGATCGACCCGCGGCGCGTGGACGTGAATGTGCATCCGCAGAAAGTGGAGGTGCGCTTCCGCGATGCCGGCGCCATCCACCAGTTCGTCCGGCATGCGGTGGAACGCGCTCTCGCCGCCAACGCCGCCGAGCAACCCGCGAACTCGGCGACCGAGAGGCTCCGTCTCGTGGCGGCGCAGATGGAGCCTGCATTCGGTCGCGCCGACGACGCCGCGCACGGACGTGCGTCCGGGTGGCACGGGTCTCCGGGGCAAGGCACGCAATCCGCGCTGGCATGGACAGCGTCGCGTGCGCCGGCGACCAGCACCGGCGAACCGTCGCCGTTCTACGCCAAACTCTTCGGTGCGCGCGACGATGGCGTACCGGCGTTACCGAGCGACGATGCGCATCCGCTGGGATTCGCGCTGGCGCAGTTGCACGGCATCTATATCCTCGCGCAGAACCGCGCGGGCTTGATCGTCGTCGACATGCATGCCGCGCACGAGCGCATTGTGTACGAGCGGTTGAAGACCTCCTTCGATGCATCGCTGCCGGTGCAACCGTTGCTGGTGCCCGCCACATTCGCCGCAGAACCGCTTGAAGTGGCGACGGCAGCGGATAACGCGGATGCGCTGGACGCATTGGGCTTCTCCCTCACGGTACTTGGCCCTGCCACGCTGGCCGTGCGCGGCGTGCCCGCACCGCTGGCGGACGCCGATCCGGTCACGCTGGCGCGCGCGGTGCTGCACGACATGCGCGAGTTCGGCGGCAGCGCCGCGCTGACGGCGCGGCGCGACGAGATGCTGTCGTCGATGGCGTGCCACGGTGCCGTGCGCGCCAATCGCGCTCTGGCTGTACCGGAGATGAACGCGCTGTTGCGGCAGATGGAAGCCACGGAGCGGGCCGGCCAATGCAACCACGGCCGTCCCACGTGGTACCAGCTGCCGCTGCCGGACCTCGACCGGCTGTTCCTGCGCGGCCGCTAGGCCGCTGTTGCAGCGTGCGCCCGGCACTCCTGCTGATGGGCCCGACCGCGTCGGGCAAGAGCGCGCTTGCCCTGGCGCTGGCGCAGCGCTTCGACGGCGAGATCGTGTCGGTCGACTCGGCGCAGGTTTATCGCGGCATGGATATCGGCACGGCGAAGCCCTCGCGCGACGAGCGGGCCGCGGTGCCGCATCACCTGCTTGACCTGCTCGATCCCACGCAGTCGTACTCTGCCGCAATGTTTGTCCGCGATGCGCAGGCGGCCGTTGCAGGAATTCGCGCGCGCGGCAGGCTGCCGATCCTTGCGGGCGGCACGATGCTCTACTTCAAGGCGTTGCAGCAGGGATTGTCGGCGCTGCCCGTGGCCGACCCGGGGATGCGCGCGGCCCTCGATGCGCAAGCGGCGCGCGATGGATGGCCCGCCATGCACGCCGAACTTGCGCGCGTCGACCCCGTCACCGCCGCGCGCCTGCCGCCGCTGGATGCGCTGCGCATCCAGCGCGCGCTCGAGGTGTTTCGTGTCACCGGGCAGCCATTGTCGGCGCTGCAGGGGCATCGCGCCATGGAGCCCGCGCTGCCTGGTGCGACGGTCGCGCTGGCGCTGGTGCCGGGCGATCGTGCGCAGCTGCACGCGGACATTGCCCGGCGCTTCGACGCGATGCTGGCGCAGGGCCTGGTGGTGGAGGTGCGCGGTTTGCGCGAGCGTTTCGTGCTGACCCCTGAATTGCCGTCGATGCGGTGTGTCGGCTACCGACAGGCATGGAACTTTCTGGAAGGGTCGATCAATGGGCGGGAGCTGCGCGACCAGGGGCTCGCGGCAACCCGCCAATTGGCCAAGCGCCAGTTGACGTGGTTGCGATCAACGGTGGCAGACGCTTTCGATCCCGGGCACGGGGACGCGCTGGAGTGGGCCATGGCGAAGGTGGCCGCAGGCGAGGCGACCGGTCGCCTTTGACGCATCGACCCGGGACGTGCAGATCGGCGGCAGGCCGCCGCTTGCACCGGGCAATGCGCGCCCCTTGTTGCCATGCAATAATCAGGGTCCAGCGCGCCGCTCATTCGGCGCGCGGGCAACCCGATGGCACGCACGCTATACGACAAGTTGTGGGATGCGCATGTGGTCCGCGAGGAAGCGGACGGCACGGCGCTGCTCTATATCGACCGGCACCTCGTGCATGAGGTCACCAGTCCGCAGGCCTACGAGGGGTTGAAGCTCGCCGGCCGCAAGCCCTGGCGCGTGGAGTCGGTGGTGGCCACCGCTGACCACAACACGCCGACCAAGGATTGGAACCGCGGCATCCAGGATCCGGTCTCGCGCATGCAGGTCGAAACACTTGACGACAACATCCGCGAATATGGCGCCAAGGCCTACTTCCCGTTCCTCGACAAGCGGCAGGGCATCGTCCACGTGATCGGGCCGGAGCAGGGCGCAACACTGCCGGGCATGACGGTGGTGTGCGGCGATTCGCACACCAGCACGCACGGCGCGTTCGCGGCACTGGCCTTCGGCATCGGCACCTCCGAAGTGGAGCACGTGCTGGCCACGCAATGCCTGCTGATGAAGAAGGCGAAATCGATGCTGATCCGCATCGACGGCCGCCTGCCAACCGGCGTCACGTCGAAGGACCTGGCGCTGGCCGTGATCGGCCGCATCGGCACGGCCGGCGGCACCGGCTACGCGATCGAATTCGCCGGCGAGGCCGTGCGCGCGCTGTCGATGGAAGCGCGGATGACGATGTGCAACATGGCCATCGAAGCGGGTGCCCGTTCCGGCATGGTGGCCGTGGACCAGCGCACGCTCGATTACGTCAAGGGCCGCGCGTTCGCACCGTCGGGCGCGATGTGGGACCAGGCCGTCGCGCAATGGAAGTCGCTGACCAGCGACGAGGGCGCGAAGTTCGACGCCACGCATGTGTTCGAGGCGGCCGCGATCTGTCCGCAGGTCACGTGGGGCACGTCGCCCGAGATGGTGGTGCCGGTGGATGGCCGCGTGCCCGATCCGGACAAGGAACGCGATGCGACGCGCCGCGACGGCATCGGGCGCGCGCTGTTGTACATGGGCCTCAAACCCAACACCCCGATCACCGATATCCGCATCGACAAGGTGTTTATCGGGTCGTGCACCAACTCGCGCATCGAGGACCTGCGGCAGGCTGCGGCGGTGGCGCGCGGCCGTCGCGTGGCGTCCAACGTCAAGCTCGCGATGGTCGTGCCCGGGTCGGGGCTGGTCAAGGCGCAGGCCGAAGCCGAAGGGCTCGACCGCATCTTCCTCGACGCCGGCTTCGAGTGGCGCGAACCCGGCTGCTCGATGTGCCTCGCGATGAACGACGACAAGCTCGAACCGGGCGAACGCTGCGCATCGACCTCGAACCGCAATTTCGAGGGCCGCCAGGGCAACGGCGGCCGCACCCATCTCGTCAGCCCCGCCATGGCCGCCGCCGCCGCGGTGGCGGGGCACTTCGTCGACGTGCGTCGACTGTTCTGACCACTACCGAGACTCGAACCATCATGCAGCCCTTCCGTATCCATACGGGACTCGTTGCGCCGCTCGACCGCGCGAACGTCGACACCGACGCGATCATCCCGAAGCAGTTCCTGAAGTCGATCAAGCGCAGCGGCTTCGGCCCCAACTTGTTCGACGAATGGCGCTACCTCGACCGCGGCGAGCCCGGCATGGACAATTCCACGCGACCGCGCAACCCGAACTTCGTGCTGAACGAAGACCGCTACCAGGGCGCGTCGATCCTGCTGGCGCGTCGCAATTTCGGTTGCGGCAGCTCGCGCGAGCACGCGCCGTGGGCGCTGTACGACTACGGCTTCCGGGCCGTGATCGCGCCGAGCTACGCCGACATCTTCAACAACAACTGCTACAAGAACGGCCTGCTACCGATCGTGCTGCCGGAGTCGCAGGTGGATCGTCTCTTCGCCGAGGCGCTGGCCTTTCCCGGTTTCAAGCTGATCGTCGACCTCGAGCGGCAGATCGTCAGCACCACCGATGGCGGCACCGTGTACGCGTTTGAAGTGGAGTCCTTCCGCAAGCACTGCATGCTGAACGGCTTCGACGACATCAGCCTGACGCTGCAGCACGCCCCGGCGATTACGGCCTTCGAGACGAAACGACTGGCCGACAACCCCTGGTTATAAGACTTCTCCACGAGAAGCGGCGCCAGGGTGACACGGCGCCGCTTTTTTCTTTGCAGAGATCGGAACACGCATGAAGATCGCAGTCCTCGCAGGTGATGGCATCGGCCCCGAGATCGTCGGACAGGCGCAGCGCGTGCTGGAGGTGCTGCGCGCCGAGGGCCTGCCCATCGAGACGGAGGCCGCCCCCTTCGGGGGCGCGGGCTACGACGCAGCGGGCCATCCGCTGCCGCCGGCCACGTTGGCGCTGGCGCAGGCCTCCGACGCGATCCTGTTGGGCGCCGTCGGCGGTCCGCGCTACGACACGCTGCCGCGCGCGTTGCGCCCGGAGCAGGGGCTGCTCGGCATCCGCAAGGCGCTCGAACTGTTCGCCAACCTGCGGCCGGCGATGCTCTACCCGGAACTGGCCGAGGCGTCCACGCTCAAAGCCGACGTGGTAGCGGGACTCGACCTGATGATCATCCGTGAACTGACCGGCGACATCTATTTCGGCGCGCCGCGGGGCCGCCGCACCGATGCGGCCGGACACGAGGAAGGCTTCGACACGATGCATTACAGCGTGCCGGAGATCGAGCGGATCGCGCGCGTGGGCTTTGATACGGCGCGCAAACGCAGCCGCAAGCTCACGTCGGTGGACAAGGCCAACGTTCTCGACACCAGCATCCTGTGGCGCGAAGTGGTCACGCGAGTCGCGAGCGAGTACCCGGACGTGGCGCTGTCGCACATGTATGTCGACAACGCCGCGATGCAGCTCGTGCGCAACCCGAAGCAGTTCGACGTGATCGTCACCGGCAACCTTTTCGGCGACATCCTGTCGGACGAGGCCTCGATGCTGGCCGGCTCCATCGGGATGCTGCCGTCGGCGTCGCTTGCGGCCTCCGGCAAGGGGCTCTATGAACCGATCCACGGCTCCGCCCCTGACATCGCCGGGCAGGACAAGGCCAATCCGCTGGCGACGATCCTGTCGCTCGCAATGATGTTCCGCTATACGTTTGCGCGCGCCGACGTGGCCGACCGGATCGAGGCCGCCGTGCGCGCCGTGCTGCGCGCGGGATTGCGCACCGGCGACATTGCGCTGCCCGGCGAGGTGACGGTCGGCACGCGCGCGATGGGCGATGCAGTGGTTGCGGCCATGAGCGCGCCGGGCCGCCCCAAGGGCGAATACCGGAGCGCGCAGCGCGAAGGTAAGTCGTGATGAGCGCGCCGGGCCGCCCCAAGGGCGAATACCGGAGCGCGCAGCGCGAAGGTAAGTCGTTATGAGCGCGCCGGGCCGCCCCAAGGGCGAATACCGGAGCGCGCAGCGCGAAGGTAAGTCGTTATGAGCGCGCCGGGCCGCCCCAAGCGTGAATACCGGAGCGCGCAGCGCGAAGGTGAAGACCATACCGGGAGTCCATGATGGCTGCACGCGCGCTTTCCATTCACATCCGCCGGGCGCGAGAGGGCGATGCCGAGGCCATCATGGCCGCATTCTCGACGCCGCGCGCGATGGCGGGCACGCTGCAACGCACGCAGCGCAAGGCCACGAAGACGATGCGAAAACGCACGGCCGCTTGAGTGGCCGGAAGATCGTTGATCGTTTCGTCGAAGCATTGAAACATGGAGAGCAGCAATGATGCGAACAGGAATTGTCGGATGGCGCGGGATGGTGGGATCGGTGCTGATGCAGCGCATGCTGGAGGAGCGCGACTTCGAGCACATCGATCCGGTGTTCTTCTCGACGTCGAGTGCCGGGGGCAAGGGCCCGGACATCGGCCGCGCCACCGGGCCGCTGCAGGACGCGAGCGACATCGAGGCGCTGCGCCGCCTCGACGCGATCATCACGTGCCAGGGCGGGGACTTCACCGCCGCGGTATACCCGAAGCTGCGGGCCGCGGGCTGGAACGGCTACTGGATCGACGCCGCGAAGACGCTGCGGATGCAGGATGACGCCGTGATTATCCTCGACCCGGTGAACCGTCCGGTGATCGACGCCGCGCTGGCACAGGGCGTGCGCAATTATATCGGCGGCAACTGCACGGTCAGCCTGATGATGCTGGCGGTCAGTGGGCTGCTGCAGCGCGACCTGATCGAATGGATGACATGCATGACGTACCAGGCGGCCTCGGGTGGCGGCGCGCAGCACATGCGCGAACTGCTGCAGCAGATGGGCGAGGTGAACTTGGCCGCGCATGCGCTGCTGGCCGACCCGCAATCCGCCATCCTCGACATCGACCGCGAAGTGGCCGGCATCCTGCGCGACGATCGCTTTCCCACCGAGCACTTCGGCGTGCCGCTGGCCGGTTCGCTGATCCCGTGGATCGACAAGGACATGGGCAACGGGATGAGCCTCGAGGAGTGGAAGGGAGGTGCTGAGACCAACAAGATCCTGGGCCGCACCGGCGCCGACATCATTCCCGTGGAGTCGCTGTGCGTGCGCATCGGTGCGATGCGTTGCCACAGCCAGGCGCTGACGATCAAGCTGCGGCGCGATGTTCCGCTGGCCGAGATCGAATCGATGCTCGACGGCGCCAACGAATGGGTGAAACTCGTGCCCAACCGGCGTGAGGACAGCGTGCGGGAACTCACGCCGACCGCGGTGACGGGCAAGCTCGGCATTCCGATCGGTCGCGTGCGCAAGCTCGCGATGGGCCCGGAATACATCGGTGCCTTCACCGTCGGCGACCAGTTGCTGTGGGGCGCCGCCGAACCGCTGCGCCGCATGCTGCGCATCCTGCTCGCGCGGAAGTAAGTTAAGGGGAATCGCGCCAAACCTGCGCGGTTTGGCGGCGAGTGGTCGTTTCTGCCTGTTTCATGCAACTCGGGGGTGTGTTTCAGGCAGGCACGCCTCTTGCATGGCTTCGTCAGGTTTGCAACAGCATCCCCGGCGAGGCGCGGCCACTAGATGTAGTGTCGACGGATTGTGCCCGTGCTAGCGCTAGCGCTGTGCGTTAGCACGACGGCATAAAGTTGCCGACGCGCCGAGTGTGCTCCCGGCAGAAACCCAAGCTAATACCGGGGTTTAGCTTGCACCGCTAAACCCATGATGTTAAGTTAGCTTGAGCCAAACAGCACTACCGAAGGGGTCGGCATGCGCGTAAAACCAATCCTCCAATTCGGCCTCGTTGCGGGCGCGCTCGCGCTGCCGGGTGCCGCATGGCCACTGGGACTCGGAAAACTGACCGTCGATTCTGCGTTGGGACAGCCGTTGTCCGCGCGGATCGAATTGTTGTCGGCGACCAAGGAAGAACTCGATTCGCTGACCGCCAAGGTCGCCGATCCCGCGCTCTATCGCCAGAACAACCTTTCCTACCAGGGCGTCCTGTCCCGCACCCGCGTGTCCATCGAGCGTGGTGCCGGCGATACCGCCTACCTGCGCGTGACCTCGCCGACCGCGGTGACGGAGCCCTACCTCGACCTGCTGGTGGATGTGAACTGGTCCGCCGGCCGCGTCGTGCGCGACTACACCTTCCTGCTCGATCCGCCCGGCGCGCCCGCTGCGGCGCCGGTCGATCCGGTCACGCCGCTGCGCGTTCCCGCGGGCGTCGCCGCCCGTACGCCGGCAGCATCCGCGTCGTCGGCCACGGCAGCTGCGCCCGCGGCACGCCGCGACGGCGACAGCTATGAAGTGAAACGTGGCGACACGCTGTCAAAGATCGCCAGGGAATACAAGCCGGAAACAGTGACGCTCGAGCAGATGCTGGTCGCGCTCTTCAAGAGCAACCAGAGCGCGTTCGAAGGTTCCAACATGAACCGCCTGCGTTCGGGCGCGATCATCTCGCTGCCCAATGCGGTCGACGCATCCGCGACACTGGCGCCCGAAGCCGCGAACACGGTGAGGGTGCAGGCCAGCGACTGGCGCGCCTACCGCGACCGCCTCGCGGGTGGCGCACCGCTGGTCGAGGAAGGTGCGCGCCGCGCTGCGGGAGGCCGCATCGGCACCGCCGTGGAGGAGCGCACGCCGGCGGCACGCGCGGGTGGCGATCAATTGCGCGTCTCGAAGGACGCCGGGTCCGCCAAAGCGGGCGGTGCCGCGGAAACCGCCGTGGCGCGCGACGCGCAGCTGCGCGACTCGCAGGCCCGCATTGCCGAGCTTGAGAAGACCGTCCGCGACCTGCAGCGCGCAAACGAACTGAGAAACCCGACGATGGCGCAGTCGCAGATGTTGGCGGACGCGTCGAAGTCCAGGGCGCCGGCCACACCGGCCCCAGCGCCGGTGGCGAAGGCGCCGGAGCCCGCGAAGGTCGAGCCGCCGAAGGCGATCGTTCCGGCTCCGGCTCCTGCTCCGATCGTCACACCGCCGCCCGTGGTCACAACCGCGCCTGCACCCACGGCGGTTGAAACGCCCAAGGTGGCCGAAGCCCCGAAGGTGGAGCCGCCGAAGGCAGCGCCGCCGGCAGCACCGAAGGTCGTGGCCAAGGCCCCGGCCAAGGAGCCGCCCGGCTTCTTCGAGGACCTGCTCGGCAGCACGCCGCCGTGGGCCATCGGCGCCGGTGCGCTCGCCATTCTTGGCGGCATTGCCGCGCTGATCGCCGCGCGTCGCCGCAAGACCACCAAGTTCGAGGACAGCATCATCTCGGGCACGGATATCAAGACCAACACCGTGTTCGGTTCCACCGGCGGCGGCGTCGTCAACACCGGCGACAATTCACTCGCCAGCGACTTCAGCCGCGAGGGCCTCGGCAATATCGACACCGATGAGGTCGATCCGATCGCCGAAGCCGAGGTGTATCTGGCCTATGGGCGCGATGCGCAGGCCGAGGAAATCCTGAAGGACGCGCTGAAGAAGGACCCGCAGCGCCAGGAAATCTATCTGAAGCTGCTCGAGATCCACGCCCAGCACAACAAGCCCTCTGCGTTCGAGACCGTGGCCTCCGAGCTCTATTCGGTGACGAGTGGCCAGGGCGAGGTATGGCAGAAGGCCGTTGCGCTGGGCCGCCAGCTCGATCCCAACAATCCGATGTTCGCCGACGGCGGGATCCCGATGGAGCGCGCCGCGATGGCCGCCGCCGGAACCGCTGTCGCGGCCGGTGCCGGTGCGATGGCATTCAAGTCGGACCTGTCGAAAGTCGACATCGCGCCGGGCGCGATGGCCGCCTCCAACGGGGGCCTCGACTTCCAGATGGACGAGGAGATCTCGATCTCGCCGTCGTCCGGCAAGCAGAAGTCACCTGCCGACATCCTGGCCGGCGCGCAATCCGAACTGGAACGCACGGCCAAGGCCGCGACCAGCGCGGGCGAGTCCGACCTCGACAAGACCAGGGCGCCGGGATTTGGCGCGGCCGGTGTTGCCGGTGCCGGCATTGCCGGTGCCGCCATTGCAGGCGCCGCCGCCTCGGGCAAGTCGGGCGTCGAATCGTACTCGTCCACGGTGACCGAGTCGGGGAGCTTCGCGAAGGACAAGGTCGTCGAGGCCAAGGGCTTCGATCTCGACTTCAAGCTCGACGATGCCGACAAACCGGCCCCGATGGGCAAGCCGCGCGTCGAGCCAGTGCTGGAGACGGCGGCTGCCGGTGTTGCTGCCATGCCGTCGGCCCTGACGCGTCCGGCTGCCGCGATGGAATTGGACAAGCTCGATCTCTCGTTCGATCCGGACCGCACCACCTTCGAGGATCCCACGCCGTCGGTGCTCGATGGCCAATGGCACGATGCGGCCACCAAGCTCGACCTCGCCAAGGCGTACCAGGAAATGGGCGACGTCGAAGGCGCGCGCGAAATCCTGCAGGAAGTGCTGCACGAGGGCGACGACCAGCAAAAAGCCGAAGCCAAGTCGCTGCTGGGCAAGTTGAGCTGATCGCCGCAGCGCGTACCATCTGACGGGCGTCGGATCGCCGATCCGCCGCCCGTTTTCATTTTGCAGCGGGATTCCGATGCGCATTGCGCTTGCCGTTGAGTACGCGGGCCACGCGTTCTGCGGCTTTCAATCGCAGGCCGACGGCTGCGGCGTGCAGGATGCGCTGGAGCGCGCGCTTGCCGTCATCGCGGACCATCCAGTGGGCGTGGTGGCGGCCGGACGCACCGATACCGGCGTGCACGCGGTTTCGCAGGTCGTGCACTTCGACACGTCGTCCGTGCGCCCGCTGTCGGCCTGGACGCGCGGCGCCAATGCGCACCTGCCGGCAAGCGTGGCAGTGCTGTGGGCGCATCCGGTACCGGAGGATTTCCATGCGCGCTTTGCCGCCACCGCGCGCCATTACACGTACCTGCTGGTCGATCGCCAGCAGCGCCCCGGTCTTAATGCCGGGCGGACGGGCTGGTACCATCTCCCGCTGGACGTGGACGCCATGCGCACCGGCATCGCGCATCTTGTCGGTACGCACGACTTCTCGTCGTTTCGCGCCGCGGAGTGCCAGGCGAAGTCGCCAGTTAAGACGCTGCTGCGCGCGGACGTCACGCGCGCGGGCGAGTTCATCCGTTTCGATTTTTCAGCGAACGCATTTCTCCACCACATGATCCGCAACATCGTCGGGGCACTGGTGTACGTCGGCGCGGGGCGATTGCGGCCCGAGGCCTTGCCCGCGTTGCTGGAGGCGCGCGATCGCACGCGCGCGCCGCCCACCTTCGCGCCGGACGGGCTCTACTTCGCGGGCGGGGACTATGACGCGCGCTTTGGCTTACCCCACACGGTGCGCGTCGTGCAG